>JAEEGG010015166.1_pt1 | contig 16205 bp, 10 predicted proteins | sample 9134161 | NCBI WGS metagenome assembly JAEEGG01 (sample SAMN16246543, study PRJNA631951) | gut metagenome | biome: gut microbiome; feature: rumen; material: CR-attached | host: Bos | place: Iran: Karaj | collected 2018-10
GTGGCCCTGCACAAGGTGTACGACACCCCTCTGGACAAGATCGTATGGGACGTCGGTCATCAGGCCTATGCCCACAAGATCATCACAGGCCGCAGGGAGGCATTCAAACACAACCGTGAGATGGGCGGCATCTCGGGATTCCCCAAGATGAGCGAGAGCCCCTACGACGCTTTCGGCGTAGGCCACGCATCGACATCCATCTCCGCAGCCCTCGGACTTGCAGTGGCTGACGAAAAGCTTGGCAGCCCGGCTAAGCACATCGCCGTCATCGGCGACGGAGCGCTCACCGGAGGCCTTGCCTTTGAAGGCCTGAACAACGCCGGCGGTCTCAAGGCAGACATCCTGGTGATCCTCAACGACAACCAGATCTCGATAGACCAGAGCACCGGAGGCCTCCACAACACGCTCATCAAGATTACCACCGGCAAGCGCTACAACAAGCTGAAGGATGACGTATGGAGCGCCCTTGGCGCGACCAGGCTGCGCCGCAGCATCCAGAAGATGGTCAAGAACGCCAAGAGGGCATTCATCAAGACATCCGAGGTGAACTCAATGTTTGACTCCCTCGGCTTCAGGTATTTCGGTCCTGTCGACGGCAACGACGTAGAAGCCCTCGTCACAGTCCTTACAAGGCTCAAGGCGATCAAGGGCCCCAAGCTGCTCCACGTGATCACTACCAAGGGCGCGGGATACAAGCCTGCCGAAGACAACCCTACCGTATGGCACGCTCCCGGACACTATGATCCGGAAACCGGTGAAACCATAAAGCAGGATGACAGGACGGCACGCTATCAGGACGTCTTCGGAAAGACCGTCACCAGACTGGCGCACGAAGACAAAAGGATAGTGGGCATCACCCCCGCGATGCTGAGCGGCAGCGGACTGAGCATAATGAACGCAGAGATGCCCGACCGGGTGTTCGACGTCGGAATAGCCGAAGGGCACGCAGTGACCTTCTCCGCAGGCCTCGCCGCCGGAGGAATGCTGCCGTTCTGCTGCATCTATTCTTCCTTTATGCAACGCGCCTATGACAATGCCATCCACGACGTAGCCCTGCAGAATCTCAAGGTCATCTTCTGCCTCGACAGGGCCGGACTTGTCGGAGAAGACGGAGCCACCCACCACGGCGTGTTCGACCTGGCAGCATTCAGGCCCGTGCCGAACCTCGTCATAGCATCGCCTCGCGACGAACGGCAGTTGTGCGACCTGCTGTATAGCGCGACTCTCGACGAATATCCCGCAACTGTCATAAGATATCCCCGCGGCCGCGGAATCGGCACACCATGGGAGGACGAAGAGTTCCGAAAGGTTCCGGTCGGCAAGGCCGAACTTCTCCACGAAGACAAGGATGCCAGCGTTGCCGTGCTCTCGATCGGCCCCGTGGCGGACAAGTGCCGCCAGGCCATAGAGATGGCCAATGCTCAGGGAGTCGGCGTGATCCATTATGATATGAGGTTTCTTAAGCCGCTCGACAAGGAAGCCCTTGGCTCAGTATGTTCAAAGGTCAGCTCCATTATAACCGTCGAAGACGGCTGCATTGAGGGAGGTCTTCACGGCGCGGTGGCCGAATATCTCGCTGACAGCAAGTCTGGATGCCGGCTCGAGGGCCTCGGAGTTCCCGATGAGTTCATCTCCCAGGGCAGCAGGGAGCAGTTGTTCGACTATTGCGGCTACAACACCAAAGATATTTTTGAAGCGATTATTTCTTTAGAGAAAAAATAATTGATATTTTTTTGGTGTTTTGTCGAAATCGTCTATATTTGCAGTCCCGAAAAAGAGCATATGAGATTGCCGATATAGCTCAGTCGGTAGAGCAGCTGTTTTGTAAACAGCAGGTCGGGGGTTCGAATCCGTCTATCGGCTCAAAGAATTGAAATACTGGGGAGATACCAGAGTGGCCAAATGGGGCAGACTGTAAATCTGCTGGCGCACGCCTACGGTGGTTCGAATCCATCTCTCCCCACAAAATATAATTCAGGCGGAAATGTTGTGACACAGTTGCTATTGCAGCATTACCGCTTTTTTTATAAGAGATATTTGAAAGGTTGTCGCGGAAGTAGCTCAGTCGGTAGAGCATCAGCCTTCCAAGCTGAGGGTCGCGGGTTCGAACCTCGTCTTCCGCTCCAGTATCCTGCTGGTGTAGCTCAGGGGTAGAGCGCTTCCTTGGTAAGGAAGAGGTCGTGAGTTCAATTCTCACCACCAGCTCAAATAAAGAAATTTTATATTTTACATATTAAAGCTTTAAATTATGGCAAAAGAAACGTTCAAAAGGGATAAACCCCACGTAAACATCGGTACCATCGGTCACGTTGACCACGGTAAAACTACTCTGACCGCAGCCATCACTCAGGTATTGGCAAAGAAAGGTCTTTCTGAAGTTCGTTCATTCGACTCAATCGACAACGCTCCTGAAGAGAAAGAGCGTGGTATCACCATCAACACCGCCCACATCGAGTATCAGACTGCTACTCGTCACTACGCACACGTAGACTGCCCGGGCCACGCCGACTATGTAAAGAACATGGTAACTGGTGCCGCTCAGATGGATGGTGCTATCCTCGTAGTTGCCGCTACTGATGGTCCTATGCCTCAGACTCGCGAGCACATCCTCCTCGCCCGTCAGGTGAACGTTCCGAGAATCCTTGTGTTCATGAACAAGGTTGACCTCGTTGACGACGCTGAAATGCTCGACCTCGTAGAAATGGAAATCCGCGAACTCCTCGCTTTCTATAAATTCGATGAGAACTGCCCGGTTATCCGTGGTTCAGCTCTTGGTGCCCTTAACGGTGATCCTCACTGGGAGGATGTCGTTATGCAGCTTATGGACGCTGTTGACGAGTACATTCCGCTGCCGAAGCGTGACGTCGACAAACCGTTCCTTATGCCTATCGAGGATATCTTCTCAATCACCGGTCGTGGCACCGTTGCTACCGGTCGTATCGAGACAGGTGTCGTTAAGGTTGGTGACGAAGTTCAGATCATCGGTCTTGGCGAAGAGCCTCGCAAATCAGTCGTTACAGGTGTCGAGATGTTCCGCAAGATCCTTGACACAGGTGAAGCTGGTGACAACGTAGGTCTTCTCCTCCGTGGCGTTGACAAGAAAGAGGTTAAACGTGGTCAGGTGATCGCTCACCCGAACACCATCACTCCTCACAAAGAGTTCAAGGCTCAGATTTACGTATTGAAGAAAGACGAAGGTGGCCGTCACACTCCGTTCCACAACAAGTATCGTCCGCAGTTCTTCATCCGTACTCTTGACATCACCGGTGAAATCACTCTTCCTGAAGGAACCGAGATGGTTATGCCTGGCGATAACGTAGAAATCAAAGTCGAGCTCATCTACCCTGTTGCTATCAACGAAGGTCTCCAGTTCGCTATCCGCGAAGGTGGTCGTACCGTTGGTGCAGGTCAGGTAATCGGTCTGCTTGACTAAGACCATACTGGTCTAGGGGAATAGAACAAGGGTAGTTCAGCGGTCTCCAAAACCGTCGATGTGGGTTCGAATCCTGCTTCCCCTGCAATGCCGGATAGTTACGGATCCGGTTGTTATTAACCGGCCGGAAAGGAAGCTTCCACCCTTCGAGGCCAACAAAATAATAACAATGAGTAAACTCGGTACTTACGTTAAAGAGTCTTATAAAGAACTGACCACCAAGGTCACCTGGCCCACTTGGGACAAGCTCCAGAGCTCAGCCATCATCGTTATGGTTGCTTCTGTAGTCTGCGCCATCGTCATCTGGGCTATGGACTTCGTCTTCAAGACCATCATGACTGGTATCTACCAATTGTAACCATGAGCGAAACAGCCAAAAAATGGTACGTAGTCCGTACCGCAGGCGGTAAAGAGAAGAAAGCCAAGGAATATATCGAAAAGGAGATTGAGATCCACGGATTGCAACATCTTGTATCTCAGGTCTTCATTCCCACCGAGAAATATTTCGAGATCAAAAACGGAAAAAGGGTAAGTGCGGAAAGGATATTCTTCCCCGGCTATATTCTCGTTGAAGCCAATCTTACGGGCGAAATCGAACACCTGATCAAGAACATTCCCTTCGTTGCGGGTTTCCTTTCCGAGAAGACCGGCGGCAAGGGCAATGAGAAGAAACCTGTGCCCATCAGAGAATCTGAACTGAACAGGATCCTTGGTCGCGTGGACACTTTGGCTGACCAGGACGAAGAGACTTTGACTCCTTACGTTATCGGCGAGGCGGTGAAGATCACAGACGGTCCGTTCAACGGATTTGACGGTACTGTCGAAGAGATCATGGAAGACAAGCGCAAGCTTGGCGTCATGGTCAAGATCTTCGGCCGCAAGACCATCGTCGAACTGAATTTCTCGCAAGTAACCAAAGAATAATTATGGCAAAAGAAATTGCAGGGTTTATCAAACTGCAGATCAAGGCAGGTGCTGCCAATCCGTCACCGCCCGTAGGTCCGGCTCTCGGTTCAAAGGGCGTGAACATCATGGATTTCTGCAAACAGTTCAACGCCCGCACTCAAGACAAGGCTGGCAAGATTTTGCCGGTTGTTATCACTGTCTATAGTGATAAGTCTTTTTCTTTCGTAGTCAAACAGCCCCCGATGGCTATCCTTATCAAGGAAGCCGCCAAGGTTGAGAAAGGCAGCTCAGAGCCTAACCGCAAGAAAGTCGCCACCCTCACCTGGGCACAGGTGCGTGAGATTGCAAAAGAAAAGATGCCTGACCTCAACTGCTTCACAGAGAAGTCAGCCATGAAACTTGTGGCAGGTACTGCCAGAAGTATGGGTATCTATGTTGAGGGAGAATTTCCTGCTGACGTAAATTAAAGATCACACGCAATGAGTAAGTTAACAAAGAATCAACAGGCTATGGCTGCCAAATTTGACAGCAGCAAGCAATACAAGTTGACTGAGGCCTGCGAGCTTGTAAAGGAAATTTCCTACACCAAGTTCGATGCTTCTGTCGAGTTGTCTGTACGTCTTGGCGTCGACCCTCGTAAAGCGAACCAGATGGTCCGTGGCGTCGTGACTCTTCCGCACGGCACCGGTAAGGTGACCCGCGTCCTCTGCCTCTGCACTCCTGACAAGGAGAACGAAGCAAAGGAAGCCGGAGCAGACTACGTTGGTCTGGATGACTATGTAGAGAAGATCAAAGGCGGTTGGACCGATATTGACGTCATCATCTGTACTCCTTCAGTGATGGGCAAGATCGGTGCACTCGGCCGTATTCTCGGTCCCCGTGGCCTTATGCCTAACCCCAAGACAGGAACTGTCACAATGGAAGTGGGCAAAGCCATCAAAGAAGTTAAAGCCGGTAAGATTGATTTCAAGGTAGACAAACAGGGTATCGTGCACTCAGCAATCGGAAAGGTTTCTTTCTCTGCCGCACAGCTCAATGACAATGCCGTTGAATTCATCAATGCCATCATCAAGCTGAAACCTCAAGCACTCAAAGGCACTTATGTGAAGAGCATCTATATGTCTTCAACAATGAGCGCCGGTATCAATGTCGATAGCAAGTCAGTAGGTGTTGCCGATTAACAATCTGTATCATGAAGAAAGAACTCAAAGAACAAATAATTGAACAGTTGGCGGCACAACTCGAAGCCACTCCGGATTTTTATGTAACGGATATTGAAGGCCTCAACGCAGAGCAGACTTCTGCCCTTCGCCGCGCTTGCTTTGAACATGGCATCAAACTCATGGTGGTAAAGAACACCCTCCTCGAGAAAGTCCTCGACAAAGGAACTGACGAACAGAAGTCACTTTGCCAGACTCTCAAGGGTTCTACCGCTCTGATGTTCTCTGATGTAGTGAATGCTCCCGCTAAGCTCATCAAGGAAATGCAGTCTACTCTCGGCAAACCCGAGCTCAAGGGTGCATATCTCCAGGAATGCGCTTACATCGGCGCCGAAAACCTCGAGACCCTGATCAACATCAAGTCTCGCGAGGAACTCATCGGCGATATCATCGGCTTGCTGCAATCACCTATGAAGAACGTCATCTCTGCACTCCAGAATGCAGGTGGCCAGACTATCGCAGGTATTGTCAAGACCTTATCGGAAAAATAAAAACATAGAACAAAAACAATTAAAAAATAAACAACAATTATGGCAGACATTAAAAAATTAGCAGAAGAGTTGGTAAACCTTACTGTTAAAGACGTTCAGGAACTTGCACAGGTCCTCAAAGAAGAATATGGCATCGAGCCTGCAGCTGCAGCTGTCGCTGTAGCAGCCGCTCCCGCAGCAGCTGGTGAAGCAGCCGCCGCCGAGAAGACTGAATTCGATGTTGTTCTCGTATCAGCAGGTCAGGCTAAACTTCAGGTCGTAAAGGCCGTTAAGGAAGCCCTCGGACTCGGACTTAAGGAAGCTAAGGATCTTACCGACGCTGCTCCTAACACCATCAAGGAAAAAGTATCTAAAGCTGAAGCTGAACAGATAAAGGCCGCTCTCGAAGAAGCAGGTGCTGAAGTTGAAATCAAATAATTTCACCGGCTTTTCAGCAAGAGCTAACTAAAGCATTTAGGTATAGGGTCATAAAACGCCCTATACCTTTTTGTCGTTATAAAACCCGTTTCATAACAACTATTCTAACAAATGCCTCAAAAGTCTAACAATCAGCGAATTTCATTCGCAACTTCCAAAACACTCCTTGACTATCCCGATTTTCTCGAGGTGCAGATCAAGTCCTTCAAGGATTTCTTCCAGCTGGACACCACCGCAGAAAACCGTCGTAGCGAAGGTTTGTTCAAGGTGTTCCAGGAGATATTTCCAATAACGGACACACGCAACAACTTCGTGCTGGAGTTCATCGACTACTTCGTCGACCCTCCCCGTTATTCGATTGATGAATGCCTTGACAGAGGTCTGACTTACAGCGTTCCGCTCAAAGCAAAGCTGAAACTCTACTGTACGGACCCTGAACACGAAGATTTTGACACGGTCATTCAGGACGTCTTTCTGGGCTCTATCCCCTATATGACTCCCCGCGGAACCTTCATCATCAACGGTTCCGAGCGTATCGTCGTGTCACAGCTGCACCGTTCTCCAGGCGTATTTTTCGGTCAGAGCATGCACGCCAACGGCACAAAGCTCTACTCTGCCCGTATCATCCCGTTCAAAGGCAGTTGGATTGAGTTTGCAACAGACATCAACAATGTGATGTATGCATACATCGACCGCAAGAAGAAATTGCCTGTCACCACTCTTCTCAGGGCCATCGGCTATGAGAGTGACAAGGACATCCTCAACATCTTCGACCTTGCAGAAGAAATCAAGGTCAACAAGACAAATCTCAAGAAATGCATCGGACGCAAGCTCGCAGCCAGGGTCCTCAAGACCTGGAACGAGGATTTCGTAGACGAGGACACCGGAGAGGTTGTCTACATCGAGCGTAACGAAATCATCGTCGACCGCGAGAAGGTCATCGACGAAAATGACGTAGAGGACATCCTCGACTCAGGAGTCGCCACCATTCTCGTTCACAAGGACGACGCCAACAGCTCCGAATATTCTATTATCCACAACACACTGCAGAAAGACCAGTGCAACTCCGAAAAGGAAGCCATTCTCTATACATACCGCCAGCTGCGCAACTCCGAACCGCCGGATGAGGCGACTGCAAGGGATGTCATCGAGAAACTGTTCTTCTCTGACAAGAGATATGACCTCGGCGACGTAGGACGCTACCGCATCAACCGCAAGCTCGGTTTGAACACTCCTGCAGAGACCAGGGTCCTCACCAAGGAAGACATCATCGAGATCATCAAGTACTTGATCCAGCTGATGAACTCAAAGGCCGCTGTCGACGATATCGACCATCTCAGCAACCGTCGTATCCGCACAGTGGGCGAGCAGCTGGCAAACCAGTTCAGCGTAGGTCTCAGCCGCATCGCACGCACCATCCGCGAGAGGATGAACGTCCGCGACAACGAGGTCTTCACCCCTATCGACCTGATCAATGCCAAGACATTGAGCAGCGTCATCAACAGCTTCTTCGGCACCAGCCAGCTGAGCCAGTTCATGGACCAGATCAATCCTCTGGCCGAAATGACTCACAAACGCCGTCTGAGCGCCCTCGGTCCCGGCGGTCTTAGCCGTGACCGTGCCGGTTTCGAGGTACGTGACGTGCACTACACGCATTACGGCCGTCTCTGTCCTATCGAAACCCCTGAAGGTCCGAACATCGGTCTTATTTCTTCACTCTGCGTTTATGCCCGCATCAACCCGCTCGGTTTCATCGAGACTCCTTACCGCAAGGTAAAGGACGGAAAGGTGGACCTCAGCGACGAAGGATGCGTATATCTCAGCGCCGAGGAAGAGGAAGAGAAGATGGTTGCCCTTGCCAACGTTCATCTGGACGATGAAGGCAACATCACCGACGACCGCATCAGCTGCCGTTTCCAGGCAGACTTCCCCGTAGTCGGAAAGAACGACGTGAACCTGATGGACGTAGCGCCCAACCAGATTTCATCAATCGCCGCATCGCTCATCCCGTTCCTGGAGCACGACGATGCCAACCGTGCATTGATGGGAAGTAACATGATGCGCCAGGCTGTTCCTATCATCAAGCCTGAGGCTCCTATCGTAGGTACCGGACTCGAAGGTCCCGTCATCCGCGACAGCCGCACCCAGATCACCGCTACCGGCAAAGGCGAAGTTGTATTCGTCGATGCCCGCGAGATCCACATCAAGTACGAGCGCACAGAAGCCGAGAAGTTCGTAAGCTTCGATCCTGACATCACGGTCTACAAGCTCCCTCTCTGGAGAAAGACCAACCAGAATACTACCATCCACCTCACCCCCATCGTCCGCAAGGGCGACAAGGTGAAACCCGGACAGATCCTCACCGAAGGCTATTCAAGCCAGAACGGAGAGCTTGCCCTCGGCCGCAACCTGAAGGTAGCTTTCATGCCCTGGAAGGGATACAACTTCGAGGATGCCATCGTCCTCAGCGAAAAGATCATCCGCGAAGACATCTTCACTTCTATCCACGTGGATGAATACATAATGGAAGTGCGTGACACCAAGCGCGGTATGGAAGAGCTCACCAGCGACATTCCGAACGTCAGCGAGGATGCCACCAAGGATCTTGACGAGAACGGTATCATCCGTATCGGCGCCTCTGTGGAGCCCGGCGATATCCTCATCGGTAAGATCACTCCTAAAGGCGAAAGCGATCCTTCTCCTGAAGAGAAACTTCTCCGCGCCATCTTCGGTGACAAGGCCGGTGACGTGAAAGACGCTTCTCTCAAGGCTTCTCCTTCACTGTCAGGCGTAATCATTGACAAGCGACTCTACAGCCGCATCAATTCAAAGGAAACCGGCAAGAAAGAGAAAGCCCAGATCAAGGCTCAGGAGCAGGCAGCTACCGAAGAGTTCCTCCGCAAGACTGGCGAACTCCGCACCTTGTTCATCGACAAGCTCTGCACCCTTACCGAGGGTAAGAAGAGTGCCGGTGTCATCGACCTCTTCAACGTAGAGATCATCGCCAAGGGCGCTGAATTCACCCGCGAGGCTCTCGAAGCCATCGACTACAATGTCATCAGCCCTGTGAAATGGACTTCTGACAAGAACACCAACAACATGATCAAGACTCTCATAGGCAATTACCTGATTGCCTACAAGGAGCAGGATGCACATCTCAAGCACATCAAATACAACCTTACCATCGGTGATGAACTGCCTAACGGCATCATGCAGTTGGCCAAGGTCTATGTCGCCAAGAAGCGCAAGATCAGAGTCGGTGACAAGATGGCCGGCCGCCACGGTAACAAAGGTATCGTTGCCAAGGTCGTACGCGACGAAGACATGCCGTTCCTCGAGGACGGTACTCCTGTCGACATCGTCCTCAACCCTATGGGTGTGCCCAGCCGTATGAACCTCGGACAGATTTTCGAAACCGTGCTCGGTTGGGCCGGCAAGGAACTCGGTCTGAAGTTCGCCACACCTATCTTCGACGGTGCCTCTCTCGAAGACATCTGCAAATACACCGACAAGGCAGGCGTTCCTCGTTATGGCAAGACTTATCTGCGCAACGGTGAGACCGGCGAACTCTTCGACCAGCCGGCTACCGTAGGTGTCATCTACATGATCAAACTGGGTCACATGGTTGACGACAAGATGCACGCACGTAGCATCGGTCCTTACTCTCTCATTACCCAGCAGCCTCTCGGCGGTAAAGCCCAGTTCGGAGGCCAGCGTTTCGGAGAGATGGAGGTGTGGGCACTCGAGGCCTTCGGTGCCGCCAACGTGCTGCAGGAAATCCTGACAATCAAGTCAGACGACGTCACTGGCAGGGCCAGAGCATATGAAGCTATCGTCAAGGGCGATCCGATGCCGAATGCCGGCATTCCTGAGTCCCTCAACGTACTCATTCACGAGCTCTGCGGTCTCGGCCTGAGCATTCACCTGGATTAATTATTTACCTGATCATTATGAATAAAGACAATAAAGTTAAAACCAATTTCAACCGCATCAGTATCGGACTGGCATCTCCGGATGACATTCTGAAACGCTCTTCAGGTGAAGTCCTCAAGCCCGAAACCGTCAACTACCGCACCTACAAGCCGGAGCGCGACGGTCTCTTCTGCGAAAGGATTTTCGGACCGACCAAGGACTACGAATGCCACTGCGGAAAGTACAAGAGAATCCGCTATAAAGGCATCATCTGCGACCGATGCGGCGTGGAAGTGACAGAGAAGAAAGTGCGCCGCGAGCGCATGGGCCACATCACCCTGACGGTGCCCGTAGCCCACATCTGGTATTTCCGTTCGACTCCGAACAAGATCGGTTATCTGCTCGGTCTTCCCAGCAAGAAACTCGAGGCTGTCATCTATTACGAGAAGTATATAGTCACCCAGCCCGGTGCCGCATCACAGTTCGGCGTCAACCTCAACGACCTGCTTTCTGAAGACGAGTACCTCGACGTTCTCGACAAGCTCCCTGCTGACAACCAGTCGCTGGACAACGACAATCCCGACAAGTTCATTGCAGGAATGGGCGCAGAAGTCATCTATGACCTGCTCTCCAAGCTCGATCTCGACCAGTTGAGCTACGACCTTCGTCACAAGACCGAAAGCGAGACTTCACAGCAGCGCAAGAACGAGGCCCTCAAGAGGCTGAGCGTCATCGAAGCCTTCCGCGAGTCGAAGGACATCAACCGTCCGGAATGGATGATCATGAAGGTCATCCCCGTCATTCCGCCGGATCTGCGTCCCCTCGTTCCCCTGGATGGCGGCCGTTTCGCCACTTCAGACCTCAACGACCTCTACCGCCGCGTGATCATCCGCAACAACCGTCTCAAGAGGCTCATCGAGATCAAGGCTCCCGAAGTCATCCTCCGCAACGAGAAGCGTATGCTCCAGGAAGCCGTCGACTCTCTCTTCGACAACAGCCGCAAGAGCAACGCCGTCAAGACTGAGGCCAACCGTACTCTCAAGTCTCTCTCAGACAGCCTGAAAGGAAAACAGGGTCGTTTCCGTCAGAACCTGCTCGGTAAACGTGTCGACTATTCAGCACGTTCCGTTATCGTGGTAGGTCCTGAACTCAAGATGCACGAATGCGGTCTGCCCAAATATATGGCAGCCGAACTCTACAAGCCGTTCATCATCCGCAAGCTCATCGAGCGCGGCATCGTGAAGACCGTCAAGAGCGCCAAGAAGATCGTGGACCGCAAGGATCCCGTCATCTGGGATATCCTCGAGAACGTAATGAAGGGACATCCGGTGCTTCTGAACCGTGCTCCTACCCTGCACCGTCTCGGTATCCAGGCATTCCAGCCCAAGCTCATCGAGGGTAAGGCAATCCAACTCCATCCTCTGGCTTGTACCGCATTCAACGCCGACTTCGACGGCGACCAGATGGCCGTGCACCTTCCTCTCGGAAATGCAGCCATCCTGGAGGCCCAGCTGCTTATGCTCGGAAGCCACAACATCCTCAACCCTGCCAACGGCGCGCCTATCACCGTTCCTTCACAGGATATGGTGCTTGGTCTGTACTACATCACCAAGGAGCGTCCCGGCGCCAAGGGAGAAGGAATGACGTTCTATGGTCCTGAAGAGGTCATTATCGCCCTCAACGAAGGCCGTCTGACCCATCAGTCGATCATCAACGTCCGTCTGCCGAAGAACAAGCTGAAACCCGAAGAAGGCACGCAGATAGTCAAGACAACCGCCGGCCGAATCATCTTCAACCAGGTGATTCCGGACGAGGTTCCCTACATCAACATACTTCTCAAGAAGAAGAACCTCAGGGACATCATCGGCGAAGTGCTCAAATATACAGGCGTAGCCCGTACCTCACAGTTCCTCGATGACATCAAGAACCTCGGTTACAAGATGGCATATCTCGGAGGCCTTTCATTCAACCTGGCAGACGTGCTCGTTCCCGAGCAGAAGTCTGAACTCGTGCAGAAAGGATACGACGAGGTGGCCAGCGTCCAGGACAACTTCGGTATGGGTCTCATCACCAACAACGAGCGTTACAACCAGATCATCGACATCTGGACCAAGACCAACAACAGTCTTACCAAGATCGTCGAGGAGCAGATCCGCAACGACAACCAGGGCTTCAACCCTGTATATATGATGCTTGACTCAGGAGCCCGTGGTTCCAAGGAGCAGATCCGTCAGCTCTGCGGTATGCGTGGTCTGATGGCCAAGCCGCAGAAGAGCGGAAGCCAGGGAGCTGAGATCATCGAGAACCCTATCCTCGCCAACTTCAAGGAAGGCCTGAACGTTCTCGAGTACTTCATCTCTACCCACGGTGCCCGTAAGGGTCTGGCCGATACCGCCCTGAAGACAGCCGACGCCGGTTATCTGACCCGTCGTCTGGTGGACGTATCGCATGACGTCATCATCAACGAAGAGGACTGCGGCACCCTCCGCGGCCTCGTTGCCACCGCCATCAAGGACAAGGACGAAGTCGTTGAGACTCTCGGCGAGAGAATCCTCGGCCGTACTTCAGTCCACGACATTTACAACCCTCTCACCGCCGAGAAGATCCTCTCTGCAGGCGAGATGATCACCGAAGATATCGCCAACCTCATCCAGTCACTGCCTATCGAGCAGGTTGAGATCCGCTCCGTGCTGACTTGCGAAAGCCGCAAGGGTGTGTGCGCGAAGTGCTACGGCCGCAACCTCGCCACCGGACGTCTGGTGGAGAAAGGCGAAGTGGTCGGCGTAATCGCCGCCCAGTCAATCGGCGAGCCTGGTACCCAGCTGACCCTGCGTACCTTCCACGTCGGTGGTACCGCATCTAACATCGCAGCCGAGAGCGAGATCAAGTCGAAGAACGAAGGTGTTCTGAAGTTCGAAGAACTCCGCACCATCGTCAAGGTTGACGACGAAGGTGAACATACTATCGTCGTTGGCCGTACAGGTGAGATGATCATCGCCCACCCTGAGACCGACATCACCCTCAACCAGTATCACATCCCTTACGGAACAGAGCTGTTCTTCAAGGAAGGTGACCTGGTACACAAGGGAGACCTCATCTGCAAGTGGGATGCTTACAACGCCCTCGCAATTTCCGAGGTGGCCGGTACCGCTCACTACGACAACCTCATCGACGGTATGACCTACCGCGAGGAAGCTGCCGACGAGTTCTCAATCCACCACGAGAAAGTCATCATCGAGAGCCGCGACAAGTCGAAGAGCCCTGCCATCATCCTCAAGGACAAGGACGGCAACGAACTCAAGCAGTACAACCTGCCTGTGGGCGCCCACCTCAACGTAGAGGACAAGCAGGAGATCCACACCGGTGACATCATCTTCAAGATTCCGCGCGCTACAGGTAAGTCGAGCGATATCACGGGCGGTCTGCCGCGCGTAACAGAGCTCTTCGAGGCTCGCAACCCGTCTAACCCCGCTATCGTGAGCGAAATCAACGGTGAGGTCATCATGGGTGCTAACCGCCGCGGTAACCGCGAGATCATCGTCAAGGCTCGTTCAGGCGAAGAGAAGAAATATCTCGTTCCTCTGTCAAAGCAGATCATGGTTCAGGAGAATGACTACGTCCGCGCCGGAATGCCTCTGTCAGACGGTGCCGTATCTCCGAGCGACATACTTTCTATCCTCGGCCCCATCGCCGTCCAGGAGTATATCGTCAACGAGATCCAGCAGGTTTACCGTATGCAGGGTGTGAAGATCAACGACAAGCACTTCGAGGTCATCGTCCGTCAGATGATGCGCAAGGTGCAGATCATCGATCCGGGCGACACCAAGTTCCTCCCTGAGCAGCTTGTCGACAAGTGGGAGTTCCTCGAGGAGAACGACAACATCTTCGACAAGAAGGTCGTTACCGATGCTGGTGACTCTGCCGAGCTCCACGCCGGTCAGATCGTTTCAGTACGCCGTCTGCGCGATGAGAATTCAGTCCTGAAGCGTCAGGACCTGAAGCTTGTCGAGGCCCGCGACGCCGTTCCCGCCACATCCAACCAGATCCTGCAGGGTATCACCCGCGCAGCCCTGCGTACAAACAGTTTCATGTCTGCCGCATCATTCCAGGAGACCACCAAGGTTCTCGGCGACGCTGCCATCCGCAGCAAGGTCGACTACCTCGAGGGTCTGAAGGAAAACGTGATCTGCGGTCACCTGATCCCTGCCGGTACCGGTCAGCGCGATTTCGACAACCTCGTAGTTGCATCTATGGACGACTACAACCGTATGGTCGGCCGTGCAATGGCTGCAGCAGAAACTGCCGAATAAGCATTTCCCATATAAATGAAAAGAGTCCGGAATTTCTTTCCGGACTCTTTTTTTTTGTACTTTTATTCTATGAAAAAGGTTTTTGCCGCCTTTGCCATATTCTTTTTTGCATTTACAGCATCCGGACAGGATGCCGTGATGTCTTCGTGGCCATATCTCTACCCTGAATTCTCCAAAGGCACCGTCTGGATGAGTGACGGCAAGAAATACGAGAGGGACTTGAACGTCCACCTTGCAAAGGGAAGGCTCCATTTCGTAGACGGGAATGCCATAAAAGAAGCAAATCCTGGTGAAATAGTCCTGGTAGAACTGAACGGTGACCAGTTTACCTCCCTGAACGGGGATATCGTCAAGGTTATAGGAGATATCGAGCGCGGATATGTGGCAAAGAAAACCTCCGTCGATTTTCAGAAGCTCAACGAAACCGACGGCCCGTACGGCACCAAGATCGATGCGGGAGCAACTCTCAGCCTAACGACCTTGGAACTGACGGGTGACGCCAGCAGCTACCCGGAACTGCTGCGCAACCGCAACGAAGGCAGTTCACTGCCCCTTAAGAACGATTATTATATCGTAACAGGCGGCAAAGTGCTGAACGCCTCAAAGAAAGCAGTCGAGAACAGCCTGGATGCAGAAGGTAAAGCTGCTTTCAAAACATTCCAGAAACAGAACAAAATCAAATGGCAGGATACTGCCAGCCTCCTCCAGCTCGTAGATTTCCTGACAGGTTTATAATCCTTATTATTTCGCCGCGGGAATGGTGACGGTTTCGGTGTCGCGGACAAGGTTCGCGAGTTCCTGTGCCGTGTAAGGAATGTCCTCTACGGTGAATTCCGGCACGTTGAACGAGTACATAAAAAAAGTCGACCACTTCGGGTTCTTCATCGGCAGGGCGAACGGCTTGCCGAAAGTGCCGTCACCGTTGTGGTGGGCGAAATAGACGCGCGTGTAGTGGGCGTCGTCCCTGCGGGTAGTGAAAGCCACCCACTCGCCCGTGCTGGACCAGGAATGATAGCTCTCCGGCAGATTGCTGTTGACTTCGTCGATGGCGCGCCAGCTGCCGTCCTGCAGGTCAAGAAGATACAGGTCCGCATCTTCGTGCCATATATGGAACACTCCGTACTCTCCCATCGCAAACATCAGCCAGCGGCCGTCGGGTGAAACCCTGGGGATAGATATGCTCTTCCCCATCGCCGATGCGTCGATGACCTTCACAGGCTTGCCCCAACTGCGGTTGTCAGGATCGAAATCAATGTAGTACAGGTCGTATCGGATGTCCTCGTAATGCTCGTAGAAATATGTGGTCTTCTGCTCCGGCTCGCCGTCATAGGGCATATATGCCGAAGTGAAATAGAGCCTGCGTCCGTCAGGAGCCCAGGCAGGAAAGCATTCGAGAGCATCAGGATCGTCATAGACAAGCTGCACTTCGTTCCTGTCCAGGTCATAGAGTATCAGCTGACTGTTGTCGTCGATAACCTCCAGCAGCTTGCGGTGATGGCTGTGGAACTCCTGATAT
>JAEEGG010015174.1_pt1 | contig 16199 bp, 12 predicted proteins | sample 9134161 | NCBI WGS metagenome assembly JAEEGG01 (sample SAMN16246543, study PRJNA631951) | gut metagenome | biome: gut microbiome; feature: rumen; material: CR-attached | host: Bos | place: Iran: Karaj | collected 2018-10
CAGTTGTTGTTATCGTTTAGTCGCAAGTTCGCAAACTTATAATATTTTTAGCTATCGGGAACTTTCATGACGAAAAATCAATTTTTGTTACCTAGAAGCTGTTGTTGATTATTCCCTTATCTCATTAAAAAGCTTTTTATTTCTGAAATCTTTTTTAAACAAGCTTCTCGGCCTAACTGATGAACTCTTTTAAGCTTTTCTGGCTTCATCTCTATACGACCACTATTTAAATCCTCAGAAGGAGCTATAAGGAGAGTATTGCCCTTCTTTACTTCTTCCTTTATATATTCTAGTTCTGCATTATACATTTCATGTCTATGCCGCAGACATTCTACAACCTTAGGATATTTATGCAGCAAGAACCTAATGAACCACATATTTCTAGTCGGCTTTTTCTGAAAGCCCAATGGCTGGGTTAAAACAACTATATTTTTTTCATAACCAAGTTTTTGAAACTGCTGAAGAGGAATAGGGTCGCAAAGTCCTCCATCATATAAAATATAATTATTTATGAAAACTGGTCTGCAAACCATAGGTAGAGAAGACGATGCTCTAAGCCATTCCAACATATCGTAGTCAATATGATTCATAAGCTTATAAACAGGTTTACCTGTAATTGCATCAGTGCAAACCAAATAGAAATTCATTGGATTTTCTTCAAAAGTTTTATTATCAAAAATATCAATTTCAGAGGGTAATGTATGATAGCTAAATTCAGCATTAACGAAATTACCTGTTTTCAAAAAAGATTTCAAACTTATGTAATTTGGATTACCACACAAGTTAACATTATATCTAAGTGCTCTACCTATCTGCTTGGATTTTATATTCATTCCAAAACATGCACCGGCAGAAACTCCGATAGCACCATCAAAACAAGAATCTAAGCTATTCTTCATCAATTCATCTATTACTCCGGCTACAAAAAGCCCTCTCATTCCGCCGCCTTCTAGTATTAATCCTTGTTTCATATATAATCATCCTTTTCTAAAATATTATAGCACCTTATGAAGCGTGGTATCAACTTAAGGTTAATTCTACTTTTGTTCTTTTTAAGAAAAATAATTATGAAACAGTAAAGACTATCTTCAGTAACAACTGAAATAAATAAAAAAAAAACATAAAAATGTGATATAATTCACAAAAAAAGATTATAAATGAGATTAGGTTAGATTGCTAAACTATGAAACAGCTTAGCAACACAAAATTCGGCAGGAACTAGCGATTGCTTAAACAATTCTCTAATTCCTCTTCCCTATAACCTAATCCCTAAATTAAGAATAGGAGTCACAAATGGAAAAATCCACAGTACTTTCAGTTATATTTGGCCTAATAAGCATGACTGTTTGTGCACAGTCTATTCAAGTATCTCTCGAAGAAATCAAACAAAGAGAATTCAAAGAACTGCTTCAAATACAAGGAACAGTTGAGGCTGTAAATATTGCCAGAGTTTCCCCTAGAATTTCTGGGCCAATAGAAGCTATATATGTAAAAGAAGGCGATAGAGTTGAAGCTGGTAAAACAAAACTCTTTATTATCGATCCTTTGAAACTAGAAAAAACTCTGGAAATTCGCAAACAGGAAGTCGTAATAGCCCGTCTTTCCTTAAAGGAAAAAGAAGCCCAGTTAAAGCAGGTTTCAGCAGATTACGAAAAATCAAAAATAGATGCGAAACGTGCAAGACTTTTATGGGAAGACCGCTCTACAAGCCAAGACAACTATGAAAAAGCTCAACTGAAATTCAAAGTTTCAGAAGCTAATTTTGAACACGTAAACACACTTATAGACCTTGCCAGAGAACAGTTAGCAAAGGCTCAGATTGCCTTGACAATCGCCGAAAAAGAATATTCTGACTCTACCGTTTATTCCCCATTAACAGGTGTTGTATCTGAAAAATTACAGGAACCTGGCGAAATGGCAGCAATGGGAAAACCTATTATTACAGTTAAAGACCCAAGCGATACTGAAGTAACAGCATATCTGCCGGCAGAATATTATCATAAAGTCACTGTTGAAGACACTCCTGTAAAAGTAAAAAGCTTTTTGGAAATTCCAGAAGATGCCAAGGTAACTTATAAAAGCCCTGAAATATCGCCAGAATTAAGAACTTTCAAGATTAAATGTCACACTTTAAATAATAGCAAATTTATGGTTCCGGGTGGCCTTGCCAATTTAACTCTGGTTCTTGAAACCCGTTCAGGCTTGGCAGTTCCAACATCATCACTAGTAAACCGTGATGGGAGCAAAGCTGTTTTTATTGCTGAAAACAATAAAGCAAAATTAATAAAAGTAAAAGTCGGGCTTGAAAATGAAGGATACACAGAAGTAACAAGCGAACAATTAAAAGCTGGCGATAAGGTTATAGTTGTTGGTCAGCATATGGTTAACGACGGTTCTTCTATAGCGGTTTCCAACGGAGCAAAATAATGGGCAGCCTGATTAATTTTTCTGTAAAACGTTGGGTTGCTATTGTCTGTTTGATGATAGCCATTACTTTGTTGGGGCTTAACGCCTATAGAAAGCTTCCTCTAGAAGAACTTCCCAGAACAGATATGCCTTATGTTACTGTTGTAACAATTTATCCTGGAGCTTCGCCGGAAGAAATAGAAACCGACTGTGCAAAGCGTATTGAAGACGCAACAGGTTCGTTAGACGGCTTAAAAAGCATCACTTCTTCCTGTTTAGATAATGTTTGTCAAACATTGTTAGAATTTGAAGTAGGAACAAGCGTTGACGCTGCTGCAAACGACATCAGAGAAAAAATAGATACCATTTTGAATGATTTTCCTGAAGGCGTCGAAAAACCAATTGTTTTGAAATACGACATCAATGCACAGCCTATTATAAATCTTGCTATTACTGGTTCTAGGCCAATAGACGAGCTTTATGACTATGCCGACAACGACTTTAAAGATTCTATAGCAGGCATAAAAGGTGTTGCTGAAGTTAAGCTTACAGGCGGTGCCCAAAGAGAAGTTCACGTCTTGTTAGACAGAGACAAACTGGCCGCCAGAGGTTTAAGCAGTCTAGATGTGGTTGCTGCTATCAAAAAAGAAGTCAAGATGATTCCTGCTGGGCGTATAAAGCATGAAGGAGCCGAATACACCATTAAATTCGATGCTGACTATAAAAATTTAAAAGAATTAGAAACTCTTGAAATAGCCAACAAGAATGGCCAGCGCTGCACTATCCATGATGTAGGGCAAGTGCTGATGGGAACCGAAGAACAAAGACAGGCGGCAACTATCGATAAACGCCCTTGTATCGCTGTTCAAATTGTTAAAAAGTCTGATGATAACGCAGTTAAGGTTGTTAATCTTGTTAAGGCGAAGTTAGAAGAAATCAAAAAGAATCTTCCTGGCGGAATCGAAATTTTATGGGTATCAGATACAGGCAAATTTATTCAGGCTTCTGTAGATAACGCCATATCAAATATTTGGCAGGGAATATTGCTCACAGCTATCTTGATGTTCTTCTTCCTTTATAACATCAAGTCAACTTTGACTGTAGCAATCACAATGCCTTTAACAGTTATTGCTGGTGTTCTTCTCATGTCTATGATGGGCTACACCATTAATATGGCAACTCTGCTTGCAATAGGCCTTTCAATCGGTATTCTCGTTACGAACTCCATTGTTGTCTTGGAAAACATCGTGTCAAAAGTAAATGCAGGGCAATCGAGTACAGATGCAGCAATGAATGGTACAACAGAAATAGTTGTAGCAGTTCTTGCCAGCGCAGGTACCAACATTGTTGTTCTTTTCCCAGTCAGCCTTATGAAAGGGCAGATAGGACAATTCTTCATTCCCTTTGCTCTTACAATGGTTGGAGTAACTGTTATTTCTCTTCTTATTTCTTTTACTTTAACACCAGGTATTGCAGGGCAAATAATAACTAAAGACGAAAACAAAAGCGGTTTTCTTAAAGGTTTAGAGAATCTTTGGAACAAGTATTTCGGCAAATTTACAGATGCTTGTGTTTGGATAGTCCGCAAAGTTGTTGAAAATAAGCTTTTATCTTTTGTTTCAATCATTGTCTCAATTCTACTTCTTGTTCATGCTTTGAGTTTGGTTAAATCAATTGGTTTCTCTTTCCTGCCGATAAGCGATCGCGGAGAAATGGTTATAAAGCTTGAATACCCTTCGACATTCTCTTTAAAACAAACAATAGATCGAACAACGCAGATAGAAAGTCTATTAGATGGTATTCCTGAAATAAAACACCGTCTTACAAACATAGGTAAAATAGAAGGCTCTGTTGGTCAGACTTCCGAAGGGGTTTATCTGGCACAAATAACTTGCGAATTTGTTGATAAAACCGACAGACAGAAAAACATTTTCCAATTACAAGACGAAATAAATTCCAGATTAAAGAATATTCCTGACGTAATCATAAGCACTTCTCTACCTGACCAGGCTGGTAGTGGCGCCCAAATTAGAATGGTTATCAGAGGTAATGATTTTAATGTTTTAAATAAGCGTGGCGAACAGCTTGTTGCTAGAGCCAAAAAGGTTGATTGGCTTATGGACGTTGATTCTTCTGTAAGACCTGGAAAAAATGAACTGGTAGTTACACCAAAACGTGCGATTTTAAGTGATGTCAAAGTTCCTGCAACCACTCTAGGGCTTGGACTTAGAACCAATATAGAAGGAACCAAGTCTGGAACATACAAGGAAAATGCCAGAACCTATGATATTCGTGTAAAATTAAGCGAAAGAGAAGGGCTAAATCAGGTTGAACAGCTTGAATTGCCAGGACCTCCAGGTCACCCTATTATTTTACGCAATTTCACAGATATAAATCATAAGATTTCACCTGTTCTTATTACAAGGCGTGATAAGGGTAGGGCGATGATTTTTTATGCAAATCCAGCTAAAGGAGTGCCTTTAGGAACTGCTGCAGATAGAATAAAAAAAGAACTACTATCTGCTGACGGCGAGTTGCCTGCTGGTTATTCTGCCGATTTTATAGGAAGAGTTCTCATGTTAAAAGACGGTATCAACGACTTTATAGAAGTCGGAGCTATAGCTCTTCTTCTGACTTACCTGTTATTAGCGGCAATACTTGATTCTTTTTTGAGACCTTTCATCATTCTTGTAACGATTCCAGTCGGTATGATTGGCTGTATATGGGCATTATGGCTAACAGGAGAATCGTTGTCTATGATGGTTCTTTTAGGCGGAGTAATGCTCATTGGTATAGTTGTAAATAACGCCATTCTTATTATGGATAGAGTTCAGATCAATATTACCAAAGGTTCAGAGGCTAAAGATGCAATGCTAGACGCCATAAAACATGAAATGCGTGCTGTTACAATGATTACTCTAGCTGCAGTTTTTGGTATGATTCCGATGGCTTTCGATTCTGGCTTAGGAAGCGAACTAAGAACTGGCATTGGTCAAGCAGCTATAGGTGGTATTCTTATCTCTGCAATAATGACGATGTTTATTCTGCCAGTGCTTTATTGTCTCTTTGCTCCGAAGAAGAAAACCAATTCCTAATTGTAGATGTTAAATAATTTCATCTAGATTTGCTTGGTTTACTTACCAATAGCCTTTTCCAAGCTTGCTCTGCCAAGATTGTATTCGTAAAGAGCAGTATAATAGTTTGTTCCTGCTCTAATAAGCTTTTCCTGGGCATCAGTAAGGTTGAGTAAAATATCAACGCCTTCTTCGTAGCGAGCCTGAGATATAGATAGGTTTTCTTTTGCTTTTAAAACAGCTTCTGCTGAAGTTTCAATATTTTTTTCAGCAGATTTCATCTGTATATAAGCAGATTTTGTCTGCAAAATAATATTTTTGTCTACTCCAACAGCCTCTGCTTTTGCTCTTTTCACTTCTGCTTCAGCAGATTTTACATTATCTTTTGTCTCATTATTATTGAATATTTTCCAGGTCATAACCACACCTGCTTCCCAACTCTCACTTCGAGAAAAATGAGAAGCATTAGTGTCAGTTATATTTTTACTAGCTACTGCAGAAATACTTGGTTTTTCATCGGATTTTAATATTTTTATCTGGGTTTCACTCTGCTTTATGGCATTTTTTGCGATTTTTGAATCTAGCCTATTGGCTTTTGCAAATTCTAAACATTCGTCTAGAGTCATAGGGTAAGGAGAATATTCAAATTTATCTGTGGTTTCAATTAGTGTATCAATGGGCAAACCAATTAAAGATAAAAGTTTATTTTCTGCAATTTCGAGAGATCCTTTTGCATCAATAAGTCCTTGTTCATAGTTTGCCAATTCAATCTGCATATGAAGCAAATCTGATTTTACCAAAGCACCTTCGTCATACTGAGTTTGAATGACAGACATTTGCTCTGAAGACATTCTTACTCCGCTTTCTGCTATAGTAACAAGATTCTTACATTGTAAAACATTATAATAGGCTTCAATAACAGCAAAACGAATTAATTGTTTTTGGTTTTCCAAAGAAATATCGGCAGAGTCTAATTGCAGACGCTGCCGATTAATTGTTTCTTCGATACGCCTGCCAGTAGAAATGGGAACCTCCATTGAAAGCGTATTTCCAAAAGAGGTATAATAATAGTCTCTATCTATTCTATAAGCACTGGTCTGCCAACTTATATTAACGCCTTTTGCTTTTTGAGTAGAAGAAAGCTCCCATTTAGCTGATTCCTTTATTTGCTTGTATATTTCAATGTTTTCGTTATTCTCTAAGGCCATTTTTATGCAGTCTTCTAAAGATAACTGCAAAGGGTCTTGAGCATATACAGAAACACTCAATACAGCAAAGAATAGTAAGAATAAACAGGCTTTATTAATACAATTCATCCACAATAAAGAATTACTTATTTTGTTGCAGAAATAAGTTTATCTCCTCGTTCATTACATTTTTTAATCCATTCATCCCATTTGTTAGCGCCAATACATATTGTTCTACCAGGTGAAACGCACTTGTAGTAATCTCCTTTTGTTGGATGATGCATTAGTTGGTAAGTATAAGTTTTTCCACCAACGACGTCGTCTAATTCATAATCAGACAAAAGATAATCTTCATTAAAATCCATTTTTTTCTCTCCTTAAAAATAATTTGCTATTTTTCTATGATTAGCATTACTTTTTTGTTTTCAAAAGAAAAACAGAGAACTATTAAAGAGGGCTAATAGTGTGTCCTTTTTCTTTTTGTTGTTTTTTCCAATTATCCCAGTCATTTAACGAAACCAATATTGTATTATCATCAGTAGTTACCCTATAACATTCACCCATTCCTTTATCGAATACTTTTTCATACAAATAGTCTGCTCCACCAACAACAGTATCTAATTCTTCATCAGTCAAAGGTTCTTTTTCTTTTAAAGTCATTTTTTCTCTCCTTTTAAGTAAAACTATATGCTTTTTACATATTACATCTTTATGGCAAAATATAAAGATAAAAATCCACGCTTTCTAAAAAAATTTTTTTATTATTATTAGAACTATTCTTATATCCTTTTTAATTCATAAGTTTCGAAGCAAAAAAAATCCCGATATTGATAATAAACCAATACCGGGATTTTTTTATTTATTCAGATCTATTATGAGAACTTAACTTCTATTGTGCGAGGTTGAACAGCTTTAGCTCTTGGCAGGAATATATTAAGAACACCGTTCTTAAGTTCTGCATTAATGCCTTCCTGATCAACAGCTTCACTAAGTTCGAACTGTCTGTAGTAGTTGGCTGGTTCAAATTCTCTAACGAGGTATTCTTTGCCTTCGTTTCTCTTTACATGACCTTCTATAGTCAGAACACCTTCTTCTACAGAAAGTTTCAAACCATCCTGATCAACACCTGGAAGATCGACCATCATATAGAGGCCTTTATCTTCTTCATATATATCTGTAACCGGAGTTACATAGGTTTCTGGTTCACGGGTTTCTTCGCATTTAGCGATTTGGTTTTCTTTATTTTGAGTGTTATCCATAGTTTTTTCAGCCATGATATTTTCTCCTTATATTAATATCCGTCATTGCGAGGCTCTTACAGAGCCTTGGCAATCCATTTTGCAGATCTGATCGTTAAAATCAATCTATCTGTTTTTATTGTAGTTGGTAGTTATTGTAACTGTTATTCAAAACTTTTAAACGACTACAACAAAAACCAACTACCATAAAAACTCATCATTTAACACTTATAGCAACGTTGTGAGCTTTGGCTTTTTCAGCCTTTGGCAATGTTACTGTAAGTATGCCCTTAGTATATTCAGCAGTAACCTTTTCAGGATCAATCTGTGTTGAAAGTTCGATTGTTCTTGAGAACTTACCGGTTGAACGTTCATTTCTGTGGAACTTTTCGGCATCAACATTAACTTTTGCCTTTTCACCACTGATTGTAACTCTGTTTGCAAGAGCCTGAACCTTAAGACTGTCTGTATCAAGACCAGGAGCAAGGGCTTCTATAACAACCTTCTGATCATCAGAAGCTATATTTATCATTGGGAAGTGTCTTGCTGAAACACCTGGCAAGAAAGCAGTTCTTGGGAAACCATGGCGAGCACCAAATCTTGTGAGTTCACCAAGCTGTGACTGTAACTGATCCATTTCTTTCAAGAAATTCCATACTGACATTTTATATTCCCTCCTATGTAGGTAATTTACTTAATCATTTTGTTGATTACTTTTAATCTTCATCAACACCAATATATATTGCATAGGCCGTGCCAAGTTTAAAAAATTAGATTTAAAGCAGCTTTTAGTGTTTTTTAAGCGAAAAAAACAGAATCAAGCAACGTAGCAGCAACGTAGCAAGTTTCTTTCCAACTATTGAAAATTACAATTTTTGATGTAAACTACAAATAAGTTTATGATTTTATAAAAATTGGAGATTCATTTTTATGAAAACCAAATTAATGAGTTTTATACTTCTATTTATTCTTGTTTTTACATGTTTTAACGATGCATCAGCAAGAAACCTCAAACCAGAATCTTCGACACAGAAAAAAGACAACTGCAAATATTCAGACGACTCTTCCAATTTTGTTGTTTTAAGCGAAGCTGTTCCGGATGTTATATTAGAAATCCGCTATTATTCTACATATAATTTTGTCGGTGAACGTATCGACGGCTACGAACAGCCAATAGCTCTTATAACCAAACCTGCTGCCGCTGCTTTGAAAAAAGTTAGCGATGAGCTTGTAAGTAAAGGCTACAGACTTAAAATATTCGATGCTTACCGCCCTCAAAAGGCTGTTACCCATTTCATGAACTGGGCATTAGACGCTAACGATACCCGTATGAAAGAATATTTTTATCCAGAATTAGAAAAGAAAGTTCTATTTCCACTAGGCTATATCGCTGAACATTCCGGCCACAGCAGAGGAAGCACAGTCGACCTTACCTTATTTGATATGAAATTAGAAAAAGAAGTAGATATGGGCGGAACCTTCGATTATTTTGGAAAATTGAGCCATCCAGATTTTACTGGCATTACTGCAACACAATTTTCAAATCGTATGTTACTACGCAAAGTAATGACAAAACATGGTTTCAAACCTTTAACAGAAGAATGGTGGCATTTTACTCTAAAGAACGAACCATATCCTGACACATATTTCACTTTCCCTGTAAATACAAATTCTATATCTAAATAAGAACAATGAGTTCTTCAGAAATTAAACCACAATCTGTTTACGCTTCATTTGATACTTTTCCAGCCCCTAAAGGCGCTGCTGTTCATATTGGGGAATTTGCTCCCAAACTTTTCAGCTTTGCCGGCAGTGGGCTGTTGCTGGTTTTGGGTGATGAAAAAACTCCAAGGTGGCAGATAGAAGATAATAATGTTCAAATAAGACGATATATCACAACAGAAGAAAACTATCTTCAAAAAGCTATGAATTTCAGTGACTTTATTTATAATGAAGTTTCAGCTTTAAAAGAAGATATAAAAATAGCTCATTTCAGAGACCCTTGGAGCGGATTACCAATATTAGAAGCTCTTGAAGGAACAAAAGCAAAGTTTGTCTACGAAGTAAATGCACTGCCATCAATAGAGATTCCATCACGCATTTCTTCAGCTTTATCAAATACTCTTGAAAAAATAAGAGAAATGGAACTCAAATGCTTAGAAAAAGCAGATGCTATTATCTGCCCTTCTTTTGTAATAAAGTCTTTTTTAGAAAGTCTTGGTGTTAATTCAGATAAAATTACTGTTATACATAACGGCGCCAGGTTTTCTGGAATAGAACATAAAAAGCCAGAATCTGCCCCTGATAAATACATAATATATATTGGTGCTGTTCAACCATGGCAGGGTGTTGAATGTTTAATGAAAGCCATGACTTTTTTGAAAGATATTTCTGATTTAAAGCTAGTATTCTGTGCTTCGGGCACTAAACCAAGAATCAGATTTTTACAAAAATTAGCCGAAAAAATGGAAATATCTGATAAATTAGTATGGAATTTGCGAATTGGGCAAAGTGAAGTTCAAGACTGGCTACAGGGAGCGTCTATTTCTTTAGCCCCTCTGACAGAGTGTGAGAGAAATCTGGTTCAAGGCTGCTGCCCAATAAAAATAGTAGAATCTATGGCGGCCGGAGTTCCTGTAGTAGCTTCAAATATGCCTGTTACTCTGGAATTATTGGAACATAATGTTACCGGATGGTTAGTAAGACCTGACAGACCGTCAGAATTAGCCAGAGCAATAAGAGTATTGCTTGCTCACCCTGAAACATTAGAAAGAATAGCTAAAACAGCAAAAGAAAAAGTTATTTCTTCTCTTTCGTGGGAAATGTCTCTTGAACAGCTAGAAAAAGTTTACTTTGATTTGAGATCATAGTGGAAAATCAACACATCTAACCATTATAATATTTCAATCGGACAGTTGCTTGCTCAACCTTATTCTCCTCCGCGGTCTCTGTGGATTTCTGCCTTCGAATAATCATTGAGTGAACGAGCCTTGTGCGGAGAATAGAAGGTTTCGCGTCTACTGTCCGCAAACAACTACCACAGTGAAACGTCACACAGATTGCGACAGCAATCGTATCACAGCGAAGCGTATCACTTGATAAGAGTCACTTAATCTCTATACCGCGGAATTTAAGCAATAATCCGGTTGAACGAAGAAGTTCAGATTTTGAAACAGTATAATCTATAATAGCTTTTACTTGAGCTATTTTGGCAGCCGTTAAATCTCGCTGTGCCTGAGCAACTTGAAATGCTGTTGTCTTACCAACATCAAACTTTACGTTTTCAACCCTTAGCTTTTCTGCCTGTTTCTGAGCTGTAGCAGTTGTAGCAGCAAGTTGTTCCTTGGTTCTTTTAATTTCAATATAAGCTTTTATAACATCTTCTTTAATAAGCTGTTCAAGATTTTTAATTGATTCATTTTGAAGCCTTAAATTCAGCTTAGCTCTGTCATATTTAGCTTTTTCACTTCTTCTATGGCGGTTTAATTCATAGGTTAAACCTACAGAAGAATCAAAGGGTTCTTTGTGATTAAAACTTGGTTCAGAACCATCAAATGACTTTGAATAGCCAGTTTTTCCAAGACTTATAAAGAAATCAAGTCTTGGTAACATTCCATTTTTTGTAGAAACAACTTCTAACTCGTTCTTTCGCTGCATCAACTCTGCCTGTCTCAATTCAGGCCTCATTAAAAGAGAGTCTGCAATACAATCTTCCAGGTTGAAATCATATTGGTCTATTTCTCTAAGCTTTGGCACACTTATAAGATTTGGTCTTTTTCTCCAAAAGTTTTCTGTATCATGGTTTATATTGCGAAGTAAAGAAATAGCGGAACTAACAACTCTACTTTCTGCATCGATCAAATCTTCCTGACAAAGAGCCACTTCTGCATCAGCAGCAGCTATTTCTGATTCAGCAATTTTACCAACACCGATACGTTTCTGGGTTTCATCACGCTGTTGTAAAGCAAGTTGGAGAGACTCTTTTACTATTTCAAGCTGTTTGGCATTTAAATAATATTGCCAATATTTTTTTTCTGTTTCAGAAACGAAATCCAGAATATATCCGTAAAGTTCGTATTTTGACCAATCTAAGTCTAATTCGGCTTTTCGTAAAGAAACCAGATTTACTTCTTTGCCGGCACCGCGCATCAAAGGTGCAGTTACGTCTATTCCAAGTCGAGCAGCATAAAGGCTTGAATGGCTTGTTGTTCTGCTTCTATTTATAGATGCACTTATATTGGTTTTTATCCCTGAAGTAGACTTCTTTTCAGCTTCTATTGAAGCAGTTGTTGCATTATTAGAATTACGCCCGATAACATCATTAGCGTTTATAGAGCGGCTTCTTCTATCAGAAGCAGACACAGAAGCAGACACTTTTGTGTCAAATTCTCCTTTTGCTTGTTCAACACTTGTTGCGTATATCTCCGGATCTATTTTTTCTATATTTAAAGCTATATTATTCTTTAAAGACATTTCTACAGCTTCTTTAAGGGAAATAGTAAAAGAAGCGTCTTCGTTTTTATCAAATATTTCGTAGGTTTCAAAAGATGTTAAATTAAAGCTGTTGCTGGAAATTTCTTCGGCAGGCTGAGTAATAGGCCCTTCTTTTGTGCTTTCAATAGAGAATTTCGGGGATTTATTTTCTAGCTGTTCTTTGTCTAGAATTCTATTAATAATACTTCTGTTATAGTATTTTGGACTGCTTTTAATTTCGGGCTCCTGAGCAGAGCAACAAACAGAATTCAAGGCTATTAATGATATCAAGGCATATTTTTTATAGAAAAATCTTTGCAACATAATTCAACTCCTAGATCAATCCTTCTTTGTGCCGAAGGCTTTGTCGAATTCGATGTAAATCAGCGGAATAATCAACAAAGAAATGAAAGTTGCGATAGTAAGACCGCTTATAACGGCACGAGCCATCGGAGCCTGCATTTCTCCGCCTTCCCCTAGACCTAATGCTAACGGAACAAGACCAAGAATAGTAGTCGAAGCCGTCATAAGTACTGGTCTGCAGCGATTAGAAGCAGCTTCTTTGGCAGCCTCTACTGTATCCATATCAGGATTCTTGCGTCTAAGTTCGTTCATATGGTCTACAAGCAGAATTGAGTTATTAACAACTATACCGCCAAGCATAATACAGCCGATAAATGTCTGAACGTTGAAAGTGGTTCCTGTAAAATAAAGAATAGGAACAACGCCTATAACCGACAAAGGAACTGTAGTCATAACAATAAAGGGGTCTCTCAAGGATTCATACTGAATTGCCATAACCATATAAACCAAGAAAATTGCCAAGATAAAGCTGAAAGCCAATTCCATGAAAGCTTCCTGCTGATCTTCGTAATCACCAGTCATAACAATGGCAAAGTTTTCCGGCAAAGGAATTTCTTTAATCTTTTCTTGAACATCTTTTATTACAAAACCAAGAGAGCGGCCTTCCACGTCAGCAGAAAGAGTAAGAATTCTTTCCTGATTGTGACGTTCAATAATAGTTGGCCCCATCTTGCTTTCAAGTCTTGCAACGTTGCGAAGCATAACAGGTTTACCAGCAGAGTTGGTTATAACCATGTTAAGAATTTCATCAAGTTTCATGTATTCGGCATCAGTAGCTTTTACCAATATCTTATATTCGTTTGAGCCGTCCCTGAGATTACCTGCACTTCTACCTGACATCATTGTTTCAAGGAAAGTCGAAATAGCATTTATTGTAAGTTTCTGGTCAGCAGCTTTATCGCGGTCTATTACAATAGAGCGTTCAGGAACACCCTTTTCACGAGAAAGCTTAACATCTGTGATTCCAGGAACTTCTTTAATCAGCTTTGCAACCTGTGCACCCAAAGCATCGGCTGTTTCAATATCGTAGCCGCGTATTTCAAGCTGAACTTTATCAGAACCAGAACCCATACGCATCATAAACATACCCTGACCTTCTCTTGTTCTGATAACAGTTCCAGGTATTCCGGCAAGCTCTTTTCTAAGAGCAGCAGCAATTTGAGCACTGCTTCTAGTTCGTTCGTTAGAAGCTTTCAAAGGAACACGTATGTCACCTTTATTAACAGAGCTACTTCTGCCACCGCCAACATTGGTAAACATAATGTCTCTTTCAGGAACCTTTTCCTTTATTACTTTTTCAACTTTTTTGAATGTCTCATCAACAAGAGACAATCTGGTTCCTTCTTCCATTTCAACACTAACTCTGACTTCGCCTTCATCGGCAGTTGGCATAAATTCTGTTCCCATAAGACTTACCAAAGAGCAGGCAAATGCTATTAAACAGCCTAATATAAAGAAAGTAGATGCTCTATAAGTAAGAATCTTATTCAAAGCCCAGGATTGTATCTTTAAGATGAATCCTACCATATAATCAGAAAGTTTCTTAAACCAGCCAACATCATGAGTAGCTCTTTCTTCTTTTGTAACAACATTTTTCAAAAAAATAGAAGTCATCATAGGAACAATGGTTAAAGAAATAACCATTGAACAGAAAAGTGAAAAAGCAACTATATAAGCAAGTTGCTTGAACATTACTCCAGTAACACCTTCAACAAACAGCAAGGGCAGAAATATAACAACGGTTGTAAGAGTACTTGCCAAGATTGACATAGCAACTTCGTCAGAACCATTAATAGAAGCTTCTATAATAGGAACGCCATTTTCCCTGTGTCTGAAAATGTTTTCAAGAACAACGATGGAGTTGTCGACAAGCATACCAATACCAAGAGCAACACCACCCAAAGACATAATGTTTAATGTAAAACCGAAGTAATACATCAAAGTAAAAGTAGCGATAATTGAAACAGGAATTGCTATAGCAATAATCGTTGTGCTGGCGAGGTTTGCAAGGAAAATCTGTAAGATTACAACAGCAAGAATACCACCGAGTATAGCAGATGAACTAACGTTGTTAATAGAGCGAGTAATATATTTAGAGCTGTCAACTATAGGAGTAAGCCTTAATTGAGGTATTTCTTCATTAATTGCCGCAACTTCCTTTTTAACAGCCTTTGCAACATTTACAGTATTGGCACCAGACTGTTTGCTGACAGATATTCGAACCCCTTCCTTATCATTGATTCTAACGACGCTGCGTTTCTTTTCCCAATGGTCTACAACATTTGCAACATCACAAAGTCTAATAACCTGTTGCCCATTCATTCCAACTACAAGTCTAGAAATTTCTTCAACTGTCTGGAATTCGCCAGGTGTTCTTAATCTTATTTCAAAATTACCAGATTCTATCATACCGGCTGGAAGATTAATGTTTTCAGCTCTTATTCGGCTTATAATCTGTTCTGGACTTATTTTTAACGCTTTTGCTTTATTAATATCCAACTTAACTTGAATTTCGCGCTGATTACCACCCAAAACGTCGATAGAAGCCACACCGTCTATTTTTTCTATGCGGTATTTAACCTGGTTATCAATTAGATCCAGCAATTTAACAGGGTCAAGTTCAGCTGAAGCACCAAGCACCATAATAGGCATAGCATTGGAGTCGAATTTACGAATCTGAGGTCTGTCTATATCGTCAGGTAATCTTTTAATAATACGGTCAATACGGTCTCTAACGTCATTGGTAGCCGCATCAAGATTTGTGCCCCAGGCAAATGAAATTCTAACATTGCTTCTTCCTTCACTGGAAGACGAGTTAATTTCTTCAACACCAGAAACAGCAGCTATAGCCTGTTCTATCGGTCTGGTAATAAGAGTTTCAACTTCTGTAGGGCTTGCATTTTCATAGGTTGCAGATACGCTTATCATCGGAAAAGTCATATCTGGCATCAAATCAACAGGAAGCTTATATAATGAAACGAAACCAAATATAACCACCATAAGCATTATCATCGTAACGCCAATAGGGTGTCTTACTGATTGCTTAGATAATTTCATTTTTTGGCTTCGCTCCCATTAGTTTTTGTTTCATCAGACGGGATTCTGATTGACATTCCATCTTCAAGCAAATGCTGACCTAATGTTACAACTCGTCCACTTAATTCCGGGTAACAAATTTCTACTTGATTTGGATTTCTATAGCCACATTCTACAGGAACAAATTTAGCAACTTTATTAGCTTCATCAACAATGAATACGCCTTCTTTTTCTTTTCTTACTACTAAGGCTTCTATAGGAACAATAGTAGTATTTTTATGAGTGCCATAAATAATTTTAGCAGTAATAAACATACCTGGTTTAAGCTCAAATTCAGGATTCTTCAAATTTAATTCTATTCTTGCCTGTCTTGACACTTCGTCAAGCATTGGCGCTATTCTTGTTACTTTTGCAGTAAATGT
>JAEEGG010015176.1_pt1 | contig 16197 bp, 7 predicted proteins | sample 9134161 | NCBI WGS metagenome assembly JAEEGG01 (sample SAMN16246543, study PRJNA631951) | gut metagenome | biome: gut microbiome; feature: rumen; material: CR-attached | host: Bos | place: Iran: Karaj | collected 2018-10
AAGGAGTGTCCGAGTATGGATTACACAAAATTGACTGTTGCTGCAGCTCTTGTGGGTGCATCAATGATTTATGCCCAAGATGCAGAAATTGCAACCTGGTCGGGTTTCCGCAAGGCAGCGGTTTCCTTCACTTTTGACGATGGCCCGCAAAGCGATGTCGATGTCGCTCTTCCCATGTTCGAAAAGTACGGTTATAAGGCGACTTTCAATATCGTCACTAATTGGGCCAATGGCGGTGGCAACAATGGAATGCTCAACTGGAGTGGTGTTCAGAAATTGTCCGCTGCTGGTCACGAAATCGCAAGCCATAGCGACAGTCACCCCAATGGAAAGCCGATGCCCGCTAATGAAATTTCTTCGTCCAAGGGGACAATCAGCCAAAAGATTCAGCAGAAATATGGTGTCGTCACTCTCGCTTACCCGAACTGCGATACTCCGGGTGACGCCCAGGTTCTTCAGAATTACGTTGTCGGAAGAATTTGTAACGGAAGCTGGAAGGGTGGTTCCGATATCATGGGCAAGGATGGCCCGAGCAACTGGGCTGCAGTCTCTGCGCTCATGACGGGTAATCAGGGAACCAGCGATTTTAAGGGCAACATGGACAAAGCTGTTCAACAAGGCGGTTGGGTTGCATTCCTCACGCATGGTTTCCAGAACAAGACCAATGGCTTTGCAGACTATTCTCCGACCGATGCGAATGGAATGGATGGCGCTCTCCAGTATGCACAGCAGAAAGATAAGGACATTTGGGTTGCCCCGATGGGCTATGTCGCCATGTACATCAAGGAACGCAAGGCCTCTCAGGTTTCTGCATCCACCAGCGGCAGCACCACTACCGTTAAGCTGACGCATAATATTAAGGACAACATTTCCGATTATGACTATCCGCTTACTTTGAAGGTCAAGACGAGCCTTTCCAAGGCCGAAGTCACCCAGGCGGGTGCCAAGCTCGAAGCCAAGATTGAAGGTGGCTATGCTATCTTTGATGCCGTCCCGAATGCAGGCGATATCGTTATCGCTGGCGAAGGTGCGGGCCCGGAATCTTCTTCCAGCGAAGAAGCCTCTTCTTCTAGCGAAGTGACGAGCTCTTCTAGCAACGAAGTGGATTGCTCTGCAAATCCCTCCGATGCTTCTTGCCAAGGCATGGCAATCGCTTCCGGAATTCAGAGCAACTTCAACCTCTCTGTTTACAGGTCCTCTGACAACTACATCGTCGTGGGCGGTGCCCAGGGCTTGAACATTACCGTGTTCAACAGCCTCGGCCATCAGGTACGTACCACTCGCGGTCTCGGTGCCGTGCAGAAGGTCTATACCGGTGCCAAGGGAGTCTACGTCGTCAAGGTTGGCAACAAGTCCTTTAAGGTCAAGCTTTAATTTCTCTTAAAAACCTCTCTCTTAAAAAGGAAAACCATTGAGGATAACAAACCTCGATGGTTTTCCTTTTTTATTCGGCGCATTTGTTTTTCTACATTTGGCACCAATATGCTTTTTTCAGAACTTCCCCTAGCTAATCCCTTGCAGCGTGCGGTTCGCGCTGTCGGTTACGAACAACCCACTCCAATCCAGGAACAGTCCATTCCGAGTCTGTTGGAAGGGCGCGACCTGTTAGGGATTGCCCAGACGGGTACTGGCAAGACGGCTGCGTTCGCGCTCCCGATTTTGCAGTTGTTGCTTGATTCCGGGAAGTTCCGTGCTCCCAAGACCTGCCGTGCGCTGATTCTTTTGCCTACGCGTGAACTTGCCATTCAGGTAGAAGAATGCTTTAAGCAGTACGCCCAATTTACAGCCATTTCGACCGCCTGCATTTTCGGCGGCGTAAGCGATGTGAGCCAGAAGCGTAACTTGATTCGCGGTGTAGATGTGTTGGTCGCGACCCCGGGGCGTCTGCTTGACTTGATTAATCAGAAAGCAGTGTCGTTGAAAGCTTTGGAATTCTTCGTGCTGGACGAAGCGGACCGCATGCTGGATATGGGATTTATCCATGACATCCGCAAGGTGGTGGCGCTGCTGCCACAGAATCGCCAGAATCTGTTCTTCAGCGCGACCATGCCCGAAGACATTACGAAACTTGCCGCGACAATCCTGCGCCCGAACCCGGTGAGGGTGGAGGTGGCGCCGCAGAGCACTCCCATTGAACGCATTCATCAGGAACTCTACCGCATTGACAAGCGCCGCAAAGGCGCACTCCTCAAGGAACTGCTGCTTGCTCACCCCGAAATGAAAAAGGTGCTGGTCTTTAGCCGCACCAAGCACGGCGCCGACAAGATTACCCGCGTACTCGAAAAGGCGGGCATCAAGTGTGCCGCTATTCACGGCAACAAGAGCCAGAACCGCAGACAAGAGGCTTTAGGCAACTTTAAGTGCGAGCAGATTCGTGTACTCGTGGCAACGGATATCGCTGCCCGCGGAATCGATGTGGATGACGTGTCGCACGTATTCAACTACGACTTGCCCGATGTGCCGGAAACCTTCGTACATCGCATCGGCCGTACAGCCCGCGCAGGCAAAGACGGCATCGCCATTTCATTCTGCGCTCCGGACGAAGAGCAGGATTTGCGCGCCATCGAAAAGCTGACTCGAATCAGCATTCCCGAAGGCGACAAGGCTATCTACGAAAAGCTCCCGCCCCAGCAGAAGGAAACTCCTGAAAGCGAAATGCGCAACGCCCGCGGCCGCGGCTTCCCGCGTCGTGACAAGAATCGAGACCATAACCGCGGTAATGGCCGCGACAACCGCCAAGACGGACAGAAAGCCGATAACAATAATCAGGTCAAGAACGGTCACGGAAAGAACCGCCCGCAGAATAAACCGCAAAACGAAAAACGCCCCGCACAGAATGGCGGGAACGTTCAAAATGCAAATCGTGAAAATCGCGGCAATGTTTCGAACCAGGAAGGTCACCGTACCATCGGTAAGAATCGTCCCGGCTCGCGAGCCCGTAAGCGCATGCGTGAAGCCGCTGAGGCCGCTCGCCGCGCTCAAAGCAACTAGGCTATATAGAATACAGGAACCATTCCCACTCGATGCTGACATTCTTCGAGGTTGATTTCTTTTCCGTTCTAACCTTGTCTTCGATATAGCCGATATTGTCGACTGTTATGCATTCGTCTTCGATCAGGTTCTTGAAGGTGAATTCATATTCGCTTTCCGTCTTGTTCCTTACGATGGGGCAAATTTCAAGCCCGTCAATGCCGCGAGGAATTTGAACCGTCACGGCCAAGGATCCGTTCCATTCCGTAAGTCTGGCTTTATCCATGGCAAAGGCTGATGTTGTCTGTTCGTATCCGGATTCTTCACCGTCGATAAATGTCTTCACGTTGAAGCGGACTTCAGGGTTGAATTTTTCCTTGCTGGAGTAGCTTTTTAGCGTGAGATTCAGGATCTTGTTGGTGACAATGTATTTGGTGCCAACAAAAAGGCCCTTGTCATTGTAGCTGGCTGTGTCGGCGACCATCTTGATGATGGACGAAAGGTCCGTAGTTGCCTGGAATTTGGCGATGAAGGTCTTGCAGCGCTTTTCCCGGATTTCTTTTGCCAGCGTTTTGTTACCCTGGGTGCATTTGTAGAAATCTACATTGTCGACTTCTTCAGAAAGAGCCTTGATGGCGGAATTGATTTCCTTTTGGTCAAAATCAAGGGACTTCCTATTTTCGACTTCGATAGGATTACTGCCGCATGCTGAAAACAGGAATGCGGTCATGGCAAGCAGGCTTAAAGAGATTGCTTTAGACATAAAATTCTTCTGTTTCATGATTCCCTCCGATTACCTGATGCTGAAGTCCAAAAGGAGACGGCACGTGATATTGGAATTGTGACCGATATGGTAATATCTGTGGTTGCTGCTAGTGGTGGATGCACCAATTGCAAAAACCTGGAATTCAATAGAAACGAGCCTGCTTTCGATACCTGTACCGATCCAGCCGCTGGTTTCCCAGTCATCCATGAAGAAGACTTTTTTGGTCTGGTGACTTTCATACAGCGGGAACGGATTATTCCCTTCTAAAGAAACGGTTTGCAAATCTGCTCTTAAGTCAGGATCGTTGGTTTTTAGGTATAGCCTATTTTCTGTGTCCACCATTTCGAAAATGGGCTTGGTAAGACCAAAGGTGCCGCTCAAGAAGAGGAATACGGTCGTGCCCTTGATGTGGTGGCCGACTTTTCCTGTCAGAGGGAGGTCTACAGCGAAGTTGTGGTATTTTCTGTCAATTTCATGGACGAGCTTGTATTCGGCCCCGTCGGAGAGTTCTCCCTTGGTTGTGCTTTGGTCGAAATTCCAGCGGGAGTAGCGGTAGATTCCGCCAAGTCGACCTTGGAATCCAAGGTAATTGCCGAGATAACGCCTGTAGAAGTAGTATAGGCCAAAGCCTGTGCCCCAGTCTGCATCGTGACGCATGTTACCGTAGCGTTTTTCATGGTAGTTGGCGCCGACAACTGTCAAGCCGTGGTGCAGGGTGCGGGAGCGTTTTTTGGCCGAGGCGTTGACCTTGGCTTGGTAGTCGGCGTAAGTAATCTTGTTACGTGGTTTCTTTGGAGTTGTGTCCGCTATGGCGGTATCTGCAGCGGAGCTGTCCTGGACCGCCGTAGAATCGACTGCTGCGACGGTGCTGTCGACTTTTGCGACGGAATCTTTTGCCACGGAGTCTGTAATTGCAGAATCCTTGACGACAGTGAATACGATAGAGGTGTCTTTATTTACCGAATTTGCCGATGTAGAATCGGTTTGGGGCGGTGTAGCTGGTTCCTGGGCGAAGCTGACTGCTGTAACCACGCTACCAATGGCCAAAATTTTGCAAAATAGTCTCATAATCTTGCGTACGCTCCCAAAAAAGGGGTTCAGATATGTAAAATAAGTAAAAAAAGGAAAAATGGCGCTCATTTGTTCCATTTACTTATTTTTTTCTCAAATATATATAAAAATTTGTACCTATGTAAAAATTTTTTAATTATTTTTAGGAAAAAAGAAGCTGAGGGCGGTTTCTGGATTTTTTGTTGTCCAGAGACCTTTTCGGCAAAGGAATGCTTATGAATATGGATGTTCAAAAGTTTTCAATGGTAAAGTTTGTTGCCCTGCTCGTGTGTGTGCTGGGGGTCGGGTCCGCTTTGGCAAAGTGGGATGGCCATACGATAGAAAAGCCGGAACAAGATAGTCGTGGTTATTACAAAATAGCGAACGAGGCGAATCTCGCTTGGCTTTCGGATTCTTCGAACAAATATGTGCGCGAGTTTAAGTATAAGAAAATGCTCGAAGCGGTTGAAGCCGATATGGTTTCGAAGGACGGTGTTACCCCGGCTAAATTTACGACCTACAAACGGCTCAATGAGTTGGATGAGCAGGTTGCATTTACTGACTCGGCCGAATTCAAAAAATATGTTGTTGATCGGCTGGATTCTATCGCTGATAATCCCAAATCGTTCTGTAGCGATTCCCTAAAAAAGGCTTTATGGGATAAGGCTCCATACAAAGACTATATAAAGAGCTACTTGAATGTCGCAAGAAATGCAGGAAATATTCCTGTAAAAATCAACGCTACAGTGACAGCAGAGTATCTAGACATGGGTGGTTATCCGTTCATTCCGATTGCCGCGGGTTCGGGGCCTGCTCGGTTTACGGGTGTTTTCGAAGGAAATGGCGTTACGATCAAGAACCTGAAAGTCGATAGCAAGGAATTCCCGATGCAGTTCTACGACGTGATTCAGGGGTACCCGACCTATGCGCAGAATGTAGGCCTGTTCGGTACGATTGCAACAGGTGGAATTGTCAGAAACGTGATTTTGGATAATGTATCTATTCTTGCGTCCGGAAAGGACAACGTAAATATACTTACGACGGGTAGTGTTACGTGGGAATCAGGGAAGAACCAAGTGAGCGTGGGTTCTATTGTTGGGTGGATGGAAGGCGGCTTGATTGATACCTGTTTTGCGTCCGGAACAATTATCTCGAACGGAAAGGATGTGGGTGCAGGTGGAATTGTTGGCGCTATTAAGGGTGGAGTTATAAAAAATGCGCTCAGTACGGCATCCATCAACGCTTCTGGAAAAGATGTCTATGTCGGAGGCGTTGTCGGTGTTATTAGAGGAAGCAGTACAGTTATTAGTAGCGTGTATGATGGTGATACTCTGATTGCTCACCCTGATGTCAAGGGGGCGCAGGGAGCCTTGTTGGGTCGTGTGGTGGAAAATCAAACGGCGACCTTGACAAACTGTTTTTATGAAACGGGCTTGCATGAGGATAGAGTTGGTCTGGTTGGTGAAGGTGCATCGGTTGTTGGCGATAACAACGGGGTGCTTGACAATAATACTGAACGAAATGCGTGTATCTTGAACGGCTTTGTATGGACTGGTGAAACTTGTACCGATTCGAGCGGAATTTGGAGTAAAGACGAGCATATCACCTTGAACGGGATTTCAAAGGGCGGTGTTGCGCTGTACTTGATCAATTTTGATCCCAATGGAGGTTCCTTTGCGTCGGGAGCCAAGACAACAAAGGTTTTGCCGTTTGGTGAAACGCTGACCGCCGACGAAATTGCAAAACCGACAAAGGAGGGGTTCTCGTTCGGAGGTTGGGCTCTTTCTGCCGATGCAGAGTCTCCGGCAACGAATTTGGGAAATGTCTATAAGCCGTATACCGTTTATGCGTATTGGAAAAATACATACGTAATTACTTTCAACGCCAATGGCGGTAAGTTTGCTGATAAAAGCTCGATTAAAACGAAAATTCTTGCCGATGGTGACACCATTACTGCAGCGGGAATCGACGATCCTGGAGATTACAGCATGGGTGTAGGGGAAAATCGTAGGGATTATAAGTTTGTTGGGTGGGCGCTGACAAAAAATGCGTCTGAGAAAGCTAATGATTTTGGCTTTGCCACGAAAGCAAAAACTATTTATGCCGTATGGGCTGAAACACAGGCTGTCTTCTATACGGTGGCGTTCGATGCTCAGGGACATGGTGATGAACCTTCGCCTGAACGAGTTGAACACGGAAAAACGGTGGCGGAACCATCTTCGATGACGGCCGATGGCTATAATTTTGGTGGCTGGTATAAGGAACCCGCTGGTGAAAACGCTTTTGAATTTAGTTCCGCAATCATTTCGGACATGACGTTGTATGCAAAGTGGACGTTGACGACCTATCAGCTTACCTATAATCTAGATGGTGGTACGAATGATGGAGATAATCCTGACACATACAGTGTCGAATCACCGGATATTCTTCTGAAAGATCCTACGAAGGAAGGCTTCGATTTTTTGGGGTGGTATTATGATGATGACTATAAGAATCGCGCGACTCAGATTACTCATGGGACGACAGGAAATAAGACTCTGTTTGCCAAGTGGAAAATCAAGACTTATACCATTTCTTACAATGCGGGCGGTAATTTGATTGTTGGTGCAGGCAACGTTCTTCCTGTAGAAAAAAGGTATGGAGAAAATATATCCTTGCTAGGAGAGTCTTATCAGGCTCCGTGGTATGTGCAAGATGGATGGGCTACGGTAGATAGTAATGAGACTGCGCTGAAGGATTATGAATTAAATGAAGTTTACTCTAAAAACGAAAGCGTAACACTCTTTCCGCATTGGAAAAAAGCCGATTATACGATTACCTATCATTTGGATGGAGGCGTGAATGATCCCTCTAATCCGGATACTTATTCAATCAGCGATTCGACGACGGGAGTTGTTTTTAAGGATCCGTCGAAGGTGGGTTCTACATTTGCCGGGTGGTATGGAAAGGAAGACTATAGTGGAAATAAAGTTACGAAACTTACTGTTTGCGACTCGTCGTGTAAGTACGGCGACGTGAATCTATATGCCAAGTGGACGCCCATTACGATAACGGTAACGGCCTCGGCACAAACCTGCCCCTACGACGGTAAGGGTTGTGGTGCGAAAGTGACGATTAGTCCAAAGTGCCCGACGGGTTATACGTGCATCGCCGTGACGGATTCAGTCAAGAATGTGGCGGAAGGAGCGATTGATGCCAAAATTGTGAACTTTACCATCAAAGATGGTTCTGGAAATGATGTGACGGAAGCATTCCGGGCTTCGATTGTGTATGTTGAAAGCGGAAAGGTTTCGGTTACGCCTAAGGCAGTAACATTCAAGGGGCACGATACGACGGCGATCTTTACCGGTGAAGAAATTCATGTTTCTAGTGCTGCAACTTCGGAACTATTGCCGGGGCATACGCACAATGTGGGTTACGATACCACGGTGACGGATGCGAAGACCTACAAACCTTCGATGACGGCTGCTGCTGACGTGAAAATTTACGATGCCGATGGTAACGATGTGACGGCGAATTACGCCTTTACTGACGCCTCGATTACACCTCCTTCGAAGGGACTTACTGTTGAAAAGAGCAATACGTTGACATTCTCTGTAATTTGGTCCGATGAATACGCTAAGGCTGATGGTACGCCGATTTCGATGCAGAATGCACCGACTGTTACGGCAATTGGCGGAACCACTGAATTTCGCTATCAGTTTGAAGGTGGCGCGTGGGTGACTGACTTGTCGTCACTTACGAAAACGGCTGTTGGCAGTTACAATATAAAGGTCGAGGCGACGAACTCGAATTACACCAAAAAGGCTGATACGACGGTCACGCTGCATATTGACAGCAAACCGGTGATTACGATTGTGGCGGGGAGTGATACAAAAATTTATGACGGCACGCCACTTACAAAGACTGATGGTTTTGCTGTGACGGGTGAATTGGCTCCCGGTACCGACGAAGTGACCGATGTTGTGATAGAGGGTTCCATTACCGATGTGGGTGTTGCTTTCAATAAGGTGACGGGATACAAGGTGATGCGCGGCTCGCTTGAAGTTACTTCGAGCTATAATTTTAACCTTGTCAACGGTACGCTTACAGTGACTCCTGCTGCATTAACGATTAAGACGAATAATGCGAGCAAGGTGTATGATGGTACGGCCCTCAAGGATTCTGATGTCAAAGTGTCGGGTTTGAAAAATAGCGAAACATTGCAGTTCGTAACCGATAGCCAGACTGTGGTGGGCTCGAAGGTGAACGGCTACGAGATTACGGGTGGTACGGCAAAACTTTCGAACTATACCATTGCCGAAGAAACGCTCGGAACCTTGACCGTGACGCCGAAGGCCGCGACGATTACGGTGGCTGTCGCCACTAAACTTTATGGCGACCCCGAGCCCGACTTTACGGGAACGCCTTCCGGCCTTGTGGATAATGCCGATTTGGGTGTAATCAAGTACTATCGTACAAATACTGCCGTTAAGAACGTTGGTGAATATGCCGATGCGATTACAGCGAGCTACACAGCTAATCCGAATTACTCCGTGACTGTTGTTCCTGCAAAGTTTACCATTGCAAAACGTAGCATCACGCTCACCTCTGCTGGCGCCTCTAAGGTTTATGACGGTGCAGCTCTTACTGCTACGACGGTAACTGTTGGTGGCGACGGTTTTGCTTCGGGTGAAGGATTTATCTTTAACGTGACAGGTTCGCAGACCGATGCGGGTGTAAGTGACAATCTCTTTACTTACACCGTTAAGGCTGGTACCGATACGGCGGCGAATTACACCGTTGCCGCTCCTGTATTCGGAAAACTGACGGTTACAAAGGCTCCCGTGACCGTGTCCATTGCGGGGCATGTGAATACTTTTGCCTATAGCGGCGCCGAACAAAAGGTCTTTGGCTACGACGTGACCATTGATAATCCGCTTTACACACTAGACGATTTCTCGTTCAACAAGACAGAAACAGCAGATTCTATTGTGACAAGAACGGATGTCGGTTCCGCTGTCATGGGCTTGACTGCAGCTCTCTTCCAAAACAACAATCCCAACTTTGACGTGACCTTCAATGTGGTCTCTGATGGTTCTCTGACTATTACGCCTAAGAACATCGAGGTTGCTGTCGGAAGTTCGAGCAAGATTTATGGTTATCCCATCTCTGATTCCGATTTCAAGGCGGTCACCTATGCAACCGGTTTCTCGGAAAATGATCCTATCGAAGAACTGCTTGACAATTGTACCTACTCACGTACTCCTGCAGGCAACAACGTTGGAACTTATACCGTTTCTGTAACATGTCCCGATTACGGCAACTACAAGATAACGAACAAAACTGACGCTGACAATTTCAAAATAACCAAACGTTCCTTGATACTGACGGCTTCTGCTGAAAAGACATATGGCGAGGCTGACCCGACTTCGTGCTCAGCGGTACTTTCGGGCTTTGCCGCAGGAGATACCGCTACGGTAACCGAGTGTAAATTCGATTCCCGAGTAGTTGATGGCAATGATGTTGGTGATTATCTCTTTACGGCATCTGCAGCAAAGGTTGACTGGGGGACTACTGTTGCCGGTAACTATGCTGTTGGACTTGGTAGTGGTATGCTGACTGTCAACCGAAAAGATTTGGTTGTCACTGTGGCTGATGATTCCATTAGCTATGGGGATAGTGATCCGACAACTTATGAACTTATCATCGAAGGCTTGGTCGCCGGGGATTCCAAGAATTTGATTCATGTCGATTCGATTCGTCGTGATGTTGGCGATTACCCGGGCACGTATACGGTGTACGCCTATGGTAGTGCTGTCCAAGGTAACTATAATGTTGCCTATGTAAGTGGTACGTTAAAGATTCGTGCCGATAATGTTGTCGTTGCCTGGTATGGTTTTGATTCCGCCGGCAATCCGACGGATTCTATCGTTGTGCCGATTTTTGCGTCTGATGTGAAAAATGATGCGAAAATTAAGACCAAAATCAGAACGGCAATTGCGCAGCAGGGAATTACGCCGACTAAAGAAGAAGATTCGGATTCGACTTATACGTATAACAAGAACTGGACCAAACAGGAAACAGGAAAGTTTGTGGCGGAATTCACCGCATCCGTTAAACAGACAGAAATCGTTGTGAAATATGGAAAGTCGAAAAAAGATACGGCTCATATTGTAGTTGATGTGCCGCGTGCTCGAGAAGATTCTCTTGTAACGGTTGATATCAATGACGGCTTGGAAAAACGTGGGATTTCTGTGACGACGCCTACGAGCGAAGATTCGACATACGTTGTTGATTACTGGAAGAAAAATTCTGATGGTGTGTATGAGCCTGTGTTTAAGGGCGTTGCGAAGACAAGACCTGTTCTTGTGAAGTATGGCGAAAGCGATGACGAAATTGTGGTGGTGAATGTTTCGCTTGTTGCGCTCCGCGATGAATCGTTGACGAACAAGGCGATTAACGATTGTATGGATTCCCTGAATATTGTGCCCAGTAGGTCGGGAAATTACGAGTTTACGGGTAAGTGGAAAAAGACTGGGGAAGACGAGTATGAAGCTCAGTTTGTTCGTTACGATCCGTCTCAAGACATGAAGAAAATTGTTGCGAAATATGGCGACAAGGCTTCAGATACGATTGCAATCAGTGTCTACAAGAATGCTACGGATGCTAGCATTATTAAGGCCATCAACGATACTTTGGCGGCAAGGAATATCACGCCCGCAAAGGCAAATGACGGCGAGTACGGCTTTACCTTTGATGGCACGTGGGCCAAGAACGCTACGACAAAACAATATGAACCTGGTTTTATCAAGAGCAAGATTGTTCAGATTGTGGTTAAGTATGGCGATGCCGAAAAAGATACGGTGAAGATGACTATCAATGAACTTGATTCGGATTCTATTATTGAAAAGAAAATTGAAGACGTGCTGACCGAAATTTCGTCTATGCCGACAAAAGAAGGCGACAGTACCCATGTTTATGTGCTGAAGAATTTCGTCTTGAATGATTCTACGGATATGTATGAGCCTGTGTTCGAAAAGAAAGGCCGTATGTTCGGTGTGAATTTCCACTTGCCCTCTGACGGAGAGCTGCTGGTGGAATTTAATGGCTACGTATATGGTGAAGAAACCCTGCTGCCGGGTGCCCATATTGTGGGTGATACGGCCTGGAAGTTCAAGGGCTGGTATCAGAAACCGAATGGAATTGGTGACCGTTATAAGGCGATGCGTCGTACCGATTATGGTGATAAGGATGTCTATCCGCTTTTCCAGAAGACTATTCGCTATGAGACCCGCGACGGTAAGGGTGTAATCGAAGTGGTTTATACCAACAATGCGACCCGCGATATCGCACGTGCGCTTGAGGGTGTGATTCCTGAAGATTTCACTAAGAAAAATGTGACCTATACCTTCGCTGGTTGGACTGAAGTGAATGGCGTCTATAAGGCGAATATGGCGGATGTCCTGAGCGTTTATGGTTCGGCTCGAGTACAGTCGTTTAACGTGGCTGTAGAAGGTCGTGCTCTTGAAATCTCGGGTGCCAAACTTGGTGCAAAGTTGATGGTGTTTGACTTGAACGGCGTACTCGTTTCGAAGGGCGTTGTTTCTCGCGGAACACAGCGTGTCGAGCTTTCTAAGGCCGGCATGTACATTGTCCGCGTGAACAACCAGTTGCGTCGAGTTAACGTCAAGTAGCTTGTCATCCTGAGCGTAGCCCGTAAGGGCGAAGTCTCTTTGACCACTTGGCAACTTGTTGCCTTAGTGGGCATGATCCTCGAATGGGGAGAAGGATCTGTAGGAGTGCGTTACTCCGAGATGTTGATGTTCAATCGATGCACCTTGTAGTGCATGACTCTTGGCGAAATACTTAAATCCCGTGCGGCAGCAGACATGTTGCCGCCGTTTCTTTTTAGCGCCTCGCTCAGGATTTCTTTTTCGTAAGTATCCATGAGCGTCGACAGCGGTGCAATCTGGTTTGGGAGCATGGGCTTGCGGGCCGATTCATCGGTCTGCAAGGTGGGCGGCAAGTTGTGCGAATGAATGCAGTCGTCGCTGGTGGCGAGGGCTGCGCGCTCGATGCAGTTTTCCAGTTCCTGCACGTTGCCCGGCCAGTGGTAGCTCATGAGCATGTCAATGGCGGGCGTCGAAAGGCGCACCACGTGCGTGCCGTACTTGAGGTTCACTTGCGAAATAAAATGCTCCGCCAAAAGCAAGATGTCGCTCTTGCGTTGCGCCAAGTCGGGGAGCGAGATTTGTACAATGTTCAGACGGTAGAATAAGTCTTCGCGGAAAAGCTTTTGCTGCATCAGGCTTTCGAGATTCTTGCTAGATGCTGCGATCAGGCGCACGTCGCTGTGCAGGTGAATGTTGCCACCTTGGCGGTAAAAGCTTTGGTCTTGCATGAACCGCAGAAGAATCTCCTGGTTCTTCGGGCTAAGTGCCGAGACGTCATCCAAAAAGAGTGTGCCACCGTTCGCCACTTCGGCTTTGCCCAAGTGGCGGCTGTTGGCGCCGATGAATGCGCCGCGTTCGTAGCCGAAGAGTTCGCTTTCAAAAGTGTTTGCCGGGTTTCCGAACCCTTCGCTCAAGTTCGCACAGCCCATCACGACAAAGGGCTGTTCTTTGCGGGCAGAAAGTTCTGCGATGGTGTGGGCGGTGAGTTCCTTGCCCGTACCGTCGTTGCCATAGATAAGCACCTGTGCGTCGTTCTTGGCGCACTTCTTGATTTGCTTATAGACTTCGCGCATCTCACCGCTGTTGCCGACCATTTTGCCCGGCTTCTCGTCGATGATATTGCGCAACTCGCGGATCTCCGCTTTCAGTCTCTCTATTTCTTCGGCTTCATTCAATTGTCTTCGTCCTAATTGTCATGCCGGGCTACGACCCGGCATCAGCATTCCTCGTCGAACTGCCTAGTTACTTTACATTTTTGTAATAATCTAGTATAATTTTACAATATTGTAAAACATTTTGTTTCAAAACCTGTAAAATTAGGGTGCCAACCCCTGTTTTTATTCCTAATTTCCCTTCATAAATTGAAAAACAGCCGAAAAACGGCAAAAATGAGGTTCAAAATGAGCGTAAGCTACCGCAAAAAGACCATCAACGAAATCGCAAAGGCCCCTACCGCGCCCGTCAAGCCGGCCGGTCCGGTGAATGTGGATTTCTACGGCGAAGACGTGTTCAACATCGATGCCATGCGCGAATACCTGCCCAAGGATGTCTGCGAAAAGCTGATTGCAACCATTAACGAAGGCGCCGCCCTCGATCCGAGTATCGCTGGCGATGTGGCCCATGCCATGAAGAAGTGGGCGATGGACCGCGGTGCCACGCACTTTACGCACTGGTTCCAGCCGCTCACTGGTTCCACTGCCGAAAAGCATGACTCCTTCCTTGAACCTGACGGTTGCCGCGCCATCATGGCCTTTAGCGGCAAGAACTTGATCGTTGGCGAACCGGACGCATCGTCCTTCCCGAGCGGCGGTCTGCGTTCTACTTTTGAAGCCCGTGGCTATACCGCCTGGGATCCGACCAGCCCGGCATTCCTCAAGCGCCACGGCAACGGTGCAACGCTCTGCATTCCGACTGCTTTCTGCAGCTACACTGGTGAAGCTCTCGACAAGAAGACTCCGCTTCTCCGCAGCTTGCAAGCTCTTTCTAAATCGACTCGCCGTCTCATGACCTGCTTCAAGGCAGGCCCCAAGAAGACGACGGTCACGCTCGGTGCCGAACAGGAATATTTCCTCATCGACAAGCGTTTCTACCTGCAACGACCGGACCTGTACCAAGCTGGCCGCACGCTGTTCGGAGCCGCTCCCGCAAAGCACCAACAGATGGATGACCACTACTTCGGTAGCATCCCGGCTCGCATTTTGAACTTCATGAACGAAGTGGAAATCGAACTTTGGAAGCTCGGCATTCCGGCCAAGACCCGCCACAACGAAGTGGCGCCTGCCCAGTTCGAACTGGCCCCGATGTTCGAAGAAGTGAACCTCGCTTGCGACCACAACATGCAAATCATGGAAGTGCTCCGCAACGTGGCCGACAAGAATGGTCTTGTCTGCCTGTTGCACGAAAAGCCGTTCGCTGGCGTGAACGGCTCCGGCAAACACAACAACTGGTCCGTGTCTTATGGTAAGGGCAACTTGCTCAATCCGGGTAAGGACCCGCACCAGAACGCCGTGTTCCTCACCACGCTTTGCGCTATCATTTACGCTGTCGATACTCACGCTGACTTGCTCCGCATGACGACTGCTGGTGCCGGCAACGACCACCGCCTCGGTGCAAACGAAGCTCCTCCGGCAATCGTTTCCATGTTCCTTGGCGACCAGCTCATGGACGTCATCGAACAAATCGAACAAGGCGTGCCCAAGTCCAGTAAACAAGCCGGCGCGCTCCGCATCGGTGCCGACATGCTCCCGGCTTTGCCGCGCGACGCCACCGACCGTAACAGAACTTCTCCGTTCGCCTTCACCGGCAACAAGTTCGAATTCCGTGCACCGGGCTCCAGCCAGAGCTGTTCCGAACCGAACGTGGTTCTGAACACGATTGTGGCCGAAGCTTTCGACATGATTTCGGAACAGCTTGAAAAGCTCGACGAAAAGAACTTCCACACGGGTCTGCAAAAGATCCTGCAGAAGATCGTGAAGGAACACAAGCGTGTCATCTTCAACGGTAACGGCTACACCGACGAATGGGTTGCCGAAGCCGAACGCCGCGGCCTTCCGAATATCCGCACCTCCGTGGAAGCCCTCAAGGCTCTCACCAAGGAAGAAAATATTCAGTTGTTCGAAAAGTACGGTGTCATGAACCGCCGCGAAATGGAATCCCGCTACGAAATCAACGTCGAAGATTTCCACAAGCGCATCCACATCGAAGGCGAAGTCTGCCGCGACATGGCCAAGAACATCATCTTGCCGAAGGTCGTCGAAGCTTACTCCAGCGCCCTCAAGACAAACGAAATGGCTCTCAACCAGGGCTTCCCTGGCGTCGATGCCTACGTGAAGTCTCTCGGCGAAGGCGTCAAGAACCTGAGTGCCGCCATCGCTACGATGGAAGAAAGCCTGAACGGCCTGCACGAAGGTATTCTCGATGCGATGGCCGCTTTGCGCAAGGTTGTCGATGGCCTCGAAAAGGTCGTCCCCGATGAAATGTGGCCTCTGCCGAAATACAGAGAGATGCTTTTCATCTATTGATGAAAAGCTCGGGCCTCCGTCGAAAATTTTCCCTGCCTTCGGGCGGGGATTTTTTTTGTATCTGTAAACGACGTTAATTGTCGCATGCTCAATCTATATTCGTGATGTTCCCCTAAAAGGAGTGCGTCATGAACAGATTGGAAAAACTTGAAATATCGAATGTCATCGGTGATTTTCGTGCGGCTCTAGAAACTTTGGACCGCTACGACCACCAGCAACTGGAATTCCCGAAGAC
>JAEEGG010015178.1_pt1 | contig 16197 bp, 14 predicted proteins | sample 9134161 | NCBI WGS metagenome assembly JAEEGG01 (sample SAMN16246543, study PRJNA631951) | gut metagenome | biome: gut microbiome; feature: rumen; material: CR-attached | host: Bos | place: Iran: Karaj | collected 2018-10
ACCACATCGGTCGGACGGTAAAAATCCTCGCTCACTGCAACAAGGGTCTTCCCTACCAGATTCTCAGGTCCCTTCACACAGATGCCTTTCTCGTCAATTCCCTTGCCCTCAAACTTCAATTCGATGCCCGCATGGCGGAAGGCCAGCTCCGTGAACTCGCGCACGCTGTGCTGCACACCTGTTGCGATGACAAAATCCTCCGGCTTGTCGTTCTGCAGGATCAGCCACATGCATTCCACATAGTCCTTGGCATAGCCCCAGTCGCGGAGGCTGTCGAGATTGCCGAGATAGAGGCAGTCCTGCAGGCCTTGTGAGATGCGGGCCGCAGCCAGCGTAATCTTACGGGTGACGAATGTCTCGCCGCGCCGCTCGCTCTCATGGTTGAAGAGGATGCCGGAGCAGCAGAACATGTTGTAGGCCTCGCGGTACTCCTTCACAATCCAGTAGCCGTACAGCTTTGCCACGGCGTATGGGCTGTAGGGATGGAACGGCGTGTTCTCGTTCTGCGGCACCTCCTCCACTTTGCCGTACAGCTCCGATGTGGAGGCCTGATAGATGCGGCATGTCTTCTCCAGATGGCAGGCGCGCACCGCCTCCAGCACGCGCAGCACTCCGGTGGCATCCACGTCGGCAGTGAACTCCGGCGAATCGAAGCTAACCTGCACATGGCTCTGCGCCGCCAGGTTATAAATCTCATCGGGGCGAACCTTGTCCACCACCTTCACTATTGACATCGAATCGCCCAAATCAGCGTAGTGCAGGTGGAAATGAGGCTTCCCCTCCAGATGGGCGATGCGCTCGCGGAAATCCACCGAGCTGCGGCGGATTATTCCGTGCACCTCATAGCCCTTTTCCAACAAAAACTCCGACAGGTAGCTCCCGTCCTGACCGGTCACACCGGTTATCAATGCGGTTTTTGACATATCCTACTTTTTGAATGCTAATTCATAAAATTATAGCAGCGAAAAATCCTGGGAAAGCAATTCGCTCTTCCTGGCAAAGACCACATCATCGTACATCATCATGATAATATTCTCTTCATACTGACCGATGACACTCCGATTGGCTTTTCCTTCCAGATTCTGCAAGATCAGCTTGATGAAGTCAACGCCAGAGGCATACGCATGAAGGTATGCTCCTCCGAAACGCGGATTGATTTCTGACAAATAATAAGTTCCATCTTTGACAAAAAAATCCATGTCACACGGACCATTCAGTTCCAAAACAGAACAAACATCTTCCACAAAGCTGAAAAAACTGGTGTCTTTATATGAAATGGTTTTGCTGGCACCACCCAAACGGCTTTCTATCTTTTTTTTCGAAAATATGGCAACAGGCTTATGAGAAATGCAATCCACATACACATCGGCATTACAATCCCCTCCTGTCATCATTTCCTGAATAACGTATGTGAATTTGCCATCATTCCATTTTTCTTCCACCTCCTGCATCGTTTCACATTTTCCGATACCCACGCTCCCACTTCCAGAAATGGGCTTCATAAAAACTGGAAAAGAAATGGCTCCTGAAGCCAATCCCTCTCTGAAAGAACTCAACGAATTATAAGTTAAAATCGTATTTATATCTTTCGAGTTCAAATACTTATACATTTCATACTTATCAAAGCACAATTGTGCTGTCCGTTCTGACGGACAAAGAGGCAACACACCCTTGCACATCAGTTCATCCCTGTGTTTTGCCAACAATTCGATTTCAGGATCGATAAGTGTGGTTATGGCCTTGGCATCAAACCTGCCTGCAATATCCAACACTTTCCCAAAATAATCCGGCTCGGTGATTTTTGGAACAATACATTTGTCATCCGCAAAAAAAAGAGCAGGTGCCACAGGACTTGCATCAGTCGCGATTATTCTGCCACATCCATTCATGGATTCTCTAAAGTCCTTCAGCAGCCTGACCCGTCGACCGACGCTACAAAACATGATATTGTTGTTCATTATAACCAATTAATTATTAATTATTGATTTTTGTAAAAACTCTTCTGCATCCCATTTCCCGCGCACGAGAATAATTTCATTTTTCTTCACTGCAAAAACACAAGGAAAAAACCGGATGAAAAGTGGAGAAAGGCTCATGGTATAGGCCCCGACATTCCTATACAGGATGCGATCGCCCAACTGTAACAAGGGTCCGTTTTTTATACAAAACAGGCGATCATTTTCCAAACATGTGCATCCGGACACTATCTGTTCATTAACCGACGGACTGTCTTTTTCTGCATAAAGGTCATACAAATAGCTTTGTTTCCTAAAAAAGGGATCCACATCATTACGGGAGCCGTCTGTCGTAACAAACCATTTTTCTTTTTCCACATGCTTAACATCAATAACTTCACTTAAATAATGGAAACAGGAGGCCACAAGCGCATTTCCGGGTTCAACAATAACACGAAGTGTATCGAGACCATATCCGTACAACGCCTCCCTAAAAGCACAAACATAGTCCCTATATGTGGGTTTTTCCGGAAAAATTCCAAAAAAACCACCGCCGATATCCAGATAATCCAGTTCCAAATGATACTTCCTGATGATTTCACATGCGTATTCTATAGAATGTTTGTAAAAACGCACGCTCCGGCTATGAGCCGTCCTATGGATATGGATTCCTGACAACTGTACATTAGGCAACTTTTTTATCACAGACAAAGCATCAGAGAAATCTGACGTTTCATCCGAAAAACCAAAACGGCTGTTGTCCTGACCCCCGTCAGCATCTTCCATTGATACACGTGAAATATTGATGTTAAGTCGCAAACCGACCTTGTAAATATTGTCTTTGGATAATTCTTCAAGCCATTTCAACTCACGTTTGGTCTCAATATTCACTATAGCCCCGCCCATCACAGCCTCAAGGAACGTTTTTTTGTTTTTCATAGGCCCGTTATAAATAATACGGCTTTCCCTATAGCCACATTGTCTGGCTAAATGGTATTCGTCAGCAGAAACAACTTCCGCAAAACAATCCCTTGAGTGAACCAAATTCAACAAGTATGGCAACGCATTAGTCTTAACCGAGTAGCATAGCGTGAAATCTGAAAAAAACTCTTTCAGTGCCTCCGTAAAACCTGTAATGCTCCTGAAAAGTTCCTCTTCATCAAGAATAAAAGTAGGAGAGGGGAGTTTTTGTATTATATCTTTGCCAATCATGCAATCAATTCAATTTTACCTGTTAATTTGTTCCATTAAAATCTTCCACTATCGCATTATTTGTTGCGTTAATATTTTCCCTCAAAAATACCTTTTTTACAGTACAAAAAAAAACTTTTATATCCGTAATTAGCGAAATATGGTCCACATACCACACATCCAGCTTGAACTTCTCTGTCCAGGAGAGGGCGTTCCGCCCGTGGCACTGCGCCCACCCGCTGATGCCCGGGCGTACCTCATGACGACGTTTCTGTTCCGCACTGTATAACGGCAGATATTCCACCAATAACGGCCTCGGGCCAATCAGGCTCATATCACCTTTCAGCACATTGAGCAATTGCGGCAATTCATCAATGCTCATGCTGCGCACGATCTTTCCAATCCCAGTCAACCGCAATTCGTCCGGCAGCAGGTTTCCATTCTCATCCCGTTCGTCCGTCATCGTCTTGAACTTGATGATTTTGAAAATCCTTTCATCCTTTCCGGGACGTTCCTGCAAAAAGAAGGCGCCGGCGCCTTTGTTTGCGAAATGCAGGAAAACAGCTACAAGCAGGATGAACCAACCGATGCAGAGCAAGGCGAGGATGGATAAGAGAATGTCAAGAAGACGTTTGAAGAAATGTTTGTACATGCCTATTGCAGGTGTTTCATAATTTGTCCATAGGTGTGTTCCACTGTATAATTTTCCATAAAGAACCGATAACCGGCCTCCCCCATCGCGGACATGTCCGCCGCGAGCATCCTGTCCGCACAGGCGGTAAAGGCATCCACATCGTTGCTCGGACACCAGAATCCGTAGCCGTTGGCCTCGGCAATGGTACCGACATCCGTATTCGGATCGGTGGCGGCAATGATGGGTTTCCGCTCCATCAAGTAGGACAGCAGCCTTGAAGGATAGTTGGGAATAGTGAAGCGATGGTCCAAAAAAATCAAACCAACGTCACATGCTCTTACCAATCGATCATACTCATCCTTGGGCAAACCCTTAAACACCGATACGCTCTTGGGCAGTTTCTCCCCATACCAAGAATTAATTTTTCCATATTCCGTACCATTGCCGATGATTACGAAATGGCAGTCATCACGGTCGGCATTGGCATCGAGGCATCGGATCAGAAAGGGAATGCCCTGTGGCTTGCCGAGGTTGCCTCCGTAGATGAAGACGGGGCGGTCGACGGGCAGACCGTGTTTTTGCCGGACGGCTATACGCTGTGAATCGGACATGGCGGCGGTTTCTCGGATTTCGCAGGAATTTGGAGCGACCTCCACCCTTTCAGCTTCAATTTCCGGATTGTGTTCCATAACATACTGCACATTGGCCGGACTCATGCAGCCTATGCGGTCAGAAAGTTGGTATAAACGTTTTTCCTGCCTGCGGAAATACCGGTACAGACAGCTCTTTACACCCGATTCGGCCATCATGCCCAAATCCACCGCATTCTGCGGGAAGATATCCTTCAGCAGCAGGTAAGTCATCGCTTGCAGATTCTTCTTTCTCAGGCACTTCACCACCCCCATCAAAGTAATGGGCGGTGTGGAATAAAGGATCAGGTCAAACGACTCCCCTCCCAGATGTTTCCGGATGGCCCGCCTGAACTGCCTTGTCACCAGAACCTGTCCGATTCCCTTTTCAACAACATTGGTTTTTTGCAGGTTAAGCGTCCGGACACCCAAAATCCGAACCCCATCAGTTTTCTCCAGACAAGTCGACAGCCCCATGCGCCGCTCCCGCGGCGACACTATGGTCACCTCATGTCCCTCATCGCGGAATTTCCGCATAAGATCGGTGTAGATGTCAGGTTCCGAAACACCCTGCAGGTTGCACATTGTAAGAAAAATAAGGCGCATGAGACTTGTTTTTATTCCATAATTTCCGACAAATAACAGGCTGCCGCTTTTTCATCTGTCAGCCCGGAAGCCGTCCTGATGGCAGCATCCGAAATCCGTTGTATTGTTTCCAATGGCATCTTCCTGATACGAGTAATAATGGCTGCCAATTCATGACTGTTTCCCGCCTCACAAAGGAAGCCGTTCTCTCCGTCCCGGATGATGCCGTCAAAGCCCTCATTCCGGGAGGCAATGACGATACAACCTCTTGACATCGCCTCCAAATAAACCAGTCCGAATGTCTCATCCCTGGAAATCATGACAAAAACATCACTTTCATCCAGACAGCGTATCACACGCTCCCGTTTCTGCCTTCCCAACAAATGCACACTCCCCTCCACATTCAGTCTGACGGCAGTGTCCCGCACCTTTTCCGACTCATTCCCTGCACCTATATAAACCATGGAGAATGACCCGCCTTTAAAAGATGTCGCCAGTGCCTCTATGATTTCCGAAGGATACTTTCTTCCTATCAGATTGCCAACAAAAACGAAACGGCTGATTTCCCGAAAAAACTTTTTACGGCCTGCATCCACATATTCCGACGGTATACCTGAATAACACATAAATGAAGGCTTTATGTATCTGGGCTCTGTCTCAAAATTACGTTTGATACCGGCAGACCTGAAACCGATCTTGTCCACTGCCTGCAGATAAGTGTCCTCATTTTTTCCAAAAAACTCAAAATGAAAATCATCATGGGCCACATATACGGTCCTGCAACCATAATAAGCCTTCAGCTCCGCCATCACTGCAAGCTGGGGATTAGACCAATGGGACACAATCACATCAGGCCTGAACCCATTATCAAGACAATAAGCCTTTGTTTTTTTTACGGCCTTGCTGATTTCACGTTCGGAAAAACATCCGTGGGGCCTGAACTTTCTAAGCGGGAAACGGGCGACATTCACACCATCCAGCACATATTCACGTTCCTTCAAAGGGGAAACACCAATGGCAAAGCCCTCCTTGGAGGAGATTATTTCCTTAAACAGACGGGCAGCCCAATATGCCAACTTGGGGAAACGGCTGACATAATTCACGACTCTTACCTCCACTCCAGATTTCACCCATTCCCGCACAAAATAATGGACAACAGGCGTCCATTCCTTCCTGACATCATCTGCCGGATAAATGGATGTCAGCACCAACACCTTTTTCTCGCCATTGGAAATCATAACGTTACCATACTGCCAAACAATCGCTGCGTTTCCGGCAAACGGTTCACGTCAAAACCTCCACATGGAGTAAATGTCAATTCCCCAAAAGTAACCTTGCCATTTTCAAGATAAAAGTCCGAGCGGACAAATGGGAAAGGTTTGGAAAGTTTCATGGCGTATTCAAAAACCTTATCAATACCTTCTGGTTTTGGCAAGGTGAAATCTGCAGGTGCCTCCTTACCCCTTTTGTTGTAACGCTTCAAATTCCAGTCACGGTCAAAGAAATAGTATTCAGCCCCATGTTCCATCCGCCCCCTTTTGCAGCACACAAGTACACAATGCGGGACTCCGTTGAAACAATAAACCTTATAATCCACAGGAAGCTCTCCGCTTTCAGTTTCTATCAGCTTTTCGCACACAAGTTTTGGCGGAATACCCTTGTACTGCATCTCAGCATATTCCAAATAAAAGGTATCCCTTATCCTATACCAGTCATTCAATTTTTGTCTGGCATCCGCAATATCCAGTTTTGATTTGTCAAACACAATCAGGTTTTGTCCGCAACCGAAATTCCACTTCAGCACAAACTGATCGGGAAGCGTATCCCAAGGAACCTCTTCCACATGGTCGTAAGTCCCATACAATTCGTTCAGGATTTCCCCGCAACCGCATCTTTTCACATATTCCCGGACGGCATACTTGTCGGCACATTGTGTCACCAACGGATTTTCATAATACGTGTTGAACTTCAGCCATTGGATTTTTTCATCCAATGTCTGTGGATGCTTCAAATGTAAGGGCTTCTTGAGCTTTATGAAATACACCACCCTTGTATTCAATTTTGGTGAGATACGGGTGAGTGAACATTTGAACCAGCAGCCGAACTTCGATTCCATAATGGACATGTTTCCTATAATTTATCCGACAATATCACAGTCACTTTCTCTAACTATTCGAATCTTGTGTCTTTCAACGATTTTATCCGTTTGAAAATCTCTTCAGTCATTTCACCGAACGCCGGACCATGCGCCGTCTGACTTAAATCAGGGCATCTGTTCCATTCTATCAAAACAGGATTCCCCTCTTTGTCAATGCCAAAATCCCACCCCACCAAGTTAAAATATGGAAGACGCATGTGTAATCCCTTTACTTCGGAAATAACCTTTCCAACACTTGGTATTCGGAACCCCTTCAACACTGTTCCCGCATCTGTGTCCAGAATCTTTTTTTCGCTTGGAGTCCCGTATGCACAATCCAATATTCTGCCGGTTGCCAGATCAATATCCGCATTGATTCCTCCGGCAGTTTCATTATCCACGGATTTCCCCTTCCGGCCAATCCGAACTACAATATAAAGGACAAACACATCATTGCCATCCCGATATGAAAGGATTCTGAGTGTATTCAATGATGTCGGATTCAACAACTGCATTGATTCATGCTGCACGACCCTCTCCTGGATGATGAAGTTCTTTCCATAGCTGTCCATCAAAGATTCAATGGAACATCCGTCATCCATTATTCCATCTTTGGAGGAAAACACTTTCACACCGCTTCCCCACATACCCTCCTGCGTCGGTTTTGAAACCGCACCATCAAGGTTAATACACCTTTCAATCGCTTCATCACGGCTGAGCGGCTTTGCATCATCATAAAAATATCCGTTTATATTTTTCACAATCGTCTTAGGACGTAGCACATCCGGAAAAAAAACGTCGTAAACGCCCTTGTCCACGTATGCGTGACGCAGCTTATAATTGTTCAGCCTGTAAATGACATCGGAATGATATAAACAAGTCGGTATATACTTTACAGAAAAGTATTCATTTCTGGAATAAAAGTACTCATGCCAATAGGTAGGGACTTTTTTTCCCGCCTCTTTTTGGAAAAAAGCCGAAATGTCCTTTTTTTGGTTTCGACTGAGAGGTTTCATTTCAGCCTGCCTTATTTTCCTACGAATTGTGTCCACGTCAGTCCGCCAAACGGATTCTATTCCTTTTCTGATTATCAGTTCGCTTAACATATTGAAACTAAAGGGTTATTTTTTTATGCACCATAACCGTTTTTTTTTAGTCTTGAAAAAAACATAGGCAGGGTCTCCCTGACATAAATGAAGCCATTTAGCCTGAACAGGACCGAGCCACCCAAATAAGAAACAAGGAAAACAAAAAAAGCTATTATCGCCCAAACATACATGTGACAGGAAGGTATCAGATGAGTTGTCAGATACGCAATCGCACATGATACAGCTGACAGAATCAGAATTGGTGACAAATCATACAGCTGAGTATAGATTTTATACCCGATATACTTATGCACCAGATACGCGTTTATAAGATATATTATCCATGACTGCATCACCATTCCGACCAGCAATCCTTTTATTCCAAAAAGGGACATCCCCCCAACCATCAACAACAGACCGGCCGCACGTTTGACAAGTGTCCAAGCGAACATGGCCTTGCTTTTCCCAACAGCAGCAATTGCTTGATAATTGACACCCTGAAGACAAACAGCAATACCTGCCACACAAAGTATTTGAAAAAAAGGCACACTTTCCAGCCACCGTTCTGAAAACAGCAAGACAAAAACCGGCTTCGCAAGCAAAATAAGCAAAAGCATCAATGGGAATGTAACATAGGCTATTGAACTTGTAATCCTTTTGATTACATTTATCAGCATTGGCATGTCGTCCTGACATTCGGCATATAACGGATATGTCACCTGACTCATCACATTGGAAATACTTGTTGAAGCCATCTCTTCCGTGCTTCTTGCCTTTGAATAATAACCCATTGTGGCGGAATTATAGAACCTTCCGATGAGAAGTCCTTGAATATTGTTGCAGAATGTACTGATGATATTTGTCAAAAACATATAAAAGCCGAAGCCGAACAATTCCTTGAACGATTCCTTGGAAAATACCCACAACGGAAACCAGTTGTTGGTCAACCAATATACAATGGTTGGTATGAAAGCCGACAGCAGGTTCATGGTCACCAAAGACCATACTCCGTATCCCCAATAGGCCATCAGTATGGTGACCGAAAAAGATATGATTGATGTCACCAGGGAAACTATAGCTAATTTCCTGAATTTAAACTGCTTCCTTAACTGATTGCTATGGATCAATGAAAAAGCGTTAATTATGACCACCAACCCCTGCACCCTGAGCACAGGACAAAGCAAAGGCATTTTGTAAAAAAAAGAAATTGCCGGTGCGGAAAGGAACAGAATCAGGTACATCAATAGGGACATACCCAGATTGAAGAAAAAAATGGTTGAATAGTCTTCCTGTGTTGGCCTCTTTTTCTGGATCAAAGCTGATGCAAACCCACCATCGACAATAGAACCCGCAATAAGCATAAAGATATACAGCATACCGATGCAGCCATAATCATCCGGCGTCAGCAGACGGGCAAGGATAATACCAGAGACAAACGAAACGAACATCTCCGCAAACTTCTGGATGAAAGTCCACACCATACCTGAAGCCGCCTTATGTTTAAGTGTGTTCTCCTCCATGACCCAAGCTATTTCAAAATCGACTCCCTAATTTCCGCCTTCCCCAACAGGCTTTGTACGGTTCTTAATCCAGCCTTCAAATCCTTGCCCAGCAATGCTGATGCAAGGGAAACAGTGCCTTTCTGAATGGGAGTGTAAACACCCACAATTTTGCCAACGGAAATACAGGGGCACATAATACCAATCATTGCCGAATTGTATGGCGTTCCACGTATGTGTTTTTCAACGCGATGCCGAACAGGATAAAATTAAACACTGTGGCCGTTCCCGGACCAAAAGTATAGGTCGGTTCCGCCATGGAAATCACAAAAGGTATCAGCATGGCAAAATACCCCACATTATAGATATTGGATGTGCCAAACCTGCATGAGCGAAAAAACGACAGGCACAATGTGACGGTATAGTACAGCATGATCGGGATTGAAAAAAACAGACCGAACGAGCACCATGTGTTCAACGGATAATTATGGATCCATTCCAGATTGCTTTCCGCCTCCAATTCACCGGCCCACAAATGTTCGGAAAGGAATCTTAGCCCTTCCACGTTACGTTCCATCCTGCCCGAAGTTATATCACCACCTTCATAATTCTGCACAAAACTGTTCCATACATACTCCCTAAACAATGGGAAAAGGACGAACGTCACAGACACAACAATTATGATTCCCAAGAAAAAAAGCAGGAAAGAACCCCTGCGCCTGAATTTCTGATAATAGAAAAAGAAGAAAAGCAGCACCAGCGTGGCAGTGGCGGTTCGAGCACGTATCGTAAGCAGTAAAACAGTGAACGAAAGGACCATCAATACATACAGCAACTTTTTCAGGCCATTCCCATGCATATTCGATTGCAGAAAGACCATAGTGAAGACACCGGTCGCCAGCATGGCTCCAAGGGAATTTTTGTTATCCGTGAGGTACGTGTCCGCTATCTCGAACCCTCCAACATTCATCACCACCTGCAAATATGTCACATATCCGATACAGCAGGTAAAGAAGAAAAGGAGAAAACGCAGTTTTTTCTCATTCAGCCCCAATTGCCAGCCTATCATCGTCGCAGCCAGACAAATCCCGATGGAGCGTATGTCTTCAAACATCCTGAAATCATTGTAGCGCGAAATAACCAGCAGAAAAAAAACAATCACTGTAAAAAAAATGACAACACTGCCAATGATAACCCCAGATCTAAAAAAAGACTTTATATTCAAACACATAATAAAGAGAATGGCAAAAACCTTCAGGATATCGTCCGAAAGTACCGTACCCGACTCCATGCCAAGCGCCCTGCTTGCATCAATGATATCAGGATGCGAAGCATATGCAAACAGAAAAATCAGGTAAAGCAATACCAGATACCGCAAACTCCTCCAAAACAAACTCATGCCATTATTACATACGATTATGGTTCCCTGTATTTTAGATAGTAATTAGCATACCTCCGTGCACGGCTTCGCCGTTGCCGGTTACAACCGGACACAGTACCCGTAAAATAAATTTACAAAAGTACTCAAAATAAAAACACCTTTTGGACGTGCCGCCGGATAAATTTTCGGCAAACAAAAACGGGTCCGGCAATTGCCGGACCCGCCCGAAAAAAACTTCTGAAATACTTCCGCTACACGATAGCGTCTTTGACGCACTCCACGATGTACCTGACCTCCTCATCGCCGACATACGGTCCGCTCGGCAGGCACATGCCGCACTTGAACAAGGCTTCCGAAACGCCGTTGACATAGGCAGGAGCATCTTTATAAACAGGCTGTTTATGCATGGGTTTCCACAGCGGACGGGCCTCGATGCCTTTTTGGTCAAGAAATACACGTAGGGCTTCCACGTTGGCATTGGGTTCGCAGTCGGTATGGGCGCATTCCGTGGCACGCACAACGCCGGCTGCACCGCCCACCGCGCCCTTCACCACAGTATCATAGGCATTTTCCTGCCATTTGACATGCAATTCCGGAGCAATTGTGATGGTGTTCAGCCAGAAATTGCTGTCGAACCGGCTGTCGGGATTGCCGTGCACTTTGATTCCGTCCACATCCCTGAACAATTCCCTATAAAGTTCATACACATGCCTGTGATGGCTGATATGCTTGTCAAGCACCGTCATCTGGCCACGGCCTATGCCGGCGCAGATGTTGCTCATGCGATAATTGTAGCCGATAGCCTCATGCTGGTAATAGGGATATGACTCCCGCGCCTGCGTGGCATACCACATGATCCTTTCCTTCGCCGCAGCATCGGGACAGATCATGGCACCGCCGCCGCTGGTCGTAATCATCTTGTTGCCGTTGAAACTAAGCACTCCATATTGTCCGAAAGTCCCCAGCACACGTCCGTTGAAACGCGAGCCGAGCCCCTCTGCACAATCCTCCACCACAGGGATGCCATATTTTCCGGCCACCTCAAGGATGGCTTCTATCCTATACGGCATGCCGTACAGGGCTGTAGGCACTATGGCCTTGGGCTTTCGCCCCGTTTTGGCTATACGGTCCCTGATGGCCGCATCGAGCAGTTCCGGATCCATGTTCCAGCTGTCCTCCTCGCTGTCCACAAAAACCGGAGTGGCGCCCAAGTAGCGCACAGGGTTCGCGGAGGCGCAGAATGTGAAGCTCTGCACCATCACCTCATCGCCCGGCCCGACACCGCAGGCCAGCAGCGCAAGATGCACCGCCGCCGTACCGGCGGACAACGCGACGACACGTTTTTCCAACTCCGTACCGTTGACAAAATTCTCCAAATCCCTTTCAAACGCATTCACATTCGGTCCCAAAGGAGCCACCCAACGGGTGTCGAAAGCCTCCCGGATGTATTTCATCTCCAGAGCATCTTCCGACATACGGGCCAAACACAAATATATCCGTTCCCTCATATCTCTTCTGTCAGTCCTTTTTCTATATTCTATATTAAATGTGCATAATTTTCAATCACATACGCCACATCCTCATCGCTCAGGCGTGTATGGAGCGGCAAAGTTATCTCATTCACAAACTGGTTGTAGGCATTCGGATAGTCCTTTATGTCAAATCCCAATGCCTTGTAGGCGGTCATCATTGGCAGCGGCTTGTAGTGTACATTGCAGGCTATGCCCCGCTCCGCCATCTTTTCAATAACAGCGTTGCGCTCCTCCATTGTCTTCCCAAGCAGCCTTGTAAGGTACAAATGCCCGCTTGAGGCATGATCCGTACCATAATGGTCAAGCAGCTGCACCGGAAGAGCCTTCAGCACCGCATCATAGGCTTCCACAATCTGGCGGCGGCGTGCAAGCAAAGCCGGATAACGCCTGAACTGGGCCAGACCGATTCCAGCCATCACATCGGTCATGTTGCACTTGTAGTAGGGGGCGATGATGTCGTATTCCCAAGCGCCCATTTTAGTCTTCGCCAAGGCATCCTTGTTCTGGCCATGAAGCGAAAGCAGCTGGAAATGCTTGTACAGCGCCTCGTTGTCAATGCCGTCGCGGTCGCGCCAGGTCAGCGCACCGCCTTCGGCAGTTGTAAGATTCTTCACCGCATGGAACGAAAACGATGTGAAGTCGGCGATGGAGCCGCACATCCTGCCGTGCCATTGTGCGCCGAAGGCATGAGCGGCATCCGCCAGCACGATTACACGTCCGAAAGCGGCCTGAATGTCGTTGGAGGGCCTGAAGAGCTCTCTTTTACTTTCAACAGCGGCGAATATCCTGTCGTAATCGCATACCACACCGCCCAGATCGACCGGGATGATGACTTTGGTCCTCTCCGTAATCGAATCTGCCAGACTGTCGTAATCAATTTCAAAGGAATTTGGTGCAGTATCGAGGAAGACAACCGTTGCTCCCACATGGCAAGTCACCGAAGCGGTGGCCGTGTAGGTGTATGCACAGGTGATGACCTCGTCGCCCGGCCCGACACCCAATGCGCGGAGAATGCTCTCCATACATGCCGTGGCGCTGCTCAGGCAAACGGCTTTCGAGGTACCGCAATAAGCAGCAATCTGCCGCTCGAATTCCTTGGTCTTCGGACCAGTGGTTATCCAGCCGGAGCGCAATGCCTCGGCAGCCTCCTGCACCTCCGCCTCACCCATATCGGGCGGGGAAAAGGGAATGTTACGCATCGGTTTCCCAGGTTGAATGTCCATAATTCTATTATTAGCTTTATGTTACGACAATTTTCGTTACGACTTTTTTCGTAATGCAAAGGTAGCACTTTTCCAGACACCTTCCGCTACCTGCCGGTGATTTTTTATTTCACATGCCGCCAATGGCTACTCACCACTTATAATCCACTGCCTGTAGAAGGGATCCTCAAGCTCATACCGTTCGGAATAGACCACATAGCCCTCCTTTTGCAACCGCTTCAACGCACTGTAGACAGTGCTTGTACGGTGTTCGCCCGACTGCAATGGCCTGCCTGTCGCCAGACGCTGCAATATCCAACGGTTTGTACGGTTGAATCCCGTCCAGAGCCGTTCGTAATCCAATGCGTGCGACGTCACAATCTTTTCAATTGCGGCCTGCACGACATCTTTCGTTTCCGGCTGCAGCACGCCAACCTGCCATACATTGGCGGCCAATTGCTGCGAATAGTAGGGATGGCATCCCGTATAGTCCAGAATCTCATTCGCCAGTTTTCCGCTCTCATCATGAAAGACACCCGACAGACCTTTTTCCAGATAATTGTAAAAGTCCTCACGCGGCAGTTTGCCAAGCCGCATAAGTTCACCAAAATGATAAAAAGGCGATTTTTTGTTCTCAAAAATATCCGTCATCATGCTTTCCTGACTATTCCGCATCCACTATTGTGCCGAACTTGAACGGATTCTCCATATTACGATTATTTTCGTTACGACTTTTTTCGTAATGCAAAAGTAGCACTTTTCCAGACACCTTCCGCTATTTGTCGGTGATTTTTCTATTTTGCATAATATCCGCCTGTCTTGGAAGAACCGCGATGCTCTATCAACCCTATCTTCACAAGGATAGCCAAATGACGATCTATCGTAGGAAGACTTTTGCCTGAAAAAACAGAAATCCCTTTGCGTTGGACTCCTGGATTATTTTTGATTATCAGATATGTATCATTTAGTTTATCATTTAGTTTATCATTTAGTTTATCATTTAGTTTATCATTTAGTTTATCATTTATCCCTCCATTTCGATGGTCATGGTGGGTAATATCAAATTCTGGCAAGGCTCACCACCCAACTAACTCTAAACTATTAACTATCAACTCTAAACTATTACTCAGTTACTATCACCCAAAACGTCTTAAATATCAGCCCGATGTCGCCAAAGAAGCTGCGATGCTCCACGTAGTCCAAATAGAGCTTCAGCTTCTCCTGCATGATGACGTTGATATAGTAGTCTTCTGGGTCTTCAGCCTGCTCCATCAGTTCGTTCTCGTTGCGGAATTTGATGCTGGCAGGGTCGGTGATGCCGGGGCGCACATCCAGAACATGCATCTGCTCCGGAGTCCAATAGTCCACATAGTGGCGCACCTCGGGACGAGGCCCGACCAGACTCATGTCGCCGACAAACACGTTGATAAGTTGCGGCAGCTCATCCAGTTTCAGTTTGCGGATGATGTAGCCGCTGCGTGTGATGCGCGGGTCGCGGCCACCAATGGTGACCAGACTCCCCTTGTCGCTGCCCACCCGCATGGAGCGGAACTTGAAGATACGGAAGTCCTTGTTGTCTTTCCCCACGCGCACCTGACGGTAAAACACAGGCCCTTTGGAATCCAATTTGATCCAAATGGCAATGATAATGAACAAAGGGCTTAGCACAAGCAATCCTAAGCCGCTGGCGATGATATCGAAGATGCGTTTCATGAAAAAAATCCTATGCTTACTGCTTATTCCACCGGACCTTATCCCCAAAGTCACGGCGCAAAGTTTCATTCCCCATAATAACAGCAAACTTAAATGCCAAATATTCGCTTTTAATATCAATCAAAGCCTCTATTACAGGTCTCATCTCTTCACTCCGTCCGGAAAGATAACTATGGACAACTCCTTGAAAGTAGTTATATTTCTGCTTGAACTGATTATAGAATCGTGTTTCTTTCAAAACACGCTTAGGTGCATTCGTTCCATTGAACATACGTTCCAGCATTTTTACCGTTTGCAGCACTGCCGGATCCTTGCTTTCTGATACAAATGCCACACGCTCATTTTCAAAATCAACACTGTGGGTTATAACCTCCTCCACATTGTATGTATCAGGATGCCTGATATCATCAAACAAATTTGATTTCTTCCCATTACAATAACCGCAAGATATGTATAGATTAGACCACTCATTAACAGATTCTTTATCATTCGCCTGCGAAACAATATGCTCCACTTCATAATCTGTGGGCACTTTTCGCTCACAGATATAGCACTTGTCATCCTGATCGTTCAAAATGGCACGTCTCACCGCATCATCAGAATAACCTTTAGTTGCCAGTTCCTCCGGAGCATACTCGCTCTTTCTTATCC
>JAEEGG010015179.1_pt1 | contig 16197 bp, 7 predicted proteins | sample 9134161 | NCBI WGS metagenome assembly JAEEGG01 (sample SAMN16246543, study PRJNA631951) | gut metagenome | biome: gut microbiome; feature: rumen; material: CR-attached | host: Bos | place: Iran: Karaj | collected 2018-10
TACTTAGCTAACGGGGGAGTTAATCCCTACAACAATAAAAGATTATTAACATTAAGCCAGACAAAGCGTTTAAATGCATTAATGCAGACTTGCGGATTATATGATGAATCTGGAGAATTTGCTTTTTGCACCGGTTTGCCGGGGAAAAGCGGTGTGGGCGGCGGAATAGTGGCTATAATACCAAAACTTCTAACAATCTGTGTCTGGTCCCCCGAACTTAACAAACATGGCAATTCATTAATTGGAATGAAGGCTCTTGAGCTTTTCACCACCAAAACTGGTATTTCTATATTTTAGAGCTTAGAGCGATAGAGCTTAGAGATAAGACCCCTTTCGTCTGCCTTACGGCAGCCACTTCCCCCAACAGCTTCGCTTTGGGGGAAAGTCTTCTAGATGCTGCCCCACAAAAAGTGGGGAAGCTGGATTTGGCGAAGCCAAAGACTGAAGGGGCTGATTGCGGAGCAATCGGTGACTGGGGGATTTTTGAGAACTTTGACAAACAGTACAAAAGTTAAGTCCGAAGACCTAAAACAATCCCCTAAACTCTACGCTCTAAGCTCTGCCGCTCTCTAAAGAAGTCTACCCATTGTCATAATCGTATAGCTTTCAGAGCTAAAGCCCATACGCTATACTTTTTATGACAAATGTGTAGACTTCTCTTATGTCTAAAACAAAAAAGCTTGGGTTTCCCCAAGCTTTTTTATTTTAAACCATTTCTTTGAGGGCTAGGTTTATAATCTTCATACCTTCGCGAATTTCCTGCTTTCGGTATTCTTTAACCCAATCTCTAAGTTTTTCATACTTAGAAGTTTCTGTAACAACCAAGAAAGTGGTATTATCGCCAGGCCAGATATCGTTGCCGAACTTTTTGCCACCACCTTCACCAGAACCATTGACCAAAGGAATCTGAGTAAAGTTGTGTATTTCTAATTTTTTGAATTGCAGCATAACATCAGCACCCATCGTTGCACTGCATACTATAAAGAAGAATTCCATTATCTTTTCTCCATTATCAAGCTTTTTTCACAGCATATTCTTCTGCAGATTTATAACCATCTCTCTGGTCTTCAGGAACCAGCCATCTCTGCAGTAAGCTGTAAACTACAGGCATCATTGTCATAGTCATACAGGTTGAAACAGTAAGACCACCAATAACAGTCCAAGCAATTGGTATCCACATTTCAGCACCGTCACCAGTAGATATAGCCATAGGAATCATACCTAAGACAGTAGTGGTTGTTGTAGAAAGAACTGGTCTAAGTCTGCTTCTGCCAGCTTCAACCAAAGCTTCATTTGTTTTATAACCACGAGCTATCAATATATTCACATAGCTTATCAAAACTATACCATTATTAACAACGATACCAACAAGAATCAAACCACCAAGCAAAGAAACAACTGACAAGCGGCTTCCTGCAAGAATCAGCATTACGATTGCACCAATAAATCCAAATGGAATACTGAATGCAATAATAAATGGAGCAAGCAGCGATTCAAACTGTGACGCCATAACCATGTAAACAAGCATTATACCAAGTAAACCGGCTTCGCACAGCAATAAGAAAGATTCTTTTCTATCTTTTTCATCGCCGGAGAATTCCCAGGCAAAACCTGTCGGAATAACAGTATTATTAAGTATGACTGTAGCGGCATCAATAACTGAACCAGCGTCTGTCCCATAAACAGAACCTGTAATTTGAATATATCTCTGCTGGTCATAACGTTTAACGTTTGTAGGACCAAGAACCTGTTTAACAGTAGCAATATTGCTCAAACGTATTGGTTCGCCATTCTTGTTAGGAACAGTTATTTGATCCAAATCTTCAATTTTTTCACGGTCTTCAGGTCTTAGTCTTACTTCTATATCGTATTCATCGCCGCCTTCACGATATTTAACAGTAGTATTGCCACTGAAATATAGTTCAACCAAATTAGCAACAGTATTAACATTTATACCTAAGCTAGAGGCTTTTTCACGGTCTATATTAACAGTTAATTCAGGGCTGGCTAGTTTCTGGCTAACTTCAAGGTCTTGCAAACCTTCAATAGTCTTGAATTTATCAACTAGATTATTACAGAACTTAACCCCTTGTTCAAGATCATGACCATAAACATTGAGAGTAAAGTCTTTACCGCTACCCATAGAACGAGTTGTTTCAAAACGAACGGTAATTCCAGGAATCTTTTCAATATCAGGTCTTACAGCATTAATAACGTCACCGACATGAATGGTTCTGACGTTTCTAGAACGTAGTCTGAACTGAACCTGACCTTTGTTAGAACCCTTAGAACTGTTAAAAGCAACAGATTCAGCACTTTCACCAATACCGTAAGAGTATACGTTTGCTATAACTTCATCTTTAAATTTGGCAAGAACTATATCACGAATCTGTTTACAAACTTCGCCTGTTCTTTCATATCTAGTCCCAGTCTGCATTTCAACATGAACAGTAAAACGCCCCTGGTCCTGGTTAGGCATATATTCAACACCAACAAATTGAATAAGCCCGAAAGAAGAAACCAGAAGAACAATCATGGTAAGAACCATAGTCCATCTGAATTTAAGCAAAACTCTCAAAATACTGACATAAAAGTTTTCTATAGCCTTTAAAATTCTTTCAAAAATTGCAAAAACACCTGTTTTAATTTCAGAAGTAGGAGTTAGAATTTTTGAAGCCAACATCGGAGTTAGCAATAACCCTGATATTAAAGAAGCTAACAATGCCATTGATACAATTGCTGCCAACTGCCCAAAGAATATTTTTGTGATACCTGTAGTAAACATAATTGGCAGGAAAATAACAACAGTTGTTAAAGTAGAAGCCACAACAGAAGCGGTCATTTCTGAAGCACCCCAGGCAGCAGCTTCTCTTACTTTTACGCCACGTTCGATGTATCGTTTAATATTATCTAGAACAACGATAGCATTATCAACAACCATACCTATTGCGATAACCAAACTAGAAAGAGAAATCTGGTTAATAGTATAGTCGTTAAGGAACATTAACAAGAATGTAATAATTAATGATGTTGGAATCGTAATTGCAACGATTAAACTAGCTCTGAAGTCTCTTAAGAAGAAAAGTATAACCAGTAAAACACAAACACCACCAAAGATTAATGAATTTTTAAGGTTATTAACAGTATTCTTAATGAATGTTGAAGTATCTAAGAATTCTATTAGTTCCATGTCTTTAGGAAGGCTGTCTTTGATACTTTGTTCAACATCTTTAACTGATTTAGCAACAGCAACAGTATTACCACCAGACTGCTTCTGGATCATAATACCTCTAGCCTGCTTACCATCCATACGGAAGTCTTCGGTAAGTTCTTTCAAGCCGTCTTCTACTTCAGCAACGTCTTTAACTTTTATTACACCGTTCGGGGTATGTCTTAAAACAACTTCACCAACCTGGTCTACAGAGGTAAATTCTTCTGGAGTTCTGATCAAGAAATCCATTTCACCACTTCTAATATGACCACCAGGGTTAGTAAGGTTCTGAGCTCTGATAGTATTAACAATTTCGGAACCAGTAATACCTGTTGATTCAAGACGTTCTCTGTTCAGCTTAACCTTTATAACTCTCTTGGCACCGCCTTCACCAGTAACTGTAGCAACGCCAGGAATACGTTTCAAACGGTCGATAACTTTATCGTCAGTGATGGTTTCGATTTTGTTCCAGCTTTCTTTAGCAGTAACACCATAAATAACAACAGGAATCATACTCATGTCTATCTTCATGAGCAGTGGTGTTTCTGCTGCATCTGGAAGTCTTTTTCTTATCTGGTCAATTTTATCACGAATATCATTAGTGGCAGTATCCATATTGATACCCCACTTGAACTTAACATTAACCAAAGAAATGCCTTCCATTGAAGTGGAAGTAACTTCGTCAACGTTTTCTACAGACGAAACGCGGGATTCGATTAACTCAGTAACACGCTGTTCAACTTCCTGAGGACCTGCCCCCTGATACTGAGTAACAACCATTACAACAGGCACATCAAACTTCGGCATTAAGTCGATGCCTACTAATGTGTATGCAAATGCACCCAATACAACAATAGCTACGAAAATCATAGATGTTGTAACAGGATTTTTTACCCCAAATTCAGAAAACTTCATCTATATTATCTCCAATTAATCTATGCTTACAGGTGCACCTTCTCGAACAAATTCAGTACCTTTGCTTATGAGTCTATCACCAGCTTTTAGGCCGGAAACGATTTCAACTTTGCTGTCATCAAAAATACCAACTTTAACATCACGTTTTACAGCAATATATTTATCTCCATGTTTTTCTACAACATAGGCCAAATAATTATTATCGTATTTAACAAGAGAATCTCTAGGAACAATAACAGCATTTTCATGAGTTGCAACAAGTACATCTATCTTAGCAAACATACCGGTTCTAAGTTTATTCTCTGGATTATCAAGATGGATTTCGATTTTACCAGTTCTGCTAGAATTGTCTATTGAAGGATATATTTTTGTAACAACACCTTTAAATTCACCTTCAACAGAATCAACGGTTATAACTACATTGGTTTTACCAGCAATTATCTGATACAAATCTTTTTCAATTATTGTACCAATAATCTTCACAGGATTACTTTGCTGAATATCGAAAAGAGCTTTAGACATATTAGCATTTGCACCAGGATCTTCATATCTTGCAGTGATTACTCCTTCAAAAGGAGCATCTACAATGGTTTTATCCAAATTAACTTTAACAGCGTTAAGATTTGCTGTTGCTTGAGTTAATTCTGCTTTTCTCATTTCCAAAGTAACAAGTGCAGTCTGAACAGCATCGCTTGCTCTTTTAACATTAGTTTGAGCAGCAATATGAGCAGCATTTGCGTTATCATATTTTGTGATAATATCGTCAACATCCTGTCTTGATACAGCACCTTCAGAGAAAAGTTTTTCCAAACGTTTTCTTGTAACGGTAAGATTCTTCAATTGAGATTCAGAAGCTTCTACTGCTGCTTTTGCAGAAACAAGAGAAGATCTAGAGCTTTCAATTGTAACTTCCTGCATCTTTATCGATGCATTAGCAACATTTAAAGAAGCTTTTGCTTGAGCAAACTGTGCCTGTTGGGTTTCATCATTAATCTGAGCTAGTTTCTGACCTTTTCTTACAAAATCACCAACATCAACGTAGATTTCTTCTATTTTCCCAGAAGCTTCTGGAATAAGGCTTACACCAAGCATTGGTTTGATTTCACCAGAAGTTTTTATTTTCTGGCTGATTGTTCCTGTTGTCACTATTTGAGAATAAACAGGAGTTGCCTGTTCTGTCTTTGATGCTTCTTTTTTTGTATTAACAGTTTGAGTAGCGGTAGTTGCAGCAGAACCAATAGAACTGATTCCGAAGAAAATACCTGCAGAAATAGCAAAAACAACAATAACTTTTAGCAGCCAATGCTGAGATTTATTATTTGATTGTTGTGTGTTAATGGATTTACTCTGCTTTAACATTGATTAGAACCCCTTAATATCACGTCCAAGCTTACCAATAGCTAATTGATAAGCAAGTCTTGCATTATGATGATTAAAAATAGCCTGCAAATATATTAATTTTGCATTAGACCAAGCATTTTCAGCATCAAACAAGTCTATCTGAGTGAAAAGACCATTTTCATAACGAACTTTTGCTAATCTTAAAGTTTCTTCTGCCTGTTTTAAGTTTTCTTTCTGAGAAGCAAGCACTTCTATAGCTGTCTGCAAGCTAAGAGCTGCTCTATAAACTTCTAATTCAGTATTTTCAATACTTTCATTATAGTTATTTTCAGCTTCTTTAATGCCTGCTTTTGCATCTTTAACTTTACTCTTAGTTAGGCTTGCATCCATTATTGGCATACTTAATGCCAGTGTTGCATTCCAGGTATCGTCAGCATTTCTTCCACTTGCCAATCTGGAAGAAGGTTTGTCGTAACCCCATTGAGCACTTAATATAACTGAAGGTTTGCCACCACTTCTTGCTGCAACAAGAGACTGATCAGCAATTTTTCTTCTAGCTCTAGATATTTTTAAATCTTCACGAAGATCTATTGCATTCTTTAAATCTTCTTCAACATTTGGTTCAATATCTTCTATTTCAAGCTTTGCAGTAGTATCAAGATCAGTATTCATTGGTAGAGACAGAAGTTTTAACAATGAAAGTTTTGCCATTAAGGCATCATTTTTATTGCCAAGGTAAGAACTTTTGTATTGAGCTAATCTAACATCGGCACGAAGTAATTCATACTTAGAAGTTTGTTCCGCCTGAAATCTTTTGTTTACTAAATCATAATGAGCCTGAGCAAGATCCAAATCCATTTTACCGACATTTTCAACTTCTCTAGCATAAAGCCAATTGTAATAAGCTCGACTTACAGCCATAATGATGTTCTGCTTGGTAAGAGTCTGTGAAGACTTTGCAATATCTCTGCCAAGACGTGCAGAAGTAATACCGGCTCTATCAGCCTGCCCAAGATAAATAGGCTGAGCAAGTTTGAGGTGAGAACCATTTATGTCATCAATAGTTGCATTTTTTATCCCACGCTGTTGACCGTCTTCTAACTTAGTCTGGGTAACTTCTGCAGTAACTTTAGTACTAGCAGCAGTTCTAGCCTGCCATACAGCAGCATCAGCTTTTTCAACACTAGTAGCGGCATTTTTAATACTTCTATTGCTACTAAGAGCAATTTCTATTGCAGAATCCAAATCAAAATCTGAAAAATTATATTCTTTTTCAGCAATTTCTTTAGGGTCTTCAATAGGATTCAAATCTTTGTCTAAAGCCTGAATCTTATAATCCTGAGCAAAAGATGGCCCAGCAATCAGAACAGCCAACAAAAACAGAGCGGAAAACTTTGATTTATTCATTGATTACTCCTGTCTGAAAAAAGTCTTGGTAAAAAATCTATAACAATCTTCAACGCTCATTTCAGGCTCACCATAAAAGGCAAACATTACGTTGAAGTCAAACATTTTCTGGAAAACAATAGCTATTTGTCTTGAAGTCATAATATTGATAATTATTCCTTCATCTATTCCTCTTTGGAAAAAGTCAGAACTAACATCAAGAGCCTTGTGAAACATTTCACGAGCGTATTTAATATCAGATTCTGAAAGCTTAAGTTGAGGCATTAAACCCATAATGCGTTGAATCAAAGCAGACTTTCTCTTGAAGAAATCAAACATAAAGTCAAAAGCATCTTTTAAAGTTGTTTTAAAATCTTTATCAGTATTAACAACTTCTGAAAACTTTTTATGATGATCTTCAAGATTATGCATTAAACATTTAAAAAGCAAATCTTCTTTGCTCTTAAAGTAGGTATAAATAGTGCCCTTGCCAACATTAGCATTTTTGGCAATCTCTTCCATTTTAACTTCATGAAAGTCTTTTTCTGAAAACAAATTCTCAGCAGAATCAAAAATACGATTCATAGTTTGTTCGTTTTTCTTTTGCATTAAACTTGCCTTCCTTTAAGACTTTAAATCGGTTTTATGGTTTACCGACCAATGAGTCGAGTATCTAAACTGACCCACGAGTCAGTTTTACATTATAACAAGTAAGAAGTCAATAGGTATTTTTATAATAAATATTAAGCTAAAAAACTCATGCTTAGCTGATTTAGAATTAGTCTTTATTCAAAAGTGAATGTACATTTTTTACCCATTAAATTGTATAAAAATAATACAGTATTTTATTGGTGGTAGGTGATGGGTGGTGGTGAGAAAATCTTGACTATGATAATTGGTAACAATAAAATATAATCATTAACCCTAAGAGTGCTGAGAACTATTATTATTTGAAATGAACAACAAATCTGCTTCAGAAAAATATAATATAATAATTATTATTCTGCTTTTTGTTATTCCTTTAATTTCATTAAATGTAAGTTTTCTTTATCTATCTTATAAAAATAAAGAATGGGCTTTAAAAGACCAGGAGAAAAAAGCCCTTCAAGAAGCAGAAACATTATCTTCCGAAGCTGATTTTGGTATTCAGATTGAAGCCATTTTTGGAAAGTTTTTTGAAACAATCAATAACGATTCTAAAAACAAACAAAATAAAGATTTTTTGTCTGCAGAATACTTGGGGAAAACAGCAAATACTGTGTTTTCAAAACCATTTCCCAAACACCATTTTTATGTTTTTAAATTTATACCCCAAACCTCTAAGGCAGATTTAATATTTTACAAAGGCGATATCAAAAGCGGGAAAAGGGGCCTATGTCTTGCCTTTGAACATCTCTACAATCTAAATAACAACATCAAAACAGACGAGGTTAAGAAGAAAAACAATGAAGCTTTTGCTAAAATGCTTTTAGGGAAGTACACAAACGTAACTGCAATAGCTAAAGATTTACGTGGCATATCAACTTTTTCAAATGGCATTCATAATACTTCCTGGTTTATCTGGGATTACACAGCAATAAATGAAAACGAAATAATAGGTGCTTTCTTAGCATGTAGCGAAATATACAATCATGACAGCTATGGCCGCCAGCTAGCTCTAAAAAACCTGCAGCAACGAAGAAATGTTGCAGGAGCTTTCCTGCCCATCTATAAAGACTATGGAGAAGCCTGTATACCAGCTCCATTAAATAAATCAGAAACCTTTCTAAATTGGGCAAAAAGTATAACCTTACAAAATAAAAATGACTTAGAGAAATATTTTAAAGAAAGCCTGCCGCAAAGAGTTCCGTTGGGCAATTACACAGGTTTCTGTCATCTAGGAAGAGGCGCAACCCATATCGCTGTAGTTTTAGTAAAATCAGTTAAAGGCCTTGTGATGCCTAAATGGCTGATTTTTATTGATGCTTTTACTTTATTAATACTATTCCATATTTTAAGCATTGGAATTGCTTTCAAAAAATGGCCTCAAACAAATCTTACAACAAGATTTGCTCTTTCTTATATATTGGCTTCTGTTTTACCATTAACCCTCCTTTGTGTTGCGGCTTATGGTTACATAAAAGAATATAGGAACACAATAATAAATAACTCTGTTTCAGACTTACAGACAGCTTTAAAATCTTTCGATCTCCAGAAAGTTGAAAGTGTAAAAAAGTATAGAACTGCATTTACAAAAGCTATTAATGATGAAAAGCTTGCTCAGCTAATTAAAGAAAATGGGATAGATGGGAATATCGTTGCTCAGCGAGTTATCGATATATTTGAAAATACAGACAAGCTTCCGATTCTAGGGGTTAAAATACTTGATGAAGCAGGTGACGGAGCATTTTTAGAAGGTAGTGCTCCTACTAATTTCAATATTAAACCTTTTGTTGATTCTATCATTCCGTCGCAGGTTAATCTTTTAAGAAACAAACTAATAGAAGAAAACCCTGAAGCAGAAAAAACAATGAAAGAATACAAAGGCAACGAGGAAGAAAGTTTCGACAGCGCTACTTATGAATCTTTTACAGGTGACAAATTAGACAGCAGCATCAACAAGCATTTTTCTATTCCTATAGCAAGAAAAAACGGTGGTTTTGCATCTACTTATTATATTTTTGACTACATAAAAATAGAGGGAAAAGTAAAATATATGCTTTTTGTTGTATGGGATGACAAAACCATAGATGATAAAATTATTCGGAGAGCATTTGACAGCTATACTTTTAACAATCATAATCAAAATTTCATTGCATATAAAATAAAAGGCCAGAGTCTATCTCATATTGGCACTCGCCATGTATCTCAAGAACTGTTCGAAAAAATTAGAAATATAGCTAAACTCACAATAACTTCTAAAAAAACCGACACTTTCGATGTTAATGATAATTTAATAGTAGCCATGCCGGCGGTAAACTTTAATCAAACAGTTTTTATCGGCTGGATAAGCATGTTTGATATTGTTCAAAAAATATTTTTAAGAATAATAATACTGTTTTTTTTAATAGTTTTTTCATTATACATACTCTGGCTTTGCAGCAAACGTTCTGCAGAAGTTTTTCTAAAACCAATTTCTGCATTAAAAGGTGCACTGGATGAAGTTTCTTCTGGCAATTTAAAAGTAGGCTTTAACAATGAACCTAAAGATGAATTAGGGAATCTTTCCAACGAATTTTCAAAAATGATAGAAGGTCTTAGAGAGAAAGAACGTCTTTCTAAGATTATATCTGACCAAGCCGTGAAGGCTATAGAAAAACACTCTAACGGTCTTTTAAATGACACAGAAACCTTCAAAGGTGTTGCATTGGTTTCAGATATTCGTAATTTCACAGGAACCAGCGAAAAATACGAACCGACATTAATAACAGATTTGCTTAATGAGCATTTTGCTGAAATGACTAAGATTATTTCTGAAAATGGCGGTTTAATATATAAGTTCATCGGTGATGCTATCGAGGCAGTATTCCCTGAAAATGCCGATTTTGAAGAAGATGCTTTAGAACGAGCTTTTAAAGCCGGCAGTATGATGATAGCAAAGCTTGCTACCATCAATAAACGCAGGGAGAAAGTTGGACTTTTTCCATATAAAATAGGAGTTGGACTATGTTATGGCACAATGCACTCTGGAACAGTAGGCAGTCTTGATACTAGATTGGACTATGCTATTCTGGGAAACCCTTTAAAAAATGCCGCAAAATATGAAGCTTTATCTATACAAAATCCTGATTTCCCGTTAGTTTTTGGGGAAGATATTGCAAAAAAAGTAGAAAAATACGGTTTCAAATGCCTGAGTATTGATAGTAAAGATCAGGGTTTCAGTGTTTACTCTATAGATAAAAAAATAAATACAACTAGTGAAAGTCTCAAACTAACTAACGATGAGCAAAGCGATAACGAAACAGAAAAAAACGAAAAAGAAACATACAGCATTTTTTCTTTGCAGGAAGATAATAAAGAGAAAAAGAAAAATAATGACTTGAAACTGAATATAATGGTTTTAATTTTCGTAGCTATTTTTATATTGTTTGGAAGCAACAGTGTTTATTTTACAAAGTTTGATAATCTAAAATCTGAATCAGACAAAGAATGCTTAAGATTAAGCGAACAATTAAAATGCGATGAAGTATTAAAATCAGCTTTTGAAACTTTATGCTTTGATTTTTATGAAGATATCACAAAAGCTTTAATAGACAATAAGAACAACAAAAGCACTGTAGAAATAATAGAAAAAATATCTGCCGATTATGAAAAATCCGGTAAGCCAATTCCTTATTACTGCTGCAGTCTATATAAAGATAAGACTTCTGAAATAGCGAATTTGAACAGCAAAGGCTTTTCTTCTGATAGCTGCACTAAAATAGCTAGTTTGGCCTATATATTAAAAAAAGACAAATACGGATATCACAGAGACGAAAAAAATAAAATTATCCATAATTTAATGGGAAACATGACCAGTAGTTTTCATATAAAATCCTCACATTACAGACGTTCAGCCTTAGCAACTCTTGAAGACAAAGAAATGTATGTGGATACAAACATAATTTTTGACAAAGAACATGAAAACTACCTTGCTTACGTATTATGCGGAATACCTACAGAAACAGTTAACCCTAACCTGCCAAAGTATTATACTCTTTTAGCAAGGAACAATGTTTTATTAGCCCTTCATAATTCTGATTCATGGCAATTTTCAGATAATTTTCCAATTAAAGAACAGGAATTTATAAAAAATAACTTTAATAATACTGATCTACTTAAAGAAAAAGGCTATAAAAATGACAGTATCAAAATAGGAAATGAAACATGGACATATTACTTAATAACCCGGGAACTAGCTGAGTATTATACACCTGGACTTCAATTCAATCTGTATTTGATGTTAATCATTATTTCTATATATGTTGTTATCGGCTTTTGCTTAAAAAAAGTCTTTGAATTATGGGGAAATACAGTAGCGATAAAATTAAGAACAGATATAATTGCTTCAGCAATTCTTCCCTTGTTGACAGTAGGTTTTGTTTCTTATCTTTACGTTAATGAAGATTTCAATGTAAAAAAATCTGAAACTCGTATGAAGCTTAACAAGCTTATGGATGAAATAGAAGAAAGAGAATTATACTATCAACCTCTCTGTCAAACGTTTTTAAGAAAATTAGCGCGTTCTGATACCATTAGACAATACGCCAATGAAGCCAACAACCCTGAAAGCCCTGAAAAACAGAAAGAGGCTCTTAAAAACCTAAGAATATTCCTGAATAATATTTTAGAAACTAAATATAAAAAAGTTTATTTTGATACCCTAAACCCATTTTTCCGAATTCCAGAAATATTTATCATAGGCAAAAACGGCTGGACTGTTGGGGTTTCTGGTTCAAAAAGCAGTAAAAATTTTAATGAAAACCATTTAAGTGATTTTGCAACAATTATGTCAAAAGCAGGTAAATGTGTCTATCTGAAAAATAACCAGAATAATTTTGGCAAAGTTGATGTTAATGAAACGAAAGACGAGATAATAACAGAAAAAGTTGTTGAAGGCTATGGTTCAATGTTTGGTAGCAGTTTTGCAGTAAGAATGGTTAATTTTATAGACAATCTTACTAGTTTAAGCGTAACATTTAGTTCTGCAGGATTTTATATCGTTCCACTACCTTCTCCAGAAAAACCAGATTATGTAGTATTTGTCTTTACATTCTTTTCAAATGAATTCCTTCCTTACATGTGCAGCATTAGAAATGATGCCGTTCCGTATAAGCAACATATAGCTTCTGGATCGGTGGGTGATGAATTATACTGTTTCTACTCGTCTCATATAAATCTCGGAGATTATTTTTTCTATGATAGAGATGATTACTACTATTCTTACAACAATAAAAAAGAAGAATTAAAAACATTAAAAGAATTTTGTCTTACATCTTCATGGATAAATACTAGTTACCTACCGGTTTCAAAAACAGTTAATCTTCATGGGTCACATTTTCTTGAAGCTAGAAAAGGCAATTTTGTTTCAGACAACATATACATTGGTTTAGGCTCAGAAAAACCATTAATTCAAGAAGCTAGGAACAACCTCTTAAACTACTCATTATTAATAATCTTTTCTATAATCATGATTTATCTTATTGCTCAGAGCATTATCTTCGATTTGCTTGAGCCAATAAAACAATTAATTTATGGTGCAAGAATGGCTGCAACAGGAGAATATAAATATAGAACTGGTTTTTCTAGAAATGACGAACTTGGAACTCTGTGTAATTCATTCGATAAAATGATGAAAGGTCTAGAAGAAAAGCAGCTTATGAACAGTATGGTTTCAAAATCTGCTCTAAAAGTAACTTCCAAATCTGCTGACAGCAGAAGTAAAAAAATAAATGCAGTATTGATGTATGTAATGCCAACCGATTTTGATAAAGCCATGAAAAATCTGATGCCGTCAGAGTTGTTTACAAAACTCAGAGAACAAATAGCTATAATAGCAGATATAGTTATTCAATACGGCGGGGATATAGATAAAATTATGGGTGAAAAACTGCTTATAGCTTTCCATTTAGGTGATAAAACAGCGGAAGAAACAGCCATTAAAGCTGCAAAAGCAGCTCATCTCATAGAAAACAACCCCTACCTGAATTTTAAAGTAGCTGTGGGAGTGAATTATGGCCTGGTTATTTCTGGCTACTTAGGAGTAGGACAAAAACGAGATTTTACTATTATAGGCGACTCTGTTAACGTAACAGCCAGAATTGCCTCATTTGCAGAAAAACTAGATTCAAACCGATGCGTTGTTTCTGAAGGTGTAATGTCTCTGATTAAGAGTGAAATAAAAACAGAAGAATACGGAGAAGTTCAGTTTAAAGGTAAAGCCCTGCCCGCTAAGGTATATAGGATTATTTAGAGTGTAGGAATTAAGGGATCAAGGGATTAAGGGATTGAGGGATTAAGGGATTGAGAGATTGAGAGATTGAGGGATTGAGAGATTGAGGGATTGAGGGATTGAGGGATTGAGAGATTGAGGGATTGAGAGATTGAGAGATTGAGAGATTGAGGGATTGAGTATAGAAGAGCTTAATCCAAGGGTTTGCCGCAGTATTTGCAAAACTTTGCATCAGGGTCATGGCCTTCTCTGCAACAGAATGAGCAGGTACGGGTAGTAATCGTTTTCTTTGGCAACATCATTTCTGATGTGACTATACCTGTCGGAATAGCTATGATTCCATAACCCAACAACATAATAAAGAAAGAGAAGGTTCTTCCCAATGGTGTCTTAGGTGAAATATCGCCATAACCAACAGTTGTAAGAGTAACAACAGCCCAGTATACACTGACCGGAATACTGGTAAAACCATTTTCCGGACCTTCAATAATATACATAACTGCTCCCAAACAGAAAACAATTATGAAAACATAGAAGGTAAAGATAGCAATACGTTTAATACTTCGCTTCAAAGAATCAAGCATAAGTTCAACTTCATTGGTAAAATGAACCAGCTTGAAAAGCCTGAACACACGGAAAAATCTTAAAATTCTAATAACAGACAAGAACTGAAGTTCTGGTCCATCTATAAAGAGACTGAGATAACTGGGCAAAATAGCCATTAAATCTATAATACCAAAGAAACTGATTCCATAAAGCCAAGGTTTTGCCACGCAATAGAGTCTAAAAAAATACTCTATGGTAAAAAGAATGGTGAATGTCCATTCTGCAATATTAAAATAATAACCGTATTCCGAATGTAAAGATTCAATGCTGTCGCAAGCAGTAACAGTAACGCTTAAGAATATACATATAAGCAGAACAACATCAAAGACTTTTCCCCAAAATGTATCTGCTTCAAAAATAATTTCATGAATTTTATGCTGTAATGGAGAAAGAGAAGGCGTGTGCCGTAATTCAGTGTAATTTAGTTTAATCATAGTAGCAAAAGTATATTACATTTAGATTTTAGAGACAAGTTAAACAATTACTAACTTCTAATTCCTAATTTCAAATTTCCCCCCTTTATTAGTAACAATAATTTGTGGTAGTATCAAAAAAGTTTTAGAAGCCGATATAATAAAAAAGATTCAAGAGGCAAAACAAATTATGGATATTAAAGGGAAAAAGATAAGCATAGTAGGTGCAGCCAAAAGTGGTCTTGCTGCTGCAAGAACTCTTTATAAAGGCGGAGCTAGAATATTTATTTCAGATATACAACCTGAAGAAAAACTTAAAAACACACTAATAAAAGAGGATTTATTAGATAAAGTTTCATATGAAGCTGGTGGAAACACCGATAAAGTCTTGGATTCCGATTTTATAGTGTTGAGTCCAGGCGTAAGACCAGATATACCAGTATTAGTAAAAGCATCAGAGAAACATATTCCCATTTATTCAGAAATAGAAATTGCCTACAGACTTTCTAAAGGCAAACGCCTTGTCGTAACAGGAAGCAACGGTAAAACCACTACAACAACTCTTCTTTCTCTATTTTGCAGAGAACAGTTTGATAAGGTTTTCCTAGGTGGCAATATAGGCATACCAATGATGAGCTTTGCTACAGAAACAACAGATGATTCTGTACAAGTTCTTGAAGTTAGCAGTTTCCAGCTAGAAACTATTTGTGATTTCAGACCTGATATTGGCGTTATAACCAACTTTTTTGAAAATCATTTAGATAGATACCCTAATTATAAAGCTTATATAGATGCAAAGAAGAACATTGCTTTAAATATGGGACCAGACCAGTGTTTAATTTTGAATGCTGACCAGAAGCTTATGCTTGAAATGGAACCTAAATTGAAATGTAAGACAGCCTGGTTCGGCCGTGAAATTAAAGATAAAAAACCTGCTGTAACCATTAAAAACGGCAATTATGTATTCATAAATAAAGAGGGTAGCGAAACAATTCTTTTTGATGAAAAAGCGCCAAAATTAATTGGCAGCCACAATCAGGAAAACATAATGTGTGCTTCTTTGGCTGCTGTTCTAGCAGGTGTTGAGCCTAAGCGTCTTGAAAAGGTTGTAAGAGAATTCTCTGGTGTAGAACATAGATTAGAATGGGTCAGAGAAGTCAGCGGCGTTAATTTTATAAATGATTCCAAGGGAACCAACTGTGCAGCTTCAATCACAGCTCTTAAAGCTTGTAAAAGGCCTCTTATTCTTATTGCCGGCGGCAGAGACAAGGGCACGGATCTAACCGAATGGGTTGAAACCATAAGGCAAACAACTAGAGGAGTTATTCTTTTTGGAGAAGCCAAAGACCGTTTCAGGGCATCTTTAGAAGGAGTTATTCCTTTAAAAACAGCTAAAAATCTAGAACAGTCGGTAA
>JAEEGG010015192.1_pt1 | contig 16188 bp, 10 predicted proteins | sample 9134161 | NCBI WGS metagenome assembly JAEEGG01 (sample SAMN16246543, study PRJNA631951) | gut metagenome | biome: gut microbiome; feature: rumen; material: CR-attached | host: Bos | place: Iran: Karaj | collected 2018-10
TCCATCCTGCTGAGTTTCGCACTGACCACAACCAAGAGGGTGACGTATGGCATGATACCGACAAGGCCAGCCGTGCCACTTCCGGCTGCTTGTATTCAAAATCAGTCAATCAAACTAACATAGCCAAAAAGAACGAAACCGACAAAGAAAAACCAACATTTCCTTGAAACAAAACGAAGGTCAGCAGCAAGGCCATATCGACCTTGAAAATATGGAGCGCGACTTTTTGAAAAAAGGCGTTGACTTTTTGAAAAAAGTCAACTCCAAATTTTTGTTCCAAGCCGTGGAGTTTTTTCAACCTGTGCGGTAGGAAAAGGAAACAAGTGACAGAGATAGAAGAAAGCTCGTTTTTGGAGCAATTGCGGATATCCCTGATTAACTAATAATCAAATAATTATTTGGGACGATTTCTGTGTTTTTACGGAAACGAATTTGAATAATGTGAATAATCAAACTCACGAATTTAAATAATTATTATATTCGTGGAAAGAATAATTCATATTATTCATATTCGTTTCGAAAACTTCGACCCGCTCGACCTATAGGTGGGCTTGATTGCATTTCGTAGAAAGAATAGGTCGTTTTTCCTTGGTTTGTTCGCATAAAATGCTTAACTTTGCCGACGAGAACTAAAACCGATACAATGAAGAAACTATTGACACTCTGCCTCCTCGCCATCTTTGGCCTGACGACGGCTTCGGCGCAACGGATGATGCGCGCCAGAAAGGACATCCCGCTCGACTCCATCCGCCTGAGCGACCCAGCCATACTGGCTGACAAGAAAACCAACCTCTACTACATGACTGGCACGGGCGGCATGATGTGGCGCAGCGCCGACCTCAGGTTGTGGGAAGGCCCCTTCCGCGTGACCGAATTCGAGGCCGACTCGTGGATGGGACCGCGGCCGATGATATGGGCGGCGGAGCTGCACCAGACAGGCGACAACTGGTACTACTACTTTGCCACGTTTACGAATCAGGCGGTGAAGATCGACACCGTGCGTGGCAACGTCATCGAGCGGCGAGCCTCGCAGGTGCTTCGTGCCGACAACCCCATGGGACCATATCGTGCCTTCGGCGATGCCACCTATCTGCCCGCTGACCGCCCCACGCTCGACGGCACCTTCTGGCGCGACCGCGACGGCAAGCCCTACCTCGTCTTCTGCGGCGAGTGGTTGCAGAACTGGAACGGAACCATTGAGAAGATTGAGCTGAAGCCCGACCTCAGCGGCACGGTGGGTGAGCCGAAAGTGCTCTTCCGTGCCAGCGACTCACCATGGAGCCGCGAGAAGGACGAACACGGCAACATCACCTGGAACAAGGTCACCGACGGACCGTATCTCTTCCGCACAGCGACAGGCCGCTTGGGCATGGTGTGGACATCGTGGGTCTACGATGTCTACACGCAGGGTGTGGCCTACAGCGAGAGCGGCACCCTCGATGGGCCGTGGACGCAGGAGCCTGAACCCATCACACCGCCGGGCTACGGCCACTCGATGCTCTTTCAGCGCTTCGATGGCCAGTGGATGATGTCGGTGCATTATCACCAGAAGGATGCCCGAGGACGGACGGTGCGCACGCCCCACCTGTTCGAGGTGGACCTGAGCGGCGACAAACTCTTCGTGAAAAGGTAGGAGTGAAGGGGAGTGAAAGGGAGTGAAGGGGAGTGAAGGGGGAGTGAAAGGACGATACCTTTGCCATACTATTTTAGCGGGGGGAATATCGTCCCTTTCGCTCCGAACAAGTGTACTTGTCGCCTAATTTCGGGCAAATATTAATGAATTGTCACTTTCTTCAAGAAAAAACTTACAAATTATTTGCAGACTTCGGGGAAATGTTGTAATTTTGCAGCCGTTTTTAACAAACAAAGCAATAAATGACGATGATGCACTCCGCTTTTGGTAGCTTGCAAGGCAAGAGCCTACTGGACAACATTATTATTATTCGACTGCCAAGCGCGGCCGGAAGTGATAAGGTATGCAGTATATAGTCGAGCGACATTCAGTGACAATATGTAGAGCCTTTCTCACTTCCGAGTGTGAAAGGCTCTTATGGTATTTAGGAATTAGAGCAAAGAATTAATATAAGGTAATTATGAACGACAGATTGTTTATTTTCGACACGACGCTCCGCGATGGCGAACAGGTGCCAGGATGCCAGCTGAACACGGTGGAGAAGATTCAGGTGGCCAAGGCATTGGAGCAGTTGGGCGTGGACGTGATTGAAGCAGGATTCCCCATTTCAAGTCCCGGCGACTTCAACTCGGTAATTGAGATTTCGAAGGCGGTGACGTGGCCTACCATCTGCGCCCTGACGCGAGCCGTGGAGCGCGACATCGACGTGGCCTTCGAAGCGCTGAAGTATGCCAAGCATAAGCGCATCCACACGGGCATCGGCACCAGCGACGAGCACATCAAGTACAAGTTCAATGCCACCCGCGAGGAGATTATCGAGCGGGCGGTGGCAGCCACGAAGTATGCCAAGCGTTTCGTCGACGACGTGGAGTTCTACTGCGAGGATGCCGGGCGCACCGACAACGAGTATCTGGCCAGGGTGGTGGAGGCCGTCATCAAGGCCGGCGCCACGGTGGTGAACATCCCCGACACCACGGGCTATTGTCTGCCGCAGGAGTACTACGAGAAAATCAAGTACCTGATGGAGCACGTCGACGGCATCGACCGTGCCATCATCTCCACCCACTGCCACAACGACCTGGGCCTGGCCACGGCCAACACGCTCAGCGGCGTGATGGCGGGCGCCCGTCAGGTGGAGGTGACCATCAACGGCATTGGCGAGCGGGCGGGCAACACCTCGTTGGAGGAGATGGCGATGATACTGAAATGCCACAAGGCGTTGGAGATTGACACTAATATCAACACGTCGAAGATATATCCCATCTCGCGCATGGTGTCGAGCTTGATGAACATGCCCGTGCAGCCCAACAAGGCCATCGTGGGCCGCAACGCCTTCGCTCACTCCAGCGGCATACACCAGGACGGTGTGCTGAAGAATGTGCATACCTACGAAATCATGGACCCAAAAGACGTGGGCATCGACGACAACAGCATCGTGCTGACGGCTCGCTCGGGACGTGCTGCCCTGAAGCATCGACTGCACGTGAATGGCGTGGATGTCGACGAGCAAAAGCTGGACAAGATATACGAGAAATTCCTGAAGCTGGCCGACCAGAAGAAGGAGGTGGCCGATGCCGACGTGCTGATGCTGGCTGGGGCCGACACCGCCGACCAGCATGCCGTGCGCCTCGACTTCCTGCAGGTGACCACGGGCAAGGGTGTGAAGTCGGTGGCCTCCATCGGCCTCGACATCAGCGGACAGAAGTTTGAGGCTGCCGCATCGGGCAACGGTCCCGTCGACGCGGCCATCAAGGCGCTGAAGCGCATCATCATGAAGCAGATGACGCTGAAGGAGTTCACCATTCAAGCCATATCGAAAGGCTCCGACGACGTGGGAAAGGTGCACATGCAGGTGGAGTACCAAGGTGGTCTCTACTACGGCTTTGGTGCCGACACCGACATCGTGACGGCTTCCGTGGAGGCATATATTGACTGTATCAACAAATTTAAGAGAGAATGAATACGCTATTTGACAAGATTTGGGATAAGCATGTGGTGCAGCTGGTGGCCGACGGTCCCACGCAGCTGTATATCGACCGCCTGTATTGCCATGAGGTGACGTCGCCACAGGCATTCGACGGCATGCGGGCACGTGGGCTGAAGTGCTTCCGGCCGGAGAAGATTTACTGTATGCCCGACCACAACACGCCAACCCACGACCAGGATAAGCCCATCGCCGACCCCGTGTCGAAGGCACAGGTGGATGCGCTGGAGCGCAATGCCCAGGAGTTTGGACTGACCTACTATGGCATGATGTCGAAGGACAACGGCATCATCCATGTGGTGGGTCCTGAGAAAGGACTCTCTCTGCCCGGCATGACCATCGTCTGCGGCGACAGCCACACCTCGACACATGGAGCCATGGGTGCCGTGGCCTTTGGCATCGGCACCTCCGAGGTGGAGATGGTGATGGCTTCGCAATGTATCCTGCAGCAGAAGCCCAAGTCGATGCGCATCAGCATCAACGGGCGATTGGGTAGGGGAGTGACACCCAAGGACGTGGCACTCTACCTGATGGCGAAGCTGACCACCAGCGGCGCCACCGGCTACTTCGTGGAGTATGCCGGCGACGTGGTGGACTCCATGTCGATGGAGGGCAGGCTGACACTCTGCAACCTCTCGATTGAGATGGGGGCACGCGGCGGATTCATCGCCCCCGACGAGACCACCTTCGACTATCTCAAGGGGCGCGAGTTTGCGCCCAAGGGTGCTGACTGGGACAAGGCCGTGGCCTATTGGCGGACGCTGAAGAGCGACGACGATGCCGTGTTCGACAAGGAGCTGACCTTTGATGCCGCCGATATTGAACCGCGCATCACCTACGGCACCAACCCCGGCATGGGCATCGGCATCACCGAGGCGATACCCGAAGACCTGAAATCTCAAATCTCAAGTCTCAAATCCCTCGACTATATGGGCTTCCGTCCTGGCCAGAAGCTCTTGGGCACGAAGGTCGACTACGTCTTCCTCGGCGCTTGCACCAATGGCCGCATCGAGGATTTCCGCGCCTTTGCCAGCATGGTGAAAGGTCGCCAGAAGGCGGCGGATGTGGTGGCGTGGTTGGTGCCTGGCTCGTGGGCCGTCAGTCAGCAGATTCACGACGAGGGCCTCGACCGCGTGCTGGCCGAGGCAGGCTTCGCAATTCGTCAGCCTGGCTGCTCGGCTTGCTTGGCGATGAACGATGATAAGGTGCCCGCTGGTAAGCTCGCCGTCTCTACTTCGAACCGAAACTTCGAAGGCCGACAGGGACCAGGCAGCCGTACCATCCTGGCCAGTCCGCTGACTGCCGCCGCCGCTGCCGTCACCGGTGTCATCACCGACCCGAGAGAATTCCTATGAGTCCAATATCCCCATAAGCCTCATTAATCCCATCAACCAATGAAACAGCCATTCAACATCATAACCAGCACCTGCGTGCCACTGCCCTTGGAGAACGTGGACACCGACCAGATTATCCCCGCCCGATTCCTGAAGGCTACCACCCGCGAGGAGCGCTTCTTTGGCGACAACCTCTTTCGCGACTGGCGTTACCATGCCGACGGCTCGCCCAACGAGCAGTTCGTGCTCAACGACCCCACCTATTCGGGCTGCATCCTCGTGGCGGGCAAGAACTTCGGGTCGGGGTCCAGTCGCGAGCATGCCGCCTGGGCCATCGCGGGCTACGGCTTCCGTGTGGTCGTATCGTCTTTCTTTGCCGACATCCACAAGAACAACGAGCTGAACAATTTCGTGCTGCCTGTGCAGGTGAGCGAGGAGTTCCTCGCCGAGCTGTTCCAGACCATCCGCCATGACCCGAAGGCTTTGGTTGAGGTCGACCTGCCCCGCCAGACGATAACCAACAAGTCCACGGGCAGCAGTGAGCACTTCGACATCAACGGCTACAAGAAGCACTGTCTCATGAACGGCCTCGACGACATCGATTTCTTGGTACAGAATCAAGAGAAGACCATTGAATGGGAAACACAACAATAGCCTGTCGTCTACAGTCTATGGTCAGGACCCTACAGTCGAAACACCAAAATGGCAAATAATGGAAACAAAGTTTGTTGAGATATTAGATTCCACGCTGCGCGATGGCGAGCAGACCAACGGCGTCTCGTTTCTGCCCCATGAGAAGCTGATGATAGCCCGTATGCTGCTGCACGACCTCAATGTGGACCGCATTGAAGTAGGCTCGGCACGGGTCAGCGAGGGCGAGAAGGACGGCGTAAAGATGATTTGTCGCTATGCCCAGCAGATAGGTAAGCTTGACAAGGTGGAGGTGCTCGGCTTCATCGACGGGAACAAAAGCATCGACTGGATTGCCGACTGCGGATGCAAGGTCATCAACCTGTTGGCAAAGGGGTCGCTGAAGCACTGTAGGCAGCAGTTGGGCAAAACGCCCGAAGAGCATATCGACGACATCCGCCATGCCGTGGCCTACGCCCATGAGCTGGGCATCGAGGTGAATCTGTATCTCGAGGACTGGTCGAACGGCATGAAGGATTCGCCTAAATATGTCTACCAGCTGATGGACGCCCTCGTCGACAGCGGCATCCGCCGTTTCATGCTGCCCGACACCCTCGGCATCATGAATCCCCTGCAGGTGATAGAGTATTTCCGCAAGATGCTGAAGCGCTATCCCGACACCCACTTCGACTACCACGCCCACAACGACTACGACCTGGCCGTCTCCAACTCGTTGGCTGCCGTGCTCAGTGGTGCCCGTGGTATTCATGTCACGGTGAACGGTCTGGGCGAGCGGTGTGGCAATGCGCCGCTCTCCAGTGTGCAGGTCATCTTGAAGGACCAGTTCCATGCCCGTACCAGCATCGTCGAGGACAAGCTCAATGCCATCAGCCGCATGGTGGAGAGCTACAGCGGCATCGCCGTGGCCCCCAACCAGCCCATCATCGGCGACAATGTCTTCACACAGGTGGCGGGCGTGCATGCCGACGGCGACAACAAGAACCGCCTCTATCAGAACGACCTCGTGCCTGAACGCTTTGGAAGGAAACGCGAGTATGCACTGGGCAAGACCAGCGGAAAGGCCAACATTGCCAAGAACCTGGAGGAGCTGGGACTGGAGCTGACGCCGGACCAGCAGCGGCGCGTCACCCAGCGGATAACGGAGCTGGGCGACAAGAAGGAGATAGTGACGCAGGAAGATCTGCCATACATCGTCAGCGACGTGCTGAAACACGATGCGCCCGAGGATAAGGTGAAGCTGGTGAGCTATGTGGTGTCAACGGCATACGGTCTGAAGCCGGGGGCTAACGTCAGGGTGGAGATCAACGGGCAGCAGTATGAGGCGGGAGCCACCGGCGATGGCCAGTACGACGCTTTCGTGAAAGCCCTGCGTTTCATCTATCGCAAGTACTTGGACCGCACCTTCCCCATACTGGCCAACTATGCCGTCACCATCCCCCCCGGCGGGCGTACCGATGCCTTGGTGCAGACCGTCATCACATGGGACGACAATGGTCGGCTGCTACGTACCAGAGGGCTGGATGCCGACCAGACCGAAGCCGCCATCAAGGCCACCTTCAAGATGCTGAACATAGTGGAGAAAGACTACGACAAACAATCGTGAAGGGGCCTCAAAGAATGGATGTGGGGGAGTGGAACCCGCCACTTCGCTAAAAAAACAAAAATAATCTCCCATATCGCGCTGATTTGGGAGATTTTTTCGTATCTTTACGCCAAAAATCCTGCCGACACGCACGAAGCCCTTCTCCATCTGCCCAAGGTGGAAAGGAGCGGAGGCTCCACACATAGGAAAAACCAATAATGTACTAACAATTATCAATCTATGAAGAAAGCTGTGAAGAATCTCGGCCTCTGGTGCCTCTGCCTACTGGCATGCACGGCTGTGGGCGTCCAAGCTCAACCGAAGTCGTGGACTGCCGACAACGGCAATGGCACGTTTACCAACCCTCTGTTCTACGATGAGTTCTCCGACCCCGACATCCTCCGCGTGGGCGACGACTACTACCTCGCTGGCACCACCATGCACGCCGTGCCGGGTCTGGTCATCCTGCACTCGAAAGACCTGGTGAACTGGGAGAACGTGGCTTATTGCTTCGACCGCTTCGACTTCCCTGAGGATCGCTTCGCCCTGAAGAACCACGAGGAAATCTACGGTCAGGGCATCTGGGCACCCTGCATCCGCTATGCCAACGGCCAGTTCTATGTATTCTCGAATGTCAATGGCAAAGGTCTGCAATGCTACACGGCGAAGGACATCCACGGGCCGTGGACGCACCACAACATGCAGGGCAACATCTACGACCTGGGCGTGCTCTTCGACGACGACGGCAAGGTGTATGCCATCCACGGCTACGGCACGGTGAAATGCACGGAACTGAAGGCCGACATGAGCGGCCCCATAGAGGGCACCGAGCGCGTCATCATCCCTGAGGGCAATGGGGTGGGCGAGGGCCATCACATGTATAAAATCAATGGCATGTACTACCTCATCTCCACCGACTACCGTCCCAACGGCCGTACGCTCTGCTCGCGCTCGAAGAGCATCTGGGGACCCTACGAGACGCGCGTCATCACCGCCGACGAGACCTACGGCTACCACGCCGCCTCGCTCACGCAGGTGCCCCGTGGCACGAATTATCGCATTGGCGAGGACGGTACGAAGTTTGGCCTCGGACCCGTCGACAAGGACGCCACCGCCTGCACCAACGCCCATCAGGGCGGCATCGTGCAGTTTGCCGACGGCTCGTGGTGGGCTCTCTTTATGCAGGACTTCCACAGCATTGGCCGCACTGTGTGCCTGATGCCCATGACATGGGAGGACGGTTGGCCCATGGTGGGCCTGAAGGGCAACCTGGGGCGCGCCCCCCGCACGTGGTTCAAGCCTGGCGTCCAGTCTGTTGCTGTATTACAGCAACAAACGGAACGGCATGCCCCCTACGACCGCAGCGAGACCTTCGACGGCAAGCTGCTGGGCCGCATCTGGCAGTGGAACCATAACCCCGACAACAAGATGTGGAGCCTGAAGGGTGGCCGCTTGCGCATACAATCGCAGCCCGCCGAGCAACTGATGTGGGCCCGCAACACGCTGACCCAGCGCGTTATCGGTCCGAAGAGCGTGGCCACCGTCGAACTCTACACCAAGGGCATGAAGGATGGCGACGTCTGCGGCCTCGGCAACATCAACGTGCCCTGCTCGTGGATTGGCATCGTGAAAAATGGAAAAGATGTCAGCCTCCGCTGCTTCGAGCAACTGACCAACGACACCATCGACGTCCCCGTCGCATTGTCAGATGGGAAGATTTGGCTCCGCATGATTGGCGACTACGACCACGACCAGGCTCAGTACGCCTACTCGACCGACGGCACTAACTACACGACGCTGGGCCGCATGATGCCCCTCTCTTATCAGCTCATCTCCTTCCAAGGGTCGCGCCACGCCCTCTTCGCCTTCAACATCAAGGGAGGGAAGGGCGGCTATGCCGAGTTCGACAACTTCACCGTCGACGAGCCTTGTGCCGACCGCAGCGGAAATATCCCCTTCGGCAAGACCTTCCGCATCGTCAACAAGGCAACAGGACGCCCTGCCATCTGCGACCCGCATGGCGTGCTCTACGACACCCATGCCGGCGACCGCAGCCAGCGCACGCAGTTCCAGCTCATTGACCGTGGACAGGGGAAGGTGGCGCTGAAGTGCCTCGACGGGCGCTACGTCAAAGTCTACGGTGACGGACTGCCCGGCGACGTGCGCTTCACCACCAACCAGAATGACGCTGAGGTGTTCCTGTGGCAGGACTTCCTCGATCACGACTTCATGCTCCTCTCGCTGAAGAACCACCGCTATCTGGGCAAGAGTCCTACTACGGGCAGCCCCTACTCGATGGACTTCGCCGGCCCTGACCCCGCCCGCTGCAACGGCTCGGTGCTGATGTGGGAAGAATAATCATTACTCACCATTTTATTCGTCTGCAATGAAGACCTTCAACTTTTTTTCACTGCTGTTCGCTTTTGTCGTGATGGCCATGCCCACGTCGGCGAGACCGAAGCGAGCACTGACAGAGAAGGACATGGGTGCCTATCTCTTCACCTATTTCAGCGACCCTACGCACTCGCTGTTCATGGCCATCAGCTACGACGGCTACACGTTTACGCCCATCAACAATGGACTTCCTATCATTGCGGGCGACAGCATTGCCGAGCAGCATGGCATACGCGACCCGCACATCTATAGGGCACCCAACGGGAAATTCTATATTGCCATGACCGACCTGCACGTCTTCGGACTGCAGAAAGGTCTGCGCACCACGCAGTGGGAGCGCCCCGACGAGGTCGGGTGGGGCAACAATCGCGGACTGGTGCTCATGGCGAGTGATGACCTGATACACTGGACGCACCATGTGGCACGCATCGACCGCCTGTTTCCCGAAAAGTTTGGAAAGATAGGCTGCGCCTGGGCACCGCAGACCATCTGGGACCCTGCGGTGGGCAAGCCGATGGTCTACTTCACCATTCGCCAGCAGGCGGGAGGCCGCACCAAGCTCTACTACAGCTATGCCGACGAGGCGTTCACCACACTCGAGACCGAGCCGCAGCTGCTCTTCGAATACCCCGACGAGAAGATTCAGGTGCTCGATGCCGACATCTGTCCCATGCCCGACGGTCGTTACTTCATGTCGTATGTGTCGCAGGAGAACCCCGGCGGCATCAAGTACATGGTCAGCGACCGCATCAACCATTTCGACGACTACCACGCTGAGCAAATCGACGGCGAGCGAACGGGATGCGAGGCTCCCAACGTGTGGAAGCGCATCGGACAGAAGAAGTGGGTGTTGTTGTACGATATCTACAGCGTCAACCCCCATAACTTCGGCTTCGTGGAGACCAGCGACTTCAAGACGTTCACTCCGCTGGGGCACTTCAACGAGGGCGTGATGAAGATGAACAATTTCGTGTCGCCCAAGCACGGCTCGGTCATCCACATCACGAAGGCCGAGGCCAAGCGGCTGGAGAACTATTGGAACGAGCAGCAGAAGAAGCCGAAGACCATCCGTAGCGGCGACCTGTGGCGCGACGATAGCGGGCGACACATCAATGCCCATGGCGGCGGCATCCTGAAATACGGCGACACCTACTACTGGTTTGGCGAGCACAAGTCGGAGCGCACCAGCAATGCGCTGGTGGGAGTGATGTGCTATGCCTCGAAAGACCTGCTGAACTGGCGCAATTGCGGGGTGGCACTGAGGGTGAGCAACGAGCGCGGGCACGACATCGAGAGCGGCTGCATCATTGAGCGGCCAAAGGTGATATATAATAAGGTGACGAAGAAGTTCTGCATGTGGTTCCACCTGGAGCTGAAAGGACGTGGCTATGATGCTGCACGCTACGGCGTGGCCGTGGCCGACCGTCCCGAGGGGCCCTACCGATTCCTCTATTCGCAACGAGCCGATGCCGCCACCTGGCCCATAGAGTTTGGCAAGCAGGAGCTGGCCGTGGTCGACACCCTCGACGAAGCCAACTTCAAGACGTGGTGGACACCTGCCTGGCACAAGGCTGTGGGCCAGGGGCTCATCGTGAAGCGCGACTTCGGGAAAGGACAGATGTCGCGCGACATGACGCTCTATGTCGACGACGACGGCAAGGCCTACCACATCTTCTCCTCAGAGGAGAACCTGACGCTGCACATCGCCGAGCTGACCGCCGACTACTTGCACCACACTGGCCGCTACACACGCGTGGCTCCAGCCGGGCACAACGAGGCTCCCGCCATCTTCAAGCACGAGGGCACCTACTGGATGATCACCTCGGGCTGCACCGGCTGGGATCCCAACGAGGCCCGCATGTTCTCGGCGCCCAGCATCTGGGGACCGTGGACGCAGCACCCCAACCCCTGTCGGGGCCCGAAGGCAGAGATAACTTTTGGCGGACAGAGCACGTTCATCCTCCCCGTTGAGCGGTCAAAGGACGATGTTAAGTATATCTTCATGGCCGACATCTGGCGTCCGCGCCATCCTATCGATGCCCGTTACCTCTGGCTCCCCATCGAGTTCGAGGATGGAAAGCCCGTCATCAACTGGCGCGATGAATGGACGTTCTGACCGCTCATGTCGCGGTCAGGTGCCGCGCGTATTCGCACGGCCCTCTATTCCTGGCTTCTCGCTTTCGCGGCGATGGTGGCCGTGGCCGTGGGCAGACTGCTCTTCACGCTCACCTTCGCCTTCCCCGCTTTTTGGGAACTGCGCACAACGATGATGGCGCGGCCTTTCCAGGTCGTCACACGGGGCGAAGTGTAAGGCTCGGTGTCCTTCAGGTCGGCACTCGCAGCGGCTATCAGCCGACCTTGTCCGTTGATGGTGACCTCGCAGGGGATGGCAGCATCAGGGCATACGTTGCCTTGGCGGTCGACGACCTCAATGGCAACGAAGGCCAAGTCCTGTCCGTCGGCGGCTATCGTGGGTCTATCGGCTGTGAGGCGAATTCGGGCAGGTTCGCCAGCCGTGCGGAGGGCGACGATCGCCGTGGGCGAGCCACCAGTTCCCGACAGGGCTTCGGCCCTCAGGATACCTGGCTGGTAGCCGATGGTGAACACCGCCTTGAACTGCGACTGTCGGCTCACTTGCTTCGTGCCCACCAGCTGGTCGTTCAGATACAGCCGCACTTCGGGCTGCTTGGTATAGACCTCCACCTCGATGGGCTTGCCTTCCCACCCTTCCCATGTCCACGACTCCCACATGGGCCATACGCTCCACGCAGTCTCCTTGATGTCGCCGAAATAGCCATTGGGCTCCTTCACGGCCATATAGAGCGTTTCGTCGCTGGGCGCCCCCGTGCTCCATAGCATCTGCCTATAGTGGCTGATGGGCTTGCGCCAGCCGGTGATGTCCACATCGCCGCAGTAGGCTCCGTGCCATTCGGGCTGTCCGCCTGCGACATAGTGCTCTCCCTCGCGTTCTCCTTTATAATAATAGCGGCCGATGCCCGATTCGCCCAGATAGTCGAGGCCCGTCCATACGATGTCGCCTACCACGTAGGGATTGTCGTTGGCGATGGCCCAGTTGTTGAAGGCATCGCGCGGATAGCTCTCCGTCTGCCACATCACGCGCCGGGGGTCGCGTTGGTGGTCGCTGGCGTGCTTGAATATCATGTAGTTGTAGCCCACCACGTCGAGCACCTCGGCATGCGGGTCGTAAATCTCCCAGTCGCTGTCCCACGCGCACAGGGCCTCGGTCACGGGGCGTGTGTCGTCCATCTCCAGGATGGCCTTCTTCATTTGGCGGGCGGTGGTGACGACACGGATGTCTTTGCGCTCGATGACCTCGTTGCCGATGCTCCATGAGATGATGCAGGGGTGGTTGATGTCGCGCTGCACCATGGCATGGATGTCCTCGTGGTAGCATGAGTCGATGACGGTGGAGTAGTCGAAGGTGGTCTTGGCCGAGCGCCAGCCGTCGAAGGCCTCGTCGATGACCAGCATGCCGATGGAGTCGCAGGCGTCGAGGAAGGCGCGCGTCGTGGGGTTGTGCGAGGTGCGGATGAGGTTGAAGCCGGCATCCTTCATCTGTCTCACCTTGCGAATCTCGGCGGCATCGAAAGCCATCGCTCCGAGGACGCCATCGTCGTGATGCACGCAAGCACCGTTGAGGAGCATGCGCTTGCCGTTGAGCACAAAGCCCTTGTCGGCATCGAAGGTGAACGAGCGGATGCCGAACTTCACCCGCTGCTCGCCGATGATGCGACCTTCCGACTTCAAGCTGACAGTGCACTCATAGAGATAGGGGTCGTTGGGCGACCACAGATGGGGCTGCTGGGTGGTGAAGCTGAGCACGTAGGTGGCCACCTGACCGGGGTTGAGCGCCACGTTCTCTATCTTGTTGTGCCCTGCGCCCTCAGGCGATTTCGCATCCACGGTCACAGAGGTGAGCCCTTTGGGAAGCCTCTTGGGATGGCTCGAAATGCTCACCGACGGCGAGTAGAGGCGCTTGGGACCGTCGTTTTGAAATGCGAAGGCTCCGCCCTCGAAGCTCACTTCCACGTCGTCAATCATGCGGGTCTCCTGCCCTTCGTTCTCCACCCAGATGTTCACGTCCACCCTGGCCTTCTCCTTGCTCACCTCGGGCGTCCACACGCGCACACCATTCTCGGCAAGGTGCAGCGCAGGCATCGTCTGCAGCCACACATGGCGGTAGATGCCCGAACCAGAGTACCAGCGGCAGTTGGGTTGTGCGCTGTTGTCCACCTTCACAATCACCTCGTTATAGCGCTCTCCCCCTCGCCCTTTGGGGCTGGTGGCTGGGGGCAGATAGGGCGTGATGTCCACGGTGAATGGCGTATAACCGTAGGCATGCTGTCCTGCCTTTTGCCCGTTGACGAACACCTCGGCATGCTGATAGACTCCCTCGAAATGCAGTTTCGTCACTTCGCCCGTAGGCGTGGCGAAGGTCTTTCGGTACTCGCCTTTGCCCCCTTCGAACCAGCCGCCGCCAGTGCCTGTGGCACCTTTGCCGGCTTGTGGACCGGCGTAGATGTCCCAGTCGTGCGGCAGGTCCACACGCTCGCTTCTCCCGTTGTGCACAAATGTCCATCCGAAGTCGAACAACTGTCGGCTTCCGTCTCCTTTTGCCATCGCCCCTAGCGTCATCAGTAGGCAGATGGTCAGTAGCATGTTTTTCTTACTCATTATTATATATATAATGTTAATGATGATTCGCTTTCGTCGTACGAAAAGGTATGCTGCAAAAGTACGAAAAAAAAGCGTGAAACGCAAAAGAGAAAGAAAAAAAGTTTGGAATATTTGGAGGAAAGGAAAAAAATACTTACTTTTGCACGTAAAAGTATTATTGTAATAAACGAGATGAAAAGGAAAGCATTGTTTTTGATTCTGTGCATCTGCTTCTGCGCTGTCGCCGTGGCGCAGGGGGTGCAAAAGAGTGAGTTGCAGCAGCGTGCTGAGGAAGAAGAGGCGAAGGGTAATGTGGCTACGGCCCGCTACACCTTCATCCGCGCCTTCGAGGACTATGTCAACCGGGGCCAGGCGGCACAGGGCGTTCAGTGTGGTACGAAGGCCGTTGGCCTCTACTACAAGGAGAACTACTACAAGGAGGCTTTCGAGCTGCTGCGCCGCGTCGACCAGTCGGTGGACAACAACCTGCCAGCAGCCACACAGAGGGCACTGCACTACATGACCAGCAAGGAGCGCATGCAGATGTATATGAAGCTGCGCAAACCCAGCAACGTGCAGGAGCAGCTCAACATCATGGAGGGACATGTGAATGCCGCCGGCGTCGATAGCCTGAAGAACGACCTGCTCTACAACAAGGCCATCTATTATTACACCTTCGGGCAGACGGAGAAAGGCAACGTGGTGTTCAAGGAGATGGCCGACAAGCTGACGGCCGACAAGGACTACGACCGCGTGGAAGAGGTGTTCAAGACGCTCATCGCCAACGGCCGCAAGAGCAACAGCGCCTCGCTGGTGGCGCAGTCGTACAGCAACTACATCGCATGGAAAGACTCGGTGGAAGCCCTGAAGACGGCTGCACAGATTGAGGCACTGCAACAGCAGATTGACGAGGGGAAGACCATCATCGCCGACAAGGACAGTTCGCTGTCGTCGCGCCGACTGGTCATCATCGGCCTCTGCATCCTCGCCGCCATCCTGGCCGGAGCCTTGGTGCTGGGAGCCATCGTGCTGCTGCGCTTCATCATGACCACACGCAAGCAGAAGAACACCATCAAGCAGCTGAACGAGAACAACGCCCTGAAAGCCAAGTTCATCAAGAACATCTCCAGTCAGCTGACCCCTTCGCTTCAGAAGCTGGACGGGAAAATCCCAGAGGTGAAGGCGCTGCGCGACTTCTCCGACCATGTGCAGACATTGGCTGAGCTGGACAGCGACCTGGACAGCGTCAGGCAGAAGGAGGAGATACAGGTGCAGCCTTTCTGCGAGACGCTGATGGACGAGATACGCAACAAGGTGCGCGACGGCGTGGAGCTGTTGGTGAAGGCCCCGAAGCTCACTGCCACCGTAGACAAGGAGTATGTGACCCACATCCTTCGTCACCTGCTTAGCAATGCCGCCATCTATACGCCTGAGGGCGGACACATTACGCTCGACTTCAAGAAGCGCAGCGCACGAACGCAGCAGTTCCTGGTGTGGAACACGGGCTCCACCATCCCCGAGGAGAAGCGTGAGGACGTTTTCAAACCCTTCCTCGAGGTGAAGGATTTGGCCCAGGGCGACGGCCTCGGCTTGCCTATCTGCAAGACCATGGCGCAGAAGATGGACGGCGACTTGACCATCGACCCCACCTTTGCCAAGGGCACCCGCTTCGTGCTCGACCTGCACATCTGACACTCCACCCCTTAACAAGCAAGAGGCTGTTGGCCATTACTGATATTTTGCTCCATCCTGACACATAACAGCGAGACGCGCTTCCTTGATGTTTTGGGAAGCGCGTCTCGCTGTTTGTTATAGCTTGGCTATCTCCTCAGCGGTGAGGCCCGTCATGTCAATGATATCCTCAATTGGATAGTTCTTGCCCTTCATGTTGCGGGCAATTTCCATTTCACGTTTTTTCTTGCCTTTCAATTCA
>JAEEGG010015193.1_pt1 | contig 16188 bp, 12 predicted proteins | sample 9134161 | NCBI WGS metagenome assembly JAEEGG01 (sample SAMN16246543, study PRJNA631951) | gut metagenome | biome: gut microbiome; feature: rumen; material: CR-attached | host: Bos | place: Iran: Karaj | collected 2018-10
TTGACCTACGATTTGCGGCCTCACGCCCTCGCTAACAGTTATTGTTCTAAGCCACAAGGCATTAGCGACATTGACCGCCTTCAGTCTTGTCTGATAGTGCAAGTCTATCTCCTCCTGCGTCGTGTTGCCCAACGACAATGTTTCAAGATTAGGGAAATGTTTTAGGAAACCGTAGTCATCGATTATGTTCAGCCGTCCGCCTTTGTCGAGCGACAGGCCCGTCGCCGCCTCAGCCTCGGCGTAAGTCACGATGCCGTCGCCATTTCTGTCGCATTGCTCAAAGCATTGCGAGAACATATTGTGGTCCTCGACCTTGATGAACGTATCACCAAGACTCTGCGCAAACACGCTGAAAGAAGCCATTCCAGCAAGTGCCGTATATAAAATCATCCTTTTCATAACCCAGCCGCTTTACAATATGAATATCCAAAACACTCACCCTTAACACACCATTTCTCACTCGATTTTTCCAAATATAGGTATTATAATAACAATTACAAAAAATTAACACTCCAAACTGCATATTATATAATTTTGTTTACCCAAAGGCAGCGCAACACAAACTGACAGAGCCACATTAATAAGCGAACGGTGTGTTGTAATGTGTCGGATAAACACTTAACTTTGCGACGAATTAAAAATTTCCAGGATAAAAACATGGCATCATCAAACTTCGTTGATTACGTTAAAATATTCTGCCGCTCGGGCAAAGGCGGCGCCGGGTCCAGACACTTCATCAGGACCAAAAGGACGCCGAAAGGCGGACCTGACGGCGGTGACGGCGGACGAGGCGGACACATCATACTCGAGGCCGACAAAAACACGTGGACTCTGATACACCTGAAGTACGCGCGCCACATCTTCGCTGGACACGGCGAAAGCGGAGGCGAGTCGCGCTCGTTCGGCAAACAGGGCGAGGACAAAGTCATAAAAGTGCCTATCGGCACTGTGGCATACGACGGCGACAACGGCGAATTCATCTGCGAATTGACCGAAGACAAGCAGAGAATCGTGCTGCTGAAGGGCGGACGAGGCGGACTGGGCAACTGGCACTTCAAGACTGCCACAAAGCAGGCGCCAAGATACGCACAGCCTGGCGAGCCTGCCTTAGAGCGCAACGTGATTCTGGAACTCAAGGTGCTTGCAGACGTGGGACTCGTAGGATTTCCTAACGCAGGAAAGTCAACTCTGCTGTCGGTCATTTCGGCCGCAAAGCCTGAGATTGCCGACTACCCTTTCACCACACTCGTGCCTAACCTCGGAATCGTAAGATACAGAGAGGACCGCTCGTTCTGCGTGGCGGATATACCTGGAATAATCGAAGGCGCGCACACGGGCAAAGGACTCGGACTCCGTTTCCTGCGCCACATTGAGCGAAACCCTGTGCTGCTGTTCCTTGTGCCAGCCGACTCCGACTCTATACGCAAGCAGTACGACATTCTGCTCAACGAGCTTGTGCAATACAATCCGCAACTCGTTGACAAGCCTCGCATACTCGGCATCTCGAAATGCGACATGCTGGACGACGAGCTGAAAGAAAAACTCCAAGAGGAAGTCAAGGAGACAATCCCAAGCGATGTGGAGACTGTGTTCTTCTCGTCGGTAGCCGGCAATGGGCTTGACGAGCTGAAAGACAAACTATGGGAAAAGGTCAGCGACCCAGCCAACCAGATAACCGAAATAAGCCATGCGCCTATAGAAATCAAGGAAATCGTGGCACCGCAGCCAAAGGCAAACGAGGAGGAAGAAGAACCACACACCCAGTTCATCATACAAAAAGGTACATTCAAAGGATTGCCAGACGACGAACTGCATCCGGGCATCTACAACGGCATCTCGTGGGATGATGAAGAAGAGGATGATGAAGACAACGAAGAAGACGAAGAAAACATTTAATACAAAAAAACGCTTGAGAACTCTCAAGCGTTTTTTTATACAGTTAAGCAAGTTTACACTTCCTTGAACATTTCCTTTATGCCGCCGATGCTGCCCATAAGGTTTGTAGCCTCGTATGGCAGGTAAACGGTCTTTGTCTTGTCGCCCTCGGCAAGCTCCTGCATCATCTGTATGTACTTCTGAGCCAAGAGATAGTTTGCTGGGTTTGTCCTGTCGCCAAGCGCGTCGGCAATCTTCTGGATAGCCACAGCCTCTGCCTCTGCCTTGCGGATGCGGGCCTGAGCCTCACCTTCAGCCTGAAGTATCTTCTGTTGCTTGTTAGCCTCCGCACGGTTGATGACAGCTGTCTTGTCAGCCTCCGACTTCAGTATGACAGCCTGCTTCTCACCCTCGGAAGTAAGGATTGTAGCACGTTTGTTACGCTCTGCCTGCATCTGCTTCTCCATGGCTTGAAGAACGCTTTCTGGAGGAGTGATGTCCTGAAGCTCGACACGGTTCACCTTAATACCCCACTTGTTTGTAGCGTCGTCCAGCACAGCACGGAGCTTTGTGTTTATGGTGTCGCGCGAAGTAAGTGTCTGGTCGAGCTCAAGTTCTCCGATTATGTTACGGAGTGTAGTCTGAGTGAGCTTCTCGATAGCGTTAGGCAAGTTGTTGATTTCATATACAGCCTTGAACGGATCCACAATCTGGAAATAAAGCAGAGCGTTAATCTGTGTCTGCACATTATCCTTTGTAATCACATTCTGCTTGTCGAAGTCATAAACCTGCTCACGAAGGTCGATGTTGGTTGTAGCCACATAACGTCCGCGGTGCATGGCTATCATGCTCTTAGGCTGGTCGATAAACGGAATGATGAAGTTGATACCAGGCGACAATGTAGCATGGTACTTTCCCAGACGCTCTATAATCCTCGTTTCCGACTGAGGAATGATAACTAAGGTCTTCTTGATGACAAGAAGAGTAAGAAGGAGAAGAACCCCTAACACAACTAATGTTTCCATAAATTATTGAGTTTTTGAAATTAAAATTTTTCCACTGTGATGATGATGCTTTCGCGCGAGATTATCTTGACGCGCGCGCCTTTCTCTATCGGCGAGCCGTCGGACGATTCCGCCTTCCAGTCGTCGCCGTCGAGAGCCACACGGCCATAGCCGTTCTGCTCGATTTCCTCGCTGACAACGCCTGTCCTGCCTATTATGGCATCGGCGTTGCTCAGACGCTCCTCATTGCCGTTGCGCATGAACTTCATGGCGAAAGGGCGCACAAGAGTCAGCGACAACAGAGAAAAAATAGCGAACGCTGCCAACTGCCAGTAAAAGCCGCCGCCACAAGCCGCGATAATAATGGAAGGAACCGCTCCGATAGCGAAACTCAGAATATAGAATCCTCCAGAAAAAAGTTCAAGAACAAGACAGCAAAGCGACACTATCAGCCAGAATTGCCATAAGTGATCCATCAGAAATTCCATAAGTCAAAAGGATTGGTTAAAAATATCTCCTTAAAGATAGGATTTTGATTTAATATCCATAGCATCCACGCAAAAAAAATCAGCAAAGCGGCCAATAAATATGAACAACGAACAAACGTGATGAAAATCAAGAAATAAATTATCTTTGCCAAAAACAACATTCTAAAAAACCACAAAACATGAAAGCACAGACTATTATCATTTTACTTTTAGCACTCTTAGTAATCGCATTAGCAGCGAAAATCCTGTTTTTCGGCAAGAATGCATGCAATGACAACAAACGTGACGCGATAAGCAACATCATGACACGCACAAGCATACGCGCATACACCGACGAGGCTCTGACAAAGGAGCTGATAGACACTCTGCTGAGAGTCGGCATGGCTGCCCCTTCGGCACTGAACAAGCAGCCTTGGGAATTCGTGGTAATCGACGACAAGGAGACACTGAAAGCGCTCAAGGGCATCTACAAAGGCGCAAGAATGGCTGACCAGGCGGCTGTCGGCATCGCCGTGTGCGGAAACATGCAGAACACCATCGAGGGCGAAGGACAAGGCTACTGGGTGGACGACGCATCGGCTGCCACAGAGAACATACTGCTGGCCGCTCACGCCATGGGACTCGGTGCTGTGTGGACCGGAGTGCATGTGAGCGAAGACAGAGTCACTGGCGTGAGAGAGCTTCTCTCGCTGCCTGAGTACGTCACTCCACTTTGCGTAATCATGGTGGGACACCCTGCGGAAAGTCCAGAGCCAAAGGACAAATACAACGCAGAGAAGATTCACCACAACAAGTGGTAGTCCTAATTAATTGCTAAAAAGCACAACAATAACTAAAGCTGAATACGGCAACGGCTCGCAAATTCTATATTTGCAGCACTTTTATTAACCCACAAAACCTCCAACTATCATGAAAAAGACAAACATTATCATTTGCGTATTAGTAGTTATCGTATTGGCATTGGCTGCAAAAGTCATTTTCTGCTGCAACTCATGCTGCGACTGCACTAAATGCGACTGCGAGAAGCAATGCAGCGAAGTCAAGTGCAGCGACAAGAAACAGGCTTGCGGCGCCACATGTGCAGACAGCGCAAAGTGCGCTAACAAGCATGCTTGCGACACCACATGCGCAAAATAAAATTTCCGAAAGAATAGTTATTGCTGAATAAGCAAATAGAAAAGGCAGGGATTTGAATCTCTGCCTTTTTGTTTTTACTGCTGTTCGTCGCCGCTTTCAAGTTCCTGACGTTCGTTCTTCTCGTTTATCGGAGAAAGCACATAACGCTTGTAGTATGATATGAGAATCGTGGTGACCGGCAACGCGATAATCATGCCGGCGACACCAAGAAGCGACCCCCAGATGGACAACGACAGAAGAATGACTGCCGGATTAAGCCCCATTTTCTTACCCATAATCTTAGGTATCAGGAACATATCCTCGAACACCTGCACGACACCGATGACAGCGAACGTCTCCAAAGCCATAGCCCAGAACGGCACGCCGGAGTCCTGTGCGCCGACGAAGGCAAAGAATCCGAGCACAGGCAGCATTATAAGCTTCATGTATGGAATAAGCGTCAGCACGCCCATGGTCAGACCCATAAGAATGCCGAGCGGCAATCCGACTATGTAAAGCCCGGCGGCTATAAGCACACCGACTATCGACGCAATCAGGAACTGGCCACGGAAATACTGGTTCATGCCGTCCTCAAGGTCCTTGAGTATCATCTCGAAAACGCCACGGTATTTGCCAGGCAGCAGCTGTTTGAACTCCACACCGATTTTCTCATAATCCAGCAGAATGAACACAAGGTACATGAACACGATGAAAAACATGAACATGCTGACAAAGAAATCGAATGAGCCGCTGATGAACGACATGACCTTCGGAACGACAGCCGACACAATCTCATTCATGCTTCCGCCGCCTATGGCCATCAGTGTGTCAACATCAACACGGCCGACCCACGCCACGACAGTCTGCTTTATCTGTTCGGGAAGCATGGTGCTGTCTTTCATCTGCGATATGTAGGCGCCTATCAAATCGCCAGTCCGCGCCAACTCGGCAATCACTGGCGGCAAAATCAGGGCAAGCAACGCCATGACAATAAGCAGCACCGACACAAGAGTCAGCAGAATGCTCAACGGACGGTTCTTCACTCTGCACTTGTACTGGAAGAACTTCATGAGCGGATACATCAGATAGGCAAGCAGCCACGCCACAATGAACGGCAGCAGCACACCGCTAAGCCTATTAAGCAGCAGAAAAAGGAGAATCATGGCGACAAAGCCAAGACACATTCTCACCACACGGTCGAATGTGAATGGAAGGTTAAAACGATTATGCATGCTCTCCATAAAACGCTATTTGTTTTTGTTCACAGCCTCGTTATAGCATTTGCGGCACAAAGGCTCATACTCGGCAAACTCGCCTATCAGCACCTTGGCCTCGCTGTCCACCTTGCGGTGCGAGAGATAAGCCGAATCACCGCACTTCACACACACGGCGTGCAGTTTGGTCACTTCGTCAGCCACGGCACACAACGCCGGCATTGGCCCGAACGGTCTGCCCTGAAAGTCCATATCAAGCCCAGCAACGATGACGCGCAGTCCGTCGGCTGCCAGTTTCTGGCAGACTTCAACGAGGCCAGCGTCAAAAAACTGCGCTTCGTCAATGCCCACGACATCGGCGCCATCGGCATACAGCAGAATCTCGCCGGAAGCCTCGACCGACGTGCATGGCATCGTGTGGTTGTCATGAGACACCAATTCGTACAAAGAATCCCTGACATCAATAGACGGCTTAAACCTCTCAACTTTCTGACGAGCTATTTCGGCTCTCTTAAGACGTCGGAGCAGTTCCTCGGTCTTGCCGGAAAACATTGACCCCGTTATCACTTCAATAGAACCACATCTATTATTAGGGTGATTATTAACATCCTTGGTATCCATAAATATCTTATTTGCTTATCTTTGTGTCGTTTTACACGAGTTCATATCACGCTCGGACAAAGGTAATTATATTTATTCATTAATTCTCTTATATGTCTAAAGAAGTTTATATTGCTCTGATTCAGAAAGATATCAAAGAGCTTGACGTCATAGCGCAAGGTTTATACGAAACAGATTTTCCATCACCTACTGTTATAAAATTAGCATCTTCCAAGGCGATGGACATCGTTAATAATCTGCAAAGATTATCTGCAGTAAAGCAGGAAGAAAGCAAGGCAGAAAAAGAGAATCAAGAGAAATTGGCAGCTGAGGCAAAAGCTAAGGCCGAGAAGGAGGAGCAGGAGAGATTAGCTGCCGAAGCGAAGGCTAAAGCCGAAAGAGAGGAGCAGGAAAGACTGGCCGCCGAAGCGAAGGCTAAGGCTGAAAAAGAGGAGCAGGAAAGACTGGCCGCTGAAGCGAAGGCTAAAGCCGCAGCCATAATCAACGACCACAACAAACACTCTATAATTGAGGAAAAGATAGGAAACGTGGAAAGCAAAGTCGAGCAACTGTCTAAAGAGAAAGGCGACAGCATGGCCGACAAAATAGCATCTTCAAAAATCAGCAGCATAAAGTCAGCCATCTCAATTGCTGACAGATTCCGTTTCCAAAGAGAGTTGTTCGGAGGAAACGCAGACCTAATGAACAGCACACTTGATAGACTTGACGCCTGCAGCACAATCGAGGAGGCAGAAGACATCATAAACGACTTCACCGAATGGAATCCTGAAGACGAGAACGTCAACGACTTCCTTAAACTCTTAGGACGCAGATTCTAACAATGGGAAAGCTATACGTTGTGCCGACACCTGTCGGAAACCTTGAAGACATGACTTTCAGAGCCATCAAGACACTGAAAGAAGCCGATGTCATACTCGCCGAGGACACGAGAACCTCAAGCGTGCTGCTGAAGCACTTCGACATACACACGCCGATGATTTCGCACCACAAGTTCAACGAGCACCAGGCTGTGGACGGCATCGTGGCGAGACTCAAAGGCGGCGAGACCATTGCGTTAATCTCCGACGCTGGCACACCAGCCATATCCGACCCTGGTTTCCTGCTCGTAAGAGCATGCGCGCAGAACGACATCGAAGTGCAGTGTCTGCCTGGCGCAACGGCATTTGTTCCGGCGCTCGTGAACTCCGGACTGCCTAACGACCGATTCTGCTTTGAAGGATTCCTGCCTGTGAAGAAAGGCCGCCAGACCAAGTTCGCAGCCATGGCGCAGGAGAAAAGGACAATGATTGTGTACGAATCGCCATACAGAGTGCTCAAGACACTGACTCAGCTTGCCGAAGTCCTCGGACCAGACCGCAAGGCATCCGTCTCAAGGGAAATCTCTAAAATACACGAGGAGACCGTAAGAGGCACGCTCAGCGAGCTTGTGCAGCACTTCACCGAGCATCAGCCAAAAGGCGAATTCGTTATGATTATCGGAGGCGCAGAAGATTAAGAAATCTTCAAAGCCTTATCAACGAGTTTTTCCACCCAGTCCTTGTCCAATTTGCCGCGCAGTATCTCAAACTCATGGTTTCTGCTGTCATCGGACTGGTCTATGCCGAAGTTCCATCTGAAAGCGCCCTCATATTCCTTCTGGGCATCAGCAACCACAAGGCGTTTCAAATCATCAACAGCCCTCAACGCGCTGTCACGCAGCTCCTGCAAGTCGCTGTCGTCCAGTTGCTCCTTGCCCAACATGCTTTCTGCTACAGCTGTCGCATACGAGGCATTGGCTTCGTCATATTTCGAGGCTATAGCAGAAAGAGCATCACGCAGACCTTCGACAGAGTCCACCGAGCCATCCGCCACCGAACGCGTCAAATCTTCGATTTCCGCTCTTCTCGCCAACATCCCGAACAAGTCCACCCACTCGTCATCCGCACCGTCGCATTTCGCAGCATTCAGCCCTATGTAGATTCTCAGCGCCAAATCGTACAGTTCATAGCCCGTCATTGAAGGCTTGCGGCTTATCAGCACGTTCTTGTCCAACTCGCGCCTCTCGTCACCTTCGTCAAGGAATCGCATCAGCCTTTTGTAACCTCGCCTTATCTGCCCTATTGTGTACGGATTGAAAAGTCCGAAGTTGATTATGTCGTTTTTCTGGTTTGCCGCTCTTTTATCACGGCTCTCCCACTTGTTCACATCACGATACGTGCCGAGACTTCTGAGCGACAGTCCTGGCAACACACGCGAGTACATGCCTTCCGACACAAGGTACGAAAATGGGAAGTCCGGCACATTGACTTTGCTCTTATGCTTGCCCAGCACAACCGAGAACACGCCTATGCGGCTCGGCCAAGCCATGTAGCTGTCGCTGCCGAACTTGCTGCCACGGTCCACCACTCCGTAATGTATCGGACCGCTCTTGTACATATGGTTGCTTTGGTTCGAGCCGCTGCCGGCGTTGAACATGCTCAGGCTCGCAGCGATAAGCAATGTGGATTTGTGGTGCGACACGCTGAACGGACCAGCAAACAACGCCGCCGACTCGCCGTGCATCATCTGACAGTTGGCGAAAAACACAGAGTCGGTTGCCGCAAACTGCTCGCCCACCTCGCTGCTGTTGCCCACGAAGCATCGCTCTATCTGCGCTCCGTCGGTCACTTGCGCGCCTTCGGCTATTATGAAGTCACGGGCTATCACGCCCCACGTCACCGAAGTCGGAGCCTGCTCGCACGACAGCACCGTTCCATTCTCAAGCACATGCGCGCCGTTTATCTTGGCGCACTCGCCTATCTGTACATTCCTTATCTCGCCGCAGTTGCTTATCTCCGCGCCGTCGCCTATCGTCATAACGCTGGACTTCTGTCGCTCAACATATTCGTCTATGATAGCGTCATACGCCTCCACGAAATCCTCGTCGCTTTTCCAGAAGCACTGCAAGTGAGCCAACTGCGACGTCAGCTTGTTGAATATCCTTATGGAGCGGCTGCCGTTCTCGTCGAGCAGTGTCAACTCCGTTCCGTTGCCGAAACACGACACACCGTCCATACACAAGAGGCCAACGTTCTTTATCTTCACGCGTTCGCCTATCCTTATCTTGCCGCTGAATTCACAATTGCGCACATCATTGGCGGCAAAGTTATCTGCGACCTCCACTAATGTCCAGTCGGCGCAGCGGCACAAGTTGGACTCCAGGGTGTTTATCTCTTGCGATGTCAGACTTCGGTATGCCATAATCTTATACAATTACAATTCGTCTTCGCCTCCTGTTCTGGCTATATCCGGATACAGGAAGTCGTTATAAGGGAATCTCTGCACATGCACAGCCCTTATGTGCTTATACATCAAGGCCTTCAATTCGTCTATGTTATTTCTTTCCTTTGCAGAAATGAACATGCAGTTGTCGTTCATGTTCGCCATCCATGTCTTTTTCAGTTCAGCGAGGCTTATGTTCTCTCTCTTAATCGGCGTAAGGTCGTTTTCATCCTTAGGCACATAGCTGAATGAGTCTATCTTGTTGAAAACCATTATCGTTGGCTTATCACCAGCGCCAAGTTCGGCAAGCGTGCTGTTCACCACTTCTATCTGCTCCTCGAAGTTCGGATGCGATATATCCACGACGTGCAGCAGCACATCAGCCTCTCTCACCTCGTCGAGCGTCGATTTGAACGACTCCACAAGGTTGTGCGGCAGCTTTCTTATGAATCCTACCGTGTCGCACAAGAGGAACGGAAGGTTCTCTATCGTCATTTTTCTGACTGTCGTGTCAAGTGTCGCGAACAGTTTATTCTCGGCGAACACGTTTGTCTTGCACAGCAGGTTCATCAGTGTGGATTTGCCAACGTTGGTGTAACCCACAAGCGCCACTCTCACCATTTTGCCACGGTTTCGGCGCTGCGTTTCCATCTGCTTGTCGATGCGCTTGAGGTCCTCACGCAGGAGCGAGATGCGCGACTGTATGATTCGCTTATCGGCCTCTATCTGTGTTTCACCCATACCTCTGGAAGTCGTGCCACCGCCTCGCTGACGGTCAAGGTGACTCCACATCCTCGTCAGTCGTGGCAGCATATACTGCAGCTGCGCCATCTCAACCTGCGTCTTGGCATACGAGGTCTGCGCTCTCTGCGCGAAGATGTCGAGTATCAGGGATGTTCTGTCAAGCACTTGTATGCAGAGTTTCTTCTCTATATTACGCAATTGACGTGGCGAGAGTTCATCGTCAAAGATGGCTATCTCTATGCCGTTATCGTCTATATACTGCTTTATCTCCTCCAGTTTGCCTTGTCCCACGTATGTCTGGCTGTGCGGAGTCTGAACCGCCTGTATGAAGCGTTTCTCCGGCACAATTTCCGACGTCTCAGCCAAGAAAGCGAGTTCATCAAGATACTCCTTTGTCCTTTCCTCCGACTGGTTTGGCGTCACAAGTCCCACCATCACAGCCCTTTTGTCGGCTGTATTCAGCAATTCTTCTGTCTCTCTGTTCATCTGTTCTTATTATATCAACAAAAGGTTTGCCCTATCCGCACGGATGGGCAAACCCTTCGTTATTTCATATAATCTGTCTCTTTGTTATATTACTCTTTACGTCTCTTCAATGTGAAGTGACCAACCTTTGGCTTGATTGTCTTGTAAGTCAATTCGTACCAGTAGTCGCCGCTTGGCAGATCCTTGCCGTCGCACTTGCCGTCCCAGCCTGCCTTTATGTCATCGTAGTTGCCTGAGTAAACCTTCTTTCCGTAACGGTCGAAGACTACGATCTCAGGACTCTCTGACTCATAGTGCCAATCGCTGATACCTGCTATCTTGAATATATCGTTTATGCCGTTGTCATCTGGTGAGAAGAACGCTGGGATTATTATTGGATAACAATCCTGGAAGCTCTTGACTATCACCTGGGTTGTATCCTGATGGTAGCACAATCCGCCGGCTGTCACTCTCACTATGAGATCCTGGCTTTTCTCTATCTTATCAATGTTCATCTGAGCCTGATCTCCATTCTTTGGAATATAGTATGTCAGCACAAGGTCTGCCTCGTTGATGTCTGGGTCGCCAGAAACTTCCTGAGCGCCAAGTATTCCGATGATTGAGTCTGGATAAGTGACATGCTCCTGATATGCTGCAAACGCTGACTGATAATCTTTTGGAATGAAGAACTCACGACATCCTGTGTCTGGCTTGATGACCTCGATCTTTGGAGTTGGCACTGCTGCTACAGCCTTAGTCGCAACTTCCTGACCGCCGCCGTCGCAGACGAACAATGTATATGTAGCGCCTTCCTCAAACGAACCTTCTGTGTATGTCTGACTTGTGCTTACATCCACGCCGTCCTTTCTCCAAACGTACTGCAAGTTGCCAGCATCACGTCCTGAAACCTCAGCCGACAATGTCAATGGTTGATACTTACACTGTGCTGCCGCACCGTTTATCGAGATAACCATGTCGGCAGGATCTACAATCTTCAGAGTTCCTGACGAAGCAACGAATCCCTTGCCATCGGTCACTGCTGCAGAATATGTTCCAGCCTTAAGACCTGCGACTGCGAAAGTATAGTCATCAGCCGCTGCACCAGCAGTGTAAACAACTTTTCCGTTTGCGTCATATACCTTTAATACATAAGGAGCGTTTCCATTGAATGCTCTTACTTGCATTGAACCATCCTCGCGTCCCTTGTATGAAGTCTGACCATGCACACCACCAGCAACTTCTGCAACAGAAATCGAAGGACGCTTAGTCACCTTCACATTGAAGTAGAATGTCTCAACACATCCGCCACCGAGGTCTGCGTCTGCCAGATAGTCAATTTTTCCTTGTGTCACATCAAACTTAGCATCTGCAGGAACTTCCATTCCACTCTCTGCATCATAGAATGTGAATGCGTTCGCATCTATGCTCAGTCCTATGTCATTTATATGATACTGCAGTCTGCTTCTCAAAGTTGGCAGCACACTCATATTCGCTGCGTTTGGTTCCTGAGAGAGGTCAAGTGTATCGTGGTGCGATGCCAAGTAGCTCTTTTCCAAATCTTCATCTACAACTGGAGTATAGAAGTAAACGCTCTCGCCGTCGCAACCTCCTGATGAGTTACTTCCGGTTCTCACATCAGCACCAGCATCGTTCTTGTAAATAACGACTGCCTTGTTCTTCACCTGACGGTTACAGCCGTATGCCCAGATGTCAGTTCTGTCAAGACCCTTGACCTTTGCCTTGAACTGGATTGTGATCCAGTCATTGGCATTCGCTCCGTCACCTGCCGCAATTGAAGGAATGGTGAAAGTCAACGCTTCATCCACGTCTGCACCCTGGTTAATTATGTTAAATGAGCCAGTCTGGATTTCTGCGCCATTCTTGTCAAAGAACTTCACGCTGCCTGGAACGAAGTCCAAAGTCTTGTCCAATGTATCACGAACTTCCGAAGTTCCGATAGATGCCTTAGTACCTACATTCTTTATTGTCAATTCGTATGTAACCTCGCCGTCAGGCTTTGTCGATGTCTCAACACTCTTCTTGTCCATAAGAAGAATTGCCTGCTCTGTCTCGATAGCCATATAAGCCATCACAAGCATATAGTTACCATTCTGCTCGTCTGGCATCTTTGCTGTTGCGCTTGTCGCACCAGCTCCCATACTTCCTGCTGGAAGTTTCACATGATGAGCATCATAACCGAGCGTAATAATATTATTAGGAAGACGAGTTATCTGATTTCCATTCAAACCTGTCTCTGGGTCGTATGTTGTCATCTGGCTTGATACGAATCCACAATATACAGCATCACCACAAACAGCCTTTTCATTACATGCATGAACTGGTGCTTGGTCTGTCAAGAATGGTTGAATATCCTTATTTCCATTTCCGCCATTGAAAACTACCTTATTCTGTTCAGCAACAGCTCTTGACTTTGCTGTTATTTGATCTTGAGTTTCTGTACCCTCCAATTTTATATCATCCATGATAAGCGGAGCTGTATCCTCACCGTCAAGACCGATGAAACCAAGATAAGACACTGAGTTTCCTGACGCAGGAACTTCACCTGCTTTAAAATTGAACGAAAGTGTTGTTCCGTTTCCTGCTCCGTTTGTATTTCCATTCTGATCCCAGAACTTAATAACACGCTGAGGACAGTTTGGATAACTATAAATCACAACCAAGCTCCATCCTGCACGAGCACCACCACCACCTCTTTCACTTCCACTTTTTACATTTGCCACCCAATACAGACCTCCAGTGAAGTATTCTGGATTGTTTTTCACCATCTGTGTCAAGTCAGCCATGCAAACATAGCTGTCACCAGCAGGTGTCACATTTCTTGTGGCTGTCACGTCAACATAGTCAGCCATTCCTGGAGCTTTGAACTTAACAGTATTGTAGTTAGTCATATTGCCGACAGACATATTGCCTGTATATGACTTCATTGTTGTTGTTCCTGGATATGCGGCATAATTTGTATTGCCATCTGTTCCCGACCAATACAAATAAGCACCTTCTATCTTGGTACAACCCATGTTGTTGCCGAAGTCCATGAAGGCTGCAGAAGACTGGAATGTATTATTATCGTCATCGCAGTCTGCATAAACTTGCGAGACAGCTGTAGCGCCTGGGTGATTTGCAGCCATAGCCGCCTGAGCTGTTTTGCCAGTAAGATTCCAATCAAATCTATTATTCAGGGCATTATCATCACCGGCTCCAAACATTTCCTCATTTGTCATTATATCAACTACAGTCATTGGATTCGACGAACTAATCCACGCAGGCTGCAAAGCTGGCGCAGAAACCATCTTGACATCATAGTTTCCTGTTTTGTTCATTTCAGCACGTGGGGAAAGTTGAGCGCTGGCGTTCAAACCTACTGCTGATACTAACAATGCCAAACCTGTTCTTAATAGCAGATTCTTTTTCATATATAATGTGTTTTTCATTTTCCTAACTCCTTAATAATTAGTCGTTATAATCATCACTTCCACAAACCTTAACAGTAGTAGATGGAGTCTTGAATCCTCCGACCTTCTCTGTTGTCACAGTTCCTTCTGTTCCAGTTCCCTCAACTGTATAATAATATAATGTATTCTCTTCCAATCCAGAGATTTCTACAGAAGTAGCAGTCGAAGCAGCCTGCTGAGTTGCGACTACATTTCCGCTTGCGTCTGTCACAGTGACAATGTAACCGTTTGCATTGCCGTCCTGAGATGTCCAGTTTGCAGTCATACTGTTTGCTGTGACATTAGTAGCTTCCAAAGCTACAAGTCCCTTCACCTCTACTGGGTCATCACCACCCTCCTGCTGTTGTCCTATCTCTGTGAACACTGTGATAGGGTCACCAGACATAGTGTTCTTTGACTCGCTGACAACGAACACACGAGTAGATCTTGTGTTACCGCTGGCATCCTGCCATCTTGCCACTTTATAACCACTTTCCAAAGTAACAGTAACTGTTACCTGAGTACCCTCGAGGAACCCTGTTCCGCCCGGATTTGTCTCCACGTATGCAGTTCCCGAAGGACTAACATCGAATGTCAATGGATACATAACTGGACGTAACAGACTTGTAACTCCATTCAATGGAACAGTCACAGTTTGTGCTCCCGGAGAACTCAAAACTAAGTTTGCAGGAAGCTCACTTGCCTTAATATCACCAGTGAATGTAATGTTTAAAGTAGTACCTATAGCAGGGATTGAAGTTGTAGAAAGAGTGAAACGGTCAGCACCTGCTCCTGTAAGAGAAGCTGTTATCGGTCCTGTAAGATTCAATCCTGAGACATCAAGGCTCTGAGTTGTTGTTGCTATCAAAGAAGTCCAGAAATTAAGAGGAGATGCTGATGCTACGATTTCAGGATTTCCAGAGCCTGAAGAACCATACACATTTACATAATAATCAGCAGAACCTCCGGAGAGTTTCATAAGAGCAGAAGCCACACCACTCTTCACAGAAGTTTTGAATGACACTGTAACATTTGTTCCTGCCATTGCAGTAGCAGCATCAAGCGTTGTCTGATCTACTGAGAATTTAGCTGCATCTTTTCCTACGAAAGAGATAGAGACTGGTCCTGAAAGGTTATATCCTTTTATGTCAATAGGTCCAGTAACCACATTTCCACCGACAGCTCCAGAAAGAGTAAGTCCGACTGTAGACTTAGAGCCATCATCTCCAGCATTTGGATAGGAAGGCGAAGCGACATAAGGCACAGAGCCGACGCCTGTATAAACCGTCATAGAAGCAATGTTAACCTCCGCCTCTTTTGAAGTTGAAGCCAATTTGAACGAAATATCGCCAGAGCCATCAAATGTATATCTGATTTTGTACGCTCCATAGTTCTTTCCTGTCTTAAATGTTGCGCCAGAAAAAGAAGCCTGGTCACTTGCCTTTGTAGGTATAGGTTCAGCTTGAGAAACTATTGTTCCCTGAATATTTGAGATTGAGCCAGAAGCGGCAGAAAGAGTAAAACCCTTACCATTCTTAGCGACATCAAGATCCATTTCTATCATACCGCCAGATATGAAAGTAAATGTAGGAGTCGTGATTGTACTTGTAGAGTTCTGAGATGCTATATAACCTGTAAAATTACCATTATTAGTGGTTCCAGAAGCATTAAAAACTGGCTTCGCAACAATGCTAAAACCTTTCTGCGAAAGGGCATCGCTAGAACCTGTTGAAGACATATCCGTCCAACCATCTGAAACGGAGAAGTCAGTCGAGTACAACATTATATCATTGTACTGTGCAAAAGCATTGAGAGACGCAACAGAAACAAGCGCCACAGAAACAGCTTTTGAGATTATAGATTTAATTTTCATAATATTATATTGTGTTTTTCAATTTCAGCCTTTTCGGTAAAATTCTGCCAAATATATGATTAATTAAAGATAATCACAAAAATAAATCGGCTTTTTCGG
>JAEEGG010015197.1_pt1 | contig 16186 bp, 15 predicted proteins | sample 9134161 | NCBI WGS metagenome assembly JAEEGG01 (sample SAMN16246543, study PRJNA631951) | gut metagenome | biome: gut microbiome; feature: rumen; material: CR-attached | host: Bos | place: Iran: Karaj | collected 2018-10
ACTGTGCCGTAGTAGTAGGTGGTAGAGTTGTATTCTTTGGTGGAGCCACTGGCGGTAACGTTCGTACCAAGGGCAAGAACACGTATGCCTATGGCACCATTATCAGTCGTTACGTCGGCACCATTGCAGCCCACATTGCTGGCGTTCTCCGTGCCAGCCACGGTGCAGCCAGTATAGTAGTTATTCGTCATGGTACCATCATTGTTCCGTCCAGCAATTGCACCATGACTATTGCCCTTGGCTGCGGGAAAGGTGGCACCTGAGACAAAGTTTTTTCTTAATTTGCCAGACGTGCTGTTATGCCCCACAATGCCGCCGTAACAATATCCTGCGGTAACACCCTCCTTAACGGTTAGCTTGGCAGAGCTGGTGCAATTAGTGATAATACCGGTGGAATTAGAATTCTCGCCTGCAACGCCACCGTGGTAGTCGTTAACAACAGATATAAATGTATGGATGCAGACGGTATTGGTAACGTGGCAGCTGTCAATCTTGCCGAAGTTCCTTCCTGCGATGCCGCCAGTATAGGTATAGCCTGTGATGCGGGCATTGCTGAGCGTGAGGTTCTTCACCGTGCCGCCGCTACCAATTCTTCCAAAAAGCCCCCTTTGTTTGTCAGTGTTGTCGGTGCCGCCGCTATAGATGCGGATGCCGCTGATGGTCTTGTTGTTACCATTGAAGGTGCCGTTAAAAGTGCGGTTTGCGGTGTTGTACCCACCAATGCCAGGGAAGTTTTGCTCCGTGCTTGTGTCGTCGTACCATACCGTCGTAGGCTTCCGCAAAGCATCGTCGTTAAAGTCGATGTTGTTCATCAGCTTGAAGAAGAAGCCCTCGTAGGTTGTGCCACCATTTACATCAGTCGCCAACTGTATAAGGTCGTCTACAGTCGAAATTTGGTACGGACTGCCCTCGTTGCCTTCGCCGCTCCATGCCCACGCCGTTTGCGCGGTTAGGGGCATGACTAGGGTAATCAGCGCTACGCTTAGGCGCTGGAGGTTGCCCCTGAATGATAGTAACCTCACGCTGCTAGAGGGGGCAAGTTTTTTAAGTTTTCTCATTGCTATTTTTTATTTGTTTCTATGCCTATTTAGAGCAGAATGCGTGTCGCAAAGACACAGCATACCATAACAGCGTGCAAAATTACAAAAATATTCCAAAAACGAATAAACTTTTTCGATTTTTCTTCAATAAGCTCTATTTTCCTAATATTTATTTGGAAGTTTGGATTATTCGACGTATATTTGCAGCAGATTAATGATTCATTAGAATGGAAAAGATAATTCAACCAGAAGGAGGAAAAGATATGAAGACAGGTGACAGCGTACTGATCTCGCCCGAGGTTACGCATAAGAGCGACTGGATTCAGGGCACGGTAATTGACGTGGAGGATAATCCGTTTGTAGGTACAGTTATCTCAGCAGAGACAACGAATGGAGATATCTTCTTCGAGAAAGAATGTCTTTTTAAACCTGCAATGTAATCTATGTACGCACTTAGTTTTGATATGAACATTGCCGAACTCGAAAAGAGTTACGGTAATCCTTATAACGGTGCTTACTTCGAGATAAAGCGCACATTGGTTAAGCATGGGTTCTACTGGATTCAAGGTAGTACGTATATGACTAACGCTGACAATCTACTAAATCTTTTCAATGCAGTAAACGCCTTGAAAGAAATCGATTGGTTTAGGGAGTCGGTTCGTGACATTCGCGGCTATCGTGTTGAAGAATGGTCGGACTTTACCGAAATAGTAAAGAGCAAAAAGTAATCATCCTAATAAGGACAGAATGGGTGCGCTCGACACGACAAGAGGGGTGTAATGAAAAAAGTATCGCAAGCCGTGACGGGCCTGCGAAGTTCACTGGGAAAGCATAGTAATCGCAATATATTGGGATTTCACCATACTCGAGCAAGAAATTAAGAAAAAAGAATTCCAAAATCGCATTTTATTGTGATTTTTGCATTTGGTTTGAGAATTAATTGCTATATTTGCACCAAAATCGCAATATAATGAGATTATGACGCAGCAAGAAATTGGTAATTCCATTAAGGAAAGACGCAAGAAACTCGGAATCAACCAACAAACGTTGGCTGATCTGTCGGGTGTTGCCGTTAATACTGTGGTAGCAATCGAGCGTGGCGAGGGCAACCCTCAACTCGCCACCATGCTCACGATACTTGACACATTGGGACTACAAATAGACATTAACATCAAGCAACTTGACTATGAGACAGTGTAAAGTTTACGTTCACGACGTGGAGGCGGGCATACTGCAAGAGACTGATGCCAGAGAATACGTGTTTACCTATGATGAGAATTATCACGGTGAACCGGTCTGCCTGTCAATGCCTGTACGAAAAGAGCCTTATCGCTCGGCTCATCTATTCCCTTATTTCTTTAACATGCTGTCTGAAGGTGCCAACCGACAGATGCAATCAATGTTGCTACACATCGATGAAAACGATGATTTTGGAATAATGCTGGCTACAGCACAGTACGACACCATAGGAGCAGTAACCATTAAACCCCTTTGAGTATGATAGAAATAAACATGACCTCATTAATACCAGCCTGCATCTGAGCATGCCTCGCATCTTTGCAATTGACAAAGGATTATTCAAGGAGGGCATGAACTTGTCGGACACCAAAAACGTAGGGCGCAAGGACTTTGAGGAATTTGGGCGCCGCATAGGATTATCGGAACGACTGATAAAGCGGGAACTGGATTTCTTTGCCACAGAGCATCCTTTGGCAAAGGAACTGATTGACAGGTCATTCCTGTCAGAATCGTTGAAACGCAGTTATTGGCTTTCGTACAAATATCGAAGAGCAACATTGACTTTCGCCTAGCGGTTGCGCGGAAAAATACCTCGCGTCGGAATATCAAAGTTTCTCCTTAATACAAAAATCCGAGCATCCACAGGGGTAGCTTGGCTCCATCGGGCATGTCCCAATCGTCGGCAAAGACATACGAGTCTTTTATTCCTGCAATCTGCGAGAAGTCCTTGCTACGGCCGCCAATCTCGAAGGTATATTTCCCGTCCACCTTGAAGTCGCCTTGTTCCTTACCGTATTCTACATTGTGCGACTCAGCTAGACTACCTATAGCGAAAGTCTCACGCAAGGTACCGATTTCCACTTTTGTAGGAGCCAAAGCATAAAGAATGTTGGGATTCTCCAGATACACCTTGTCGGGTTTGCTTAGCTTACCTATCTTCTTCTTGTCAGAATACAGCAGGTTCAGCACTTTTGCATCGCCAAGGTATTTTAGGTACTCCACCACAGTGTCGCGACCTATCTCGAGAGCAGCAGCAATCCTGTTGGCATTCAGTTCGAAGGGCACCTCGCTGCATATCATATTTATGAGTGCCTGAAGCTTTCTGACGTTGGCCACATCAACCTTACAAATTCTGGGCAATTCTGTTTCGATAATATAGTTCACAACCTGTTCGATTTTGGTATGATATTCGCCTTCTCCTTCTAGTAAGAAGGGGTAATAGCCTTTTTCAAGATACTCCTTGAACAGACCAACAGGTTTGCACTTTTCTGAAACCAACTGCCACAAGTCGTAGGGATGAGCTAGAATATCTTCTAACGACCATTTAGGGAACGACAAACCATGATAGAATCTGAGTGACTCACGGAACGACAGACCAGGCATCGTGTATTTTATGGCACGACGAGATAAGTCTGCATCGCCCTCCCTGAGCTGAAGTAGCGATGACCCGCTAACAATAATCTTCAAATCGGGAAACAGTTCATATATCTCCTTGATTTCACGACTCCAATCTGCGGTGCCAGAATGGTATTTGTGAATCTCATCAATTACCAGCAACTCGCCACCACGCATAACAAATTCCTCGGCTAGCCCCACCAAGGTGCGTACAGAGAAATCTACGGTGTCAGCCGAACAATACAGTACACGGCGGTCGCCCAATGCATAGTTTTGTTTCAGATACTGCTTGATGAGTGTAGATTTACCGACGCCCTTTGCGCCCATAATACTGATTAGCTGGGCGTTCCAATGAATCTCGTCCATCTTATCGCGGATGATTTCTGTCCGCGTGTTGGCCAAAAGCCTGTCACTTTTTCTAAATAATGCGTCCATAATAATTCGTTTACGCTGTTTGACGGTGCAAATATAATAAAAATGTTGCACACAAACAACACTTTTTTGAAAAAATGTTGTCTTAGCGATACATTTTTAATAAAAACCGAAAGATCACTGGGAGAGATCACTGGGACAGGTCTTTGATTTTTATGGAGCTCGCTCGCTGTTGCGCGTGGCAGTGTTGCAGTTAGAAATCAGAGTGGTGTGAGAGTGGAAAATTATCTCTATATTTATATATAAATATAGAAGTATTTTTAGGGTATGAAGTAGACGAAAAACAACCGCAACGGTGCAACGCTGCAACAGCGAGAGCGCCTACCCCACCGTTGTCATGTCGAGCGTAGTCCTTCTGTCATCTCGAGCGTAGTCGAGAGATCTCTCCATGCGCTGCGCTTAGTCGAGATGACATTGGGTAGGGGAAGGCCTCGCTTAGTCGAGATGACAAGGGAGAAGCGGAAACTTTTCAGTGCAAGTATTCGTGAACCGCAATCAAAATATCGTACCTTTGCATCGTCAAAATGAATGAGGAAGGGAGCGCCCGCACGAGGAAAAATTATTTCTCACGTGCACTAGGAAATTCTGCCACGTGCGACAGCAAACTTACGTCAGACATTAAAGATTAAACATCAAACATTAAACATTTAAATTTTTATTTACAAATTATCAATTATCAATTATCAATTAAAGAACTATGGCACTAAAGGTAAAGGCACAGGAAAAGCTGCAGAAGATCGGCAAGTATGAGGGCACTTATCGCTACATCATGATGCCCGAGTTGTACACATCACTCTCGCAGGACAAGGTGATTAAGGAGGCTGCTCTGCGCAGCGGAGTAAGCAAGGGTATCATGCAGGCATGCTGGGATGCTGCAGGCGAGGTGATCAAGGCGTGGGCCACTGAGGGTCACTCGGTTGCGCTGCCAGGACTAGGCACCATGCGATTCGGCATCCGCGCCAAGAGTGTGGCCAAGGTCGACGAGGTGAAGGCCGGACTGGTAACGAGCCGCCGCATCATCTTCACTCCAGCGGTGGATCTGAAGGACGAGCTGGCAAGCACCGCCATCCAGATTACCTGCTACGACCGCAACGGTCAGGAGGTGAAGCGTGTAACTAGTACTGACCCAGGCACCATCGAGGACAACGACCAGCCAAGCAATGGCGGCAGTCAGAACCAGAACCAGGGAGGTAATACCAGCGGAGGCGGCAACACCAACCAAGGTGGTAACACCGGCGGCGGTGGCAACGGCGATGACGACGTAACCTACGATTAAACCAAGCCCCCTCTGTCATCTCGACTAAGCGTAGCGCATGGAGAGATCTCTCGACTACGCTCGAGATGACAAGGCTGGGGGGAGCGAGATGACAATAAGGAAAAGAAAATCAGTATAATCCGTATAATCCGTAGGAAAAATAAAAACCATTATGACAAAGAAGGAAACCATCAAGTTTATAGTTCAGCTTATCGCATCGATAGCATCGGCAGTATTGACAGCACTTGGCGCCACATCGTGTGTAGGCGTCTGAACCTAAACCTAAAGTATCGCAAGCAATCAACGCTTGCGATATTTTTTTAGTGATTTATTTGGCGAAATGATTTTTTTGCCGTACCTTTGCAGTAACTAATTAATTCTTACATATAAAAGAAAACCTATCGAAATGATACAGAATAATCTTTTTCGCAGTTTTGCTTTGCTGATTACAGCAATCACACTTTCATCTTGTAGTAGCAGTGACGACAGTATCGAGGAACGACATAACTGGCGTCTGGTTTCAATACAATACAACGCATCGGATTATAGCTATCAAGACAGATTTAGCTATGACAACGCTGGCAGAGTAGTAAAGTGGGACCGATACCAAGACGATAAGTGCTATACCAATACCTATACATATGCTAACGACAAGATAACAGTCGACAACGGCTTGTATTTATACGAATGCACTCTTAGCGGTGGACGCATCGTAAGACAGGAAAGGGTAAACAGAATGCCTGAAATAATAGATTACTATTACGACAACGAAGGCAGAATGACAGGCGGAAGTGAGGATATAAAGTTCGAATGGAACGGCGAGAATATGACGAAAGTGACTTGGGGGGCAATATTTGAGTATACTTATACCACTATACCAAACAGTATTCCATTCATCACATCTCATTGTGATGATATACTGGAATGGCAGGGATATTTCGGAAAAAGAACAATGTATCTGCCCAAGAAAGTGAGCCGCATCACTTATTTCTATCCAAAAGATGCAAGTGTACATGATGAAACAAATGGGTCGCTAGAGTGTTATCAGTATGATGACTATGAATACGCAATAAAAGATGGAATTGTGACAGAAGTGAAACGCTCCACACATACAATAAGAGATTATAGTGGAACAACCATTCCTGAAGAAGTATATTTATGTAATTGGAAATTAGAATACGAGGAAATCAAGTAAACTAAATACGCTGGGCATGAGTGTCCCGCACGTGGGCCACCGAGGGTCACTCGGTTCCGCTGCCCGGACTGGGAACCATGCGATTCGGTGTTCGCTGGCGGCGATGACGACGACGTAACCTACGATTAAACCACAGGGGCTGGGGCCTCAGCGCCCCCTCTCCTAACCCGAATGTCATCTCGAGCGTAGTCGAGAGATCTCTCCATGCGCTACGCTTAGTCGAGATGACAAGGAGGTCGATAGCATCGGCGATACTGACGGCCCTTGGGGCGACATCGTGCGTAGGCGCGTAAAAAAGGAAATGAGGCTTGCATTTGATTGCAGGCCTCATTTTTTTATGCGAGCGGATGCTCGGTGTTATTCTGAAAGCATGGTTACCTCGATGCAGCGTTTGGCAGCGAGGAGGCGCTGGGCCATACGCTGAATGTCGGCGGCGGTGACATCGCTAACCATCTTGCAGTAGTCGCGGTCGAAGTCGGTATCGTCGTCGATCTCGTGCCAGATGATATAGCTCCAATAATCATTGGTGATGGCGGCCTGAGCATACTGCTTGGTGAGGTACTGCTTAACCTTCTGAACAGATGTGGCGGCAGGACCGTACTGGGCAATATTCTGCAACTGCTGATAGATGATAGGATTGAGCTCATCGTATCGGCTGGGATCGGCGTTATACGAAATCTTCATAGTGGCATTGGGACGATCGTCCTTATCCAGGTCGAAGTCGACACTAACGCCATAGGTACCACCCTTCTCCTCGCGAACAGAGTCGGTGTAAGCGATAGAGAGACAACGCTTAAGGAAGTCGAGCTCGAGGTCGCTCTTAGGAGTAAAGTCGACATCGGCAGTGAGGTAGATGCTGACGTTGGCCAGCGGTGTGGCCTGCTGCTTGGTGAACTTAACAACCTTCTGTCCGCCAACAATCTGGGGCACATTGGCACGGTTGGTCTGCTCGTGCTTACCAGTAGCGGGCAGCGAGGCCAGATACTGACACAGATACTGGCGCAGCTGCTGCTCCTCGAAGTTGCCGATGATGACAGTCTTGAAGTTGGAAGCATCGCTGAAACGCTCCTTGTAGATCTGGAGTATGCGGTCGTAGCTGATGCGGTCGAGAGTGGACTGAACCACTGGCTCAAGACGGGGATGATGGCCATAGAGAACGGCACGGATAGAGTCGTTGTAATCTACCTTGGGCGATGCGTTGCGGTTGGCAAGGAATGCGCGCTGGCGATTGATCAGACTGGCGAAAGCGGCTGTATCCTTGCGTGGCTGAGTGAAGTAAAGATATGAGAGCTGGAACATAGTCTCCATATCCTTGACTGATGCGCTGCCACTGATGCTCTGACCAGTGCTACCCACCGATGGACTGACGCGAACGCTCTTGCCGGTAAGCATCTTGCGCAGAGTGACGGCATCGAACTGCCCTACTCCGCCCTCGGTAACTCCGCTGGTGATCATGGCAAAGTTGGGGATATCCTCATCGCCATAGAGCGATGTTCCGCCTTCGGCCTTCATGGTGAACGAAACGGCATCAGCCTCGTAGTCGGTCTTCTTGACGTAAACTTTCATGCCGTTGCTCAGAGTAATCTCGGTGAAACCGTGACGATAAGGCTTCTCGCTCAGGATGGTGCCGGCCTTGGGCAGACTGCTGATAAGCGACTCGGCCAACTGCTGCTCGGCATAAGGTGCATAGGCCTGCTGCTGAGCGGCCAGGATGACCTGCTCTACCTGCTGCTCTGATGGTATCTCATAGCCCTCCTTATCAGGAGCGTACATCACTACTACCTGATTCTTATCGGTGATGAGCTCTTTTACGGCAGCATTAACTTCGGCCAGAGTCACCTCGCGATCGAGCTGCTGAGTGTTCTGGAGTTTGAAGTCGACACTGAGCAGTGGTTCGCCCTCGAGGAAGTTGTCGACACACACGTTGACATAGTGCGAGTTGCGGTAGTCGCCCTGCATCTTAGCGCGGCGCTCGGCTGCATTAAGTCGCAGTTTCTTGGCGCGATCGAGTTCGCTCTGAGTGAAACCGTGCTGACGGGCGCGCTCAGCCACACCTACAGCACTGATGATGCCGCCAAGAATATTGTCCTGCTTACAGCTGATGCTGAGCGAGAAAGCATCCTTGGTGCGGCTGAGGAAGAACTGCGAAGCGCGACCGGTAGCACTCTGGAATGGGGGGACTGGCTGCTGACGGAGTTCTACCAGGCGGTCGTTGAGCATGGTACTGATAAGTCCGTCTACGTAGTCGTCGCGCAGATATTTCGCGGTGTTCTTCTCGCTATCGGGGGTAGCATCGCGCTTCTGATAGATATGGCAGAGCACGATGGGCTGCTCCTTATCCTTCTCAATGTCGACAATCATCTTCTCGTTATCGTCGACGGGATAGTAGATGCGCTTGGCAGCATTCTTAGGCATAGGGATGGGCGAGAAAATCTTCTTGATCTTCTTCTCCATCTTGTCTACATCGATATCGCCGACAACGATAATGGCCTGAAGGTCGGGGCGATACCACTTCTGGTAATAGTCGCGCAGGTCCTGATAAGGGAAGTTGTCGACGATGTCCATCGAACCGATAGGCATGCAATCCTCGTACTTGGTACCTTTGTAGATTTTAGGCATAGCCTGCTCCATCAGACGCTGAACGGCCATACCGGCACGACGTGTGCGCCACTCTTCGTGGATGACACCACGCTCCTTGTCGATCTCGGCATCTTCGAGCAACAGATAGTGACTCCAGTCGTGGAGCACCAGCAGGCAAGAGTCGATGATACCCTCGCGCTTGAGCGGTGCAGAACCGATGTGATAAACAGTCTGATCGATAGAGGTATAGGCATTGAGGTTGGCACCAAACTTAACGCCGATAGTCTCGCACCAGGGCACGATGCCCAGGCGCTTGCCCTTGCCAGGGAAGTTCTTGGTACCATTAAATGCCATGTGCTCGAGGAAGTGAGCCAGACCGCGCTGACGGGGCTCCTCCTGTATAGATCCCACACGCTGGGCAATATAGAAATCGGCCAGACCTGCCTCCTTAGCATTGTGGCGGATATAGTAGGTCATGCCGTTCTTAAGCTTACCCTTACGGATGGTTGGGTCCTGAGGTAGGCCCTGAGCCACTGCCGATACCGACAGCAGCGCCAGAGCCAAAAGAGAACAAATTTTCTTCATCATAAATTACTTTTTCATTGAAGGCACCTGACGAGCCTCCATATCGTTAGTAGAGTTGTTGGTGTCGATATATTTGCCTGTAGAGTCCTGCTTACGCTTGATAGCAGTTCCACGCTGTGTGGTGTCCTTCGAGTTGGCACGGCCTGCAACCCAACCTGCATCCAGTGTTTCAGAAATTACAAACCAACCGAAATCATCCTCGGTGCCAAGGTTCACGGCATCGAGTACCCACTCGTTAGGTATCTGTACCTGTTGGCTCTCCATTACCTTTCCGGTTGTTGCTGTGTAGGTAGGTGTCTCGCTGTGGTTAGCCAGGAAGGTCTCCTTGTCCTCCTTCATGCGGGCAATGGCATAGCTGCGGTTCTGCTGTACCGAAGGCAACCAGATGGTATTGGTGTAGCACCAGATATACTCCAGGTTAGGTGTATCGTAATCGGTGTCCATGCTGTTGCCGCCATTGTCGAGATATACCTCGAAATCGGCTCCAGTCAGGTCGTACGAGTTCTCGTTAACGGTACGATGATCCATAGCGTTGTTGGCAATCACAATGCTCTCGCCTGGCTTTACAGGGTGATCCTTACCGCTACCGGGAATCATGAACACAGCACCTGCAGGGATGGCGTATGGACGTACATCTGGACTCCAAGGCTGATTACCCGAACTGGCACTCTGGTACTGCGACTCGATGAGCGCTACACTGTCGGCATAGAGCACCACATCGCTGTTGTTGGTGATGACAAAGTATGCGTCGTAGTTGTAATTCTTGTTATCTGGTTTCAGAGTACCAGTGGTGCAGATCTCTGAGAATACGAAACCACCTTCGGCTTTAAACGAGCTTACTACCAGCTTGGCTGTTGTTGATTTCTCATTCAAGGCAACATCGCTTGATGAAACCTCGAAATCGGTGGTTCCAGCCACACCGTCCTTCACAAACGAGATATTGCCCTTGGCAGCAAGATTGTACTTGCCCTCTGTCAGACGGGGAATTGTGATGACGTAGTTATCGCCATCCTTTACAGGAGTTGCCAGTGTGGTAACCTCGCCACTCTGCACGTTGGTAGCTGTACCCTCAAAACTGTTGAGTACCACCTGGCTGACGTTGATGGGCATCTCAATTGTTACTGTACCATTCTCTACGACGTAAGGAGCGTCGTCCTTGCTACAAGCTACGAATACTGTACTTGCAGCCATGAGCATCAAGCTCAGAAATACATTCTTTTTCATTTTGCTATTTATTTAATTGTTAAAATATGATTCCTATTGATACATGCAGGTTTGTGTCTTGCTCGCCTTCGCTGCAGAACTGCCATGCGGTAGCTAATTGTCCATACATGCCAACCTGCCATGTCGCAGGCTGATAGTCGGCGCGAATACCACCCTGCACTTGGGCATAACTAGCCTTCTGATACTTGTAGTTATGATTGACATAGGCTTTAATTCCGCTCGACATATTTGCGTAGGGCATCACAATCTTACGATCGATATTAGCAGCATAACCTCCTTTGGCATAAATATTTAGGCGCAAAGCGTCATTAACAGCTTTAAGCCATTGTGCCGTTAGTTCGCCATACACACGGCTGTATGCTATCTCACGTTCCTCATAGGCATACTGCTCACGATGGTTAAGGTAACCGGCACGTAATTGTAAGTGCCAGGCACGACAGCCATAGAGGGCTGTAGCACCCACATCCCAGCGATGCTGGTGATACATGGTCAGCTGTGTAAGAATGGGATATTCTTGCCCCGACGATGTGCCTGCCACGTGTTCATCGTTGGCACGCTTATCGTAATCAGCATGTAGTATCAGAGCCTTTTCGCTAGTACTAGATTGTTGTTGCCAACCAAACTTGAGTTGGTTCTGCTGGCGATAAAGAGTAGTCAGCGGCAGTGAGTTATACTCGTCAAGCAGGCGTTCGTACTGATGTAATGCATGACTGAGATGAACCATCCAACCACTTGCTGTACTCGGCTGCACATCGAAGGCTATCTCCCCACCTTTACCTTGGTAGAAAATGTCGCGATTGGAGCCTGAAAAGCGGGTGTAGTAAGTGCCTAGTCCCGTCATCTGCAGTTCGCCCATACCATTCTGTTCGCCATAGAAGTCAACATCGGCAGTCTGGCGGTAGATATTGCCCTCTAGCGCCACCCCAAAATGATAGAGGTCTGTCTTACGGGCGGCTCCTGCCTTCAGTGTGAGATCGGACACGATGCTACGCATACGTGGGTCGTAAGTACGGTAATCCTGCTCAGCACGAAACTTGAGTTCGCCTCCTAACAGCCAGTTACCCTTCTCGGCAGCATAGCCACCGGAAAAGAAATAGCGTTCACGATGAATATCGCCACCCAGACTGTCGGCAATCACGTTAGGATAGAGCAGGTCGATATCGGCCACATTATTATATACCTGCTGATACTGCATGCCGTTGCCATACGATGCCTCGCCCCATACTACCGATGATGGTGTGAGGCGGATATACGATTGAGCTACAAGTTCGGGTTTCAAGTAGCCTGTGCCCTGTTCAACTTGGAATGCCTCGCTTTGATGGCGATAGTCGCATTGCAAGCTTAGCTCAGTAAAGGGCTTAAGATAGGCATGCGTCATCAGCGCAGGATTTTTCAGTGCCTCACTATAGGTTTGTCGCCATAGCGAGTGGCGTTCCACATAGGCCGAATCGGTAGTGGTAGCCCCGGCAGGCAGTAGCGCGCATATTAGCGCCAATATGGTATAGAGATTCTTCTTCATCTTTAATCCAGGTATATAATGTTGATGGTAGCCTTGCTGGTATCAGTTCCTACCAGCTCTACATAGTCGCTCACGGCACGAAACGAACGGATACGTTTATTGCCGGTCTGGTCGGTATAGCTCAGTACACCTTCGATGCTGACTTGATAAGCACCACGCAGCAGCTCTATCCTTACCTGAGCGCCTGTAAAGTCGGCAGTGCTCACCACATGTTTGGTGTTCAGATTGGTGATTTGAGCCATCGCCTGTACACGCTCTATCGTTACGCCTTCGCCTCCATCCAGTTGGATAGTAGCCAGCGTCATATAGTCGTCGTTGTCCTGATGACAGGCTGTTAGCGCCAGTGTCATACAACATATAAGTATGGTAAGTAACTTCTTCATATCTTCACGTTCATTTCAAGTCCGAAATAGGGTTTGGTATGTCGGCGGATAGTTTTGCCGTAACTCTCGTAGTCGGGCGAGTAATCCCATATTCTGTTACAGAACAGAGCTAGTTTCAGGCGGTCGTTCAGCAGTTTCTTGGTAATCTTCAGGTTCAGATTCATGGCAAATGGCACAGTGCTCTTAGTGTAGTTGGTTGATGTACGCACCAGCCATTTCAAGTAGGCATCCTGAGCACATGCTTCAGTCCACTCGTGGATAATGCCTTGCGAATCCATATAGGCATCAGGTTCGCTACTGATAGCATCGCGCTGTGTTGAGGTATACCATTGGCATTGAGCTGAAACAGAGAAGCCTAATCGCAGCTTAGGTACGTCGGTATCAAACATAAAATTGGTGTTGGCCATCTCGTTTACTATGCCTTCCTGGCCGCTGTACAGTCCCACATACTGCAATCGGCTGTTGCCGACCACCACACTGGGGCGCTCCATGATGAGTTGCGAGTTGCGATAGGTGGTACGGAACCAAGCACCTGTGATGGTAAGACGGGTGTAGAGTCGTGGAATACGTTTAGAGGCGAACGAGAGTTCTACACCTTCCTTCTTGGTCTGACTGCCGTTGGCGTAATGTGTGTAGGCGCAAAGTTCCGAAAGCTGCTCGTAGGGCATATCGTCGAGTGCTGGTGGTGCAGTCAGTGTCGCGGCATCAACGCCACTTGCATCGTACTTTTTATAAGCATAAGCCTCGAAGTAAGTCTCGCTGCGGAAGCCTGATGTCATGTTCTCCTTAAAGTAGGTCATCGTCAGACGGTTGCCGCCAATGTTCAGGTCACCAGTAACCTCCCACTTCAGGTTGCGTGCTGCTTCAAGCGTAGCGTTGGTGCCTGGAATGATGTAGGTTACCTGATTGATGCGGCTCTTCTGCGGATCAACATTGTAGTATTTCAGCTGCAGCAGATCTATATAGGCAGGATCTGGAAACAGCTGATCGATAGTTGGCATCTTGGTGTGCTGTCCGACACCGCCTGAGAGGCGCACGAATGATGGCTGACCGAACAGGATGAAACGTGGAAATGTAAAACCGATATTGGCACGTGGGTCAAGATACCAGTGTCCATGCATGGCGTAGTCGGTAGGCAGGTTCAGCATCTGCAATGCACGTACACCAGCCATCAGTTCCAGCTGACAACTGCCCAAAGGTAGCGTAGCCTTCTCCTCGGCATATGCGGATAGGATGTGGTTAGCAGGCTTCTCGCTCAAACTGCGCATACGTATCTGTGCCGTAGGATAAACGGGGCGCTCAGGGTCGAACACCTGTCCACGTCCGTAGTTCTTATCCATATTCCAATCGGCACCTATCAGCAGTGTGTTGGCTACCTTACGACTGGGAATCTGCAAACGGGCATTGAGCTTTACAAACAGGTTGAGTGGCTGTCCGTCGACCTCCTGGGTGGCATCGTAAGTATAAGGCAGTATCAGGGCATCGTATTCGCCCTCTTCGGTGTTCAGCACGGCACCTGTCATGCTTTGCAGACTCACCGTTTTGGTGCGCTCAATCTTGTTGTGCTCGTATGATGCAGCAGCCATCAGCTCGACACTCTTCAACCATACGGGGCGGTGCATCTTGAATTCTAGTTTGGCTGAAGTGGCTATGCGGTTGTAGTTCGACTTGTAGATATCGATAGCACCTTTGTTCAAGTCGGGATCCTGTTTCTCACCGTCGAACGAGCCTGTGTAATCGAGATTGGTTGTGAGCAGCAAATCGTGATGAGTGCACTGCCAGTTGTGCCCCATACGAGCCGAGAGGGTTATGCGACTGTAGTTGTTGAGTGAATTACGTGGGTCGGCTTTCGAGTCCAGATAATCGGCACTCAAGTTCAGCGTAGTACAGTTGGTCCACTCAAAGGCTTTAGCCAAGTAGAACAGTTTAGAGCCCATGTCAGATTTCAGTCGTGCCTGTAGGTCGTGTCCACCACGTCGGCGTTCAATCTTCACCAGTCCGCTGGTCAAGTCGCCATATTCTACCGATGGTATGCCTCGTATAATCTCTACGCTTTCTATTTCATCAGTAGATATGGTTCGCATGTCAACACCTGCATTGGTATTCTCACGATTGGTAGCAGCGCTCTCCCATGCGCCACTTACCTGTTGCATGTTGGCATTTGTGGATATGCGCGCACCATCCACTAAGAAACTGGTTCCTAACGATGAGGTAGCATAGTTTGAACCCTGTGGACTGGCCTCACGCAGTCGGATATTGTTGTTGGCGTTCAGCACAGGATCCTTGCTGCTACCACCAGGCAACAGTTCAAGCAAATCGGCAAAACTAGACGGCTGCAGATGTTCCATCGCATGTTTCTCAATACGGGATGCACTGGTAAGTCCCCTACTCTCCTGAGCAGTTACCACAACCTCACCAAGTTTACTCACCTCGGCTTCCATCTGCAGCTTGAGATCATTCGATTGAGCGTTTAATTCTACTATCAGCGCTTTATACCCGATATATGTAACCTTGACCTTGCGCGGGTAATTATTTTTAGGTATCGCAAAGCGTCCCTCGGCATCTGTTACCGTGAGTGGCTTATGTTTAATCTCGTCAGTAATTGTGGCTCCGATTATGGCTTCATGTGTATCCTTGTCTACCACCACACCTCGCATAACTCCCTGAGCGTTAACACTTTGCAGTATCACTACTGCTATAATTATCAGTACGAATCTTTGCATTAATATACATTATTTTATCTTAATGCAAAGGTACTGCCTTTATGCGAGGTGCACAATACCTTGTAATAGGTATTTTGTGTAGCATACAATAGGTATATGAATTAATATAAAATCACACAAAAAAAGGAACCCCAATCATGAGGTTCCCTATTCAGTTATAATCGTAATACTGGATTACTTCTTCTCGTCAGCCTTCTTCTCGTCAGCCTTCTTCTCGTCGGCAGCTGGCTTAGCTGATGGCTTGTAACGCTTGTTCAAACCGTTGATAACGTCCTGAGTGATGTCGAAACGCTTGTTGGCCATCAGGATGTTGTCACCACTCTTGGCCAGAATCATGTCGTACTTCTTATCGTTGTTGTAAACCTTCAGGAAGTTCTGAAGTGAGTCGCGCAGAGCCTCGTTGAACTTAGCTGTCTGAGTGGCCAGTTCGCCCTCGAGACGAGCCTGAAGCTCCTGCAGATCGCGCTGCTGGCGCTCGATGGCGGCCTGCTGACTGGCAGCCTGCTCACGGCTTGTAAATCCATTGTTGTTAACCTTCTGCTGGAAGTTGGCCACTGCTGCCTGCAGGGCGTTACCCTTCTGGTTAAGTGTGTTACGGGCGTTGTTGCTCTGCTTC
>JAEEGG010015200.1_pt1 | contig 16185 bp, 13 predicted proteins | sample 9134161 | NCBI WGS metagenome assembly JAEEGG01 (sample SAMN16246543, study PRJNA631951) | gut metagenome | biome: gut microbiome; feature: rumen; material: CR-attached | host: Bos | place: Iran: Karaj | collected 2018-10
GTTCAGCAGGCAGCCATTCTCGTCCAGGGGCTCGGTGGCCTGGGCGACGATATATTCATCCTCCACGTCGGCGGTCATATACCGCACCTCGTCCGTCACCCGGCAGGTGCCCTTTTCCACCTTGCGGAAGGGGGCCACCAGGAAGCCGTATTCGTTGACGCGGGCATAGGAGGCCAGGTAGGAGATCAGGCCGATGTTGGGACCTTCGGGGGTCTCGATGGGGCACATGCGGCCGTAGTGGCTGTAGTGCACGTCACGCACGTCGAAGTTGGCGCGCTCCCGGCTCAGGCCGCCGGGGCCCAGGGCGGACATACGGCGCTTGTGGGTCAGCTCCGCCAGGGGGTTCGTTTGATCCATGAACGGGCTCAGGGGGCTGGAGCCGAAGAATTCCTTGATGGCCGCGGTGACGGGCCGGATGTTGATCAGGCTCTGGGGGGTGACGATGTCCAGGTCCTGCAGGGTCATGCGCTCGCGGATGACCCGCTCCATACGGCTGAAGCCCACGCGGAACTGGTTCTGCAGCAGCTCGCCCACGCTGCGCATGCGCCGGTTGCCCAGATGGTCGATGTCGTCGATGTCGCCGATGCCGTGGGCCAGGCAGTTGAGGTAGTTGACGCTGGCCAGGATGTCGTCGGGGATGATGTGCTTGGGGGCCAGGTCGTCGGCGCGCTCCCGCAGCACCTCCTCCAGCTCCTCCCCTTCATACCGGTCCATGATCTCCCGGAGGATGATGAGGCGGACCTTCTCCTTGAAGAGGGTCTTCACTTCGTCGCTGCAGCCGGGCAGGAAGTCCTCGATGCGGACCATGCCGTTATCGAAGACCTTCACTTCCTTCCCCGCGTGATCCCGCAGCCACACCTCGCCCAGGCCGCTGTTCTGGATGGCCTCGGCCTTCTCCAGGCTCAGGGTCTCCTCCGCGTCGGCCAGGATTTCGCCGGTGCGGGGGTCCACCGCCGGGCGGGCCAGGACCTGGCCCGCGATGCGCTTGCCAAGGGCCATCTTTTTGTTGAACTTATAGCGGCCCACGTTGCCCAGGTCATAGCGGCGCGGGTCGAAGAACAGGTTCATCAGCAGGGTCTCGGAGGATTCCACCGTGGGGGGATCGCCGGGGCGCAGCCGCTTGTAGATTTCCAGCAGGGCTTCTTCCCGGTTCTTGCAGGTATCCCGCTCCAGGGTGGCGGTGAGGCGCTCGTCCTCGCCGAAGATCTCCTTCAGCTGCTCCGCCGTGGAGGAGCCGCCGGCGGCGCTGAGGATGGCGCTGTGGCTCCAGGGCTTATCCTCCCAGGTGGCGCCGATGGCCTTCAGCAGCCAGGTCACGGGGATCTTGCGGTTCTTGTCGATGCGGACGAAAAACGTGTCCTGCGTGTCGGTCTCATATTCCAGCCAGGCGCCCCGGTAGGGGATGGAGGTGGCGCTGTAGACCGTGGTCAGGGTCTTGTCCGTCTTCTTGTCGTAGTACATGCCGGGGCTGCGGATGATCTGGGAGACGATGACGCGCTCGGCCCCGTTGATGACAAAGGTGCCGCCGGGGGTCATGATGGGGAAATCCCCCATGAAAATCTCCTGCTCCTTGATCTCCTCCGTCTCCTTGTTGCGGAGCCGGACCCGCACCTTCAGCGGGGCGGCGTAGGTGGCGTCCCGCGCCTGGCATTCCTCGATGGAATACTTGGGGCTGTCCGTCATGGCGTAGTCGATGAAGGTCAGCTCCAGATTGCCGGAATAGTCCGCGATGGCGGCCACATCCCGGAAGACCTCCCGGAGACCGGTGTCCAGAAACCACTGATAGGATTTCTTCTGGATCTCCAGCAGGTTGGGCATATCCTCGATCTCGTCCATTTTGGCAAAGCTCTTGCGAAGGGTCTTGCCGTACATCATGTCCCTGACCATGCTGTTCACGTCAACACTCATCTTGGCTGTCACACTCCTGTACTCATGGTTTTTGGGAAATCCGCCGCGAATTGATACGCGCGGGGCAGTTGTTTCTTTGTATCCTCTGGACTTGACTTTTTTTATTGCTGTGGTAAACTGTAACTGTAATAGGTGAAGCTTCGCCTGTCGCAAATCGGCAGTGAAAGCAAGTTATTATACTGAGGCTTGCCGGAAATGTCAACCATTATTTTCATATTTCCGCGTTTATGACCCCGCTGTTTTTTCGGCGGCTCCGCGCCGCCGCAGAAAAGGCGGCTTTTTTATTATCCATCATCCTCGGTCGGAGGCGACGAGCATTGAAACGTGACCTTGCGCTGCCCCTGGGCGCTTCCGCGCTGTTCTGGGCGGCGGCATCCGCCCTGCTGGCCCGGCTGCCGGGCTTCGGCGTCCCCGGCGCCCTGATCGCCGGGCTGCTGGTGTCCCTGGCCCTGGGGCTGTGCCTGCGCGCCCTGAAGCTGGAGGGAAGGCTGCTGGCCCTCTGCGCCGTGCTGGCGGCCCTGGCGCTGCTGGGGCGCTTTCTCTGCTTCGGGCGGGAGACCTCGGATTTCACGGATTTCCTTCTGCCCTGGTCCCGGCGGCTGCGTGAGCTGGGCGGGCTTCCCGGCCTGGGAGAGGAGATCGGCAACTACAACGTGCCCTACATGGTGCTCCTGGCCCTGTTCACCTATCTGCCCATCCCGGCGCTCTACCTTATTAAATTATCCGGCACGTTTTTCGATCTGCTCCTGGCCCTGACGCTGGGGCTGACGGTATGTACCCTCGGCGGCAGCCGGACGCGGGCCGGCGTCTGCTTCGTCCTGACCCTCCTGCTCCCCACGGTGTTCCTCAACAGCGCCTCCTGGGGCCAGTGCGACAGCCTCTATGTCTCCCTGGCGCTCCTGGGCCTCTGGCTCTGCCTGGCTTCCAGGCCCGGCTGGGGCATGGCGGCCTTCGGCCTGAGCTTCGCCTTCAAGCTCCAGGCGGTCTTTCTCCTGCCCATCCTCTTTCCCCTGCTTCTGGCGGGAAAGGTGAAGTGGTTCCACCTGCCCGTTTTCCCGGCGGTCTATGTGCTGGCGGTCTCCCCCGCCGTCCTGGCGGGGCGGAAACTCACGGAGGTGCTGCTCTTTTATGTGAGCACCGCCGCCACCGCGGGCAGCGGCCTCAACTACAATTCCCCCTCCATGTATTCCCTTCTGTACTTCTACCGCCTGGCGGACACCCGGGGGGCCGCCCGCGCCGGCATCCTGGCGGCGGCGCTCCTGTGCCTGGCGGTATGCCTCCTGTTCCTCCTGCGGCGGAAGCGGATCACGGACAAAAGCATCCTCTATGCTTCCCTCCTGCTGTGCTGCGGCATCCCGCTGCTGCTGCCCCACATGCATGAACGCTACTTCTTTTTCTGCGACGTGCTGACCCTGTGCCTCAGCTGCCTGCTGCCCGCGGCGGCTCCGACGGTAGTGCTGAGTCAGTTCGCCTCTCTCCTGGGCTACCACGCCTATTACTATCTCCGCTACCTGCTGCCCATGCGCTTCGGCTTTTACGGCCTGGTGCTGACGGCCCTGCTGGCCGCGTTCCTCCTGACTTTCGAGCTGTTCCGGCCGGACACGGAGACGCGCCAGGCCCTTTCCGGCGGGTATGAAAACCCGCAGAGGTAACCGAAATGGCTGAGACGAAACCCCGTTACCCCGAGATCGACGCCCTGAAGGGGCTCGCCATGTTCCTGGTGATCCTGGGTCACGCCGTCATCTGGTTCCCGGTGAACCTGCACGCGGACCCGGTCTGCCTGAAGATTTTCCAGCTGGCTAGCAGCGTCCACATCCATCTGTTCTTTTTCCTCTCCGGCCTCCTGTTCAGCTATAACGGCCGCTACGGCCTCTGGCTGGGGAAAAAGGCGCTGCGCCTGGGCGTCCCCTTCCTGATCTTCAACCTCCTGGACATGCTGCCCCGGGCGCTCCTCACGGCCTTTTTCCGCCGCCCCCGTCCCCTTTCGGAATCCCTGCTCAGTCTCGTGCTCAACGGCGGCGAACTCTGGTTCCTGCGGGCGCTGCTGATCTTCTATGCCCTTTTCGTCCCCCTCGCCCTCCTGCAGAAGCGGAGCATTCTGTGGAAGATCATGGTGGAGGCCGCGCTTATCTTCCTGGCCGTCTATCCCTGGCGGAAGCCTCCGTGGTATGCGGACCTGGACCTGGACCGGCTGCGCCTCTGCCTTCTGTTTTTCAACACGGGCTGCCTTTTCCGGAAGCCCTATCCCGCCCTCCGGGCCCGGCTGCAGGCCGTCCCCCTGCCGCCGAAGCTGATCGCCGCCCTGGCGCTCGCGGCGATCTGGGTCTTCTCCGTATTCCGCATCCGGCTTCCCGGCTGGCAGGCCTGGGCGCTGGTGATCGTCAACGCTCTCGTCGCCATCGCCGCCTTTTGGCTGCTGACCTGCTGGAAGCCCTTCCTGCGCTTCTTCGAGCGCTTCGGGCCCTGGACGCTGCAGCTCTATCTGCTCAACAGCTGGACCATGGGCGCTTCCCGCTACGTCGTCTGCACCCTTCTGGGCGTCACCGCCCCGGCGGTCATCCTCGTCTGCAACATGGCCGTGGATTTCTTCCTGTCCTATCTGCTCATCAAATACGTCCTCTCCCGCTTCCGCGTTCTGCGCTTTGCCATGGGCGTCACCGCGCCTCCGCCGCCGCCCCTGCGGGCAAAATCCGCGCCGCCTGACGGCTGAGAAACCGCAGCGGAATCTTCCCTCTCTGTGATTGCAGAGAGGGTTTTTTTATGCTATACTGTTATTTAGCGGTCATTTGCGGCTGCCGAACAGGAGGAGAGAAAAAATGATCCAGGTCCGGGACCAGAGAATCGACGAATCCGTTTTCATGAAGCTGCATGAAAAGGAGATATCCGCTTGGCCCACAGGTCGGGACATCGACCTGGACGAGGCGGTGGAATACCAGAAATCCCTGCCGGAGGACAAGAGCTTCTGGCGCAGGCTGGCGAAATACAAGGCCGAGGGCAAGACCGGCCTCTATCCCCGCTCCGGCGTGCCGGTGGTGGAGGAGGAGATCAAGCTGCTGCAGAGCCTCAACAGCGTGGGGGTGGAGCTGTTCCCCTTCACCACCGACTCCTACACCCGCAACCGCCAGTTTGAAAAGGCGCAGTTCGGCCTGGAGGAGAGCATCCGCACCGGCAAGAACAAGCTCAACGGCTACCCCATCATCAACCACGGGGTGAAGGTGAACCGCCGGGTGGTGGAATCCTGCCGGGGCGCCTTCGACCCCCGCAGCAGCTACGGGGCCAATTCCTTCGTGGCGGAGATGGCCTTCGCCTCCGGCATGACCAGCATGCCCAACAGCTTCTTCGGCTGGATCGCGGGCTATGACAAGACCGTGACGCCGGAGGCCTGCATCGAGACGGCGCAGTATCTGGGCCGGCTCATGGGCTGGTATGCGGACCGGGGGGTCATCCTCTCCTCCGCCTGCCACGGCTGGCTGCCCAATGGGGTGGTGCCCATGTATATGAACATGGCCACCCAGATCATCGAAAGTCTGGTGACCACGGGCCAGGGCGGAAGGGCCATCATCCCCCTGACCAACATGCAGGGGAATTTCTCCCAGGACCTGAGCGACATCCGGGCCAGCGAGATCCTCTTCCCCAAATACTTTGAAAAGCTGGGCAGGAAGGACGCCTTCATCCCCGGCATCATCGGCAACCAGTCCTCCCTGTTCCCCTTCCCCCAGGACGTGGGCATGGCCTACGGCTATATCAACTACACCGCCATGCTGGCCGCCGTGGCCGGGCTCCCGGCATGCAGCGTCAAGACGGTGGACGAGGCCAGCGGCGTTCCCTCCATCCAGAGCCATATGGAGACCTACCGCAGCGCCAACTGGCTTTTCAGCGTCATGCGGGCCCAGAATTGGGAGGTCAACAAAGACGAGGTGGCCCTGGAGACGGAGATGACCGTGAAGGCCGTCAGCGCCATCGTGGACAAGGTGCTGGAGCTGGGCGACGGGGATATCTGCGTGGGCACCGTGAAGGCCATCGAGGCCGGCGTGCTGGACTCTCCCTTCTCCATCAACTACCATCCCCGGGACCTCTGCCTGGGGGCCAGGGACCTGCATGGGGCCTGCCGCTATCTGGATTTCGGCAACATCCCCGTGCCGGAGGACGTGAAGGAATACCACCGGGAAAAGCTCCATGAGCGGGAACTGGCGGAGGGCAGCAAGCTGGGCTTCAACACCTCCATCGCCGACTTCTGGTGCCTGAGCCGGGGGAAGATCACCGGCGTCACGGAGGTCAGCCCCTATGAGGCGGAGGCGATGTCCTTCAAGCCGGAGATCGAGGCGAAGCACCCCACGGTCATCACCGGCACCGTGGGCGTGGACAGCCACGTCATCGGCACCAAGATCGTCAGCCGCGTCCTGGGGCAGTACGGCTTCAAGGTAGTGGCCCTGGGTGCGCAGACCAGCGTGGAGGACTTCATCAAGGCCGCCCAGGAGACCGACGCCTGCGCCATGCTCATTTCCAGCCTCTACGGCATGGCGGAGATGGACTGCCTGGGCTTCCGGGACAAGTGCGTCGAGGCGGGCGTCGGGGATATCCTGCTGTATATCGGCGGCATCCTGGGCGTGGGCGTCCGGGATTTCAAGGAGGATGAAGCCCGGTTCAAGGACCCGAAGATCGGCTTCGACCGGGTCTATCCCCCGGAGACGGATGTGGAAAGGGACATCGTGGACCTCTGCAAGGACCTGAAAGCGAAAGGACTTCTGTAATTTGTCCGACAAACGGATCTTTATCGACTTCGGAAGCACCTTCACCAAGGTGGTGGCCTTCGACCTGGAGCGGGAGACCCTCCTGGGCCGGGTCCAGGCCCCCAGCACCGTGGATACGGATGTGAACCTGGGCCTGGACCGGGCGCTTCATGCGCTGCGGCAGCGCGTGGCGGTGGAGGAAAAGGATATTGCTTCCGCCCTGGCCTGCTCCAGCGCCGCCGGCGGGCTGCGCATGGCCTGCATCGGCCTGGTGCCGGAATACACCACGGAGGCGGGGCGGCTGGCGGCCCTGGGGGCCGGGGCCAAGGTGGTGGGCGCTTTCTCCTACGAAATGACGCGAAGCGAGCTGCGCGCCCTGGAAGCCCTGGAGGCGGACATCGTCCTCCTCACCGGGGGCACCGACGGGGGCAACAAGCGCACCATCCTCCATAACGCTTCTCTGCTGGCCGCCTCGGAGCGCATCCGCAACATCATCGTGGCAGGCAACAAATCCGCCGGGGACGAGCTGCGGGATATTTTCGCCGGCAGCGGCCGGAACGTGGTCTTCACGGAAAACGTCATGCCGGAATTCGGCAGGCTGAACATCGAGCCGGTGAACGCCGTGATCCGGGAGATGTTCATCAGCCGGATCACGGAGGCGAAGGGCGTGGACAAGGCCCGGCAGCGCATCGGCGACGTGGTGATGCCCACCCCCTCGGCGGTGCTGGCCGGCGCGAAGGTGCTGGCCGACGGCACCTATGGGGAAGCGGGCCTGGGTCCCCTGATGGTGGTGGACGTGGGCGGCGCCACCACGGACGTTTACAGCGTGGCGGAGGGCGTCCCCCGGAAGGCGGGCGTCAGCTACGTTGGCCTGCCGGAGCCCTATGCCAAGCGCAGCGTGGAGGGCGACCTGGGCCTCTTTCACAATCTGGACACCCTCATGGCCCTGGCCGCGGAGGAGCACCTGGAATTCCAGGGGGGCGAGAGCCGGGAGGAGGTGCTTTCCGGCCTGCGAAGGGTGCTGGGCGTCCCCGCCGGGGACAGTCAGACCAGGGACCAGCTGCTGCTGAGCCGCCTGGCCGTGAAGACCGCGGCGGACCGGCACGTGGGGCGGCTGGAATGCCGCATGACCATGAACGGCGAAACCTGGTTTCAGCGGGGCAAGGACCTGACGGAGCTGAAAACCGTGCTGGGCGCGGGAGGGCCCCTGGCCTTCAGCGCGGACCCCCTGTATGTGCTCCGGGGCGCGGCGGACAGTCCGGACCCCGCCGTCCTCAAGCCGAAAGCGCCCCGCTTCCTCCTGGACAGGCGCTACATCCTCTTTGCCGTGGGGCTCCTGAGCCTGACGGAGCCGGAAAAGGCGCTGCGGATCTTCAAAAAATACGTCGCGGAGCTCGCTCCGGCAGAATAAAATCGAGGCTCGACCATGACGGTCGAGCCTCGTTACATTCATCGGCGCTTACTTTGTGAAGCGGAATGCGAAGGTCTTGCTCACGGGATAATCCGGGTCGGCGGCGGCAATGGTGTCCGTGTACTGCTGGCTCGCCTTGAGGTTCTTGGCAATGAGCCGGTCGTAGCGCTCGCCGCTCTCCAGGAGATAGGTGATATAATACTTGCCGTCGCTGTAGACGGTATTCACCGTGCCGGCCTCCGCGCCGCTGAACACGAACTCCTCCACCGCCTGTTCGGCGAGCTGCCCCATGACCACGTTCTCATGGAGGCCGCCGGCACGGTTTTCGCCGGAGGTGTCGTACTGATCCGCAAGGGCCGCGAAGTTATCCTCCGTGGGGTCCTCGTTGTAGGCGGCCAGGATATCGTCCACGGTCTTCTGGGCGGCCGCCCGGGTGACGTCGGTGATCTCACCCAGCTGCTCGTCGTTTTCCACGTTGATGGTGATGCCGCGGAAATTGGCGATGTTATAGGAATTGTCGTTGCGCTCCAGGAACAGGAGCACGTAATAGCCGGTGCTGAACTCGATGACGGTGGTATCCCCCTCCTGCCGGGCAGGGTCCGTCAGCCAGGCGCGCCATTCGGTGTTGGAGATGCCCGTGGGAGACGTGAGGCGGCGCAGGCAGGCGTCCTCCTTCTCATAGTCGGCCTTCTGATCCTCCGGCGCGAAGCGGTAGACCGCGTCGGCAAAGGCGGCCTTGTCCCGGGCGGAGGCGATCTCATTGGCGGTATCCTTCGCCTGGGCCTTGGCGGTCTCGGCGTCGATCCCGGCCTCCTCGTCCGCCTGGGCGTTCACCGTATAGGTCATGAAGCTGACCAGGTCGTAATCGTTGCAGACGGAGTCATAGTATTCGTCCAGCTCCGCCTCGGTGTAGGAATCCATCCACTTTTCATTGAGATACTGGCTGTAGTAGCTGGCCCGATAGGTCTTTTCCAGCAGATCGCGCAGGCGCTTCTCCGTCACGCCCTTGCCGTACAGCGCGCGGATATAGGCCCGGTAGTCGCTGTAGTTGTTGCTGGCGGCGGCGGACTTGAGGGATTCGATGTGGCTGCTGATCTCCTGCCGCTGGGCGGAAGACAGCTCCCAGCCCTCCTTGTCGGCCATGTCGTTGAGGATGGTCATCTGCTTCAGGCTGTCGATGGCCTGACCCTCGAAATAATCCGCCCAGGTCTGATCCTCGCTGTACTGCTGCTTGTCCAGGGGCTGGGTGGTATCCAGGAACATGGAGGCATAGCTGCCGTAGGTGTTGGAAAGATTGGTATAAGTGTTGTAATACGTGTTATAGTATTCGTAGTTGAAATCGGAGGCGGTATAGCCGGCATGGCCGATCTTCAGCGCGTTCACGCCGGTGTAGAACAGATTGGAGTTGAAGATCAGGCCCAGGACCAGCAGCACGACCACCACGGCGACGACGATGCCGGTGATGAGCTTTTTGCGCTTTTTGGTCTTGAAGGTCTCCTTGGCGCGGACCTGGCGCTTTTCCGTTCCGTCGCTCCGCTCCTCAAAGCGTTTCTTTTTCTCTCTGGAAGCACTCATTGGTTCATCCATCCCTTTTTCAGTTTGCTTATGATGATAGCTGAACTATTATAAGCATTACGCCCGCTGATTGCAAGCATAATCCGTCTGTTTTTGGAATCTTCCCCTCCTTCTTCCCCTGTCGAGGGCAAAGGAGCGTCTCCGGCGCTTGTTTTTTGCAGCTTCCTATGATATAGTATGATATTGTAAGTTACTGTCAGGGAAAGGATCGGCCATGGCAAAGCGAATGCTTGTCGTCCGCAATCCGAAAGCGGGCAGCTTTCTCAGCCAAAACCTGTTTCTGGAAGCGGCGGGCGTCATTTTCAAGAACGAGGACTTCAACGTCTATGTCTACACCACCACCGGCCGGGGGGACGCGACCCGCATCGCCCAGGAGGAAGGCCCGGGGGTGGACCGCATCGTGGCCTTCGGCGGGGACGGGACGCTCAGCGAGGTCATCAACGGGGTCATGCGCCTGCCCGCCAAGGACCGGCCGGTGCTGGGCTATATCCCCGCCGGGACTACCAACGATTTCGCCTCCGGCGTGGGCCTCAGCCGCAATATCGTCAAGGCGGCGGAGACGGTGCTCAGCGGCATCCCCACGCCCCTGGACGTGGGCCAGTTCGGGCACGATCGCTATTTTTCCTATGTGGCCTCCTTCGGCACCTTCACCAAGGCCAGCTACTCCGCCCCCCAGGACATGAAAAACGCCCTGGGCTACGCCGCCTATCTGCTGGAGGGGCTGCGCAGCCTGGCGGATATCCGCAGCATCCCCCTGACCGTCACGGCGGACGGGAAAATCTATGAGGACGAATTCATTTTCGGCGCCGTCTCCAACGCCATGAGCGTGGGCGGCGTGATGAAATACAATTACGAGCAGGTGAATCTCAGCGACGGGCTGTTCGAGGTGCTGATGATCCGCACCCCCAAGAACCTGACGGAGATCCAGAACATGCTGGGAGACGCGGCCAACCGCAACTATGCGGAAAGCCCCCACATCCTGTATCAGAAGGCCCGGAAGGTCCACATCCATTCGGACCAGCTCCTGGCCTGGACCGTGGACGGAGAGGCCGGCGGCGAAACCACGGAGATCGACGTCCGCAACTGCAAACGGGCGATACAAATCCTTACGCCAAAGGAGAAGGAATATGCTTGAGATCAAGGGACTGAGCTATCATGTGAGCGACGACGCCGGGGACAAGGACATCCTCAGCGACGTCGACCTGGAAATAAAGGACGGGGCCTTCGTCGTGGTCACCGGTCCCAACGGCGGGGGCAAGACCACCCTGGCCAAGGCCGTCATGGGCCTGGTGCAGCCCACGGCGGGCAGCATCCTCTTCGACGGGACAGAGCTCATGGGCAAGAGCGTCACGGAGCGGGCCCGCCTGGGGGTGTGCTACGGCTTCCAGCAGCCGCCCCGCTTCAAGGGCCTGCAGGTGACGGAGCTTTTGAGCATCGCCGCGGGGAAAAAGCTTAGCGCCAACGAGTGCTGCGCCTATCTCACCAAGGTGGGCCTCTGCACCGAGGATTATCTGGACCGGGAGATCGACGCCTCCCTCTCCGGGGGCGAGGTGAAGCGCATCGAGATCGCCTCCCTCCTGGCGCGCAACGCCAAGCTGATGATCTTCGACGAGCCGGAGGCGGGCATCGACCTGTGGAGCTTCGTGCGCCTGACCCAGACCTTTGAAAGCCTGCACAAGCGCTCCGACAGCACCATCATCGTCATCTCCCACCAGGAGCGGATCATCCGCCTGGCGGACGAGGTGGTCCTGGTGGCCGGAGGGCGGGTCACGGCCAGGGGCTCCTTTGACGAGGTGATGCCCCTGATGGACGCGGAGGATATGACCTGCGCGCTGAAGGAGGCCTGAACATGGGAAAGCTGAGCCAGATCGAACTGAATATGCTCAAGGCCATCGCGGACCTGCACAAGATCCCGGAGGGGGCCTACAACATCCGCGCCGACGGCGTCAGCGCCGGGCGCAATTCCACGGAGCATATCGAGATCGTTTCCAAGACGGACAAGCAGGGCATCGACATCATCGTGAAGCCCGGCACGAAAAACGAGAGCGTCCATATCCCGGTCATCATTTCCAAGACCGGGTATGAGGAGCTGGTCTACAACGATTTCTTCATCGGCGAGGACTGCGACGTGGTCATCATCGCCGGCTGCGGCATCCACAACTCCGGCTGCAACACCTCCAAGCACGACGGCGTCCACACCTTCCATGTGGGCAAGAATTCCCGCGTGAAATACGTGGAGAAGCACTACGGCGAGGGCGAGGGCACCGGGGAGAGGATCATGAACCCCCAGACGGTGATCCATCTGGAGGAAGGGGCCTATATGGAGATGGACACCACCCAGATCCGGGGCATCGACTCCACCAAGCGGGAGACCGTCGTGGACGCCGGGCCCGGCGCGGAGATCGTGGTGCTGGAAAAGCTCATGACCCACGACAGGCAGAGCGCCGTCAGCGACATGACCATCCACCTCAACGGGGATGATTCCAGAGGCCGGGTCATCTCCCGCAGCGTGGCCCAGGGGGAAAGCACCCAGGTATTCCACCCCAATATGGAGGGCAACGCCCGCTGCTTCGGCCATGTCCAGTGCGACACCATCATCATGGGCGACGCAAAGGTCAGCTCCATCCCCGCCATCACCGCCAACCATGTGGACGCCCAGCTCATCCATGAGGCCGCCATCGGACGCATCGCCGGGGACCAGCTGCTGAAGCTCATGACCCTGGGCCTCAGCCCCGAGGAGGCGGAGGAGCGGATTTTGGCGGGATTTTTGAAGTAAAGCTTGTTGATCGTAGCAGCAGGGCGAAGGGGCATGCACCCCTTCGCCCTGGTATTTATTCTGTCCAGTCTTCCAGCTGAAGGCCCGGCACCCGGCGGAATTCGCCTGTATTGTGGGTCACGACGGTCAAGCCCCTTGCAACGCCTTGCGCTGCAATTTGAAGATCATAAGCTCCGATCAGTATTCCCCGTTGAGCAAGCTCCGCACGGATTCTTCCCGCAGCGACGGCATCCGCTTCCGTAAAAGGTATGATTTGGAACTCCGACAAAAAGATGCGAAGAGTTTGCCGAGTCCTCTCTCCCCATCGGCTTTTTGACGCCCCGTATTCCAATTCAAGTATAGACACCGCAGAAACCGCCATCTGGGAGGGATGGACCGTCATTGCCATTTCATTCAGCGCCGGAAACGTCCCTTTCATTAGGTATATCAAGATATTCGTGTCCAGAAGGTACATCAGAATTCCTCGCGTTCCGCCTGGTCGCTTAGAGACGGCTGTTCTCTGTCCTCCATAAAGTCCTGCGGGAATGTCCCAATCGTGATACGGAGGGGAAACCAAGGGTCATCCGTGGGGAATACCACATAGCCCTCGCCCACCCTTTGAATATAGAATTCTTCCTTATCGGTCCGCACCTCTTTGGGGATGCGCATTGCCTGGCTGTTGCCGCTCTGAAATACCCTTGTCGTCAGCATCTCACTCGCCCCCTTTCAGTATATACATCAAGTATATACTTTGCCGATCAAGAAGTCAAGCATCCGTTTGTCTCTGGTGACGGTAGGTACGCAGGCCGTATTAACGGACCCGGCACCTGACTTTTCACTTTCTCAAGAATGAATAGCCTTGCAAACGCTTGGGAATCATGGCAGAGCCGGGGCCGGTCACAGCGCTCGATCACGTCGGATTTCAGGATGCAGACGGGGATGACGGGCGCCATGTTGAAAAAACGCCGCCGGGCGACCCCGGCGGCGCTTTGATTGTCTAGTCCGGACCCGGCCCGGCGGATTCTCCGCTGCCATCCTCCAGCATGCCGATCAGCTGGAAAAGCAGTTGGTGATAAACCTTGATCAGCTGCTGATTGGTGTTCTCGCGGGCAGCTATGATCCGCCCCACCGCATCGGCTGCGGAGGCCACGGGATTCGGCCCGGCTATGTCGTCCACCGGGCGTTTCCCGGAAGTGATCCCCAGGAGGGAATCCAGAGCATTGTGGATATAGGCGGTATCGTTCTGGAGCGCGGACAACTGCGCCAGGATATAAGGGATGGAGAATTCAGCGGTCCCGGCTGCTTTTTCCGCAAGTGTGGCTTTGGGAGAAGCGTCGGCGCGCGGCGCGGCTTCCTGTAGGTTTTTATCGGTCATGAGGTGTTCCTCCAAATCGCTGAAATTCGGCGGACACGCCAGACAGATCGTGTTTTCGGAAATGAAGCGTGCCCGACCGTTTTTGACAAGACCTTTTGCCCGCTTGGGGTAGGTCGCTTCATATCTGTTTCCGGATTCGTCTACCACAATGATGTTTTTTTCGATGGGTGTCTTCCCCCTTGTCATAGACCGTAAACCGCCGTTTTTTGTGATGGGTGCCCGCCCCTGGTTTACAGATTCAAAATACACTTTTTCCAAATACTTGTCAATCTGTTTTCACTATAAGCATTTTCTCACAGACGATCATACTTCCGAATCAATATCACCCGGATCGCCGAACAGTATCCGCAGATAGTCCCGGCGGCCATAAAGGACACGATCGATAAAGACGTCTTTACCCTCTACGCGGTAGAACATCAGGTAATTGCCGCATACCAGGAAACGATAGTCGCTCTCCACATCTGCCACGGAGCGAAGGGGCGCGCCTGCTTCCGCAAACTCTGCCAGCCCATCTGCGGAATCCATAATGCGGCTAACGGTCCGTTTCGCTGCCGCCGGATTATTAAGCTCAAGAGCGATATATTCCCAAATATCATCCAAGTCCCGCAGGGCTTCCGGCGCATAGTGCAGCTTATTCTTCATCGGCCCGCGCCCTGAAATGCGCCTTCACCTCTTCCGCAGACAGCCAGCCCTCGGCTTCACCGGAGCGTTTTCCTTTTGCCAGTTCATTCATCAGCCGCAAGGTCGCCTGTGTCTTTTCATAATCCTGCATATCCAGGATGGCATATTTCCCGCGCCCGTTCTTCGTCAGAAAGACGGGAGAACCTACCGCCACATCATGCAGCACTTCGGTGTAATTCCGAAGATCGGAGATCGGCTTGATATTTGGCATATCTCTCAGCTCCTTTCCCAATAAGTATACTCCGGCCTGCTGTAATATTCAACTACATTTTTTACAGCATGCAGAGACGAGGCCCTCCGGCGTTCTGCCGGAGGGCCGCTTTCTTTTCTCTTAATCCCCGAAGCCGAAGGCGGTCAGGTAGCACATGGCGCAGAAGCAGGCGATGCCGAACCAGATGGCCAGGCTGAGGGGCGGGACGAAGAGGACGCGGAGGACGTCCTTCGCCGTGATCCCGGACTTTTCCCGTTTTGGCCGCCAGCGCTTCTCCTTCCCCTCCGGGGAACGGACATAGATCCAGGGCCGGTCATAGCGCTCGATCACGTCGAATTTCAGAATGTAGATGGGGACGACGGGGACCATGATGCAGAACCACACCGCCGAGCCCCCCAGGGTCAGGCGCCGGAAATCGAAGCCGTTGAGGAACAGGGCGATGATGACCGGCAAAAACAGGGCCAGGATGGCCAGGACCGCCGTCCGCAGCTTCCGCCGGGGGGAGGAAAAGTCCAGGCGCACCGGCTGCCGCACCCCCTCCAGAGTTTCAAAGAACACCGGGGGCGTGACTTCCTTCGTCAAAGCCTCGGCGGAGCGCACCAGCGCGCCGTTCACCCGCCGCAGGGGCCCGCCGGAGGAGGTGAAGATCTTCCGCCCCGCCTCCACCCTGAGCTTCTGCCGCACCGCGTCGCTGAAAGCGCAGAGGGTGATGATGAGGGTGATGAAGGCCAGCATCCCGGCGATCATGAGGCCGGTCCCCAGCTCCATGCCGAAGATGCAGAAGGCGCCCAGGGCCGCGCCGCCGATGACCAGGGTGGCCAGGATCGCTTTCAGCCACCAGGGGAGGAAAAAATAGTGGGATTCCTTCTCCGCCCGGACGCTCACCTTGCCGGTCTGTCCGTTGACCGCCGCCAGCACCTCCCCTTCCCGGAGGTAATACACCGGCAGCAGCACCGGCATGCGCAGCACATCCGAAGGGTCGGTGCGCACCTCCACCGCCTGGGTCTCCAGGGTCCTTCGCACCACCGGCGCATAATCGTTGGAGACTTCCCCGGCGACGCGCCCCTTCAGCTCCCCCTCGTCCACGTCCCGGACCTTGATCCGCTGCCCGGCGGCAAGGGCGAAATCGAAGGGCATGAGCTCCTCCAGCTCGAAGGGCTCCATGGCGTCCAGCAGCAGGTTGTCCAGCTGCCGGGAGGCATTAACGAACACATCGTCCACATAGCCCTCGCAGTTGTAGACCCGCTTGGCGTCCATCCGGCTGACCCGGCTTTTCACCGGCCCCCGGATCAGCTCGTAGGGCAGATAAAAGCCCCGGAGTTTGTCCGCCAGGGGCAGAAGATGCTTCGCTTCCTCCCTGCGGGGATTCGCCCGGCACCATTCCCGCAGGCAATCCCTTGCCTCCCCCTCCGTGAGGCGGAAGGGCAGGATCATTTCCGGCATCTCCTCGGAAACGGCGTAGTCCCGCCGCACCAGGGCGCGGCCGCAGAAGGCGCAGGAAGTCTGGGCCTCCTGCTCCTCAAAGACCAGCTCGGCCCC
>JAEEGG010015201.1_pt1 | contig 16185 bp, 12 predicted proteins | sample 9134161 | NCBI WGS metagenome assembly JAEEGG01 (sample SAMN16246543, study PRJNA631951) | gut metagenome | biome: gut microbiome; feature: rumen; material: CR-attached | host: Bos | place: Iran: Karaj | collected 2018-10
CGCGCGGCGATGCGAAGGAGTCGTGGGACAACATCGACATCTTCGGTTGGATGGGCTACAAGATGCAGGTGAAGATCAACTTCCTCTGCCGCGACTCCATCCTGGCAGCGCCGGTGCTGCTCGACCTGTGCCTCCTGAGCGACCTGGCGCAGCGTGCCGGCCGCTCAGGCATCCAGCGTTTCCTCTCCTTCTTCCTCAAGGCGCCGATGCACGACTACCTCTCGGGCGAAAAGCCTGTCAACGACCTCTATCAGCAATATGCCATGCTGAAGAACGCCCTGCGCGAAATGGGCGGCTACGATGCCGACCAGCCGCTGGACTAAACTTCTGTCCTTTTGCACCTTTTTGCAACTCTCTTCGCGGAGGGGTATCGAAACGGATTACCCGTTTCTGCATCCTGCTATTTTCTGAGCGCGGATGGCGAAGAACCGTATTGCTGTTTAAATACACGGCTGAAATGAGTGGGATTCTCGAACCCCAGGCTGTATGCCACATCTGCTACGGACATCTTCGACGAGAGCAACATCTGGCGGGCTTTCGCCAGGCGCCTCTCACGAATCCATTTGGCCGGAGCCTCTCCGTAGATGCTATGGAAGTCGCGCTTGAAGCTGGAGAGTGAACGGCCCGAGAGATAGGCCAGTTCTTCGAGCGAAACGGGCGACGTGTAGTTTTCCTCCACCACGCGATGGACGTCCGCCTTGACAGGTTGTCGCAACTGGAGCATCTGGCGGAAAATATTCTTCGAGCAGTCCATCACATTGAACAGCAGTTCCATCACCTTCAGCCGCAGCAGCCCGGGATTGATTTGCGACGGGTCGTTGAAATAAGGAGCCAGCGACCAGCAGTAGGCCACAAGGCGGTCGCTCATGGGTGAAACCTGCGCAGAGAGTTCTTCGGTCATCGGCGGCACGCTGACTTGCTGTGTGGCGAGAAAATCCTTCAGCAGTTCATCATTGACGGCGAACAACAGGCTCTCGAAGAGTCCCGTCTCCGGAGACCCTTGCTTCTCATAGTTGACGCTCTGAGCCTTGCGCAGCAGAATCATCTCGTTTTTGCCCACCGTCCAGGATTGCCGCCCGCAGGTGAGCTTCACGCTGCCGCCCAGCACCACGTAGAGCAGATGTTGCTCGAGGAAGAATGTGCCCCGCTCGCCTGCCGTCGCAATACACTGGTCGATGATGCTTCCGCCATCGAGCAGCAGCGACGAGGTGGTGCAGTCGCCGCTGATCAGGGCGGAGGGGAATTTCGTTATTTTGCCCATACAGACTGTTTTTGTCTGCAAAGGTACTGAAATTTTTTCAGAAAACAGGCGCAGTTCGGCTTATTTCTGTACGGTGTTTGAATTTTGGTTGTAGGCTTTGGCCACACATTTCCACTGTCCGTCAATCTTCAGGAGCAACAGGACGTCGGTGAAGTCGATGGAGCCGCCCCAACCTTCCTCCAACACGCGAACGACGGCCAGTGTCTCTTCCAGCTCCAGCACGTCGATGCGCGTCTTGAACCCGTCGCCGGCGCCCACGGTGTCCACGTTGTGATAGAACTGATCGATGCTGCCGCGCTCCAACTTGCCGTTCAGGAAACCGAACAGACAGGCATCCTCCGTAAACAGTTCCTTGGCATACTTGCTGTTGCCCTCGGCAACGCTCTTCGTGAACTTGGTTGCAGCCTCTACCACTGCATTGTAGTCTTCAATCTTACTTCTCATGATTATACTTTTGATTATTTTGATGAATTATAAACTCTTTCCCAGGTTATAACAGTCAGGCAGTTTGGGATGTCCGTCAATATCACCTACGTTGAACACGCCTCCGGCGTTAATCTCACCGAGGCTCTTCCATCCCAGATGATGGAGCAATGCGTGGTAATAGTCGGCCACAGGCTTAAAGTTGTCTTCGGTATCACCCTCGGAGGCCATAAGCAATACTGTTTCCTTGTAGGGGTTACGGTAGTTCTCGTCCTTTTCGGCTACAGCAAAAAGTCTGTCAAAAGCAGCTTTCAGAATCGCCGTAAAACTCCAATAATACATAGGTGATGCCAAAACCAGAACATCAGCCTGCTCATAGACTGGATAGATTTGGTCCATGTCATCCTTTTGGACACAAGGACTATCTGGATTCTTGCCTCCTTTACAACATCCAAGACAAGCATGGATATTCATCTGTTTGAGATTGAAGACCGTCACTTCGTTGCCGGAATCCTCAGCTCCACGCTTGAATTCGTCAATCATTTGTTTCGTATTACCCTTCAACCTGGGGCTACCGTTAAGTATCAGCACTTTCTTATTCATTGTCTCAATTTTTTTGTTTTACTTTCCGGCTGCAAAGGTACAATGATTTCGGCAAACAGACTTTTCTGTTCAGTTCAACTTTTCTTTCTTTTTCAACCAAATAAGACTCGCCCTCGCGGCGGGTCTTTATTTGCTCTCCGTTTTTACGCCCCAGTTAGAGAAAATTTGCGCGCTAACTGGAAAACCGATTTTCTTTAGTTAGAGGCCACTTAGGTTTGTTGTAGCAAAAAGTCATAGATCGCTTGTCGTTCTTCACTCTTCACTCTTCGTTCTGCACTCAGAGCGTCAGCTCGGAAACGACGGTGCAAAGATACGACAGCGACATTGCGCTTTTCGAATAAATGAACAACTTTTTTCACAAATTTTTTTGAGGGTGGTCATTTGGTCATTTGGTCATTTGTCAAAATCTAAAACAAATGCTGTCAAACCGCCACTATAGTATAAATATTTTATTTATATATAGTGAGCAAATAACCGCATTCCCGAAATTGAAAATGACCAAATGACCGCAAGACGATTAGCATAAGTCTCTGGTTATCTGCAGCAAAACACTAATCACGCGTGGTCATTTTATCATTACTGACTATAACTTTTTATCCCCAACAGTACAAAATCCGGGCAAAAAAGGAGGTGTGAGCAATGAATGAAAAGGATATCATATGCCAGTACGCAAAGGAACTGAAGCTTGCAACGGTGAGGGAAAACCTCTCCCTGTTTGTGGAGGATGCCATGAGGGAGCAGTGGGGATATCTCATGTTCCTGCGCAGGCTGTTTGAGGAGGAAGTGACAAACCGACGTGAGAAAAGCAAGATTATACGCATGCATAGAGCTGACTTCCCGCAGATGAAGTATCTGGAAGAACTCCAAAGGGAGGAGCTTCCCCTTGAGGCACAGGTGTTACTGCCAGAAGTGGAGACTCTTGAGTTTATCAAGGATGGACGCAGTATAGTTATGTATGGCAATCCTGGCACAGGCAAGACACATATTGCCATCGGACTTGGCATCAAGGCCTGTCTTGAGGGATATACAGTTTTCTTTACATCCGTGCCACACCTGCTGACACTCATCAGGGAGGCAAAGACTGAAAAGACACTGCGGAATCTGGAACTCAAGTTTGAGCGTTATGACCTCGTCATATGTGATGAACTCGGATATGTCGGCTTTGATAAGGAAGGTGCGGAAATGCTATTTAACCACCTCTCTCTTAGAACAGGCAAAAAGGCTACCATCATCACAACAAACCTGCCTTTTACAAGGTGGGAAGAGGTACTCAAGGATAAGGTCCTATGCTCTGCCCTAGTAGATAGACTATGTCACAAATCGTACCTTGTCAACATGACAGGTACATCATATCGTATTAAAGAAACAAAAAAAATTATAGGGAATAAGTAATGTATAACCAACTTTTTGTATATTTGCAGCGCTCAGTTGGATTGGTATACTATTGATTTATTATTTGGTATACTTTTACGTTATCATTTACATTATTGCTATAAATTTTGCACTTCGTGCACATATGATTAAAGAATAAATACTGTGGAAAAAACTCCTCCCCGGCCAGGGAGGAGTTTTCAAAAACAATCCGTCAGTCCTTATTCAAATCAATTTATCCCAATTTCTTTCAGTAAAAACGCGTTCAGTCAATTATTTGCAGAGAACTTTCTGGCCGTTCACAATGTACATTCCCTTCGTAGGTGTGCTGACGAGACGGCCGCTGAGGTCATAAATCAAGCCTTGTGCCTCGTCGGTTGTCACTGTCTGGATGCCCGTGGCTTCACCTTCGAAGTGGACAACGGGTTTGGCTTCGCTGCCTGACGGAGTTTCGAGGGTGAGATAGGCACGAGTGCCCTTCATCGTGCCCGACTCGTCGCCGACGAGGTAGAAAGCGCCATCGCTGATGACGTAGTTCTCACGCCCTGCCATGGTGCTGCGGCTGACGGTGGTGGCTGCCGCATAGGAACCCGTCATGGTGCCGCCAGTGAAGGTGGCTGCCACGGGGGTGCCGTTCGTAGTCAGGATGCCGCTGAAGTCGTAGGTATTGTCGCTGCTGAGGGTCGTGGGCACGAGCAGAAAAGGCACGTGGGCGGTGGTGCTGCTGAGGGTTTCGGTGTTGAGCAGACCAGCCTCGCCGTCGTAGTCGGTAATCTGTTCCAGCACACTGCCCGGACCGAACACTTGCTCGGCCTGGGCGGCGGTGAGGACGAAGGGGAGGACAAGGGTGTTGTGCTTGTCGGCCTTCAATGTGCGGATGAGCCGTGCAGCCGTGATGTTAGGGCGTTCCACGCTGTAGTCGGCACTCTCGTCGAGGGTCGAGGGGTGCAGGTTGATGTGGAAGTTGAACTGGCAGGCACGGTGTCGGCCTTCGCCGTCGGACGGTGTGAGCATATAGACGGTGCAGACGTAGGTACCTGCCCGACAAGCATTTGGACGCTGACCGTGTCCGAGTTTCAAGGTGCCGCCGTCGATGTAGAAACCTTCGATGTTGAGGAAGATGCGGGCCGTGGCTTCGTTCCAAGTGGGCTGGTTGTAGAGGGTGCCTGGTGTGCCGTCAGCGTTCTCGAACCAGAAGCCTTTGGCGTCGCTGGCATTCTTCGTGCGGCTGATGTTTTCGTCGTCGAGCGGAGCATACATCATGTCGAGCGAGAACTGGCTGATGGGCAGTTGGAGCAGCGTAGGAACGTCGCCCCCGGCCGACATGCCGCTGACGTTGTGCTGGGCCCATCCGTCGCTCACAGGATAGTAGTCGATGTTGATGTCCTGGGTGTGGACGATGTCGAGGTCGCTCTTGCTGACCACGACGGGATAGGCCTCGAAGGTGGCTTTGTCGCTGGTGCGGGGCATCCAGACTTGCATATAACCACGTCCGCGGTTGTTCCAAGCATAATAAGGCACGAGCGTCAGCGTGGCATCGGCCGTGGCCTGGCCTTGCTTCACCTGACCTGCCACGTTGATGCCCTTGAAGGTGTACGAGGCGATGCTGGCGTCGGTGACGGTGGCCTCAGCCTCGTCGTTGCAGATGAGGGCGTAGAAGTTGTCGGGATTGTCGATGCCTTCCATGCAATAGACGATAGGTCCGCGCTCGAGGGCAACCAGTCCCTGGTCGGCAGCGACAGCGTCGTTGGCAATGACGTGCTGCACAGGCATCGGCAGACTGAAGGTCACTTCGTCGCCTTCGCTCCATGTACGATTGATGGTCATGTAGCCGTCCTGCATCGTGTATTCGACAGGCGTGCCGTTGACACTGACAACGATGTCGGCGTGTGTGCCATCGACATAACTGTAGAGGTCGCTGGGCACAGGCTCACCCTTTGCCCAACCGGGCAGACGGAGCATGAGCGTTAAATTTTTCTCAGTCAAGTCCTCGACATTAAACCCTAAGCGTATATCTCCATTCCAAGGATAGTCGGTCGTCTGTGTGAGGTGCAGCGTGCCATGCGAACCAAGGTCGATGTCGGCCGTGCCCTGCATGTACAGGTTCACATAGACCTTGTCGTCCTTGTGGGCATAGACATAACCGGGCACGGAGGCGATGAAGCGACAGAGGTTGCTCGGACAGCAGGCACAGCCGAACCACGGCTCGCGCTCGGCCGAACGCCCGTTGTAACCGTTGCCGTCGCTGGCCAGCGGATTGGGATAGAAGAAGCGGTTGCCGTCGAGATTGATGCCGCTGATCACGCCGTTGTAGAGCGAACGCTCGAGCACATCGTAGTACTTCGACTCGCCGTGCAGCAGGAACATGCGCCAGTTCCAATAGACGTTGGCAATGGCGGCACACGTCTCGCAGTAAGCCTCCTTGTTGGGCAGTTCGTAGTTGGCACCGAAGGCCTCGCCAGCATGGCGCGCACCGATGCCGCCGTTGATGTAGAACTTCTTCTCAGCCACATTGCTCCAAATCTTGTCGATGGCCGAGAGATAGGCCTCGTCGCCCATGATGGCTGCCACATCGGCCATGCCGCTGTACATGTAGGCGGCACGCACGGCATGTCCCACGGCCTCGTCCTGCATCACCACGGGCTTGTGGGTCTGGCTGTACTCCTGGCGCATCACGCCGCGACCGCCACGCAAGTCGAGGAAATATTTCGCCAGACGCAGGTAGTCTTCCTTGCCTGTGGCGCGATAAAGTTTCACGAGTCCCATCTCGACAATCTGGTGACCAGGCTCGTAAGTCAAACCTCCTTCGAGGAAGTCATGGACAAGCAGGTCGGCATTCTTCGTGGCGATGTCGAGCAACGACGTCTTTCCTGTAGAAACATAGTGCGCGTAGGCAGCCTCGTAGAGGTGACCGGCGTTGTAGAGTTCGTGCGACAGGTCAGGGTCTTTCTCCCAGCGGTTCTGCCCCACCCATCCATGCATGCCGGCAGGGTTGCCAGCCGTACGCGGCGTGTAGAGGTAGCCGTCGGGCTCCTGTGCAGCACCGACGATGGCGATGAGTTCGTCCATCTTTGCCGAAATCTGTTCATTGGGCTTCACCTGCACGCTGTAGGCCATACCCTCGAGAATCTTGTAGATGTCCGTATCGTCGAACGTACACTCGGTGTCGAAATAACCGATGTTCTCACCGCGCAGAATGGCAGCAGCCTTCTGGAAGTTCAGCACGCGGTTGGAGTTGTAGCACTGCTCGATGGCAAATGGAATCGTTACGGTCTGGTTCTGCTCCATACGCGGCTGCCAGAACTGGTCGGTCAGGTGTACTCGTGCAAAGTCAACGTTCTGAATCGGATAGTCGCCATAAGTTACTGCCACTTCCGTGCGATGACCCAGTGCTTCCCATTCGGTCACGCCCACACCGCTGTAGGCCGAGCCGTTGCCCTGTGCCTGAATGAAAAGGCGCAACTGCTTAGTCTCCACAGGTTCGAAACGTACGCTGCTCACCTCGGTGCGACTCTGTGTATAGGCCTCTCCAGCGAGCAAGGTCACATCTTTCCACGTACTATTTTCTTCGTCCCAGTACTGCACCTTCCATGATGCAGGGAGGACAACATGGTCGCCTGGCACGTCGCTGTCCGTCCACCATGCCACACGCACACGCTCCACCGTCTGCGGCTTGTTCCAGCCGTAGCGCAACCAGTGGTCACGCGTACGGTTCGGATCCCATGTGTTCCAATGCTTGTTCTCGGGCAGTTCGCCAAAGCCGATGATGCCGTCGTTCACCGTGTAGAGCGAAGTCGTCGCGTGGGTGAAACTGGCTTCCAGTTCCGTCGCGTCGTAGGCCAGGTTGTCCAGTGCTTCGGGCAGGTCGGCGACATAGTCGGTCGTTGTGCCTAGCATGATTTGGATGAATTCATTCAAATCGTCCAGCGCCACATGAGCATGCTGGTGCCAATAGTTGATGAATTTTTGTTGCAATGTTTCACCATCGAACGTCTTGACATACGTCACGATGGGTTCTACCAATGCTTTCGTTCGTGTTTCACCTTCTGGGAACGAAAGCGCCGTCAGTTCATATTCTTGATAGAGGTCTTCCTCGGACAGGCCCAGCAGACCTTCGAGCATGAGGGCCAGCGTACCTGTGCGGTCGGCACCCCAGATGCAGTGGAAATAGACTGGATTGCCCACACGCAGGTTCTTCAGGATGAAGTCGAAGTCGCTGCGATAGTTGGCCCATGCCGTACGAACGCCGTCGAGATAGTAAGGTTCGTTCACCACACGCAGGTAGTCAACGTCGCTGCCCAGCGGCGACACCTTTATATTTAGCGCCTGCGCATGCGTGCGCAAGTCGAGTTCGGCACGGATGCCCACTTCGTCGTGCAGCGTCTGCAGGGCAGCAGCAGATGCCGTGTATTTTTCGCCCTGCAACTCACATCCGCGGAACAACTTGCCGTACTGAACGGTCTCGCCGCTTGCCGTGGTCCATCCGCCCAAGTCGCGGATGTTCTGCAAACCGTCGGCGCTGACCACATGCACCCATTCGGGGGCTTCTTCGTCAGATCCTACCACATTGAGCGTCAGGTCCATCTCGACGGCGTTGGTGCCGTTGACGGCATAGAAAACCGTGTGGTAGGTATCGCCAATTTTCGAGGTGTAGGCATTGTTATAGACACCTGCCTGACCTGTCCAGATGATCAGATTCGTGTCGTCGTCGGTCACAGGCTGGATGAACCACCAACTCTGACCGCCCCACGACGAACGGTAGCCGTTCTTGTCATACCAGTTGTCGTTGTTGTGGCCATAGGTTCCGTCGCCTGCGAGCGGGAAGTAGAGCATATTGTTCACGTTCGACTTCGTCACGGTCGTGCCCAGCATCGCCGACAGGTCGCTGTAGGGAATGGGCAGCACCGTATGGTCATACAGCGTGTTGGGGTTCTGCTTGGCAGTCAGCACATAGCGCACAGCCACCTGCAGGGTTTTCGAGTCCGTCTTGTAAGTGAACGGCACCTGGAGCGAAACCTCCTCGCGCGTCACAGTGGGCACACCGATGACTGCATCGGCCCACAGGCTTGTCGTCGAGACAAGCATCAGCAACATCGTTGCCAGAATTCTGTTCATTCTCATAAAATAAAACATTAAATAAAACATTTTCTATTGTTACTTTTATTTTCGCTGCAAAGTAACAACAAAAACGGCAACACGGCCTAATTATCCGCGTTCAAAACAGTCGGAAGTTCCGTTCATAGGGTGTTTTGAACGATTCGTCCGACTGTTTTGAACCGATTTTCAGAGGAAATTATTCGGCGTTTCGACGCACCTCGCTGGGCAGCATACCCGTAACTTCGCGGAACACATGGGCGAAGTGTTCACGGTCGCTGAAACCGAGACGGCGCGCCACATCGGCGACGGTGGCTGTGCGCTGCTGCAGCATTTCGCGGGCCGTCTCCATCTTGATGTCGCGGATAAACTGGAGCGGCGTCTGTCCCGTGATGGCCTTGAGTTTGCGTACGAGCGTCGAACGCGACATGTTCATTCCGTCGGCCAGGTCGTTGACGCCAAAATCGGTTTCGCTCAGATGCTGACCGACGATGGTACGGGCTCGGTCAAGCAGCATCTGGTCGAGGGCGGCATAGGCCGACGTGGCGGGCTGCGACGTCGGCGCGGTCACATAGTCGTGCATGGCAACGAGTTCGGCGCTATCGTGCCAGATGGCTTCCTCGGCACGGCGCGAACGGTGCATGAAGTAACGGTCGAGGAGCACCAGCAGCAGTACGGCACCTATTATATATATAAGGTACGCGAGGGTGGTCTCGTACCAATGAGGCTGACGGCTGAAGCGGAACGTCGTCACGTCGCTGCTCCACAGGCCGTTGGGGTCGGTGCCGCGCAACAGGAGTTGGTGTTCGCCACGGGCGATGTGGGGCAAAAAGAGAGCGTTCGCACCGATGCGCAGAGTGGTCCAAGGGCCGTCGTCGAGTCGGTAGGCATAGCGCTGGCTGGCGGCATGCAAGTGGTCGAGCGACGAGAAGTGGATTTCGATGTCATGGGCATCGGCCGACAACGGTTGTCCGACAGGAACACTCTGGCCTTCGACACGCAGGTCGGTGACGACGACATGGACAGGCTGTGCCATGCCTTCGAGTTGGAGCGAGGGATGGCAGACGATGTAACCGTCGAAACCGCCCACCAACACAGTGCCCTCGGACGTGTCGAGACTGAGGGCGCGTGGCATGAAACGAGGCAGCGAGAGGGTTTGGTTCGTGCTGACAACACGATAGACGCGGCTGTGCGGGTCGAACTCGGTCAGGCGGCTGTTGGTCAGAATCCACAAGTGATTATGTGGGTCGCAGACGATCTTCTCGACCATGTCGCCGTTCATGCCCGCCGCCTCGGACAGGTCGTTAAAGTGTGTCAGGTCGCCGCTGCTGCTGAGCAGACGTCCGTCGCCAGTGCCAATCCACAACGTACCATCAGACATCGAGGCGATGCAGAGGAGGTCGGTAGGCATCGAGTGGAGTTTCTGCAGGCGGCCGCTCCGCAGGACTGCGATGCCACGGCCTGTGACAGTGGCATAGACGGTGCCGTCCTGAGTCTGGGTGAAACTGGTCGTGTGACCCAGCGACTGACCAGCCTCGTCGGTGACGGTTTTCAACTCACGAGTGGCTGTTGTGTAGTGAAAGATGTCGTCATAGGAACCTATCCAAAGGTTGCCGTCGTGGTCTTCGAACACGGTCTTGGCATGCTGTCCGTCAGGTAGTTGTACGGTGTGGGTGATGCGCATCTGCATGCCATCGGAAACGACTCCATAGACGTAGTCGGTGGCCGTCACGGTCCAGATTTGATGGGGCTGGGCCGAGGGCATCAGTTCGTGGACAAAGTCGAGATGGGACGATGCTGTAGAAGGGCTGTCGGCATAGGTCGCCAGTTTTCCCGTGTGAAGGTCGTAAAGGCACAGCCCCACACGCTCCTGCGAAATCCAGTAGCGGTCGTCGGCATCGTGACTGAGCGACAGGAGCAGCGTCGAGCGATGGAAACGCTCCTGAATGGGCGGTACGCTGTATCGTTCGCGGTTGAAGGTCTCGAAGTCGATGACCTGGCTCTGACGGTCGTAGCCAGCAATCCAGATGCTGCCGTCGCGGGTGCGAATGAGTTCGTTCATCATCTTCATGCCCAGCGTGTAGCCTCGCAGGTCGTGAGCGAGGTCGATGGCCCGCAGCGTGCCTGTGCTGTCGATGTCGAAGGCATGCAAGTCGTCGAGCGACGTGGCCCAGAGACGGTGGCCATTCTGCTCGGGAACGACATAGAAGAAGTGGTGGATGGGTTGCCCGATGGCGTTGTACACTTCGGGCTGGACAACGTAGCGACCGGCGGTTGTCCCTGCCTTCATGTCAAGTCGGACCAAGCCTCGGTCGCGGGTCGTCAGCCAGAGATAGCCGGCTGTCTCCGTCACGTCGCTGACTGGTAGATGGGCAGCGATGCTGTCGAGCGGAGTCCATTGATGCTTGGAAGGTTCGTAGCGACAAAGTCCCTTGTTGTAGAATGCCGAAAGAAGCATGCCATCGGCCGTCTGGAAGAATCGCGCAGTGACATCGGCAGCGGTCTTGACGGGTTGCTGGTCCTGACCGACAAGATAGGTGGCATGGGACGTCGAGAGATAGACGGTTCCGTCGGGGGCACAAAAGAGTTCCTGCACCTGTTTGTCTCCAAGAACTTCGGGACAATAGGGGTGCACCACATAATCGCTCTTGTCGATGAAAAACGCGCCCGACGGCGTTCCGAAAAGGATGCGATGAAGGCTGTCCTCGGCGATGCAGAGGATGAGATTGCTGCGAAGCGGAGCAGGATGCAGATAGTCGTTGCGGAACAAGCGGACGTCATAGCCGTCGTCGCGACACAGACCATCGACAGTGCCATACCACAGGTAGCCCTCAGTATCCTGCATGATGCGGTGGACACTGAGCACAGGCAGTTTGGATACCTGCGGAATGGGTTGCAAGGTCGCCATGCTGGAGGTCTGCGCCTGTGCCGAACAAAGCGTAGTCAAACAAATCGCAAAAAGCAGAAATCTCTTATTGCAGGGCCTCATTCTTCCGTTTTCTCTTTTTCTCCTCTTCGTTCTGAAGCGTGGGATAGACGATGCGGGTGTGGTAGATGTTGCGCAGACGGTCCTTGAGGACGTTCTTGGTCATGGCAATGTCGCGGAAGGCCAACGTCTTCTCCGAGAGGTCGTGAATCAGATAAACACCCTGATAGATGCTCTTCAACTCATCGAGCATCGCATCTATCACTTTCAGTAATTCTATTTGCTTCTCAACGTCTGGAATCACCGCGTCGATCATCCGGTGGTGGCGTCCGACCATCTCGTGATACGAGTCGAGATAGGCCGCATCGCCCTCCTGTGCCATTTGGGCCGTACGGATCAGTTGGTCCGTCACGCCGCCCAGGGCCGAAACCACCACGACGACCGAGTCGCTCGAGGCTTCCACGATTTTCTTGACATTGAGAATGCTTTCTACGGAACCTACGGACGTTCCGCCAAACTTCATTACTCTCATGTTACAAGTTGTTCAGTATGTAAAAGTGACTGCAAAGGTACGATTAAGCGAGCACAATTCCAAATTTTGGAGCAGCGAGAGCCCAAAAAACTAGTTTTATTGGTCGAGTCGCGGCATGGACGTAGGACATTAATTCCGTCTCACCCTTCTCGTTGATGATTTCAGAGCGTTCCACCATGCCGGATACGGGTGTCTTGGTCTTCGTCGAGCGGCCCTGCGTGTGGGGTGTACGCATGGACTGATGCTTCCATTTCTCTCGTCCGCCGATATACACCTCGTCGCACTCAATCTCGCCACGGAAGGCCTCAGAGTCATCCTGAGCATAGAGACGGCGAACCTTCTGAAGAATATGCCATGCAGTGTTCTGACTGACCTTGATGTCACGCGCCAGCTGACAGGAAGAGATGCCCTTCTTGTGCGACGATATGAGGTACATGGCAATGAACCACTTGACGAGCGGCAGATTGCTGTCCTCGAAGATTGTGCCCACCTTGCAGGAGAAGTTGCGCTTGCAGTGGTTGCAGCGGAAACGCCCGTCCTTGCGTGTGGAGCAGTGGTGCTGTCCGCAATAGGGGCAGACCACGTCTTGGCTTTTGCCCACGCCCCAACGTGTCTCAACGACAGCCTGTCTGCAAGTCTGTTCGTTGCTGAAGTAGAGTGTCATGGCCACGAGGCTGTCAAACTGTGTGAAGTCTATCATAATCCGTACCTTTCTATAAAAATAAGAATCCTCTTATAAAAGTAAAGCTAAGGTACGCGATTTCAAAAAGATTGCCATTATGCCATCCTTCAGGAATCCCTCTCTTTAGTTTCTCGTTCCACACCATCTTGCCACCAGAGGATTTGTAGGGGCGTCCGTTCTCATCGGGGAAGTCGAACTGTACAAACCAGAAGTCGTAAATCTGTTTGGCAAGTGCTTCCAGATTCTTGTTTATCTCACGATTGAGTGAAATCTTGCGGTCGATTAAAGAAAGGAATTTACCGACGACTATCAGGTGGACTACAGCGTGCTGCTGGGCACTGAGGGCCACTATCTGTGGGGGCGCTGGCTGCCTGCAGGCTTTGATACCTATGAGATACCGACCATTTGGTCGTACGAGGCAGATGGGACGCTCTATGAATACGACGTGCGCGATGCGGTGTTCGACGACGATGCGAACGTCTTCACCTACACCCCCGAATTGGTTGCCACGAGCAAGTGGGCTGGCACGCTGGCCTCCGTCTATGGGACAACGGCTTTCGACAAGGCCGTGGGCTGGAGCCGCTGGTTGCGTCTGAACCGCCAGGAGCCTTCGCTCTGGAGCAAGAGTGGCTTCAACGACGAACTGGAGGACGACGACGAATAGAGATATTGAAGTTCCGCAAGTAGGGTGTCCAATTTGTTGTACATGTTTTTAAGCAGAAAGTAGGTTTCTTCGCTTGACTATAGGATTAGGCTTTAGATTACACGTTTTCCAGAGTTTTACATGATCCATAGTTGTCCTTTCCATAGCTTTATTAATATCAAGTCTCTTTACACTGTCAATGTCATGAAACTTAGCCTTGAGAGGAATAAAGAGTATAGACTCTGTAAAACCGTTTGTCTTGTTCATCGGCATCCTATCCTTAAACAGTCCAAAGTCAGACTCTATTATGTCAGAAGAGATATTGTGAACGGGGTGCTTCGTTGTTAACAGCCTGCACTCTGTGTCAAGATACCCGCTCATGTAGTCCTTCAGGCGCCTCATTCTCTCGTTGCCATCCAAGAGTCTCTGTCTCATGGTCTCCTTGCACTTGGCTATGGTCTTCAGGGAGAATCCTTCCTGCTTACAGAGTTTCATTATGTCAGTATATGTCGAAAGCACTTCGTCCAGTTCCTCCACAAATCCTGCGTTCCTATAGACAAACGAGAAGTAGTACTTTTCGCCCTTTGTCATCCTGTGGTAGTTAAGCAGTATCTTCTTTGCCCAGTCAATGATTGAATACATGTTCATGAAGCGAGCCATACTTCTTTGTTTTGGAGGCATGAGATAGGCAAACTTTGTCAAGGCCAGATGCTTGGTATTACCAACCAGGCTCTTAAAGTTGGCAAACTCCTCGTCTTCCTCATAAATCCACTTCAAATACATCGCAAATGTATGGCTTATGTCCTTGTGGTGTGGCAACTTCAAGAGACTCATTGCCTTCTTCAGATTCTTTCCATTATCTGTAATGCAGTACTCTGGAGCATGCTTTTGTTCCAAGGCAATCTCGTTGCAGAAATACTTGACCTCTTCTGCAGGCCAGCTATTAGAGACAGCCATCCCTACAACCTCCCCGTCTGCATGTGTAAGGGCTTTTCTTGTATGATCTGCCGGTACCTTCAGAGCAAGCAATACCTGCTGGTCATTGACAGATATGCTGGCATCCAATATGAGTGCATATGCTTCCGCCATGTCTATCTTCTTATGTCTCATCATGTCAACACCCATCTTTGCAAGCCAAGTCCTTATTGTGGTGTGGCAAGGGGACTTGCCCAGCAGACCGTTAAACATGAATGTAACAACCTCCAGCGTCTTTGCCGCCTGTCTCGGGCTGACTCCAGCATAGATGCATAGCAACAGGGACATCTGGATTAGGAATCCTGAATAGGTGTACCGTTTGATAGCATCGAGAGTAATTGTCGTTGTTCTTTGGTCAAAGCTATGGTCTTGGCGTCTTTTTTTTTACGTTCCTTACTGAGTTCTTTCTTGGCTTGCCTGGCTTCCGCCTTTGCTTCTTTTATCTGTTTCTTGGCTTCTGCCAACTGCTCCTCTAACCTTGCAATCTTTATGTCCTTATTCATGATTATCTACTTGATTATTAGACCATAAAGATACAACATTTTTACGACATACGCAAGTTTTTTGTGAACTATTTTCAATTTATAGTGTTGATTTTTATAGCGTTATATGTCATTTATGTTGAGACTGTCGGTACAACAAATTGGACACCCTATTAAAGAAGACAATGAAAATACCTTCATTCGAGACTCGGACTTGTTTACTTGGCTTGTCCAAGAGCCGTAGGTCTGAATGCAGCAATTTCCTTCGGGTAATCATGAAGTGAACCCCAGAAATAAACGAAATTTTCTGGGGTTCACTTTAATTGTGCGGAGTTTTTCTAATTGTGATGTTGAACTCTATTCTGTGAACTCAATCACATTAGCTGTAGCATCGCAGACAATCTCCGAGTATAGTCCAAAGAAGGTCTTGACAGAGGTGTGTACTGTAACATTAGCCAGGGCTTGCGAATCCGTTAAATTAACACTGCGTGACATTTCGTCAATAGCATTGGCTCGAAGTGCAGCTTTACGTATTCCGCCGAAGCCGAGCACATAGGTGGCCTTAGATTGTCCGTATGCTTGTCCCAACACTTTGAAGTTTTTCTTCTGGAGAAGCACATTGGTTTCTGACACACCGTATGCCGAGGTACGGGTCATACCACAACTGGTTAACGACAATGTTGCAACGATGGCAACAAATGCAATAAGTAACTTTTTCATAGTAATTTTGATGAAGTTTATTATTAATGTTTAGTCTCTCCAACTGGAATATTGTTTATTCTGCTTTTTCATTGGTGTTTCCTTTGTATTTTGTTTTTTCATTGGTGGCTCTTTTGAACATTTGATAATGTATGGAACCTCATCATGTAAATAATACCTTTCAAATTTGCCCTCTGCATTTTTCGTCCATTTGGGTACTGCATTATATTTGTTTACTTTTTTACCATGCTCGTTCATACAAAATATACTATTGACTCCTTTCGAAATCCTTTTTAAGTTTAATGTATCCAATGGGAATAAAAATAAACCATCTATTTTACATTCATTTATAATGTGTTCTGTAACCTTCAATGAAATACCGCCATCTTTTGTACTTATAATATAATTATCATTTAACTTTGTAAGTGGCATTTTGTAATCAAAAGTACCAATAAGAATGAAAAAAATACTATCAGTAGAGCTATATCCAATTC
>JAEEGG010015210.1_pt1 | contig 16182 bp, 9 predicted proteins | sample 9134161 | NCBI WGS metagenome assembly JAEEGG01 (sample SAMN16246543, study PRJNA631951) | gut metagenome | biome: gut microbiome; feature: rumen; material: CR-attached | host: Bos | place: Iran: Karaj | collected 2018-10
TGTTGCGGTCCCTTAGCGCAGGAGCGAAATAGGACAGGCTCCTGAAATCGATGCGGCTGTCCTTGATGTTGCCGGTCATCCTGACCTCGTCCAGGAAATTGCTGAAAGAATGGGTGTCATTGTATGACATCGTGTATTCAGGCATGTTGATCACCGACCAGTTGTCGGTCAAGTGGAGGTCTTCGATCAGTGTCATCCCATGTCCCACCCTGGTTTTCCCGGAGAGTGACTTGATGTCATATCCGCTTTTCTCGGTGGCGCTGAGGCTTTCCACGACTCCTGTCATATAGCCTTTTGCCAGGCTCAGGCTTCTGGCTGAAAGGGAATGGACCGTGATGTCCATGTCGCTCCAGTCGATTCCATGGTCTTTGGGAGGCTTCTCATTCTTCAGGTTCAACAGCCTGAACCTGAAATCCTTGGCAACGACTTTCCCGGCGTCGAAGATGTTCCCCATTTCCTTCTTGTCTTCCTTGTCCTTCTTGGACAGGTTGAAGACCCGGCTCAGGTTGTTTCCATCCTTATCTATGACCAGATTGAAATCCGCATCATTCACGGTGACCCTGCGGAGATGAAGCCCTTCTTTCTTGAACAGTCCCTTGAGCGAGAATGTGGCTACCAGCGACTTTATGCTGGCGAGGGTGTCGATGGTTTCTCCGGAGGGGAGTACCGGCGGGTCGTTATCCAAGATTGCGACATCCCTGAGGGAGACGGCGTTGAAAGGCTCAAGATGGATCCTGGAGAATTCTATCCTGCCATTCAATTTCTCTTCCAGGGAGGCGATGACCTTCCTGGCGATGAAGGTCTGGACTCCGGAAGTCTGGAGGAGAAGCCATAAGGCGAACAGCACAGCTGCTATCGCCACGACTATGGTCCAGAATATCTTGAAAGCCTTTTTCACAATCTACAAAGTTACCAAATAACTTTGAATATTTTTTGACTATCTTTGTATTCCGTAAAAAGTCTTTGAATATCATGTCGGATTATATCCTTGGGATCGAATCAAGCTGTGACGACACTTCTGCAGCTGTGTTGAAGGACGGTTTCCTGCTATCCAACGTAATTGCCAGCCAGCAGGTCCACAAGGATTTCGGAGGTGTGGTCCCGGAACTGGCTTCCAGGGCCCATGAACAGAACATCGTCCCCGTCGTAAGCCAGGCCCTCGACAAGGCCGGCATCAATCCATCCGACCTCACCGCGATTGCCTTCACACGCGGCCCTGGACTCCTGGGCTCACTGCTTGTAGGTACCTCATTCGCCAAAGCCCTCGGAATAGCCCTGGATATCCCTATCATCATGGTTAATCATCTGCAGGGCCATATCCTGGCAGGCTTCGTCGACCAGGAGGGGAAGGAGAACCGCCATCCTGCCTTCCCGTATCTCTGCCTGCTGGTTTCCGGTGGGAACTCCCAGATAGTCAGGGTGGACGGCCCGCTCGAGTATACGATTCTCGGCCAGACCATCGACGATGCGGTGGGGGAGGCCTTCGACAAGTGTTCCAAGATGATGGGGCTGGGGTATCCGGGAGGACCGGTCATCGACCGTCTCGCCCAGCAGGGCGATCCCAAGCGTTTCCAGTTCGCCAAGCCGCACATCCCGGGTCTCGACTACAGTTTCAGCGGTGTCAAGACATCCCTCCTGTATTTCGTCCGTGATGAGATTGCGAAAGACCCGCAATTCATAGAAAATAACAAGGAGGACCTGTGCGCAAGCTTCCAGAAGGTCCTGATAGACATCCTGATGGACAAGCTGATAAAGGCTGCGCGCCAGACCGGGATAAAGGAGGTCACGATCGGAGGAGGCGTTTCTGCCAACAGCGGTCTGCGTTCAAGGATAATGCTCGAAGGAAAGAAAAGGGGCTGGAATACCTATCTTCCTGAATTCAAGTTCACCACCGACAACGCGGCCATGATCGCCGTGGCGGGATGGTTCCGCTACAAGGCAGGTGAACGTACTCCGCTGGATGTGGCTCCGGTTTCCAGAATAGCTGATTATTAAAGATTTACGAATATGATTGAGTTTGAAATGACTGGCCGTGTCGGCCGTGACCTGAGGCCTGACGACGTCAGGATAGTTGCCGCCAGGGAGATGAACCTGAGGGGTAACGCCGTGATCAACGTGATCGACCCGACCAAATCATACCAGCCGACCTTCCCCAATGCTGCGGCGACCTGCGTCATCGCGCGACGCTCCATAGATGCGAGGAACGATGTCATCTACAGGTACAGGATCGAAGGATACAACCACCGTTTCGAATCCTATGTTCCTTACGAAGTCGCCTCTTACAAGGATGTCTCCGGTGCCGAACCTGTGATCGTAATCGGTGCAGGACCGGCCGGTCTGTTCGCCGCCCTCAAGCTCCTGACCCTCGGTCTCAAGCCCGTCATCCTGGAGAGAGGCAAGAATGTGCATGACCGCAAGTTCGACATGGCCCGGCTGAGCCGTGACGGAATCCTCGACCCGGACTCCAACTATTGTTACGGGGAAGGCGGGGCAGGCGCGTTTTCCGACGGCAAACTCTTCACCCGCTCTTCGAAGCGCGGGGACATCAGGGAAGTCCTTCACCAGTTCGTGGCATTCGGCGCAAACCCGCAGATCCTGATCGACGCCCATCCGCACATCGGTACCGACCGTCTTCCCAAGATTGTGGAAAACATCCGTCTGGCCATAGAGGAACATGGTGGTGAATACCATTTCGGAACGAAGGTCACTGACATCGTCCGCAAGAAGGATGGCTCACTGGAGGTAAAGGCCCTGGACAGCGAGCATCCTACGAAGACGACCGGGAAGCCCAAGGCTGTCAAGTACACTGCCAGGAAAGTGATACTGGCATCCGGTCATTCCGCGAAGGATATATATGAAATGCTCCTGGCCAGGGACTGCCGGCTGGAAGCCAAGGGTTTTGCCATGGGAGTGCGCGTGGAGCATTCCCAGGCCCTGATCAATGAAGCCCGGTACCACGGTCTCTGGGAGCCGGGTATGCCTGCGGCGGAGTATTCATTCACCCAGCAGGTTGACGACAGGGGAGTCTTCTCCTTCTGCATGTGTCCGGGTGGCGTACTGGTACCTTCCGCTACCGAGCCTGAGACCATAGTCATGAACGGAATGTCCAATTCCGCCCGCAGCGGGAAGTTCGCCAATGCCGGGGTAGTGGTCCAGATAGAGCCCGACGACGTGCCAGCTGAGTTTGAATCAGCCGGAGCCCTCAAGGGACTTGAATTCCAGAAATCGGTCGAACACAGGATGTGGGAGTATGCCGTAAAGCGTTCGTCCAATCCCATGGCCGCTCCGGCCCAGAGGATGATTGATTTTTGCAACGGGGTTGTCTCCGAGGACCTTCCCGAGACATCCTACAAGCCCGGAGTTGTCTCCGCACCTCTGCACGACCTGCTCCCTGATTTTATCTCTTCCAGGCTGCAGAAGGCCTTCCCCGAGGTCAACAAGCGTTCTATCAGGGGATTCTTCACCAATGACGCGCTGCTCGTGGGAGTCGAATCGAGGACTTCATCACCGGTAAGGGTACCGCGTGATCCCGAAACATACGAATCTGACGCCATACCCGGACTCCTTCCTTGCGGTGAGGGTGCCGGATATTCAGGAGGGATAGTCTCGTCCGCCATCGACGGTATCAACTGCGCTGTCGCCGCTTTCCGTTCCCTCTCATCCCCGGTCCCTGAGCATGCCGAAGGGCCGATGGATCAACAGGCTCACCAACCGGAGAAGTAGCCATGCCGGAAGACAAACCCACAGTCCATGCCGGCTTCCCGTCGCCTGCTCAAGACTATATGAACACGTTCATAAGCCTTGACAAGGAACTCGTCCGTCATCCGGCCGCTACGTTTTTCGCCCGCGTGGTGGGGGATTCGATGGTCGATGCGGGAGTGGATGAGGGTGATGTCCTGGTCGTCGACAAGTCGATAGAGCCTCAGGAAGGAGATATGGCCGTCTGTTTCATAGACGGAGAGTTCGCATTGAAGTTCATCTCCTTCAAGGAGCCGGAACCGGTTGCCGGGAAGACCCGGACCAGGAAAGCGTCAAAGCCAAGGTCATCCTACGACATCCTGGAGCACAGGAAGATGTGGCTGCTTCCCGCGAACGAGAAATATCTGCCCATAGAAGTGACCGAATCAAACGACTTCACCGTTTGGGGAGTCGTCACATATATCATAAAGAAAGCTTGTACGCGCTTGTAGACTGCAACAACTTTTTCGTTTCCTGCGAAAGGGCCTTCCAGCCTGAACTGGAGGGCAGGCCCGTCGTCGTCCTTTCCAACAACGACGGTTGTGTGGTGGCGCGCAGCAATGAAAGCAAGGCGTTGGGGGTACCGATGGGTACACCTTTTTTCAAAGTCAAATACCTGGTCGACCAGGGGAAGCTGGTAGTACGGTCCTCCAATTATACCCTGTACGGAGACCTTTCTGCAAGGGTCATGTCGCTTCTGGCTGAGGTGGCACCGAAACTCGAGGTCTATTCCATCGACGAGGCCTTCATGAATATGGACGGTGTGCGCCGGGAGGAACTTGTCCCGGTCTGTTCGGCCCTGATAAAGAAGATCCGCCGTTGGACAGGCATTCCGGTAAGTATAGGAATAGCCGAGACTAAGACGCTCGGCAAGGTGGCCAACCATTTCGCCAAGAAATACAAGGGTTACAGGGGAGTCTGCATGATCGACTCCGAAGAGAAGATGCGCAAGGCACTCTCCCTGACTCCCATAGGAGACGTATGGGGGATCGGGTGGAGAGGCGCGCCCAAGCTGGAGGCCCAGGGCGTCAAGACTGCCCTGGATTTCGTGGGAAGACCCATTGAATGGGTCCGTGAGCGTATGGGAATAATGGGAGTCAGGACTTGGTCGGAGCTTCAAGGCATACGGATGGTCGAGGAGGAGAAGGAAGAAAAGAGGAAGTCGATTTGCACATCCCGTTCATTTGCGAATATGCTGACGGATCTGGACGAGCTGTCCCTCAGGGTTTCGGATTTTGCCGGCAAATGCGCGGAGAAGCTGCGCAAAGACGGTACGGCCGCAGCCACTGTCGGCGTATTCGTGCATACCAACCGTTTCCGGGAGGACCTGGCCCAGTATTTCCCCAATGCTAGCGTCAGGCTCGACGTCCCGGCTAACAGTACTCCCGAAATAGTCGGAGCTGCCCTCAGGGCTCTCAGAATGGTCTACAGGCCTGGTTTTGAATACAAGAGGGCTGGCGTGATCGTGGCCGACATCGTTGATGCCGGGTCTATCCAGCAGACCCTTTTCGGTTTCGACTCTGAAACCAGGAGCCGTGATGACAGGATTTCCAAGGTGATGGACCTGGTCAACACTTCGGGCAGGAACGTCCTTCGGCTGGCCATGCAGAGGGAAGGACACTATTCAGACGGTATAAGGCGCGAGTTCTGCTCAGGGCTCTATACCACGTCTTGGGATGGATTGATACAGATAAGATAATAATACAAGTACTGTCATGAACAAGTCATTCAATTGTTTCCTTTTGGCCGTCACCCTGTTTGCGGCGGTATCATGCGGTCATCCGTTCGAGACCTATGACCTCAGGTGCGAGGGACTGGAAGAACCGCTCGGAATAGATTCCGCACTTCCTCATTTCAGTTGGAAGATACGCTCTTCGGAGCCGATGCAGCAGGTGGCTTATGAAATCCAGGTCGCCGCTTCTGAATCCTCCCTCAAATCCGGCAAGGCACTGCTGTGGTCTTCCGGAAGGGTGGCTTCCCAGGACCAGGTCATGGTTCCGTATTCAGGGACCGGTCTGTCTTCGAGGCAGCAATGCTGGTGGAGGGTCCGCGTCTGGAAATCCGACAAGGAGGTTTCCTCCTGGAGCAAGCCCCGGCGTTTCGGAATCGGGATCATCGGTGACGACTGCCTGAAGGGAGAGTATATCGGAGCTGTTCCCGGAGAGGGACGCTCACCGCTCCTGAGGAAGGAATTCGATGTGGAAAGGAAACCGGGTGAAGCATTGCTCTATGTCAACTCCCTTGGTTATCACGAGGCCTACATCAATGGCACCAAAGTTTCCGAGGCCGTGCTCAATCCTGCGGTGTCGCAGTTGGACAAGAGATCCCTGATCGTGGTCTACGATGTCTCCAACCTCATCAGGAAGGGAGCCAATGAGATCGTTCTGTGGACCAGCTCCGGCTGGTACAAGCCCAGGACTTTCAGTGCTGCCTACGAGGGCCCTCTGGTGAAGGCGGAACTGGATGCAGTGACTGCTGATGGGATGACCGCCCTTCTTTGCACGGACGGTTCGTGGCATGGTGCCTGGAGCGGATACAGGGATTATGACACCTGGCGTGACTGGCATTTCGGCGGCGAGGCGATGGATGCCAGGGGAATGCCTGCCGGTATTGACAAAGCAGCCCTGGACAAGCTCGAATGGGCCCCGGTGGATGTGGTTGCAATCAACGGAATAACGGCATCCCAGCAGATGTGCGAGCCCTGCCTCGTCCAGGAAACCTTCCAGGCGGAAAGCATAGAACCTTTCGGAGACAACGGCGGATGGCTGGTCGATTTCGGCAGGGTAGTCAATGGAATGCTGGATATCACCATTCCCGGTCATCCTGAGGGGCATGTGTCGACGGCTTCGTTCTTTGATAACTTCGAACCTGACGGCACGGTCAAGCCGGTGAGCTGGAACTATTATACTTCATCAGGCAATGCCGCCGGCGACAGGTTTGTCAACAAATTCAACCATCATGTCTTCAGGTATGTCCTTCTCGACAGTCTCCAGACCGCTCCGAAGATTGAGGATATCAAGGCAATGAGGATGCGTACCGACTATGTGAGGACGTCTTCGTTCGAGTCTTCCGACAAGGAATTGAATGCCATCCACGACATGGTTGCCTATACCCTAGAGAACCTTGCATTCGACGGTTATATGGTCGACTGCGCGAATATCGAACGCCTCGGCTATGGTGGCGATGGAAACGCGTCCGCGCTGACGTTCCAGACCATGTTCGATGCTTCTCCTCTCTATGTCAACTGGTTACAGGCTTGGAATGACGTCATTAGGGAAGACGGTGGCCTTCCCCATACCGCACCATGCCCCCAGAGGGCGGGAGGCGGTCCTTATTGGTGCGGTTTCATCGTCCAGGCCCCCTGGCGCGCCTGGATGAGCTATGGTGATTCCCGCATGCTGGAAAGATGCTATCCGACGATGAAGCATTGGCTCGATTATGTCGATGCCAATACTGTCGACGGCCTGTTGAAGGAGTGGCCCTCTACGGAATACAGGCACTGGTACCTTGGGGACTGGGCGGCTCCGGACGGAGTCGATGTCCAGGATCCCGAGTCCGTGGACCTTGTCAACAACTGCTCCCTTTGCCAAGTGTACAAGGAACTGGAGGTCATCGCCGGCCTTGTCGGACATCCCGAGGATGCCGCAGGGTACAAGGCACGTTATGATGCTCTGGCCAAGCGCATCAATGAAGTCCTTTATCATAAGGATGAGTTTGTCTACGGAAGCGGTTCGCAGATAGACATGGCCTATCCGATGCTTGTCGGGATAGTGCCCGCATCAGACCTTCAGCAGGTCCGGGACAAGCTGGTGGAACGCACCGGGACCGTCTATGAAGGCCATCTCAAGACCGGTCTCGTAGGTGTTCCCGTCATCACCGAATGGGCGACGCTGGCAGGGGAGTGCGATTTCATGTACGGAATGCTCAAGCAGCACGGTTATCCAGGATATCTTCATATGCTGGACAATGGCGCTACAGGTACATGGGAGCACTGGAATGCAAGGCGCAGCCGTCTGCACAACTGTTTCAACGGTATCGGAAGCTGGTTCTACCAGGCTCTGGGAGGGATAATCCCCGATGCTCCCGGCTACAGGCATATAGTCATCAATCCCCAGGTTCCGGAAGGCCTCGAGTCGATTTCCGTAACGCAAGGAACCCCGTACGGCCCTGTAGTGGTCAGGCGGAACGGGAATGACCTGCATTTCGAACTGCCGGTAGGTGTGAGCGCCACCGTGAAGGGCGCGGAATATACCTGCGGCAGCTATGACGTCGTATTGTAAAAACTGGGCCTGAGGCTATCCGATAGCCTTCAGGATGCATTCGACGGCCTCGTCCTCGGTCATGTAATCCATGTTCAGGACGAGGTCGTAGTTTCGCAGGTCGTAGCGGCTTGTGCCAGCGAACTTCTGGATGTAGTTATCCCTCGCCTTGTCGACATAGTCGATGACTTCCTCGGCCTTTTTCTCCGTGAGTTCCTGGCGGCGCATCACTCTTTCTATCCTTTTCTGGCGGGAGGCATGGATGAAAACATCCAGTTTGTTGGGATGGTCCTTGAGGATGAAGAATCCTGAACGTCCTGCGATGACACATGAAGACTCCTCGACAATGGAGCGTATGATCTGCTTTTCGTTTTCGAATATCTCGTTGGATGTGACCACAGGAGGCTCCTCCACTCCACGGGGGATGAACATCTCGGAACCGAATTCAGGGGAAATCCTCGAGAACAGGTCCTCGAGCCAATTCTGTTTCTTCCCCTTGATCCTTTCAATCTCGCCCTCGTTGAGGCCGAACATGTTCACCAGCTCCCGTATGAGTTGCTTGTCGCAGAAACGGACTCCGAGTTTTTTCGCCAGTTTCCTTCCGACGGTCCTTCCGCCCGATCCTACTTCACGGCTGATGGTGATAACAAATCTGTCGTTAGTGTTCATGTGACAATCGTTTTATTTACAAATATATGAAATAATCGTCAGTTATTTTTTGTATATTTACAAAGATAAGTCAATAACCCCCAATAAATATGCTTAACAGAAGAGATTTCCTAAAGTCCATGGCGGTTGCGTCTGCCGGCATGGCACTGACACCTGGAGAGATCCTGGGCAGGGACACTTTATCCGGAAGTTTGGCAAAGGCCAAGCCTAGGGGCGAGAAAGTGAAGATCGCCTTCGTAGGAATAGGTAACCGCGGTGAGCAGATCATCGGTGATTTCACCAATACCGGCATGATCGATGTCGTTGCCCTCTGCGATGTCGACATCGACGGTCCTCAGTGCAAGAAGGTCCTCGGCATGTATCCGAAGGCCAAGAGATTCAAGGACTATCGCCAGATGTTCGACAAATGCGGCAACGAATTCGACGCTGTCGCGGCTGCCATTCCCGACCATTCCCATTTCCCCATAGCAATGCTCGCCATGAGCCAGGGGAAACACATCTACCTTGAGAAACCGATGTGCCGCACGTTCCACGAGGCTGAGCTTATGATGGACTGCGCCAGGAGACATCCGAACCTGGCCACCCAGGTTGGAAACCAGGGCCATTCCGATGCCAACTACTTCCAGTTCAAGGCATGGCTTGATGCAGGGATAATCAAGGATGTCACTGCCGTGACCGCCCATATGAACAATTCACGCCGCTGGCATAGTTTCGATGCCAAGAGGATGTACAAGATGCCTTCGCAGCAGTCGATCCCGAGGGGTATGGACTGGGACACCTGGCTTGGAGTGACTCCTTACCACGATTTTAACGAAAAGTACCATCAGGGTGACTGGAGGTGCTGGTATGACTTCGGAATGGGATGTCTCGGAGACTGGGGAGCCCATATCCTCGACACCGTCCATGAGTTCCTGGAGCTCGGGCTTCCGTACGAGGTCAGCATGCTCTATGAGAACGGTCATAACGACTACTTCTATCCTTATTCATCAACCATCCTCTTCCGCTTCCCTCAGAGGAAGGGAATGCCCCCTGTGGATGTCACCTGGTACGACGGCCTCGACAACCTTCCCCCGATCCCGAAGGGATACGGCGGCGGTGTATCGACAGCGGACGTTCCGGCTTCCAACCAGAATGACGGCCCTGTAGCTAAGCTTTCTCCCGGAAAGATCATCTATTCGAAAGACCTGATCTTCAAGGGCGGCAGCCACGGTTCCACTCTGTCGATCATTCCCGAGGAGGCTGCCAAGGACATGGCTTCCAAGCTTCCCGAGGTACCGAAGAGCCCTTCCAACCACTTCGAGAACTTCCTCCTTGCCTGCCAGGGTATCGAGAAGACCCGTTCTCCTTTCGAGATCAACGGCGTTCTCTCACAGGTCTTCTGCCTTGGCGTCATCGCCCAGAGACTGAATGCGAAACTCTATTTCGATCCCCGCACCAAGCAGTTCACCAACAATGACTTCGCCAACGCGATGCTCGTAGGCCAGCCGCCTCGCAAGGGATGGGAGGAATTCTATAAGATGTAAAGGACCATATCATGAGAAAGATAGCATTCGCATTTCTGACCCTGGCACTCTGCCTGTCATCATGCGGCTCCAAGGAGTCGGCTAAGGACAATTCGTTGACCCGCAAGGAGAAGAAGGACGGCTGGGCCCTCCTTTGGGACGGAAAGACCACTGAAGGATGGCGTGGTGCCAAGCTGGACGCTTTCCCCGAGAACGGCTGGGTAGTCGAGGATGGTGTACTGAAGGTCCTGGCCGGGAATGGGGGAGAGTCCACTAATGGCGGTGACATCATCACCACAAGGACCTACAGGAATTTCATCCTCAAGGTGGACTTCAAGATCACCGAGGGTGCAAACAGCGGAATCAAGTATTTCGTGGATCCTACACTGAACAAGGGTGCCGGCTCTGCGATAGGCTGTGAGTTCCAGATCCTGGACGACCTCCGTCATCCTGACGCCAAGCTCGGTGTAAAGGGTAACAGGACCCTCGGCTCGCTCTACGACCTGATCCCTGCTCCGGAGGACAAGCCTTTCGACATCAATTCCTGGAATACCGCTACCGTCATAGTCGAGGGTTCTCATGTAGAGCACTGGCTGAACGGTGTGAAGCTCCTTGAATATGAAAGGAACAACCAGGAGTGGGATGCCCTCGTAGCATACAGCAAGTACAGGGATTGGCCCAACTTCGGAAACTATGAGGAAGGTTACATCCTTCTCCAGGACCATGGCAACGAAGTCTGGTTCAAGAATATCAAGATCAAGGAGCTTTAACCTCGAAAATATGCCTTCCCTGACATAGCCGGGGGAGAGGGCTGTCAGACCGGCCTGTACGCAAAATGTGGCGTACAGGCCGGTCTGACAGCGTTTTTGCGTTTGTTAAATTCATTATTTAACAAAACGTACTCTTATGAAGATTGACAAAGTAATCTCTATGATGCGTTCTTTGCTGATAATCATTGCGTTAGGCGTATCCAGCGTCTCATTCGCACAGAGCACTGCAAAGGGTGTCATCAAAGGAGATGATGGCGAGCCCGTGATCGGCGCATCCGTCATCATCGACGGGACTTCCGTAGGTACAGTGACGAACGCCGACGGTTCGTTCTCCCTCCCTGGAGTGAGGAACGGCCAGACGCTGCGTATCGACTGCCTTGGATATGCCTCCCAGAGTGTCGTATTCAACGGTCAGGCGATCAACGTCACCCTCGCGGCTGACGCCACCATGCTTGACGACGTGGTTGTGACGGCCCTCGGTATGAAGCGTTCCACCAAGGCCCTCGGCTATGCCATGACGGAGCTGAAGAGCGACGAGCTCAACGCGAACCTGATTTCGCCCATCTCCGCCCTCCAGGGCAAGGTGGCCGGAGTCGAGATCAACGCCTCCGACGGTGGTATGTTCGGTCACAACAAGATCCTGATCCGCGGTGCATCGACCCTCGGCAACAACAACCAGCCGATCTTCGTCATCGACGGAATCATCATCGACAACGAAACCACCGACAACAGTGCTGACTGGTCCGGTAACAACCTCGACTACGGTAACTCCCTCAAGAACCTGAACCCCGACGACTTCGAGACCGTATCCATCCTTAAGGGAGCCGCCGCTACGGCGCTTTACGGATCCCGCGGTCTTAACGGAGCCATCATCATCACGACGAAGAGCGGCCGTGGCACGAAGGGCCTCGGCGTCTCCTTCACCCAGACGATCGGTATCGACCAGGTGACGAGCCAGCCCACCTTCCAGAACGTGTTCATGGAAGGTTACTTCCCGGGCTATGGTAACTACACCGATGCCCCTTCCAAGTTCGACAACCACCACAACAACGTGTGGGTCGAGGGCCAGGAAGGCAAGGTCTTCGACCTGGACGCCCTCGTGAACGACATCGGAATGAGCGAGCTTTCCTACGGTAACCGTTTCGACGCCCAGCCGAAACTCAAGTGGTACGACGGCAGCATCATCGATTCGAAGGCTTTCGAGAACAACTTCAAGGAAGCCTACAACCTCGGATTCAACACGAACACTAACGTGACGCTGTCCGGCGGCAACGACCGCAGCTCGATCTACGCCTCCATTTCGGAGAAGTACTCCCAGGGTACCCTCCCGAACAACAGCTTCAACCGTTTCAGCACCCTCATCAAGGCTTCCCACAAGCTCAACGACGCTATCGAGGTCGAGGCCTCGATGACGATGACGAACTCGAGCCCGCGCAACGCCCAGCCGAACATCGGTGAGTACTTCATCAATGGAACGTGGGACCGTACCTACAACGCCAAGTTCTTCCGTGACAAGTACAAGGGCGACCACGGCGGTCTCGCCCAGGAGTCCTACGGCGACAAGTGGGGCCGTATCCCCGGCCGCAGCATCTGGTGGGGCATCTGGGAGAACAGCACCGTCCAGAAGGAGACAGTGGTCCGTCCCAACGTGAAGCTGACGGTCCAGTTCACCTCCTGGCTGAAGTGGGTCACCGACGGCAGCTTCAACTATTACTACACCCGTCGTGAGACCAAGGGCAAGGACAGCGGCTACGCGAACAACAGCGGCGGCGGTTCCTACGGCCTGAGCAACAGCACCCAGGAGCAGACGAACCTGAACACCAACCTCATCTTCGACTTCAACGCAGGCGAGTCCTGGCGTCTCGGCGGTTTCGTCCGCGGTGAGTACTACAACAACTACAACTTCGCGACTGCAGCCTCCACGAACGGCGGTCTGATCGTCCCTCTGAAGTACTACATCAGCAACTCCCGCAACACCGTTAACGGATCGGGAAGCATCAGCGGTACGAAGACCATGCTCTCCGCAGTGGGCCAGTTCACCGCCGCATGGAGGGAGCAGGTATTCCTCGAGGTCACGGGCCGTAACGACTGGAGCTCCGCCCTCGTGTATGCCGACAAGCACGGAAACTACTCCTACTTCTATCCTTCGTTCAGCGCCTCCTGGCTTGTCCACGAGACGTTCGTCCTTCCGAAGGCCATCTCGTTCTGGAAGCTGCGCGCCTCCATCGCCCAGGTCGGTAATGACACCGATCCTTACTACATCAACGAGGCCTACAGCGTGACCCAGGTCAACCATGACAACACCTCGTCATACTACATGAGCATTCCCAGCTCCGTGAAGGACTTCAACCTGAAGCCTGAGCGCAAGACCTCCTGGGAGGTCGGAACGGACTACAGGATGTTCAACAACAGGGTCGGCATGGACTTCACGTTCTACAAGGAGAACACCCGCGACCAGATCATGAGCGTGAGCGTGCCCGGAGCATCCGGTGTAAACAGCGCCCTCATCAACGCCGGTGACATCCAGAACAGCGGTATCGAGCTTGCACTGAACACCACCCCGATCGAGACCAGGGACTTCAGCTGGGACCTCAATTTCACCTGGACCAAGAACTGGTCGAAGATCGTCGAGCTGAGCGACCTCGTTGCCAGCTACATCAAGCTCCAGGGTGATGCAGACTATGGTAACTACCGTATCGGATCTGTCGCCAAGGTCGGCGGCACCTACGGTATGCTGATGTCCGACAAGATGCCCATGAGGGACTACACCTATGACGAGGACGGCAACATCACCGGCGGATCCGGCAAGATGGTCCTCGGCAACTTCCAGACCTCCAGCTACGGTTCCGCGTTCATCCGCAGGTCCGGCAAGGTCGAGGAGATCGGCAACGCCGTTCCCGACTTCCTCGGCTCGCTGAACACGACCATCCGTTACAAGAGGCTCAGCCTCCGCGCATCGTTCGACGCCCGCTTCGGCGGCTACGTGGCCTCCTACGGTTCCCACTACGGAACTGCCTACGGCTACACCGCCACCGCCCTCCGCGGCGCTGACAAGGACCACGGCGGAATCACCTTCACCTCCTGCCTCGACGGAATCACCTACGACGACGGTGTCATTCCGGACGGTATCTTCCTGACTGGAACGAAGTTCTCGCTCCCTGGAAAGGAGGCTTATACCGTGACCTCCGGTCCCACCAGCCCGAACGGCGAGTCCTACCAGGAACTGGTCGACAAGAACGTCCTCGACCCTTCACACCAGTCCGGTTGGAACTACCTGACCCACAGCTGGGGTAACGGTATCGTCGACGACACCTGGTACACGAAGCTGAACTACATCTGCTTCCGTGACCTGACCCTTGCCTACTCGCTCCCCGAGAAGGCCGCCCACGCGATCAAGGCCCAGGCCCTGAACCTCCAGGCCAACGTCCACAACCTCGGTTACATCCTGAACTCCATGCCTAACAAGGAGAACCCGGAGTCCGTCCGCGGTACCCGTGCCGCCGAGTTCCGTATCCGTAACATGCAGGGCGTGACGACCTACTATACTTTCACAATCAACGTCAGATTCTAATTCTTAAAACGTAAATGAACATGAAAACGAATAGAATTCTCCTTATTCTGGCAAGCGTCTGCGTTTTAGGACTTACCTCCTGCCGTGAGCAGTTCGCGGAGATGAACCAGAGCCCTAGCGCGGTGACCAACCCGGATCCTTCCTACATGGCCACCCGCTGCCAGCTGCTCTTCGAGTTCAACGACTATACCTACTGGTTCTACAACCAGGCCCTATACAACAGGTGGTCCCAGATGGGAACCTCCGGTGCTTACAGCGAGGGATCCTATGCAGTTGGTACCGCCGTCAACTGGCAGACCAACTACATAACCATGCTCAATTACCGCAACGATATCAACAACTATATCGAGGCGTTCGAGGCATATGAGAACAGTGCTTACGCTGCCATGTGCGGTACGCTGGCTGCCTTCCAGGCTATCTACTGCAGCGACATAATGGGCGACATCCAGTACACCGAGGCCTGCCAGTACAAGTACGGCGGCACGCTGACCCCGAAGTACGACAAGGTCGAGGATGTATACAACATCCTTCTCGACGAGCTCGACGGCTATGTCGCCACCTTCCAGGATCCCACCCAGGTCGTCGTTGCAAAGCAGGACATCATCTTCAACGGTAACCTTGCCAAGTGGGCCAGGCTGGCCAACACCATCAAGCTGAAGATCGCCGTCCGCCTGTACCTGAACAACCCCGACAAGGCGAAGCAGATCGCCTCGGCCGTCGTTGGCAGCTCAGCCGGCTACATCGACACCCTTGAGGATGCATTCATCTTCCACAAGGCCGACGCCAGCACCGGTGGCGACCTCGCCTACCAGACCGGCAACTCCCTGTCAGGATGGATGGGTGGAGCCAGCGGAAACGTGATCAACTTCATGAGGAACTCCCTCGACCCGCGCCTCCGCTTCTTCTACACCAAGAACTCCTTCAACTCCAAGATCGTCCAGTGCTTCATCGACAACGACATGTATGACAGCCTTCCCAGCTATGTCAAGGAGGTCGTCGTACGCGATGAGAACGGCAACTTCAAGGCATGGGGCGGTCCCGGTGAGCCTTGGGTGCGTTATTTCGGCCATCCGATCGTGTTCCAGGGTTCTGATGAATATGAGGCCATGCTCGGTGAGTACTACGAGTATGCCGACCGCTACAAGGTCAGCATTGATGACGCCAACAAGTCCTACGGCATCTACTCCGCTTTCCAGGAGGAGATGGTCCGCGGCCGTTGCGGCTTCAGCCTCCCGACCATTCCCGGCGGTCCCGTCATCCAGGACAACGAGCAGGTTCCCTGGTGGGGAATGTATCTCGGTGCAGGTGAGACCAACCTCTACCTTGCCGAGCTCGCGCAGCTGGGCGCTTCGCTGCCCAAGTCTGCCGAGGCTTACTACAACCGCGGTGTCGAACTCTCCGTCACCGAGTGGGACTACATTGCAGGCAAGAACAAGATCCCTTACTACGGGACTACCTACAACTACGATCCCGAGGAAGTCAGCATCGAGCTGAAGGACGGTGAAATCGCCGCAATGCTCGCTACCGACGCGGTCAAGTTCGGAGGTTCCGATTCCGAGAAGCTCGAGAAGATCTATCTCCAGGAACTCATGAACTTCAGCATGATGCCGAACGACCTGTTCGTCACCGCCCGCCGTTCCGGATATCCGAAGATCGGATCCAAGCTCCTCCCG
>JAEEGG010015211.1_pt1 | contig 16181 bp, 10 predicted proteins | sample 9134161 | NCBI WGS metagenome assembly JAEEGG01 (sample SAMN16246543, study PRJNA631951) | gut metagenome | biome: gut microbiome; feature: rumen; material: CR-attached | host: Bos | place: Iran: Karaj | collected 2018-10
CAGCATCGAAGTCCCAAGTCTCGCTGTTGTCCTTGAAGGCAATGTGCTGGCGCTTGCCGTGACCCACGGGACGGGCACCATTATGTACACGCATGGCCCGTGTAGAGAGCTCGTCGGTACGATTAAACGTCTCGCTAAAGTACATGGCAGCCTTGTCTGTGCTCAGGCGTTTGGCATAGAGTCGCTGCAGGAGCGGGAAGTTGAGCTGGTCTTTGAACAAGCCTGTGGTGTCCTGCCATTGGCGCAACAGGGCCTCAAACTGCTCCTTCTGTCCGATAAGCCCTATGCTGTCGATACACTTGTTCATGCCGATGGAGTTCTTCCAGTAGTTGGACGACTGGGCGTACTTGGAGTCATACTTGATGCGCACAGCTTCTGAGGCGTCCATGTGGCGCTTCATGACTTGCTGCTTCACGCCACGCACCTGGGCACGGATGGCGTTTTCTTCGTAACGCTCGCGGATACCGTAGCTCGACACATAGCGTGAGGTGCTGCCGGGATAGCCCATCGTCATAGAGAAGTCGCCCTCCTTATAGCCATCGTTGGACACGCGCGCCCAATGCTCGGGGTGATAGGGCACGTTGTCCTTGGAATACTTGGCAGGACCGTTGGTCTTCGGGTCGGCATAGATGCGGAACACGCTGAAGTCGCACGTCTGGCGAGGCCACATCCAGTTATCGGTTTCGCCACCGAACTTGCCCATCGACTTAGGGATGGTAAAAACCAGGCGCAGGTCGGTGAAATCGCGGTAGGTGGTGGCAAAATAGCTGTTTCCCTCATAGAAGGGCTTGATTTCTACATACAGGGTGGAATCCTTCGCCTTGGCTTTGTCAGACAGGACGCGCTCCAGAGAGTCGAGAATGTTCTGCTGCTGAATCTTCGTCTTCTTCTCGAATCCGTTGGCCATCACCTCATTGGTTACGTCTTTCTGCTCTACCATGAACGATACAAACATGTTCTTGTTGGGCAGTTCCTCCTCATAGCTTTTGGCAACGAAACCGTTGAGCATATAGTCGTGCTCTACGGTAGAGTGGCTGCGGATGGCCTCGAAACCGCAATGGTGGTTGGTAAACACCAGGCCATCGGGCGATACAACGACACCTGAGCAGTAGCCCGAGAAGTTGACGACTGCCTTCATAATGGCATCGTCTGCCTGATATAGTTTGTCGTAGGGCAGTTGGTAACCTTCCATACACATCTGCTCGTAGACAGCGTTGGGCAGGTTATAGAGCGTCCACATACCTTCATCGGCGTGGCTCGGAATGGCTAGGGTGACTAGCGTAGCTAAAGATACTAGTATTTTCTTCATAACGTATTAATTGTTTTTCCTGAATTTCTTTCCTATAACAGGTAGGCTTGAAAGGGGCAGGTCTTGACGGATGATATAGGCCAGAAAGACCATGATAAAAAGTGTATTGCACACCAATTGTGCCCATGTGGGCAAGCTGGCACAGGCATAAATCAAGGCAGTTAAGACGGCAGTCAGGCCAACGTAGATGGCAATATCCTTCATCGGATAGGGAATGGGGTTCTTCTTCTGACCAATGATGTAGCTCAGCACCATTGCCGTTCCGTAGCCAGCAACACCGCCCCAGGCACAAGCCCAGTAGCTGTATTGGGGGATGAAAAGAATATTGACGAGGAAGAGAACGGCGCATCCTATCAATGAGAACCAGGCGCCGTAGATGGTTTTGTCGATGAGCTTATACCAGAACGAGAGGTTGAAGTAGACGCCCATCATTATCTCAGCAATCATGACGATGGGCACCACACCGAGCCCCTCGCGATAGGCCTCACCTATAATGTATTGCAGCACGGGCATCCAGCCAATGACACAAAGGAAAGCCAGCAGCGTGAAGATGAGGAAATACTTCATGGCCGAGGCGTAATACTCCGTCTTGTCGGCATCCTTGTTCTTGGCAAAGACGATAGGCTCGTAGGCAAAGCGGAAGGCTTGGGTAATCATGGCCATAATCATGGCTATCTTGACGCAGCCGCCATAGACGCCCAACTGCACGTTGGCTTCAGCCTCGTCAGGATAGACCAGCGGGAATAGTATCTTATCGGCTACCTGATTCAAGATACCTGCAACGCCAAGGATGAGGATAGGCCACGAATAGCTAAGCATCTGCTTCAGCAGGTTACTGTCAAAGTGCCAATGGATGCGGAAGAGGTCGGGGATGAAGAATAGCGTGATGAAGCCCGTGCAGAGCAGGTTGATGAAGAAGACGTAGAACACCGAAGTCTTGCCCAGCCATACGAAGTAAAGGAGGTTAAGTCCGATGTTCAGGAATATGAACAGCAGCTTCAGCGAGGCAAAGCGGAAGGGCCGTTTCTGGAACCGCAGGTAACAGAAGGGAATGGCTTGCAGGGCATCGAGCGCTACGACGACAGCCATCATGGTCAGGTAGTCAGGGTGTTCGGCATAGCCAAGACCACTACTAATGGGGCCAATGAAACCGAAAACCAATAGCAGGAATAAAGCCGTCAAGGAGCCGACTACGGCAAAGGCGGTAGAGAATACGGTGTCGGGCTTGCTCTTCTCGTCGTTGGCAAAACGGAACAAGGTGGTCTCCATGCCAAAGGTCAGCAGCACGAGGATAAGCGCCGTGTAGGCATAGACGTTGGTGCTGATGCCATAGTCGCCCGATTCCTTGGGCATATAGTGGGTATAGAGTGGTACAAGCAGGTAGTTAAGGAACCTGCCGACAATGCTGGAGAGACCGTAGATGGCCGTGTCTTTGGCCAGTGATTTGAGATTTGCCATATTGTTTCTTTTTTCTCTATTTCAATTCGCTTTGTAATTGCACGGAAGAGAATCCTTTTAACTCTTATCCAAAGAACATGTAGCAGATGGCGATGGCTGAGATAATACCAGCCAAATCGGCTAACAGGCCACAGGCCACAGCATGGCGGGTATAGCGGATGCCGACTGAGCCAAAATAGACGGCTAATATATAAAAGGTGGTGTCGGTAGAACCTTGGAAGACGCACGATAAACGTCCTACGAAGGAGTCGGCACCGAAGGTAGTCATAGCATCGACCATCATGCCCCGGGCACCGCTGCCGCTTAAGGGCTTCATCAATGCCGTGGGCAAGGCTCCCACAAAGTCGCTGTTTATTCCTATGGCATCGACACCCCATTGGATACCACCAATAAGCATGTCCATAGCACCTGAAGCACGGAATACTCCAATGCCAACAAGGATGGCTACAAGATAGGGAATAATACGGACAGCAGTCGTGAAACCGTCCTTGGCACCCTCAATGAAGGCATCATATACATTGACCTTCTTGCGGATACCAGCCAGGATAAAGCCAATGATAATAGTCATCAGCAGAATGTTGGCCACCGTAGTACTGACCTTGTTCATCGTCTCGTTATCCATCTGACTGAAGCCCCAGATAATGGCAGCAATAGTTAAACAGGCACCTCCCAAAGTGAGCAGTATTGTTCGGTTCAGAAGGTTGATGCGCTGGAAGATGGAGGTGACAATGATACCCGCTAAAGTCGAGAAAAAGGTAGCCAAGAGAATAGGAATAAATATATCCGTTGGCTGGGCGGCACCCATTTGGGCGCGATATACCAGGATGCTGACAGGAATGAGTGTTAGTCCCGAGGTATTCAGCACCAGGAACATGATCATCGGATTCGATGCTGTGTCTTTTTTCGTATTCAACTCCTGCATCTGCTCCATTGCCTTCAGTCCCAATGGCGTTGCTGCATTATCGAGACCTAACATGTTGGCTGCGATATTCATGAAAATACTACCTGTGACAGGGTGACCTTTCGGAATATCGGGAAACAGTTTGGAGAATAAAGGGCTCAGTAGTCGGGCCAATACATTGACAACACCGCCTTGCTCACCGATTTTCATAATGCCGAGCCAAAGGGCAAGTACTCCCGTCAAACCCAGCGAAATCTCGAATGCGGTCTTCGATGACGAGAAGGTGGAATCCATCATAGCAGGAAACACATCGAAGTCACCGAAGAAAATCAACTTAACCAATGCGATGACAAACGCAATGAGGAAAAAAGCTATCCAAATGTAATTCAATACCATAATGCGTGCAAAGGTACGAATAAGTCAGCGAAAATGCAAACAAACATCGCATTTTCTCTATTATCATTCAAAAAGGAGCGGTTGCATCACGCAACCACTCCTTTATTCATGTAAGTATTTAAGTATTTGATGAATTAATTCTGATTCCACCATCTTGAATAAGTGTACTTACTAGGATTCTGTGTGTAATCGCTAAAGAGATTATATTTCTCACCGATGCCCTGACGCTCTGTGGGCCAATCAAAGGTGTCATCCACAAGAATCTTCTCAGGAGCCTTACCCACGGGAGCCTGGAGTACATAGATAGCATCGTTACCCTCGACCTTAATCTCAATCTTGTCATAGTCGGCATTAGAATAGGTGCGCTGAGCGTTGAAGGGTATACGATAGATGGCAATGGGAACAGACTTTTTACCTGTATTAACCATTTCCTTAACACCTACTCCCAAAGCAGCATGAACTTCAGTTCCACCTACAGAAAGAGGAAGTGTACCACCGGCAGCACGGACAGTGATGACAATTTGATTTGTATTATAGTAATCAATGGGATCAAAGATGGCATCAAACACTACATCGTTGAAGTCGAAGTCATCGGTAGTACCAAGGTCTTCGCAAACAATGCGGACAGCATTCTTGTACTCACCCGGATTAATACGTACAATCCAGTCGTTGTAGTAGAAGTCGCGGTCAACGTGCTGGTTGGCGTCAGTACCTGTTGCTTCATAGTCGAAACCAACATAGTAGTACTTGTTTACTTCGGGATCGTTAGGAGCAATAACTGAGCCAGGGATGCAGACAAAGTGGTCGTAAACAGTGTGCGCACCATCGGTCAGAGACTCTTGATAGGCAAATTCCTTGGTTCCGCTGTTATACATAAAGGTTGCAGGACCAACATGAGCGTGGTCAGGGTTGTTACCAGCATTGAAGTCATTAACATGCTCCATGCTCTCCTTGCTGGCACCGCACCAGAGCTGATCCATGTGGCTCTTGCCGTTATTTGTTGAGCTAACCTGCCATACATAGAAGTCTGACCAGTTAACATTTACCGATGCAGGACTCTTTGTCTTCGTAAACCATTCTGTAACAACATCACGTTCGTGATTGCTCACACTATCGGGAACATACATTACATCCTTGTACTGGTTCTTGTTCTTCCAGTGGGAGCGTGTAGGCATAAAACCTCTTGTTACTGTTGTACTGAAGCCCCAATTCTGTCCAGCGCCAATGTTTCCATACTTCTGAACGAAGTTGGTCTCATACTTTGCACGCTGAATCTGATCCTGTGTATATACAGGAATGTCGTCCTCACTTGAACAGCTTGTGAATCCAGCGAAAATTGACAACGCTGCGATTCCTAACATCAAATACTTTTTCATTTCTAAAATTTTTAATAGGGTTAATTGATCATTGTTGAATTTGCGTTGCAAAATTAATAAATAATTCCGAATTATCAAACACTTTTCCTCTAAAAATGCAAATAATTACGTAAACCTTTACATTTTCGAATGTTTTGTAGACTAATTGAAAGATTTCATCATAAAAAGAAGCGGGTTTGTCGGCTAATGGACATCCCGCTTCTTACTTTGTCAAAACCTCAACTGTATTGAGTTAATATGCTGATTTACTTAAAAACCGTCTTTCTGCCTTTGATAATATAAAGGCAACCCTTCTTGGGATTCGTTACTACATGTCCGCCCAAGTCATAGATGGTGTTATCATCTGCTTCAGTATCTATGACAGAGATGATATCTGTTGTAGCCTCCTCTTCCGGGAAGATGATGGTCAAACGGGCACCGTTGGCACTGGAAGGAGCTTCCAGATAGGCATGACCTGCAGGAACAGTAGCTTCATGAGCTCCTGTTGCGGCGAAGGTTGCTACATTATTGATCAAGGCCAGCACATATTTACTGGTACTATTGACCACTCTTGACTCACCGGTGACGCCTACTAAGAGGTTGTTGCTCGGTGTGACACCTTCTGACAGTGAAACAGGGATCGAGCTTGTTTCTCCTTTGAGAACAAGTCCTGTACCAGCAGCAACAACACCAGTTACCTGCTCCAACAATACGCGTGTCGAACTGATAGACTTTGCAATATAAGCCTTAAGCCCTGTTACATTGGTAAAGTCAAGTGGTCTGTTGCTGCAGAAAGTCGTATAGCCAGTAGTTGAGCTGATGGTAGCAGTAACCTGTTCGGATTCCTTTATCAGGTAACCTGTTACCGTTACATCATGGGCAGGCATCGTTTTGGGTAAGTTAGACCAACCGCTGAAAACATAGCCATCTGCCTGAGGAGCATTCCTTGGGGTAATCTCTGCACCATATTCTATGCTTTCGGTTGCACCAAACTGCGCACCATTTAGCTCATAAGTTAATGTGTAACTATTGAGGGTAAACAATGCAGTAGCATAAACCTCATGGGCAGGCATTTCATCTGGAACTCCAGTCCATCCTACTAATACATACCCGGTCTTGCTTGCTGAAGTGGGAGGATTAGGTCTAGTACCTTCTTTAACCCATTCAACATATACTGTTTGTCCATCTACCTGATAATATATAGGATAGGTGGAAACAACGATTTCTTGGAAAGTAGCGGTAGCAGCTACATCGTAAGCCGGCATTGTCGTGGGAAGGTTCGACCACCCAGTAAAGGTATAGCCTTCTTTCGTCGGGTTAGCCGGAGGTGTGATGGTTGTACCATATTCCACTTGAGTCGCGTCGCCGTATTGTACGCCATCTACCCAATAAGTCAGATTGTATTTGTTGACCGTAAAGATGGCAGTAAGTGTCAGATCGCTATTCGGCATAAGACCGTTTTCAGGCATACCGCTCCAACCAGCAAAGGTATATCCCGTCTTTGACGGTGTGGGAAGTTGGTTAGCCAATGCTGCGTTTTCAACAACATCCTTCGTCTGCGATGCTCCATCTATAACGATAGTCAATGTATGACCGACAGGATCATGTTTCTCCTTTAGGGTAATCGCTGTGACAATAAAGTTCTGGCCAAACAGGGAAGCGTAATTCCCGTTGACGGCAGTCTTCAGATAGGTCACCATGTTTTCATTGACAATGTTAACTGCACTCAAGGAATTCATATACAGCCGCTGCTGATTATTGCCGTCATGTATTTCGAACTGCCAGTAGTCGGCAGTATTCATACCAAATACACATAGTGTATCTCCAACGTTGATATCAGCAAAAATATTATCCGAGATGTAAAGTCTTTGCCAGGAACCGGTGTCAAAGTAGCCTTCCCACAGAATTTCTCCCGAGGGGGTTGGCACGAATCTTGCAGTGATGACTAAGTTGTTTGCCGGCATGGTCGTATTGTCATGATCCCAACCGCTAAAGGTAAAACCTGCTTTAGTCGGATTTGCCGGATAGGTAATGGTAGCTCCGTACTCCACTGTCGAGGTCTGATCTGCCTGACCGTCGATTTTGAAGGTTAATGAATAGCTGTTGATGGTAAACACTGCTGTTGTGGTCACATCCTCAGCGGGCATTGACGTTGGCAGATTTTCCCATCTGTCAAAAGTATAGCCTTCCTTCGTGGCGGCGTCAGAGAGTTTCGGTGAGTCACCTTCTTTCAGTTCCTCAGTCCTTACCGTGTTGCCATCCACTACGTAGGTCAGCGTATATTTCGGTGTATCATTAGCTTCAAGGGTAATCTTCTTAATCGTAATATTTGTTGTTATTTTTATCAGAAGTCCCTTAGAAAGCTCTTCAGCACCGGTATTGGTCATCTCAAGCTCTATCATCTTGACACTTTCCGAACCAACGGTTGCGTCTTTCAAGGTGTTGTGACCACTGTTGCAGTCCTGCCAGCCATTATCATTGCCCCAGTTGGCACCATTCCAATTCGCAAAATAGCTTCCTTTGAAATGACCATTAGGAGAAACGCTAAACTGCCAGTTATATTGGTTGTCGATAGTAAAATAGACACGCAGCATGTCACCTTCACCGACACTTCCTATCGCGCTCTGTGCTACTTCGACGTCATAGCTCTGGCTTCCGTTCCATATAGTTCTCTCTTCAGCCTTCACATTGTTAACTCCCATCAACAGTCCAACTGCAATGAGAAGTGTTCTGAATATATTCTTTGTCTTCATATCTTTTATTCTCATTAGGCGTTAAACATTAACGGAGTTCACGTGAAAGGACTGGTTCGCCTTGGTAACCACCGAAGGTGTGAGTTTCGCCAGCACTTGTTGTAGTAGTAGTCCGAACTTGGATCGAGCGGATGGAAATCGCGGTCGAAAGTTCCTCGTAATTGTCCTTCGGATGGTTATAAAGTCCGTCAGCCCACTTATTACCGTTCCAGAAATTATAGGATTCGCCCACATACTTTTTGAAGTCGGTATAAGCTTGATCAACCTTGACACGTTCCTTAGTCCACTTAGTACCGACAGGTACAAGTATCTTATGGGGAGCCATACCGCTCTTTGCATCTAAGGTAAGCACCTCACCGTTGCTATAGAAGATGGAGATAGGAATATCGATGATGCTAGAATAATTGAACGTTCCCGTAAGCTCTACAGGGTCACATGTCTCAAAGTCGTTGCCGTAAGATCCATCTTCATTGACAATCGTATTGATAATGGTAGAGGTGGAGTAATGTCCAAATTCATCGTGCACTTCATGGCTGGCCACTGACAATGGCAGGGTTCCACCTGCAGCCAGCAGAACGATTCTTGCATTGCGGGTAACACTGGTTGTGTCAGTACTCTCCTGAGTTATCACGCCATTTACTTTGATAGTGGTTCGCGTGTAGTTCTTCTTCTCATAGATATAGGCATCAAAGACCACATCGTTGAAGTCGAGGTCGTTGGAACTGATTTGTCCGAGGTCTTCACAGAATACTCGTCCCTGTTCCACCAACTGGGTACTTTCGAACTCTTCCACTATTGTTTCTGTCCTGATGCTATCTGTCGTGGTGGTGTTGTCTACAACAGGAATCTCCACTGTTTCGGGGGTGAAGTTCGTTTTGATTCCTTCAGTAATGCGTACAATCCAGTCAGAATAGTAACCATCGGAACCACCGATAAGGAACTTCTTGCCACCAGTATGGTCATTGGGAAGCACCACGCCGTTGGGATCGTCATCTGTCGTTGGGGTTACCAGATACTGGTTGGTGTTGGCATTCAGCTCTCTGTGGGTAACGCCCTGGTCGTCTGTCCAAGTAGAGTATGCCGCTCTGGTATACTCGAAATCGAAACCTACGAAGAACATTCCCGTGACGTCGGCATCGTCACCGCCAGTTGAATCCCATTGCTGAATACTATCGCCAGGTATAATGACGTATTTGTTGTTATACTGCCCGCTTTCCTCAGAGTTGTAGTAGCCGAAGCAATCCGTCTGCGACTCCACCATCAGCGTGATGGCGTCATAGTGCTCACCTATCTTATTATTATTCTGCACATTAATCTCTCCGCGGTCGGCATTGTTGAAGTCATTGATATGATCCTCTTTAGAACCGGCAGTCAGCTTATCCATGTGGTCGCCACCAACAACAGAGGGACTCACGTCGTTGGCTGCGTTGGCACCGCTGAGATAGATTTCCTTACAGTCAGAATTGGCTTCATCCAGATTGGTATGTCCTTCATACACTTGCTGGACAAAGAAGTTGGAATAATCCACGGCAATACCCCGCGGATTCTTGTGCTGCTGGAACCAGCGGCGAACCTTGTCCTTCTGGGCATCGGTAAGAGGATCAGGAATGTTCCACCCCTGACTAGCCCATTCGTTTGAATTCTTGTTATGGGTACGAGTCGTATTCGCAAAAGAGCTACTTCTCGTAAATCCCCACGTCTGGTTCGGGTCTATCGTGCCAAACTCTTCATGGAAAACCTCTTCGTAGGCTTTCAACTTGCTGTCTACGACAGAAGTCCATTCGTCATCGTGCGAGCAACTGGCCAGAAATCCACCAAGGACGAAAGCCGCCACTCCACTAATTAAACACTTCTTCATCATCAAAAACAAGATTTATGTTACGTAACTATATCCCTCTAAGAAAGATTTTCGCTGCAAAATTAATATAAATATTGATAAGTTGTACGAAATATCTGTTAAAATCTGTAAAGCAAGGAGAGTTTTTCTGTTAAAGTGAAGAATATTTTGTAATTTTGACACAAAAATCAAAGCTAAGAATTATTATGCGGAATAGTCAAAGCCTACTAATTGTTGCCTGCGCATCATTGCTCGCAGCAACGATTTCGTGCGATAAAGATGTGTATGACCCAGAGGAATACAAGAAAATTGTGGAGTTTCTTTCTCCCGTCGACAGCGTCGATCAGTCGCACACCTGGAAACTCGATACCGTTTATCAGTTACGCGTGAGTGCCGACGTCAATATCGGTGCCAAGAACTTGCTGATTCTTTCCCATGATCCCACATCGCACAGCTCGGAAATCATGGCTAAGACATACATTTCCGATGGTGAAACGGTCGACCTCAGTTACTCGGTGCCGTATCTTAGTGAAACTCTTTGTGCAGCACTGGTTGATGCTAATGGCAAGTATACGCTCATGCCTTTCAAGGCCGGAGAGCGCGAGCTTCGTTTCTCGGAGGCAGGTCGTGAACCAATTACTGTATATACAAAGTTAGGACTCCAGACGTTTACCTACTGTTTTGACGAGTCATTCCCCGTTCCCGACGACTATGACTACAATGATTTGGTATTGCGCATCTCACATGAGCGTACCGGCGAGAGCCAAATCAGCCTCCATGTCGAGTTGGCTGCCGTTGGTGCCGAGAAGCAGCTTGCTGCTGCCATCAGGTTCGTTGGTTACAAGGCTCAGGATATTGAGAGCATCACGACAAAGGACGGGAAATCGTTCAATAACGACATTCCCAGTTTATCAGTCGACATGATTGAGAGCAGCGATGTGCCCGTCAGCGGACGTAATGGCGAAGCCGTCTTGAACCTTTTCGAGGATGCTCATTGGGCCATGGACAGTCGTGAGGATGTTGAATATGGCATTTTCAAGCGAAAGAAGTTCAACGTATCGACAGGTTCTGGTTCTGATTACCAGCAGATGGCTCCTTTAAGCGTCACCTATCTTGTCAACTTCAAGAATGCCTCGAAGCTTGACCACTTTACTTTCGAAACACTTGATCCCTTTATTCTGGAAGACTATAACGGTAGCATTTGGGAAGTACATACATGCAAGTATATCATGGCACAGACTTTGTACGAGTACCCGGCATCGGAAATCAAAAATCTGCCTTGGGCATTCGAGATTCCCAAGGCAGATTTCCGCTATCCATTAGAAGGTGTGAATATGGGCTTCAAGAAACGCAGTACAACGTTTGGCGCTTATATGACTGCTGACCATTCTTTCGGTGACTGGTCAGAGAACCATACGAAAGCAACAGACTGGTACCTTTATCCCACCATTAACCAGGTTTACTAATTTACTAAGCGATTACCAACTTACCACCTTGCCATCGGTAGCGTTGGCGGGCATGTACCATGTGGTGCCCTCGTTGAGGGTGGCTCCCCATGTGGTGAAATTCTTGAACGCAGTCGTGATGTTCGTCAACTCTCTCGGCCAGAACCATTTACCGTTGGCATCGCCATTGACGACCAGGTAAAGCGGAACCTGACTGTATCTGCTCTTGTCAGTCGACATGTTGTTGTTGATGCGGCTGGAAATGACGCTTCTCGTGGTACCGTCGCTGTTCAGCACCTTAAGGCCGAAGGGCAGTGTAGCAGGCGTCTGACCACTGGTCAAGGTAACCTCGCCCAGCAGCTTGAACGACGACGTGCTCACCGTAGCCGACTTCGTGTTGGTAATCGTGTGGGCTGCTGCTCCGATGGCCTCGTGTACCTCGCTGCCGAATTCCTCACCGTTCAGGGTGACAACAGAGTTCAGCTCGCCGCCGGCAGCCAGGATATACACCTTCGACACATTATTCACAGGCGTAGACACGCGGATCACGACATCGTTGAAGTCGAAGTCCTTAGAACCGCCAAGGTCCTCAAAGGCGTAGTACACCCAGTTGGTCGTTGCAGGCACCTCGGGAATCACGGGATCGGGCTCCGTTGGGTCAATATCGCGTCCCTTATTAATAGTGGTACCGCAGTTCTCGCTGTCGTCAACAGTAACAGTATATGAAGGCGAGCTGCCATAGATACAAGTGGCACGGTTGTCGTCGCCGAATATCGTCAGTGTTTCGTTTTCTTTCCAAACAGGAGCATATTCAGCAGGATACCATTGTCCGTTCTCGTCGAAGCCCCAGTCATGAACCATCTGGAAATCATAGCAGTCACCATTAATCAGGCGGCAGCCATAGCCATTGAACCATCCGTGGAACAGCAGTTTCGCACGGTAGGTAGAGGCATTCTGGTCAATATATCCCAAACCGTAATTCAGGTTGGTCGCATTGCCGTTGTAGGCATTGTCGGGACCTGTCGGGAAGTTCTCAGGAATAATCAGCTCCACATTGTCGAGCATGAAGGTAGACGGGAATCTGTCGGTATAGTTACATCCTGCCCGTCCGTTCAAGTTGGTGTTGGTACAGCTGTTGATCTTGAACAGTGCGCGCGTGGTAGCGCTGGTGCTCTCGTTGGGGCCCCACACACCGAAGTTCAGCACCGCAAAGTTGCCCAAGCAGTTCATGTAGGCAGAATTACCCATATAGAGGATGATGCCGCCGTTGTTGCTGCCGTTCAGCTCAAGGTCGCCACACTCAATGTAGCTGCCGTCGTCCATCTTCGACGTCTTGCCGAGGCAGAGGTCGTTGATGACCTTCATGTTACAGGCGTTCTCCAGGGCAATGCCTGCACCGTCCATGCGATCCAGGGTGCAATGACCGAGGTTAATCAGTTTGCTGGGAGCGGGATCTATGCCGGCAGGACCTGTCAGGTAAGGCAGCTTCGTGGCGTCTGTCTCTCCGTCGATACCAATAGTACCGGCATTGTAGAGGGTACCGCCATTGATGTTGATGTTCTTCACCTTAATAGTACCGGCATTGTAGCTATAGGTCTGCGTACCGTTCGAGAACTGCAGGGTTCCTGCACCTTCGATGGTACCGCCGGGGAGCACGTAGATCATACCAGTCGTGCCCTCTGCGTTGTTGGCATTGGTAGAAAGCATGTGGCCTTCAGGAATGACAATCTTGCCACCGTCGCCTACGATAATCACACTCTCGCCTGTACAGCGCTGGTCCTCGGGCACCGTCCACGTGCCGCTTACATAAACCGACTGATTAGCATACGACTGCAGGCGAACGATGCTTCCGCTGTATTCACCCGTAATCTTCAGGTGCCTCTCGCTGCTGTCGGCCTGGTTGAACTCCAGCCCGGCACCATTGCTGTTGTAGGCTTCTTTCATCTCGTAGAGGGGCTCCAGGGTGTACCTGTCCAAATCGGGCATGTTCCTTGGTGTCACGCTCCAACGGTGACCAGTGGTGGTTCCGCGGGTAATGTCTCTGGCAGCGGCAGCCGTTTTGTTGCTGAATACCACTTCCGTACCTTTAGCCTTGACGATAAAAGGCTTCACGATCGCGTGCATGTCTTTATCGTAACACGCGGCGTACAGGTAGGCAGCGTCAGCAGGACGGGCAATGGTGATGGCCTTCGTCTCGCCCGACTTCACAGTTGCTTGTCCGATAAAGGCCGTCTGCTTGTTCACCAGCGGTGCTGCCTGATAGATGTACACGTTATACTCAGCGTCGAAGTCAAGGTCAACGCTGATGCTGATGGGAGTGCTCACGGCCGTGCTCCAATTCTGGTTGGGGTTCACCTCCTGACCACCCATGACATAGGCCTTGAAATTCTCGTTGAATTCCTCAACCTTCGTCTGCTGTTCTTCTACAAAATCCATATCGTGGCTACATGCCGTAATAACTAAGCACACAGCCAAGGCGGCAAAGCCCTTCTGCAAAAAATTCATGTTCATCGTTAAAAGGATTTTATGTTGTGGACCAGCCAGGGCTTGAACCTGGGACCTCCAGATTATGAGTCTGTTGCTCTAACCAACTGAGCTACAAGTCCGGTTTTTCGACTGCAAAGGTACGCAAAAAATGTCAATTATCCAAATTTTTTTCCTAAAATAGCAAAATATTTGGTTTTTCAAGCACTTATTCGTACCTTTGCACCCCCACAATGGAGACGATTTACCTCAACGAACTGGCTCGGCCATTGCCGCCCTGCGTGGCCACCATCGGTTTTTTCGATGGTGTTCATCTTGGTCATCGCTACCTTATTAATAAGGTGGTGAATACGGCGCGCCAACAACAACTGACTTCCGTGGCGGTCACCTTCGCCCGCCATCCGCGCCAGGTGCTGCAGCCCCAGTGGCATCCGCAGCTGCTTTCTACCCTTCAGGAGAAAACCACCCTGCTGGCCACCACGGGCATCGGCCGATTGGTCGTCCTTCCCTTCGATAGCGAGATGGCTTCGTTGACGGCGCGCGACTTCATGTACCTTATTTTATATAGGCAGTTGGGCGTCAAGACGCTCATCATGGGCTACGACAATCATTTCGGCCATCGTCAGGCAGGAAGCACGGAAGGCTTCGACGACTATGTCGCTTATGGGCGCGAGATGGGAATGACGGTCCTTCAGGGACAGCCCTTCGATGCTGCCGATGTGCGGGTTAGCTCTTCCAAGATACGCCATTTCCTGACAGAGGGACAGGTGGAACTTGCCGCCCAGTGCCTCGGGCGCCCCTATGAGCTGTCGGGGACTGTGGTCAGCGGCGAGCATATCGGAACGGGAATGGGCTACCCCACCGCCAACCTGCAGCCTGCCGATGCCGATAAGCTGATACCTGCCTCGGGAGCCTATGCCGTCTTGGTACGCATGGAGGGCTCCCGGGAGCTGAAGCACGGCATGATGAACATCGGCAATCGCCCCACCTTCGGCGGTCACCACAAGACCCTGGAGGCCCATATCTTCCACTTCGACCAGGATGTCTATGGCCAGCAGCTCACCGTTTCCTTTATCAGCCGCCTGCGTGCCGAGCAGCGGTTCGACAGTCCTGAGGCGCTGATGGCGCAGCTGGAGGATGACTCACGTCGTGCAGAAGAAATACTCAACCAAACAACCGTTATATGATACAAGCCATTTTCTTCGTGGTGGTGTTTGCCGCCCTGCAAATCCTGGTGCCCTTCCTGGTGCAGCAACTCTATCAGCTCATTTCCGGAGCAGAGGCTGCCAGCAACACTACCATGCTCATCATCTCCATGACCGCCAGCAGCGTGGCCTGTCTGGCGCTGTTCCTCACCCTGAAGTGGGCAGAGGTGTCGCGCAGCTATGTCCGTTCCCGTCCTTGGGCGGTCCTTTTCTGGTGTGCCATTGCCGCCCTTGGCGCTGCCATACCTTCCACATGGCTGCAGGAGCAGTTGCCTGAGTTGCCCAACCTGGTGGAGGAGGAGTTCGACCTGCTGCTTCGCCACCGCTGGGGCTATTTCGCCATCGGACTGCTGGCACCCCTTTGCGAAGAGCTGGTGTTCCGTGGTGCCGTCCTCAGGGCATTGCTCCGCTGGTCGTCGGGCTCCCTGTCGCTGCGCATGGGCAAGAAAGGTGCCTGTTGGGTGGCTATCGCCATTTCCGCCCTGCTCTTTGCCCTCATCCACGCCAATCCTGTGCAGATGCCCCATGCGTTCCTCATTGGCCTGCTCCTGGGGTGGATGTATTACCGTACCGACAGCATCGTCCCCGGCATCGCCTTTCATTGGGTAAACAACAGCCTGGCCTACGTGCTCTACAACCTCTACCCCGACCCGCAGCTGAAGCTCATCGACCTCTTCGGCAGTCAGCGCACCGTTGCTGCCGCCGTCCTCTTCTCGCTCTTCATGCTCCTCCCCGCCCTCTATCAGCTCAACCTCCGGCTGAAGAAAGCCCGCGACTAATGCCCCCGGAGAATGCGTCTGATTTCAGGGAAAAGATACAATTATTATTTGCCGATCTTTGGCCTTCTGACCCGCGGACAGATTTTTGTTGGTTGTTGCTGCCGCCTATATATATAGCGGCAGCAACAACCAACGAGAATCCGCCACCAAAATCATCAAAAATCCCTGAAACAATGAACAACAACAAAGACTACCGATATCAGTTGGAGAGTAAGAAATTGATGGGCGATATATAGAATTCTGAAATATATTTACAAAT
>JAEEGG010015215.1_pt1 | contig 16178 bp, 15 predicted proteins | sample 9134161 | NCBI WGS metagenome assembly JAEEGG01 (sample SAMN16246543, study PRJNA631951) | gut metagenome | biome: gut microbiome; feature: rumen; material: CR-attached | host: Bos | place: Iran: Karaj | collected 2018-10
ACTGCATATCGGTAGACCCCTACTATCTGGCACAATGTGCCCAGAGACTGGGCTACAACCCTGAAATCATCCTTGCTGGCCGACGCATGAACGACGGCATGGGAGCCTATGTGGCCGACCGTACCGTAAAACTAATGCTGAAAAAGGGTATTCAGGTACTAGGGTCGAAGATTATCATTATGGGCTTTACTTTCAAGGAGAACTGCCCCGATGTGCGCAATACCCGTGTCATCGATATCTACCATGCCTTGCAGGAGTATAACGCCGACATCACGGTGTATGACCCATGGGCATCGCCCGAGCGTGTGAAGCACGAATATGGCATCGACATTGTGAACGAACTGCCTAAGGAAAAATACAGTGCCGCCATCATAGCCGTCGCCCATCGTCAATTCAGAGAGATGGAAATCGACTTCGACTCTCTGCTGGAGAAAAACCACATCATTTTTGACGTCAAGGGCATTATGCCGCGCGAACTGGTAGACGGAAGACTGTAGAGAACTAAGAAGTAAGAACTAAGAAGTTGATTGCTTGATTGTCTGATTGCTTGAATATTATTGACTGCGGCAGCAAACTTTCAATTTTCAATTTTCATTTTTCAATTTATAACATGGCTAACTTTGCATTGATTGGAGCTGCGGGCTATATTGCTCCACGACATTTGAAGGCTATCGCCGACACGGGCAACACCCTGCTGGCAGCATACGACAAGTTCGATAGCGTGGGTCGGTTGGACAGCTTTTTCCCCGACTGCTCTTTCTTCACCGAGCAGGAGCAGTTCGACCGCTATTGCTCCAAACTGCAACACACCGACAACGCTTTGCAGTGGTTGTCCATCTGCACCCCTAACTATACACACGACGCTTTTATCCGCTACGGCTTGCGCCTTGGGTGCAACGTCATCTGCGAGAAACCGCTGGTGTTGAACCCTTACAACATCGACAACTTGGTGGAACAGGAAAAAGAGTCGGGTCACGAGGCCTACACCATCCTGCAATTACGTCTGCACGACTCGATTGTTGCCCTAAAACGCAAAGTTGACGAGGGGCCTAAAGACAAAGTGTATGATGTAGATCTCACCTACATCACCTCTAGAGGCAGATGGTACTACTCTTCATGGAAGGGCGATGTGCATAAGAGCGGCGGAGTGGCAACCAATATTGGCGTGCATTTCTACGACATGCTGCAGTGGATATTTGGCGAGGTCAAGAAGAATGTGGTGCATGTGATGAGCCACGACCGCGTAGCAGGCTATCTAGAGTTGCAACAAGCCCGCGTGCGCTATTTCCTCAGCATCAATGCCGACTGCCTGCCTCCCAACGCAGTGCAAGGTGAGAAACGCACTTACCGCACCATCCTGATCGACGGCGACGAGTTTGAGTTCAGCCAAGGCTTCACCGAACTGCATACCAAGAGCTACCAAGAGATTTTGGCAGGACGTGGCTTCCGTATCAGCGAAGCTAGAAACTGCATCCAGATAGTAAGTGATATCCGTCACTCAACCCCTATCGGACTGAAGGGCGACTATCACCCACTGGCACGACTTCCCCTAGCACCCCATCCCTTCGGATGGCAGGACATGCGATATTAAGCCATTCAACATCCAGAGTCCACAGTTCACACTTACCAACCAACTAATCAGATGGAATTCAGAGACCTTAAAAAGCAGTATCAGACCCTGAAAGGCGACATCGACCAAGCCATGGCAAACGTTGCCACCTCGGGAGCCTTCATCATGGGTAGCCCAGTTAAGGAATTGGAGCAGGAACTAGCCTCGTATGTAGGGGTAAAACACTGCCTAGCTTGTGCCAATGGCACCGACGCACTGACGCTTGCCTTGAAGGCATTGGGCATCGGCAAAGGCGATGCGGTGTTTGTGCCCGATTTCACCTTCTTTGCCACAGCCGAAGTAGTGGCACTCGAAGGCGCCACGCCTGTGTTTGTGGACGTCGACCCCCGCACCTTCAATATCGACCCCAAGAGCCTTGACGACGCCGTCCGCTCTGTACACGACTTGATGACTCTCCGTCCCAAAGCAGTGATAGCCGTCGACCTCTTTGGCCAACCGGCCAACTATCCTGAACTGCGTGCCATCACCAAACGAGAAGGCATGTACCTGATTGAGGACGGAGCCCAAGGTTTCGGCGGCAGCATCCGCCTACCCAAGCCTTCTGGAGAAGGCTTTATCGTGAAGCGAGCCTGCAGCTTTGGCGACATATCCACTACCTCGTTCTTCCCCGCCAAGCCGCTGGGCTGCTATGGCGACGGTGGCGCGGTGTTCACCGACAACGACGAGTGGGCCGCTCTGATTGAATCCTATAGAGTGCATGGCAAGGGGAGCTACAAGTACGACAACGTGCGCATAGGTCTCAACAGCCGCCTCGACACCCTGCAGGCTGCCATCCTGCAGGTGAAGTTCAAGGCCTTTAAAGAGCATGAACTGGCCGACGTGAACAACGCTGCAGCATATTATACCCAACTGATTGAGGGCATGACCAAATTTCTAAACAAAGAGGTTCAGGTCACACCCCCCTACGTACCCGAGGGGTATACCAGCAGTTGGGCACAGTACACAATACAATTGAGCGTACCTTCGGGCAATGGCACTTTCAATCGCGAAGCCCTGCAGGCTAAACTGAAGGCCAACGGCATTCCCTCCATGGTGTACTACCCCACCCCGATGAGTGCCCAAACAGCTTTCAAGGAATACCACAATTTCGCCCTCACCCCGCAGGCCGAGCGACTGTCGAAATGCGTCCTATCGCTCCCTATGCATCCCTACCTGACTAGAGAAGATGTGAAAAAGGTAGTCCAGACCCTTGTCGTAAGCCTTTGAAAACTATAAAATGAAACTCCTCACCATCATTGGGGCAAGGCCCCAGATAATAAAGGCCGCCGCCATCAGCCGGGCGGTAAGAGGCCTGTTTGCCGACCGGCTGGAAGAGAAGATACTGCACACCGGCCAGCATTACGACGGGAACATGTCCCAGATTTTCTTCGACGAGTTGGGTATCCCACAGCCCGACTACAACTTAGGCGTAGGTTCGGGACGACATGGTGAGCAGACCGCCAAGATGACTGCCGGAATAGAAGAAGTGCTTCTTTCTGAGCCCTTTGACGGGGTCATTCTTTATGGGGACACCAACTCCACTCTGGCAGGAGCAGTAGCAGCATCCAAACTGCACGTACCCGTTTACCATATTGAGGCTGGGCTGCGCTCTTTCAATATGGCTATGCCTGAGGAGATCAACAGAATCGTGTGCGACCAATTGTCCACCATCTGTTTTGCTCCCACCCAGACGGCTGTCGACAACCTAAGACGCGAAGGATTCATGGAGAGCCTTGCCACCTTTGCTGACGGTAGGAAAAGATTGGTGTGCAACAGCGGCGATGTGATGTACGACAACAGCATCCACTTTGCCTCGGTCGCTCGCCAACGAAGCACTATCCTACAGGATCTTTCACTTGAAGATGGGGGCTATGTCCTTGCCACCGTACACCGCGACAACAATACCGACAACCCCGACCGCCTACACGCTATCATACAAGCTTTGGCCGATGTGGGCATGCAAGACAATATACCTATCGTCCTTCCTCTCCACCCCCGGACTAAGAAGATTCTCGACAATTCTCAATTCTCAATTCTCAATTCTCAATTCCTACACATCATTCCGCCCGCATCATTTCTCGACATCACTCTTCTAGAACAGCATGCCAAAATCGTTATGACCGATAGTGGTGGTGTGCAGAAGGAGGCCTTCTTCTTTGAGCGACCCTGCATCATTCTCCGACCAGAGACTGAGTGGGTGGAGATTGTGAACCACGGTGCCGGCATCATTGCCGATGCCGACCACGATCGCATTGTTGCCGCCTATCGCCAACTGGCCGATCATCCTGTCCATTTCCCCCACCTCTTTGGTGACGGACATGCCTCAGAAAAAATACTCCAGACCATCCTTGACAATTAATTCATACCTATGCCCATGCAGATTCTCACCGACAGCCTGCACCGCATAGCCTACGCTACCGATGCCTCCACCTATCGTGAGTTGCCTATGGGCGTGGCTTTTCCTAAAGACGAACTGGAAATCGTCGAGCTAATCCACGAAGCCAAGCGGCTCCACACCCACCTGATACCTCGAGCAGGGGGCACCAGCATTGCTGGACAGGTGGTGGGAAATGGGATAGTAGTTGACATAAGCCGTCATTTCAACCACATCCTCCAGTTCAACCCTAAGGAGCGATGGATATGGGTAGAGCCAGGCGTGGTTCGTGACGAACTGAACCTTTTCCTCAAACCCTACGGACTCTTTTTCAGCCCTGAGACTTCCACAAGCAACCGTTGCTGTATTGGCGGCATGGTGGGCAACAACTCTTGTGGCACTCACTCGTTAGTATATGGCAGCACCCGCCACCACGTACTCGAAATCAAAGGGCTTCTCAGCGACGGCACTCCCTTCTCAACAGCCCATCCATCCGACAATCCATTACTCTCCCCCATACTTTCATTACTCAACTCATGGGCTGGCGACCCACATACCCGCCAACTCATTGCCGACCACTTCCCCGACCCCGCACTGCGTCGCCGCAGTTGTGGCTACGCTATCGACGAATGTATCGCTCCATTGATTGCCCAACAGGGCAGTCTTCCCGACCTCGCCGCCCTTATCACCGGATCTGAAGGGACGCTGTGCTTCATCACTGCCATCAAGCTTTCGCTCGACCCTGTGCCATCGCCCAAGAAGATGGTACTCTGTGCCCATTGCAACAGTCTTGCTGGCAGCTACCTTGCCAATCTGGCTGCCCTGCGCCACCACCCTGTCGCAGTCGAACTGATGGACGGCAAAATACTTGAGCTCTGTCGCAACAACCCCACCCAACGCCACAACCGTTTCTTCATTCAGGGAGAACCTGCAGCCCTCATTATAGCCGAGTTCAACGGTGACGACATGGATTCCTCGGCCGACGCACTGGAGAAAGAGCTCCTCGACCAAGGGTTGGCGTACCACTGCAGCCGTGTCTATGGCGATGATATCAGCCGTGTATGGGCGTTGCGCAAGGCTGGACTGGGCGTCCTGACGGGTGTTAAAGGCGACGACAAACCCATAGGCGTGGTAGAAGACACTGCTGTCGCACCCGAACGCCTGCCCCAATATCTCGAAGAGTTCCAACAGATGATGGAGCGCCTCGACCTAAGCTGTGTCTATTACGGCCACATCGGCACAGGTGAGCTGCACCTCCGACCCATTCTGAATATCAAAAAGCAACATGACCGTGAGCGCTTCCGCCAAGTGGCTGAAGAAACTGTCCTTTTGGTCAAGAAACATCAAGGCACCCTCAGCGGTGAGCATGGTGACGGTCGGCTCCGAGGCGAGTTCATTCCCATCCTCTATGGCAACGAGGTATATCAGATGATGCGCCAGTTGAAACAGTGTTGGGACCCTGATGGGGTGTTCAACATGGGCAAGATTGTCGACACTCCCCCCATGGACCAATACCTCCGCTACGACGTGGACCAAACCTATCGTTGCAGCGACAGCGACCTGATGTGCAGCATCGAGCAATGCAACGGAGCTGGCGACTGCCGCAAGAGCAACAGCATCGGCGGCACCATGTGCCCTACCTTCAAGCTGACTCACGACGAGCTCTTCTCCACCCGAGCCCGTGCCAACGTGCTTCGCGAGGTACTTACACGCGGGCTTCCTAGCGATTCCGACGACAAAGAGTACGCCGTTCTAGAACAAATGCTCTATAGCTGCTTGGCCTGCAAAGGTTGCAAAGGGGAATGCCCATCTAATGTCGACATGACAGCCATCCGAGCCCAAGTCCTTCAGATGATATATGACCGCCACGGTACTCCTTTCCGTAGTTGGATGGTGGCCCGTATGGCGATGGTCGAACAGCTAGGGCACCTAGTGCGCCCTCTCTACAACTACCTTGCCTCCAACCCCATCACCTCGTCAGTCATCAAACAGGTTGTCTCCTTCGCGCCCGAGCGCAACATTCCTCCCCTCAGTCCCAAAACAATGCGTCGACAACTCTCCCACCTTCATTTTTCTGGCTCTACCGCCAAGAAAAAGGTGTACCTCTTTGCCGACGAATTTACCAACCTTCAGGAAGCTCATTTGGGTGTCACTTTCGCCAACCTCCTCACGGCTCTAGGCTACGAGGTGGAGGTTCCTCCATCGGCCGAGAGTGGCCGTGCAGCCATCTCCAAAGGATGCTTACACCTAGCCTCTCGCTATGCAAAAAAGAACGTACTCTTACTCCGCGACCTAGTCTCAGACGAGACACCGTTGGTCGGCATAGAGCCCAGCTGCATACTCTCCTTCCGCGACGAATACCCCTCTCTAGTGCCTGCAGAAATGCGTGCCGACACCCAACGACTGGCAGGCAACTGCCTCCTCTACGACGAATTTATCATGCGCGAAGTGGCCCGTGGGAACATCCGTCCCGACCAATTCAGTGCACTTCCCCTCGAGGTGTGGCTCCATGGTCACTGCCAACAAAAGGCACTGGTGGGAATAGAGAAGACCGCAGCCATGCTGCGCCTACTCCCCAATTGCAAAGTACATGTAATCCCCAGTGGTTGCTGTGGAATGGCTGGTTCGTTTGGTTATGAAAAAGAACATTACCGCACCTCACTAGCCATCGGCGAGATGGTCCTCTTCCCCGCCGTGCGACGAGCCATGCGGCTACACGAAATGCAACCTTCTACGCCAACACTCGTGGCTGCCCCCGGCACTTCCTGTCGGCAACAAATCCTCGATGGCACTGGCGTCCATGCCTTGCATCCCATTGAGATTATGTATCACTGGCTAGCCGACAGCGATAAGGCTTAGGCTCTTATTGAATCTCTTCGCCACAAATCTTTCTAATTAGGTCGCCTGTACCGTCAATGGCCTGCCAGTCGACGGTATCGATACAGCTCGCCCCAGTTTTGGGTTCATAGCTATGAGCCGTGCGGTAGCCCTCACGGAAGGTGTAGCAAGAGCAACGTTTCGCCTTACAAGAGCTAACCACGACAATCATCGCAACTAATCCTAATACTATCAATAACTTCTTCATAATATATATGAGTTTTAAATTCTTCGTATTTATAACCTGTGAAAAAAGCGTTCTCAAGTCTCAGTTCACTTTCTCTTCACAAAGGTATATCCCTTCATCAAACCAGTATTGGCATTGCCAATAAAGCCAAGCACCTGCTTCCCTTCGTCCGTATGACCATACTGTTCCTTGATTAGCTCGACTGCATGGCTGATGGTCAAACCTTTCAAGAATACGTAGCGGTAGATGTCGGTGATATTGTTGATACTCTCACGGCTGAAACCACGCCGCTGCAGTCCAAGTGAATTTACTCCGGCATAGGAAATAGGATAGCGTGCTGCCTTCACAAACGGGGGGATATCCTTGTCCACCAACGAGCCCCCAGCCGTTATGACATGCGACCCGATGTGGATAAACTGCAGGCAGGCAGTCTTGCCTCCCAATATCACATAGTCGCCCACAATCACATGCCCCGCCAGAGTGGCATTGTTGGCAAAAACGCATCTATCGCCCACCACACAGTCGTGGGCTATATGCGAATAGGCCATAATAAGATTATTATTTCCTATCACCGTGCGTCCTGAAGCAGCCGTGCCGCGGTTGAGTGTACAACACTCCCTGATAACGTTCTCGTCACCAATCTCACACGTCGAATACTCCCCAGCAAACTTCAAGTCCTGTGGGATCGCGGAAATCACCGACCCTGGGAAAATATGGCACTTCTTACCTATTCGGGCACCCGGATAGATAATTACATTGGGTTCAATTATCGTCCCGTCGCCTATCTCCACATCATCACAGATAGTTGTAAAGTTGCCTATCTTCACATCCTTGCCTATCTTGGCGTTGGGGTGCACATCGTTCAGTATCATTTTATTGGTTTTTGATGAATATAGTCAATTAAATATTTGCTAAAGGCGGCATTCGCCTTATGGCCGGGTTTGTATATCGTGAAATGCCCTTGCATCGGCATCCCCACCAGCCTCACATCCCCTACAAAGTCAAGCAGCTTGTGTCGGGCTGGTTCATTGGCATAATAAGGGTCGGTAGTATTCAGCACTCCGTCATGCACCCTAAACTGTGAGGGATCTTTATGAAATGTCCTTCCCAACCTACGTAGTTGTCGACTGCTCAATTCTTTGTTCACATAAACCAAAGCATTATCCAAACTCCCTCCCTTGATAAGGTTGAGATGCAATAAAGGTTCTATCTCGTGAAGAAACACAAACGTGCGACAGGGGGCAATGCCGGCTGCATATTGTGTCAAGTCGTCAATATGGGCGCTCTGCCGTCCTATCACACTGTTGGCAAAATCAATCTCGCAGTCGACCGAGAAATACTCCGCTGGCGCCACATCGTACACCGATCCCGTGGGCTCATACTCAAAATGCAACTTCTCATCAAAAGCGAAGACTTTCCGTTCGGCATCCTGTTCCATTATGCCCACTCGGGTAATCTGAAGGAGCCACGGGCGGGCCGAGCCATCCAAAATTGGCACCTCTCCACCATCCAACTCTACCAACACATTGTCCAGCTGGCAGCCGTGGAGAGCCGACATCAAGTGCTCTATGGTGGCTATGCTGTGCCTGCCGGTTCCTATCGTGGTGCCTCGCACGGTCTCACTGACATTTGTTGCCAAGGCTGGCTGGGTCACGATATTGAAACGGTCTGTACGGCGGAAAGCAATTCCAAAGTCGGGCGGCGCGGGGCATACTGTCACCGTCACCGTCCGTCCGGTGTGCAACCCCAATCCCGTTACTCGGAATTCTTTCTTTATCGTGGTCTGCTTCATGGTATAGGCACAAAACGATAATCTGTCATACGATACAGCAAAGCTTGCTGATTCTCAAATCCATTATCGCCCCGACTCTGCGAGAACGACAGTGGGTAAAGTACTCCTTGCGGCAACACAATAGCTGGGGATTTGAAGAAGTCGGTCCCCTTCTGGTGAATGCCACACACAAAGTAGAGTATGATGTCATTTGCCATGCCGGCATAGGTGCTGGTAGGCTCGGTGCGATACCTTTCACGGAAAAGGTCCACAAACGCCTTGTGCTGGGGATTCGACATATCCCAGTCGGCATAGAAGGTATGGTAGTTCAAATTCTGCAGTTGGGAGAAATCCACATCGTTGTACATCGCTGCCCAATCCTCAAAAGTCACCAAATAGGGCGTCCGGCTCTTAAAAGCCGACAACTTGTTGAGCAACTGCGATGAATAAATGCGGTTCTTCGACTTGTCCTGCTGGTAAAGGCTCACCACCACCGACTGCCCACTGCCTTTCAACATAGTGGTCAACTGGCTCGACTTAGCCCAGTCCACCAGCGTATACTTCATATCATCATAGCGGTCCATTTCGGACGTGAGCGCATTTAGGGCAACCTGTTCGGCCTTGGCTCCCGAGTGCACCACAAACACAGGCATGTTGGGCAGCGTACGATGTATCACCCGCACCGCCGTGCGTGCCATGGCTTCGGCCGATGGCTGGCACTTAAACACATACGGGTTACCAGCCACGATTTCTGCTCTATCTGACACAGGGTTGACTATGAACAGCTGCGCCTCGCGTGCCAAGGCAGCCGCCTTTTCAAAGGGTTGTCGGGTAAGCATGGCAATCAGCAGGTCCGACTGCGCCACGTTATGACTACGGAACGCCTGCTCCACCGCCTCATCGCTCGTCCCTTCCACATCCACCACGTTCAGCGTCACATTGTAGCCCATCTTCTCCAGCCGTTCCAGCCCCAAAAGCATCCCTTCATAGAACTGGATAAACTCCAGACTCTTATAGTTGATTTTCCCTCGCTGCTCCACATCGAACTTCGAGGTCGAAATCTTATCCATCTGACTAAGGTTCAACGGCATCATCAGAGACACTACGATACTCTGCGGATTCACTCGGGGTCTGATGGTTGCAGTGGCACCCATCTCCTGATTAGCAGTTGAGGAGGTTTTGTCCGATGTTTGCTTTGCGTTTGGGTCGTCCTCCTTAGCTGTCACGCGGGTGTCGGTAGCTTTCGGAGCCACAGTTCCGTCCGACAGCTTCTGCCCCTTACAAGGCAGCCACACTGTGTCGCCTATCTGCAGGAAGTGGATATCCTTCTTCGTCACGGCCTCCACCTCTTTCAACCCGTAGGCTCTCGAGATGGCATACACCGTCTGTCCCTGCTCCACGACATGCACAAAGTAGCGTTTCCCATTCAGTAGCTGTGTCTTGTGCGACACCTGCACTGGTGTTCCCCCAGGCATTTGAGCCTTTGTTGAATTGATAATTGAAAATTGAAAATTGAAAAACATGCCCACAAAGAGCAGCATCTTCAACATTCGACTGTCAATTCTCAGATGGTGTTGTTTCATTATTATCGTTTTTAAATTACCACCTCTCACTAATCACCTCTCTTTGTTTTTAACTCTTATTTCTTACTTCCTCCCTACTCCCACTCAATAGTTGCTGGGGGCTTAGAGCTGATGTCGTAGACCACTCGATTCACTCCCTTCACCTTATTGATAATGTCGTTCGACACGCGGGCAAGGAAGTCGTAAGGCAGATGGCACCAGTCGGCGGTCATGCCGTCCACGCTCTCCACCGCTCTCAGGGCGACCACACTTTCATACGTGCGCTCATCCCCCATCACGCCCACGCTCTGCACTGGCAGCAACATGCAGCCTGCCTGCCACACTTTGTCATACAGGTCGTTGTCTCTCAATCCCTGCACAAAGATATCGTCCACCTCTTGCAATATCCTCACCTTCTCGGGTGTCACATCGCTCAAAATGCGAATGGCCAGACCGGGGCCCGGGAAGGGGTGTCTTCCTATCAATTCCTGCTTGATGCCCAACTGACGGCCTACACGACGCACCTCATCTTTAAACAGGCTCCGCAACGGCTCCACCAACTGCAGTTTCATATAGTCGGGCAGTCCACCCACATTGTGATGGCTCTTGATAGTCTGCGATGGTCCCTTGACCGAACTCGACTCTATCACGTCAGGGTATATAGTACCCTGTCCCAACCACTTAGCATCGGTAATCATCTTTGCCTCGGCATCAAACACATCGATAAAGGTCTTGCCTATCGCCTTGCGTTTCTTCTCAGGGTCGGTCACACCAGCCAACACACTGTAGAACCGTTCCTTCGCATCCACACCCTTCACGTTCAACCCCATGTCGCGGTACGACTCCAGCACACCCTCAAACTCGTTCTTACGCAGCAGGCCGTTGTCCACAAAGATACAGTGCAGCTGATGACCGATGGCTCGGTTGAGCAGCACAGCCGCCACGGTCGAATCCACGCCGCCCGACAGGCCCAGCACCACCTTGTCGCTGCCCACCTTCTGACGCAATTCTGCCACAGTAGTCTCAATAAACGACTCGGGAGTCCATGACTGGTCACATCCGCAGATGTCTACAACAAAGTTGCGCAACAGCGTCAGCCCGTCCACCGAGTGGTGTACCTCGGGATGGAACTGTATGGCGTAGGTCTCTTCTCCCTCAATCTTATATCCGGCATTCTTCACCGTGCTGGTCGAGCATATCACATGGTAGCCCTCGGGCAGGCGCTCTATCGTGTCGCCGTGGCTCATCCACACCTGACTACCTACCGGCACCCCCTTCATCAGGGGACTACTGCTGTCCACATACTGCAGGTTGGCGCGGCCATACTCGCGTGTAGCCGACTGCTGAACGCTGCCGCCACCATACTTTGCCAAATACTGCGCCCCATAACACACGGCCAACAGGGGCAGTTTACCCTTTATGTCCTTCATATCGGGGATAGGCGCATCGACAGCATTGCAGCTATAGGGACTGCCTGAGAAAACCACACCCTTCACCTCCTCAGTAAGATTCGGAATCTTATTATAAGGGTGTATTTCGCAATAAATATTCAATTCTCTAATCTTACGGGCTATCAGCTGAGTGTATTGAGAACCAAAATCTAAGATGATGATAGTGTCCATACTTTGTCCTAGTTTATAAAAAGCAAAGATACGAATAAAAATTGGATTAGCAAACATCAAAAATGCAAAACCCCTATCAGTCATCAAGGTTAAATCATTTTTTCAGCCTATTTTCATCCTATACGCACTATAGTACCTATAGTCACTATAGTCACTATAAAATCTATAGTTTGAACCCATATTGGGCTAAGAGGTCGCGGAGGCGGGTGAGCTCGGCTTGCAGAGCTGCGTTGTCGGCTTTCAGGCGGGTGTTGTCGGCGCGGAGGGAGGCAAGTTCGGCATCTTGGTGCTGGCGGTAGCCGGTGCGGGCAGCATACATTCGCTCTTTGATTCCGCCCTGCTCCACAAATTCTTTTTCGAGATTTTTCAAATGGTGGTTGAGCATGGCATCAGTCATGTGGCAGAGGGTGAGGGCTATGTTTGCCATCTCCTCGTCGTTCCATTTTTCGAGGTAGGGATTGTACTCTTCCAGCCGGTTATGGGCTTTGCAGAAAGTCTGCATCTGGTGGTAGCGTGGATGGGTGGCATTCCAAAGAGGGAGCTGCCGCGAGATGAGGTAATCGCGGTAGTCTTCGCGCAATTCCTGCAAAGAGGCACGTGCCACGTTGAGCAACTTGATGTGCATCTCGGTGGAGGTGGTGCCGTCCTCAGTACCCTCGACGATGTTCTGCTTACCCGAGCGCGCTGCCTGCACCATCTGGTCGACAGTGCGGTCGCCGTGCACCGGCAGGAAGCGCTGGCAGAAGACGAAGGTCATCTGGTAAAGAGTCTCCGCTTTCTGGTAGTAGTAGGCATCGCGCCAAGGCTTCTGCCGCTTGAGGACTTGGAATTGGCTGCTAGACATAGTAGTAATTTTTTGTTAATCAACCTATTTTATAGTTCCTATAGTGACTATAGTGACTATAGATACTATAGGCACTATCGAATTGTATCATTTTGCAAAGATACAACTTTATCCTTAACTACGAAGAAAAGAGTTTTTGAATTCTGTCTTGAACGGAATTAACTTGACACTTTTTTGCGCAAAAAAGCAAAAAAGAGATGGGAACCACAAAAAAGAAATGGACGCGGAGGATGTACACCCCGGAGTTCAAGTTGGAAGTTCTGAGCTACTATTACACGCACGGAGAACACCGTCGAAAAACGTATGAGAAGTTTGGGATCAGCGAGACGAACTTGCGTCAGTGGCTGAAGAATTACAGGATTGAAAAAAAAGGCGTATCTTTGCAGTCGGAACTGGAGAATGCATTCCAAATGAGACATCAGCAAGATACAGACAGCCAGGAGGCCATGAGGCAGCGGATAGAAGCCCTCGAGAAGGCTCTTGAATACGAGCGCATGCGCTGCCGCGGGTACGAGAAGCTGATAGAGATAGCCGAGAAGGAGGAAGGGATCAGCATATTAAAAAAAGATGGTGCCAAGCAGTGACGGCGCTGCGCGAGGAGTATCCGCACACCAGTGTGGAAACCCTCTGCAGTCTGTTTGGCAAACGTCGCCAATGGTATTACAAGAAAAGCACGGTCGTGGTTTCGGAGAACCAGCGGGCGAAACTGCTGACGGCCCTCATCGAATACTACCGGGGGCTGTGTCCGAGAATCGGAGGCGTGAAACTTTACCTCCTGCTCGCCAGTGACTTGGGGAAAGAGGTGACGCACGGGAGAGACGCCTTTCTGAAGTTCTATGCCGAGAAGAACTTCCGCCTGCCCCGCAACAAGCCGATACACACGACCAACTCGAACCACGTCTACCGCAAGTACCCCAACCTGGTGAAGGGCTTGGAAGTGAGGCACGTGAACCATGTATGGGTGGCCGACATAACCTACGTCTGGATAGAGGGCGACGTGCTTTACCTGCACCTGCTCACCGACGCCTTCTCGCACGCCGTCATCGGCTGGTGCCTGACCGAGACCCTCGAGGCCGACGGCACCGTCAAGGCGCTGGAGATGGGCATCAAGACGGCCGGAGGGGGCAATCTCTGCGCCACCATACACCACTCCGACCGCGGAACCCAGTACGCCTGCTACCGCTATGTCGACACCCTCGTCTGGCACCACATACGGATCAGCATGACAGAATGCTACAAGCCCACTGACAACGCCGTCGCAGAGCGCATGAACGGCATCCTCAAGACAGAGTGGATATACCATCAGGAACTCTTCCACGACAGGCAGGAGGCGGAAGACGGCATCGCCCGCATGATACAATTCTACAACGAGATACGCCCGCACATGAGCATCGGGATGCTCACCCCGATGGAGGTCTACCGCGGTGCAGAACCAGGCAAAAACCTATGGAGAAAAGAAAAATATGCCGACAATTGAAATAATAGTCGTAACTTTGCACCGCCAAACAGTCAGGGTGGCGACCGCTTTAGGCCATCGTCATCCTAAAAGTCGGGCGGGGCATCGAGCCCCGCCCCGACTTTGCCAAACAGTCAGGGATGGCTCTGCATTATCCATTGTCATCCCCTCTGTCAAGCGATTCAGTACGGCAGCAGATTTATTTGACAAGCCAATCAGTTTAACCAGCAAAAATCTGTCAAGCGATTTCAGGAAAACACAGACGACTTCCCTGCCAGGGTGGGTCAAGAGAAGATTCGCTGTAGGTTCGCTGTAGGTTCGCTTCCAGAAGCGAATCCACACCCCACCCAGATACAACCTACACCCCATCAATCATCAACCCCGACTAAAGCCTGGTAGATGGGAATAAAAGCGCATGGCAATTTGTGATTTCATCTATCGGAAGGAGACCAAAAAGTGACCATAATTGAGAAGAGTTTTGCAATCTTCTCTTTTTGATATTTCTGCAAAACTCTGTGGTGCCCGGAACAGGAACGCCTTAATTGTTTTCTGTTAAATATAACTATTTATAGTTGTGAATCTTGTGATTATTTGTGTATTCAAATAACACAACAAAATCTGGTAAAACGTCAAAAAGGTGGCCAAAAGGTGGCCAAGGTTTTCAGTGTCATTTTACCCTCTCATTTCGACTATCATTTATATCCTCTTTTCTTGTCATTCACACACTTCCCAATGACCGCCATTGTCTGGCCCCACACGGTGTATAATGCCATCTTCTCGTAGGTTTTTAATATGTTTTTCTATGGTCTTGGGGGATATTTTCAGCATGTTTGACAACTCCAATTGGGTCACTGTTGGATTATTCTGAATAATGTTTATGATTTTCTCCCTACTTTTCACCCCATCGTCAAGTTCGGCTGAAGGGGTTATTTCATCCTTACTGTTTGGAACTTTCTCAGAGATGGCAGATAATGGTAAGACCAATCAACCATATCCAATTCAAACTATACAATTATTGAAATCGGAACAAACTCAAGCCGACTATTTTCCCGTAGTTCCATCAGCAATCGTCCCATCAGGTTCGGCCCGACATAGAAATCTCCCTGTCGCTTCACGCCCCAAGTATCAGCCCAGCTCTTCTTAAACGAACTTTGGTCCTCTACAATGTACTTGCCCTTGCTTCGCTCTAGTGTCTCTCTGAATTCTTCACTTTGCTCATACTTCAGTTGAAGGCATTGTTTCATTACATCCACGATAATCATTCCCCAATCATCACGTCTATGTGTTTTCTCGTAATGTTTCGCCGTCATCTTCGGATTGGGTGCAGCATAGATGGTCTGTCGGACATCTTCGTCCGTGAATTTCATCATCTGGAACAGTTGCTCAGCACTCTTATACGTCACACCTTCGTATTGTATCGGAGTATGGGAAAAATTGCCAAGAATCCCCCATTCATCCGAGACTTTCCGTATTGGGACACATTCGACCACTGGATAGGTCTCTATAGAATAGTACTGTGGGTAGTACTTTTCGATAAATGGGGCCACGCTGAAAAAACTCATTTCTTCTCCGGATTGACCTTTTCGACTTTGGTGATGTTGATGACTGACTCGTCAAGCACCGCCATATTCTCACCCAAGGCAGGGTTCTTCCACGAGTAAGGCCAGCAGATGAAGATGACTCCGATGCTTACGAGGAACTTCGATGCAGCCTTCTCGCCTTCAATGTCTATATGGCCCGACAGCTCTTTGGCGAGATACTTTCGAAAATCCTTACCATCCTCGATATACTTCGACGGTACCGGGTGGCCCAAACGTTCCTCCGTCTTTGCAAGTATAGAGGGATTTACCTTTTGTTTGAATGCAATGTGGTTTTG
>JAEEGG010015216.1_pt1 | contig 16177 bp, 20 predicted proteins | sample 9134161 | NCBI WGS metagenome assembly JAEEGG01 (sample SAMN16246543, study PRJNA631951) | gut metagenome | biome: gut microbiome; feature: rumen; material: CR-attached | host: Bos | place: Iran: Karaj | collected 2018-10
GAGCTGCAAGATGAACGATATTGATTTTGGTGAGTATGTTGAGGACATACTGACCCGTATGATGAATGGCGATGATGACTACAGGTCAATGATCCCATGTTATTATACACCTGGCAAGAAGCAGGAAAAGAAGGCTGCGATTAAGCAAGAGCAGAGTGAGCTCGCTCACTTTGCCGAGCGGAAGCAGTCTCGACCGAAGGTCAAGGTCGCTTGATACTATCAAGTGGCGCAATGTACAATCAGATAAATTTTTTCAAAAAATCATGTTAGCGGTAATGCCCGTAAAATCGGGGTTACGTTCATATGGTGGCTTACCTAATGTTTCATGGTAAAAAGATGAATAGAAATTGGCTTATAGTTCATATCATAATTGAAGTTTTATTATCGGCTCTTATTGTTTATATTATTAAAGAGAACGATATGCGTGCTACATATGGAGACTATATTTCTGGAGTTGGTAGCGTGTCTTCTGTTTATGCAATCTTTGTTACCTTTTATCAGTTAGCCAAGGTCAAGTGTATTACGGAAGAAACGCGTAAAGCCGTTATGGCAAAATCTAAGGAGATTGAAACTCTTTTGGCCTTTGCTGATATTGAACGGCATCTTGAGATGTGCTCATACATATCAATGTGTCTGCAAAGTCAACAGTATGAGGCTGCGGCACTTAAAATGCTTGATTTAAAGAAGGTGTTGATTGAAGCAAAAAGTGAAGCAAACAGTAATTCAAAAGCATCTAGGTTACAGGATTTAGTCAGACATTTGGGTCAAGATATTGTAGCTGTTCGTGGATGTTGGAAAGAAAACGAGAATATTGATCTCAGGAGAATTCAACTAAATCTGGATAGTATATTTACGTATTTACAGGAATTGTCAGTAATCATTAAAAAAAGAACATATGTTAGATAAGTACAAAAATCTTGTTACTAAATTATTAAATGCTACGTCACAAAAAGCTCTCCCATGGAATAAGACAAGCAGGGAGAATGAATATGAGGCGGCTGTTGGTGATAACTCTGTTTCAATCAAACGCCATTTTAAAGTAGATAATATACCTGATGATAAAGAATTTATTTCTCTTTTTGTATGGAATAGATTTGGTGATGTTGTTGATGAGGTAAGGGCCTATAGTTACTCCGAAGACTTTATCAATCTTGCCTCACTCTTCGATGCGGCTGAGTCTGCGGCTATCCGGGCGGAGGATATTTTGGACGAGATATTGGCGGATATCTCAAGAATAGGATAACCATAGATGTATATTGTTGGTGGTAAGCGTCCCAAACTGTGACTGAGCTATTCAGGAAATAATAGCTTCAGCCCCTATTCGTCTATTGACGCAAGTTCGGATTCTGGGGGGGAGGGAGGTAACAGGATGAGAGATACTCTATGGCCTTAATTCCTGTCTTGTGTCAGACTAGGAAGATATTGATGATCCAGATAATCATAAAGAGAAAGAACGAGGATACGGATAGTTGGTTTGTTGCGAAATATACGGAGTCCATCCAAGAGAAACAGAAAAGGCTTAAAAAGAGGTTCTCGAAGGTTAAGGGTAGGAGTCAGCGAAAGAAGAGGAGTGGTAGAAGGAAAAGGCATTAGATTGGAGCATAGGAACAAGGAGGTGAGATATGAACAAACGGTCGATTTCACAGAAATCTATATTTGGAGAGTATAAAAATGGTGAAGACAGGGTGACAGCTGCTCTGCTTCAGATATTCAGACTTGGAGGACCTGAGCTGATGAATGCAGTGTTTGAGGACTTCAACATCAATCTGGATGCGCAAGTGAATACTCAAGTAAAGAAGAATGGCTCGAAGTCAAGGCCTGATGGTGAACTTGTTGCTAACTATCATGTTTATATCGAAAGCAAGATATATCCATGGGATGTGAATAAGGATCATAATGTGGAACAGTTAGGGCATCATCTGGATTTGATAGACAAGGAAAAGGCGGTCATTCTATATATCACAGTGGATAAGACAAAACCAGCAGAGATACCTGAAAGGGATGATGTGTACTGGATGACTTGGACTGAGATAACGATGAGACTTACCAAGTATGAGCCATCATTTAATAAAGATGTGATAGCATTCCTCGCCGCCCAGTTTAAACTATTGGTAGAAAATGTGGTGTTTAGTAAGCAGATGGATGAGACAACAGATGAAAATAGAGTTCTTATTGTAGGAGGAAGGTTTGCAGAAGGTGTTGCTTTGAACTATGGTTTTTATTCATGCCAGGAAGATAGAAACTTTAAAACTCCCAGATATATGGCATTCTATTTTAACAAGCGTATATCGCATTATTTTGAGATTGAAGAAGGTCCAAAGAAGGTGAAATCGCTTGAAGATATAAGTGATCAGTTGCCGGAGGACTATGTCTTGACTGAAGAGGATAAGAAACCTCATACGTTTGTCAAATTCAAAAAAAAGTATAGTTTTGCGAGGCCTATAACGCATGAGTATCCTAATCCGTTTGTACAAAGGCAGAGGTATACGACGATAGAAAAGTTGATGAAGGCGAGGACTACGGATGATTTGTTGTAAATAGAGGGGACATTGTTGTAAGTTGTTTGGATATGATTGAATATAATGAAATGGAAGCATACTACGAGGCAATGATAGAGAATCTAGCCGAGTTGGAAGAAGTGTTCGAGGATGACTATCCTATTGATAGGATTGAAGCGTATATCGGTAGAATGACGCTCAAAACATATAACTATCAGAGTGAGTTGAACCTGCCTCTATATAGAGCCAGATATGACGATGGATTCAACAATACTGATCCTAATCAGTTTGGATATATCCATAATTTGGACCTTATTAGAGTGTATAGATACAATAAGGCGCATGAGGCAGTTCTTTATACAGCAACAGACCCGATGACTGCATTCAAGGAAATTAAGCAGGAAGAAAAACCTGATAGTTTCTATCTTTCTGTATGGATGCCAGTAAATGAAGCCAGTGTCTTGAACATGGCTCTGAATATCAATGGAACGGGTTTGAAAGAAGGCTCTAATGCTTGGAGGTTTCATCAGATTCTGAGAGATAATACCGGCGCAGGATCTCCAGAATATAGGTATCTTTCGGAATTAGGACGGTTGTTAGAAAAACCAGGAAGTGATTATAGATGCTCTTCTATCATAGCATCTCAGATATTCCAGACCCATGATGCACTGATGACAACTAGTATGAAATCTGACGGAAAGGAGTTGAACGTAACTTTCAATCAGAATGCGGCTGATCATCTTTTGGAGATTAAATATGTGTATCATTGTCGTGTTCCACAGAATTTGGATAGCTTGGCGCTTGATGTGACTGAGATTGGAATACCTCGTGAAAGGCAGATAGAATGGCATCCTTGGGAGGTGGACTATGGTAGTATACAGCTAACGCCAGATTGTGTTAATCCTGTTTGTCTGCCGGATCTTCGCGAGGCGGTAAGGACTGGTAGGGGGATATCTCAGTGTGTGTTGAAACCAAACGTGAATAAGGCGCCAACGGCGGAACAGGATGGGGTTGTGGCGTATAATGGCGTGATGTATCATGTGAGGTTTAGGATAAGGTTGAGGTGACAATTGAGAAGTTCAATCGGATATTGACGGAGTATAATGAATGGCTGGCGGGACAACAGTGGCAGCAACAGTATATAATGCAGTATTTACAACGAGAAGAGGGATTTTTTAGAAAAGCAAAATATAAACAAGAATTGTTTGAATGGCTATGTTGTTTGAAAATGCTCTATTTTATCCAACGATAGATATCAATGATGAGACTTGGCTGAAATCTGCCGTGTTATTATGGGATACTATCAGTACAATTGTGCCTGAGACAGAAATAGAACCATATAAACACGAATGGAGTAAGACTTTTGCACAAGCAGATATCGTAATACCTCATAAGGTTAATCCTGAAAGTGTAAACTTTCATGGCCTTGACGTTGAAGTGAGAGCGTTCCTCGATTCTCCAGAGGGTAGAAGAAGTTTTAAACCTAATGTGGGTAGAAGAAACGATTACCGTAATTATAATGAACTCATCAGAGAAGTGCAGCTGTCAGATAGTAACCCACCATATGAACGTAAGGTGATATCAACATAAAGATGTACCTTTGCCTCCGTTTAAACTATTACAGTATGGAGACAAAGGAATATTTCGAGAAAGTGATGCAGGACTTCCGCTCGACCATGTCGCTTGGCTCGTCCAAGAACCAGCATCGAAACGGGCGCAGCCTCCACAAGTACTGCCAGGATGAAGGCATCGATTACAAATGGCTGCAGGAATACAAGAGGACATATCCCAATGAGACAAAGCCAGTCCAGGAATCGGAACCAGGCTCTCAGTCTTTCATTCCCTTGGTTATCGAAGAGGAGAAGACTCAACCCAAGCCAGTCTGGCAGGTATCTCACCTCCGGCTTGAGAGTCCAGACGGTGGTTTCATTGACATCAACAGCAATAACCTGGCAGCGGTGACAAGCCCGCAGATGCCACAAGATAAGCCGTGAGCTGCTGATACTCCTACTTTCGACATCAGTCCAGACACGTATCACCATAAATGACGAAAGTTTTTGTTAAGCCAAATGAGCAAAATAGAGCTTGCTTTAATTTTGCCATGGCGAGAAAACTAAGGATGAAATCCAAGATGGAAAAGAAGTGTGAGTATAGCCATGAAGACATGGAGGCACTTGGAAGGGAGATAGAAGTGCTGAGAATTCGTGCCCGTCAGGTAGACGAGGATATAAGAAACGGTGTCATCAGTCCTGAGCAGTGGGTATCTGCTGCTTATGAACTGACGGAACGCAAGAAAGAGATTCTGGAGATCTTGGTCGACGTGGACCGGTATAAACAGGATTTGCGTGCTGAGATAGAAAAAGAAAAGAAATTACGCGTGGCAGCAGAAGAAAAAATAGCGATTCTTGCCTTCATGTACTCTCTGTATGAGAGCTGCAAGATGAACGATATTGATTTTGGTGAGTATGTTGAGGATATACTGACCCGTATGATGAATGGCGATGATGACTACAGGTCAATGATCCCATGTTATTATACACCTGGCAAGAAGCAGGAAAAGATGGCTGCGATTAAGCAAGAGCAGAGTGAGCTCGCTCACTTTGCCGAGCGGAAGCAGTCTCGACCGAAGGTCAAGGTCGCTTGATACTATCAAGTGGCGCAAAGTACAATCAGATAAATTTTTCAAAAAATCATGTTAGCGGTAATGCCCGTAAAATCGGGGTTACGTTCATATGGTGGTTTACGGAAATCATGGTCGCAGGCAGCTTCGGTCATTACGACTCCCGCATCAAACAGATAGACCATGATAAGCGTTTCAAGCGTGGCTTCAGCCAGCTGAAGCGCAATCTCCACTTCGTGACTTACTATCCCTCAGAGGTGCTTTGGTCGCCCTTCTGGAAACTCTGGCATTGGTGCTGGAGAAAGAGGAAGGGGTATTTGTGATTCGTAGAGGATATTCACGAGGGTTATGTGGAATGGGATAGGGAGTGCAAGGAGAGAAGCTGAATTTTTTATACTTAAGTTTACTTTAACGATAGTGAGAACTATGGGACAAATATCTCTAACTGTAGATATTAAGAAGTGGATATACCAGCAAATGAAAGATGTGAGAATCATTGATTATGTCGTTGGTTATGGGCATTTTATGGATATTCTGTCTTCTGTTTGGGATGTTTATTCCATGCCTCGGAAAGAGGATCATCGTTATGCACATTATGGTGACGAAGTGCAGCAACATTTCATTAATAATAATGACTGGACTACAGACAAGATATTTGTATCTGATTTGAAGTTATTTGACGATGATGCTAAATTTGAGCAGTTCGTAATCGGAATACTGAATGAATGTGGTAATGCAGAATTGAGCATTCAGAATGCTATTAACGAATTGTTAGTGTATCTGCATGAACAGAAGTTGGATATTTCTGCAAACGAGGATAATGGGAAGAGGGTATTTATTGAGTTTGTTACTCTAAGTGTAGCCTACTCTGATATAAAGGATAATGACATTCCCGTTTTTGTAGTAAGAGCACGAGGACATACTCAATATGGAAGCTTCCAAACCATACCATCAGTATTCCCCAGTATACAACTTGTTTTTGATAGTGGATGGAATGACTATGGTTATCATACTCGCTTTGTGATGTATTATTACAGAGCGGAGGATGACTATAGTTTTATTGGCGATGTAAGAATATTGAAAGGAGATAACTCAAACTCATTTGATGCAATCGACAAAGAGTTCACTGCATTAGGGCAAGACAGTTGTTCGTTAGGCTATGACAAGGACTACTATGTAAACATGAACAAATGTCTTGGCGAGGAGAAATGGTCAATAATGAAAGCGATGAGGGATGTGGCTTGTTATCCATTGATGAGAAGACAGTTCGAGGATAATGAGATTTATCACACATCGCTTCTTCGTGACGAAGGCCGCGACATGTTGGAATATGGTATTTATTATGCTATGGGGCGTAACCTTCAGAACAGCTTCAGTTTTCAGTATAAATTTAAGCCAGAGTATTCGGACGAGAAATATCCTATAAGGTTTGACTTTGGCTCAGAACGCAGGAATGAGTACCTTAAGATTTATGGTATAATTGGAGAGAACGGTGTGGGAAAGACCACTTTCCTGCGTAAATTGCCCAAGGCATTATCGAGAAGGAATCAAGAGGATTTTGAAGGGAATTTTCCTCTGTACAGTAAGATTATAGCCGTATCTTTCTCTCCGTTTGACATATTTACAGACTTGAAACCCTCTCCGTGGTTCAACTATGTGTATTGTGGCTTGATGGACGAGACGGGCAAGGTAAAAGATGTTTCGGAGTTGAGAAAGGCATTGATAGAACAGTTTGCGCGTATCAATGAACAATCATTAGGGAATGACTGGAAAGAGACCATGGAAGAAGTGATGGACAATGAAGAACTATGCCTTCTTTCAGAAGTAGATGACGATATGAGGGTTGTTCTAAAAAATGACTTCACTGTTGACATTCTGATGAAGTTCAGTTCGGGGCAACGAAACATGCTTCTGTCTATGTCGTCCATTATATCGAATATCGGACCTCACAGCCTGCTGCTGATAGACGAGCCAGAGCAACATATGCATCCCAATGGAATAACAGCCATTATGAGAAGTTTGTTCTTTTTGGTGAGAAAATTTAATTCATACGCTATTATAACAACTCATTCACCGCTGGTTATAAGGGAACTGGTTGGAGACAGGGTGTATGTTATGCGCAGAAGCGGCAAGACTCTGGACATATCAAAAATCCCCATTGAAAGTTTTGGAGAAGATGTGTCTGTACTGATAGACAGGATTTTTGACAACTACAGCCAACAGAAGAAATTTGCAAACTTTATCGACCAGTGGGCGAAAGAAAGAAATGCAACGTTTGAGACCATTGCAGAAAAAGTAGAAAACAATGGTATACCACTGAGCTTAAATGCCAAGCTATATATACGAGAGGCACTCATAAAACAAAGAAGAGAAAGGGATGAGGAAGCTTAAGGCTATTGATACAAGTTGCGAAGAGTTTGCAAAGGAAATTATCTCAGATACAGCAGAGCGGCTTCAGCCAGTATATACAGCGATTCAAGGAAAGTTGAAGAATCTGCACGATGACTATGATGATAAGTTTCAGCATGACAACTTGCAGAATGTAAGAAAGTCAGGTTTAAGCTCTGGTGAACTTAACCGATATGGGAAACTGTACAAAGCAGACAGTGAGGCTATACAAAAGCTAAAATTTCAGGTGTTAAGGAATGAAATTGGAATCTATGATGACGTTTGCCCCATATGCGGCATAGGCCCAGCGAATACCATTGATCATTTTGTGCCAGAGGGTGACTATCCTGAATATTGTATACATCCAAGAAATCTGATACCACTATGCAATGATTGTAACGGTCCTAAGCGAGCATTGCTTAAAACCGATACAAACGAAAGGGCATTGTGGAATAACTATTTGGACGTAAGTCCTAATAGACAGTTTCTGTTTTGTGACGTTGCTATGATAGAAGACATGCCTAGGGCAAGTTTTTATATTGATAACAGAAATGGTGTTGACAAGCAGGTGTATTCTCGTATTGAGCGTACTTTTGAGCGAATGCATATTCTTGAACACTACAATAGTTCAAGTAGTGGGAAAGCATATTATTATTTAAAGGTGTTAGCAAGTCACGAAATCTACAGCGAGGAAGAGGTAGTATCGTGGCTGAGAGATGAGATTACAGGAAAAGATGTCAATGACTTTGTGGCTGTATATCTTGATGCCTTGATAACCTCGACAGAGTGTATGAAATGGATTTTGGACAAGCTTTCGGAGCTGCACTCAATGATGGCGTAATAAACAATGAGTATGATAGTTAAATGGTTATTTGATAGAGTAGTCTGTAAGCGTCCAAAAGTGTTCTAAGGCATTCTGAGAAAAAGATAGTACCTTTCTTAAGACTCACTTTGTTCGAATAAGCGGCAAAGCCGAGCGGTCGCTGACTTACGTCCTTGACCATATCAAGAACACCAAGGAGGAGGACTTGTATAAACTGCTTCCTGAATTTTGGGAAGACATTAACTGAATCAACAAACATTTATTTATAAACAATGGTGAACACCTTGCTGATGGCAACATCCATCGGCAAGGGTAAAGGGCATAAACCGATAGCTTGACGGGGTTCACCGAACAGTTACAATAATAGAACGTTTACTTAAAACAGTCGCAAAATATACACTGATAGGCATTATTATAGCAGTCGCAACTTCATTTATTGCTTCATGCATTTACGGTTTATTGTGTGAAAATTGAAACATAAATGTGAAGTGAACCCCAGAAGTTGGACACAACCGTTTTTATGGGTTTCTTGCAACAAAACAATCTGAAGGATATATAAAAAATAGATTTATGGCGCAGACATATAGTTTAGCACTTTATTCAATTACTATTCATAGATTAGGTAATCGTGATGATAGGCTTGTATTGACGGATTTTGATAATGGCAAAAATTTGTATGATATAGCCTGTGATATGCTTAGTTCTATTAAGTATAAGAAAGAAATAGAGCAAGAAAAAGTGAATCTGTCTCAGAAAAACGATAAAACAGAAAAACGTTTTTTTCGGATAATGAAAACTTCTAAGGGGGAAGATATCTTAAATCCCCGAAAGCCTTATCTTACAGGATTTATTGAATCAGGAGAGTATGGTACGGAAGAGAATATCGTAAATGTAGAGACTGGTGAAACAAAGGAGAAAAAAGAAAAAGATGCATTATTGCGACCTTTCTATTTTATGCTTTATGTGCCTCATGGTACTAAAAAGGCTGTTCTCATATTAGAAAGAATCAGTAATTTGGGCATTATGACAGTTTTCGAGAAAAAGTTGAGAGAGGCTATTTCTAGTAAAATTGGTGCTGATATAAGGGACTTTGTTATTACGATTGAACCGATGGCTCTCGAGTCTGTTTTGAAAAGGCATATCAATACAATTGGTGGTGCTAAAAAGGTCATTTTTAATCATGTCAGATTAACTGATATAACTCCGTCAAAGCTCTCTGACGGTAATCTTGATGATGGTGAAATCCATAACATGCAAATAACACTGAATGCTCCCAGGAACGGGAATATAAATATCATGTCATGGTTTCAAAAAGTGAAAGAGTCTTTTGATCAAATGAAAAACAGAAAGAGATCGAATATATGTTCTGTTTCCGGAGTAGAATACCAGAATGTCAAGTTTGAAGTTGAAATAGGCGGAGCACCGAGAACCATCTCAATGCAAGATATAGGAAAGCTGGGTACGTATCTTGATATTACTAACGAGGTCGAATTGGATCGGAATTATTATCCGACTTTTGCTTCTGTGGACAAGCAAGCTAATATTTTGATTACCGATATAAAACAGCAATTGGAAAATAGTATAAAGGATGAAAAATAGGTTTTCTCACATATTTCTTTTGCTTACGTTTCTCGTGACAATGATCAGTTTTGTCACGATAGCGGTCTCTCTGATTTCAAAGGTTGACTGGGATAATGGCGTATTCTCGAAGGATATCATGGGAAATATTGGCGACTTTTTGTCGGGTACTTTAGGGGTGTTATTATCATTTGTCTCTTTCCTCTTGATGTGGAAGACATTTGCTACGCAATATAGACAGTTCGAAAGGCAGAATGAATTACAGAATCAAGCATCTTTTGAGACAACATATTTTAATTTGCTGCTTTCACTAGATCAGGTTAGAAAGGAGGCTATCCAGATATTGAAGGAGAAGAACAATTGCAATTCTATCTCTGAATGGTATTATCTTTTCAGAAAGGGTGGTAATAAATCGGCAGATGAATTCATAATCAGTCCTGACGATGTTCAATCGCAAGTCGAAGCCACTCAGGGATTTGTGGCTCGTTATTATGAGAATTTTGTCTCTGATACAGGATATATCGGATTCTATTTTAGGTTCATCTTTAACATGATAAAGTTTTCAGTTCGTTATTGGAATAATTACGATATAAGTAGAAAATACACAGACTTGCTTTGTGCAAAGTTGTCTGACGAAGAGCTGGCATTACTTTTCTATAATGCTTTGTCAAAATATGGAAGAGATCAAAATGAACAATTACTGTTTAAGGACATTTTAGACAAATATCAGGTGTTTGAAAATTTGAACTCTGACTATTTATTTGATAGATCGCATTTTCGGTTCTACCCTCATACTGATTTCAAATTCCTTACGCGTGATGAAAGAGTTCGCTACTTGATTTGTCGCTAAAGTATGAAGAATTGATTTGGATAGTATGGAGACTTTAAAGGCGTTCATTTACTTTATAATAGAAAATGATAAATGGATCACATTGGTTGTTAATGTGTTATTAGGTATTTCAACATTTGTGCTGACTATTGTCAACCTTAATTTAGTACATAAACAAAATGTGATAGCAGAGGAGCAGACGAAACTACAAAAGGATAAGGATCAGCCTCATTTTCAAATATCTCTCAAGTCAGAAAAGGATACTGATGATGGCAAATATGGTACAGATATTCTTACAGTAACAAATATTGGCGAACACACGATAGAACCATGTGAAGTGAAAGCTGATGTGTTTATCCGAATGACTCGGAGTAAACTGGCACAGCGGGATACTATTTATGCTCTAGTGGGAGATTACTTTATGATGGCATATAAAGGTAATATCGGTGATGAAGAGGTTTATTATTCAAAGTCTACAGGGAGTAACAGAATATATAGTGAAATATATATGGAGGCTCTCAATGACAAAAGTCAACGTGGAGATCTTGTCTATTATCTCATAGATAAAGTGTTGCTTTTGAGAATCAACTATACGGATATCCATGGTGAGAAGCATGAGAAGTATTACTCATATAGTAAAGAAATAGGCAAGGAAGAATACACAAGAGTATTTGAAGAAAGTGACAGTAGAGGCCTTTTCTTCTCATTAAACAATATTACATATGAAAAGTTGAAAGATGCCTTGGTGAAGATAGACAAAGGTAAGTGAGGAGTAAGCATCCAACCCCTTTTTCGGGAGTATAAGATATACTTATTACCTTTCTTGAGACCTTCGGAACAAGCGGCAAAGCCGAGCGGTGCCATTAATTTAAAATTTGAGGTTAAGGCAATAAGTAGTAAATTGAAAAGTGGTACATTTAGAGTTCCTTGAGGAACGGCTATAATCCAAGGTGTAGTTATGGAACGGGAGCGGTATCAAAACCAGACAAGGGAATATGCCTACTTCAGCAAGCTTATGTAGTTTCAGTGGCTTATGGTAAAAAAGGAGTAGATGCTTACGACTTGGAGCATGAAAGCTGAATTCTTAACATATTGGAATTCTCTTTGAAATGATAGCCCGATGTGGGTATATGGGGCTGGGCTTCTGGTTCTTTTAGCAGGATTGGTGATTTTCTCTTTGACTTATGGGATTCGGAAAGGTTTAAGATATGGTTTAGGGCTTTTGCTGATAGAATATGTGCTTTTGATATACAATTTTAGTAATCTTCCGAAAAAATATACAGAATAATTTGTTTTGAGAAATATTTTTTATACCTTTGCAGTGATAATTTATTTTTCTAATTTATAATTTAAAAAGTTATGGAATATTTGAAACCAGAAATTTTAGCAAAGAGCCATTTCCTGATGGCGGATTGTAGGACGAAGCCTTCCGGACGTCCTTCATGTACTTCTAAACCTTCGGGTAGACATTAAACCTACGTGCGGTAGCCCTAAATGCTACTGCACATTGTTATGAAATATTTCAGGTTACCATATATCCTGTTCCGTGATTATCAGGATTTCGGTTATCTGACTGATAATCGGAATTTTGGGTATGATACTGCATCGAAGAGTTGTTTAAAAGTTGGTGATACACTTCTGTCCAAGGTTGGAAGCGTGTTCTATTCAGTCTTGGAAGACAAACCTCTATCAGTCACTTCTCTTTCAAAGAAACTGTTGCCGCTGTTTAAAGATGTCACGGCTACTGAACTGGAAAAAGATGCTGCAGAGTTTTATGGAATGTTAGCAGAGGATGGATTTGTCGGACAAGATGAGATAAGTGCTGTAGCATCCTATTTCTCATATTCAGACAGAGTTGCCAAACCTCTTCCTCTTGCCGAAGATTGGCAGGAAAAGTCTAATGAAGTATTTAAAAAGTGGGGCTCATGCTATCATTTGTCTAGAGTTCATTTGGAGATTTCATGCGCTTGTAATGAGCGCTGTGTTCACTGTTATTTTCCCGATACATATAGGAAGGTACAATGTCACGAGACTTATTCCTTAGAATTCTTGCGCAGTGCTTAACTAATAATGTTTTGAGCATTACAATTAGTGGCGGGGAACCATTACTAAATTCTGATGTGCTTTTCTTCATAAGAGAATGTGCCAAGAACAATTTCTCAATAAATCTTCTGTCTAACCTGATACTTATGACAGATGAAATGCTGGAAATGTTCACGCAGACGCCTTTACTGAGTATTCAGACCTCTTTGTATTCTATGATACCTGAAATTCATGATTCTATTACTCAGGTAAAAGGAAGCTTTCATAAGACCAAGAGTGCCATTGAGAGACTCCATAAGAACAATATCCCGATGCAGATTAATTGCCCAATAATGAAACAGAATAAAGATTCATATAAATCTGTTTTGGACTGGGCGAAGTCTCTTAATATAGAAGCAAATAGCGATTTTATGCTTTTTGGATGTTTTGATGGACTCGGCAGGAACTTGCAATCTCGTCTTGATTTATCCGAGGTCGAGCAAATTATTAGAGAAAAATCATTTAGAGAAGAAGAACAATCGGAACAGAAATTAGGAAATCAGAATTATAATATCTGTTCAATCTGTGTAAGCTCCCTATGCATAGCTCATAACGGGAAAGTATATCCTTGTGAAGGGTGGCAAAGTTATACACTTGGAAATATCAATGATGAAACTTTGGCTCAGATATGGAACGGGCCATCAACGCATAGGCTCCGCAACTATACTATAAATGATCTTCCTACATGTCGCATCTGTTCAGTCAGAGATTACTGCTCCATTTGTTTGTTGAGGAATGCCAATGAAAGTCCCAATGGCGATTTCCGTGATGTGAGTCCATTTTTCTGCGAGATAGCAAAACTGAAGAAGATGATCAAAAACGCGCAGAGCACAGATTCGAAAAGGAGTGACCCCTTCACTGTGGACGGACTGTTTTCATCGTGATAAGGAGAGGTATGCTACAAAACAGGCACAACATGAGTAAGCGTCCAAAAGTGTTCTAAGGCATTCTGAGAAAAAGATAGTACCTTTACTTTACCTCCCTTCGGGAACAGTGACCTTTGGTTGACTTTCCCCTCTTCGGCCGTCGAGCTAAACCTTTTTAAGACTCGTGGGGCTCGAATAAGCGACAAAAATAGTTAATTTGGCTTCGATTTTGATGCTATTTGAGAAATAATAACTATATTTGCACCCAGAAAGGAAAAGTGATATGTGTCAGACAAGTGTTATTACCAATAGAGTCGAAAGGTTGAGCAAACGAAGCTACAGCCATCGTCTTGATGTGGCTACTCCCAATAGATACCATGTGACTCAGCTAGCGAGGCTTAATCGTGAACTTGACAGCCTCTATGAGTTTATCTATGATGACTGGCGCACTATTACGGAGGAAGATTATAAGATGTTTGGTGGGCAGTTTGTTATTCTAATACAGACCATCAAGCAACTGTATGATGCCTGTAAAAAGCAACCAAAGGCCATGGGATTACGCGAGGAGACAAAAAAACTCGGCATGAACTATTCTGCTCTGTATGAGTTGAACAGTGATATCGTGAACTTTTGCATCAAGATGCCAAAGAATGAAGAGATGAAAAAAGCTCTTCTGCATTTGGCCGAGGTTGATAAGCGCCTGGACGGAACTTCTAAAGCATGATCACTTTTTCAGCAATTGCTAATTTTGTTAGTCGGATTGAGGTGTTGAAGAACGTCCGTCGCGGTGTCTATGCTACAGTAGATGATGAGGTTTCTGCAGCTTTCCGAGGTGTATCTATTGAGCAGATTCGTCAGAATTATGATATGATTCTGATGGATTCGGAGCGAATCGTTATCAAGTTGCGGTTACCGGATAAGAAGCATCGCTTGAGCAAAAAAGATGGCTATAGATTGATTTATCTGGTTTATAAAGACCGCGAGGAGGTTGCTTTCCTTGATATATATCCGAAGAATGGTCCCATGCAGCAATTGGACATTGAAGATAGCATAGTTGTGGATCTTGTGAATCAGTATGCTATTGAGAAAGAGCGAGGACTTCTCACTGTGATGGATATTAATCCGTAAGCGTCATATTAATTTCATATTTGATTAGATAGGTTACATCGGAAGATGTGACCCTTTTATGGTTTGACTAATAAACACAATTATATGTCTGAAAGGAAAAGAATTTATCTGTGCTTGGCTCACATCCCCTCTGGGGCCAGGCCCCAAAACTCACTCCTGGGGCCAGGCCCCAAGACTAAGTCTCAAGGGCCAGGTCTGAAAAATATAGTCACCATCGCACGCAACGCTGGTTAAAGGCATCGCTTGACATTGGTCGGGCGGTGCCTTTATTTGTATGTGCTTTATGACTTTTGTTGTTCTTATGCGCAGGAGTTTCCTTTTCGAAAAGGAACAAAAGGATATGTTCATTTCTTTGGCGCAAAGAAAAGGAACCAAAGAAACATCCACCCCCTCCAAGTTTGACTTCGTCTTCCTCCATCACGACTCGGAAAAGTCGAAGCAAGCTTCACTCTTCTCTCGCTGCTCCATCGGTTCCCCCTATATTGGGAGGATGCAACTGACTCCGGTCAGAGACCAACCTTTGTCAGAGTTTTGGTATGACTTACAGAGCCTTTGCCCTTCGGGTAAGTCATGATTGCTTAATTGTGACGAATGCTGGAGAATTGAAAGAGCCGAGATTGGGGATGTCTGTTTTTGGCTACTCTGACTTCCTCACAAACCTTTTTACGCGTTCATCCACAATCCGCAAGTATTTCCTTTTCATCTTGTCGTTCAGGAAGCTATTACCAACAAGTTTCGTGGTCAGTTCTGGAACCTGCATATACTTGTCGAGCACTCGCTTTATACGTGCATCGGTCAATCCTATTTGTGCGCCAAATCGTTCAAAGTCTAAGCGGCACGGATCCGTCAAACAGTCGTTTTACTGCTTGCGGACTGTAGGTGTTATAACCTTCTGCCAATGTCGATGGACAATATTTAATTTCAACCATTCTCTACCTCCTTAAAGTTTACGGAGCCTATCATATCTGTGTCAACGGTTGCCATCAGCATACCGAAAAAGTCTTTGTCATCAATACGTTGTTCCCTACAAATTACTTTCCTGTTGGCTCCTTCAGGTAGTAAATTCGTGAAAAACGGAAACAAAAACTCTGACTCGTAAGCTTCCTTTCTTTTTGGTAGGGTCAGCGATACTGGTGGCATGTCTGATACTGCATATTCCTCAGTATAGACAAACGTATAGCCTTTGCCCGGATTTAACTCCGTCAGCAATCCGGCCTTTACATCATTTACATATACTTCCAACTGTCTCATAAGCTATGTCATTTGATGGTTCTGATATGGAACTCCATTTCCAGTCCCAGCACCTCTAAGATTCGTGTTACAGTTTTCATCGAGGGGTTGCCTGCACCTCGCTCAATATCCTTC
>JAEEGG010015217.1_pt1 | contig 16176 bp, 8 predicted proteins | sample 9134161 | NCBI WGS metagenome assembly JAEEGG01 (sample SAMN16246543, study PRJNA631951) | gut metagenome | biome: gut microbiome; feature: rumen; material: CR-attached | host: Bos | place: Iran: Karaj | collected 2018-10
AATACAGGCCTTATAACAGGCAATTCTTCGCCATTTTTCATGAGAGTGTTAAATTCATCAAATAATCGTTTTGGTGCGGGGTCTCGGGGTGTCCCTGAGCCTATTCAGCCAATGAGCTTGCTCAACCCTGGTGTGTGGCTCTCCCTCTGCGGCATTTTTGCCAGTAGGGGGGTATTAGGCTACCTCTATTGCGGAATTTTTGCAATACGCGCAAGCGCCTTGAGAGAGTTTTCGACACTTTGAGAGGGTCGTGGAGATGTAGTGTGAAAGTTGCGATAATGCACGTATGGAAAGAGTGCCGTTACTCTCCACCCAATTTAAGGCGTTGTAACAGCACTAAGAATGTCCTGGCGATAAGGACACCACAAGCATTGTCTTTTTGCTTCTAAGGGCAACTGTAGTACCTCAGAAGAGATTATCAGTCAACTGTACAGACAAGCTTTATTATTGCACGCGTTCCCATGTCATAACGACTCACAGCCCCGAACTTTTCCAAGTCCGCAATAAAGGAACTTGTCGTGTCCCGATCCCAATGCCATGCTCTCGACAGGCTGCTAATGTTTCCGAAGATACAGTCACTCTCTTCCTGTAGAGCTGCATACTGCCGCTCTATAAGATCGTAAAAAGCTTCTACGCGCGTAAGCTTTTGTGATGAGTTCTTCTGTCCGCGAAACAGATAGCGCCAAAGTTCTCTACTCGTTGAAATGGTCATTGAAAATTCCGCATTTCCATTTTGCCTAATTTTTTGTTCCATGCTAATACAAATTTGTTTGATATTATCAATCTTTATCCAGCACTATATTCTGCATTGCATTCCTCATACATTTATGCGGATTGATATGTGGAATCACCTGCTGGATTTCGCGTACAAAGATATGCGGATTTTTTTATTTCAGTGGTTTTGAAAAAATAAAAGTCATATTTTAACATTTTTACGACTGCCCACGCCGATAAAAGAAATGTAATGAGGGGTGTCACCATGTCAATACAACATGGCATTCTGTTCATAAATTTGGTAATCCTTCACTATATATGACGTACATAATACGAGAGTATATTTTCTGCTTCATTATCCAACCGAAAGCGATATATTCCACCTCGTTATCATAGCAAACTTCACAACCGCTATTTCAAGTTTTAATCAAAGTAAAGATCAACCCCATATACTCTCAAGCCAAACACTGCTGCACTGTATTGCATTAGCAGAATTTTTACCCACTCTCCCTTGAATATATAACCACTGATACATATATACATTCGTCTTGCCATTGCACTATAGTGAGAAGAAGTATCAAATGACACGAACACTTTTATACGCACCAACAAATTGTCAAGAATATTAACAACAAAAACGAATAATGATGAATGGTCAGCAAGGGGCATAGGGGACGGCGCATGAGTCCCCATAACGTTCAGTACATTGAAGCCCATCGAGGGCGGTAGTAGGGCTGCTCCTGAGAGCCGTCGGTCGGAATATATGCAGACTGAGTAGCCCCCCCTTAAACGTAAACCAAAAAGAAAAAAACTGGTGCAAAGCCTCCTGGTTATACATTCTCGTTGAATGGATAACATGGCTACCTTGCACCATACTAAGCACACAAAATAGCAATAATCTATTTCAGCTTTTTCTCATATGCGGCCATCTTATCTACCACGGTATCATCGAGCATGTTAGCATAGACCTGTTCTGTAATTTTAAAGGACTAGTGGCCACAGATCTTAGCTACCGTTTTTAAGTCCATGCCGCCTTCATTGAGCAACAATGTTGCACCTGTATGTCTTGCCCAGTGGCTCGATACTGGTTTGTCTATGCCAGCCGCCTGTGCGACAACCTTCAGGTACTCGTTATACTTAACGTTACTAATAACGGGCAGATTATACTGATATTTTTTCAGAATAGCCAAGGCCGGTGAGAGCAGGGGGATAGTAAACGTCTGTTTCGTTTTGGCTCGTTTGCCAATATATACCTTCATTCCTTTTACTTCTTTTATTTCATTGGCATCAAAGTCATGAAGGTCGGTGTAAGAAAGACATGTATATGTTTGAAATATGAACACATCACGAACTCTCTGAAGACTTTCAGAAGATAAATCAACATCGCGAACCTTAGCAAACTCTAATGGGGAAAGGTACTTTCCAATACCACCTTTCGATTTTTCCTTTTCTATACGAATCCACTTGTAAGGATTACGTTTTAAGAATCCTTCATCAATGGCATCCAGGATAAAGGAGTTAAGGAACCGATGGTAATTGTTCCATTTGGAGTAGGGCTTCAGTCCCTTCTTTGCCAGATGTTCATCCATTAATAGGATATTGGCATCGGTGACATCTTCGAAATAGCGAATCTTACCCCATGCAGAGAAGAACCGCATGAAGCGATTGTAACGTTCTTGACTGTCATCAGCCTTTCCATACTGGCGGATCTTTGTCCGTTGTTCGCAGAACTCTAAGAACGAGATTGTACTTGCTCGTTTACGCTTCAGCCTTTCCTGAATAGAAAAGATGTCCATTACGCTCTCGCTCATCATTTCAAGGATGACCTGGCGAACCTCAGCCATGAGTTTCTCCAGTGTCTCGTTCAACTCACGGGCATCGATGCGGTTAACCACGGCTCCCCTGTGCCAATGCTTTGGCAGGAGTCTGATGCCTGTTGTCATGTACTTCTGTCTACGCTCAAATGTGATCCTGAGCTCAACAGCTGCCTCCCTGTTCGTTCCCGCTGTCTTTTTGCGGTTGTAGACGAACTCTAAAAGTGGTGTCTTGTTCATTTTTAACAAAAAGTATTACTTTAAACTATTGACAGCGGGGGGCGGTAATACGTCTGGTAATACATTTCGTGCTTATGATAGCGGAAGATGTCCTATGACTGCTGATGTCATTTTTGGGACGTTCCTCCCTCTATATAGCAGAGTTTCAATGGGTTAAAAATGCAAGTAGTTGATTTACAGGCACAAAAAAAGGGAATCCGTTAGGTTCCCTTTTCATTAATCAGCGGAGAGTGAGGGATTCAAACCCCCGATACCCGAAAGGGTATACCGGATTTCGAGTCCAGCGCGATCGATCACTCTGCCAACTCTCCTTGGTTGTTTGCGGGTGCAAAGGTACGATTAAAAATCGAAACGACCAAATAAAATGAGGTTTTTTTTGAAGAAAAAAAAGGGGGATAGGAGAGAAGAGGGATAGGATGGGGGGATAGGATGAGGGGAGATGTGGGAATGGGGCGGGTGATGGGGAAACGAAGGGAGAGACAACGATTGGAGGGGTAGGGGGCAAATGTGGGAGGGCCTCACTTGAGGGTGAGCTGGAGCAGTTCGTCGTAGGTGCCGTGAAAAACGTCGAGGTCTACCTTTTCTTTGATGCCGGGTATTTGGCCTTCGTCGCTGTGTTGCCAAAAGGCCCATGGGCCACGATAACGCACGCTGTCGACATAGTAGTGGGCTATCCAGTAGGGGTAGAGGTTGAAGATGGAATCGTTCATGTACTGCTGGTGGAAGGAGTGGTAGGTGTAGAGGATGGGCTTCACCTTGTAGTGCTGCTCCACCCGCAGGAGCCATTCGAGGATGCCTTGTCGGAAATCTTCGAGGCTTACGTTGTCGGGTTTCACCTCTACGTCGAGTACGGGTGGCAGGTCGCCCTCTTCCAGCTTCACTTGGCTGATGAAGTGCTCGGCTTGGCGCTTGGCGGGCGTCGTCGCGCGATAGAAGTGGTAGGCTCCACGCACGATGCCGTGTTGGCGTGCTGCTTGGAAATTGTACTTGAATCGAGAGTCAACGATGTCGCTGCCCTCGGTGGCCTTGATGAAGACAAATCGCAGAGGCTGCTCGTCGATGACGGCACGATTGCGGAGCAGTTCCCAGTTGATGTTGCCTTGATGGTGGCTGATGTCGATGCCGTGCACGCTGTATCCCACAGGCGTCTGTGGGGTGGTGGCTGTGTGTTCCGGCGCTATGAGCCATCGCCACAGCAAGCCGCAGGTGACCAAGACGATGATGACTCCTATCCACATGGGCCAGTTGTAGATATACCTACGAAGCAGCACAAGCCACGACGCTTTTCGGCGTGCTGGCTTGTGCTTTCTTTGTGTTGTCTTGCCCTGTTGCTTGGCTGTCGTTTTGCCCTGTTGGGCGTTGCTGCGCCTATGCTGTTTTGGCTGTGCGCTGCTGGCTTGCTTATTGCTTTGGGCAATGCTTTTTTTCTTCGTAGTGTTCACCCTGTTACTTTACTTGCTCTGTTCCAGGGCGAGTGTACGTGTGGGTTGGTCACAGACCTCGGTGGGACCCCAATACTGGATGGGTCCGGGATAGACATAGGCCGTCTTGCGTGCCCACTCGTCGCGGTGAGCGGCAAACTCCTTGAATGGAGCGCCGTCGAGTTCTACGAGAGCCTTTCGGATGACGGGCTTCATCTCGCCGGCGCGCTTCTCCATGTTCATCATCATGGTGATGGGCACGCCACCAGCCTTCCACTCGGCAGCGGGAGCCGTAGTGTTCTGCACGATGGCCATATAGCCCGTCTTGCCAGCGGCGATGAGCTGAGCGGCGCTGTTGCCCAGGGCATAGCAGTAGTCGGCATCGAAGTTCGATGGAGCTGCGCAGCGTCCCTCGTAGCCGAAGAAGTGGTGCTGTGTGGCAAACTTGCCCACGAACTTTCCTTCCTTCTTCATTTTCTCCATCTTCACGGCCACCATTGTGGAGAGCAGCTTCTCGGTTTCGATGAGCGATACCTGTACGTTGCCGTGAGGATCGCGGTCGAGAGCCAGCTGACGTGCAACGCCTACGGGCAAACTGTTGAACACGGCGAGGTTCTCCTCGCTGAGGTGGCTCTTGGCGAAGTCCACCTGCTCGTCGCGTCCGATGTTCTTTGCCTCGGGCAATGCGAGCACATCGTTGAGTTGGGCGATGAGTTTCTTGATGGCAGGAATGAACTCGATGACGCCTTCGGGGATGATGACGGTGCCAAAGTTGTTGCCGTCGGCAGCGCGCACGGCTACAGCCTGAGCGATGTAGTCCACGATGTCGTCGAGGCTCATGTTCTTGGCCTCCACCTCTTCGCTGATGAGGCAGATGTTGGGTTGCGTCTGCAGGGCGCACTCCAGTGCGATGTGGCTGGCCGAGCGTCCCATGACCTTGATGAAGTGCCAGTATTTGCGGGCCGAGTTGCAGTCGCGCTCAATGTTGCCGATGAGTTCAGAGTAGGTCTTGCAGGCTGTGTCGAAGCCGAATGATGTCTCAATCTGCTGGTTCTTCAGGTCGCCGTCGATGGTTTTTGGGCATCCGATGACCTGCACGCCATAGTTCTTGGCTGCATAGTATTCGGCCAACACGCATGCGTTGGTGTTCGAGTCGTCGCCACCGATGATGACGATGGCCTTGATGTCGAGCTGGCGGATGATTTCCAGCCCCTTCTCAAACTGCTCCACCTTCTCCAGCTTGGTGCGTCCCGAGCCAATCATGTCGAAGCCACCAGTGTTGCGGTACTCGTCGATGATGTCCTTGGTCAGCTCCATGTAGTTGTGGTCTACCAGTCCACCAGGGCCGAGGATGAATCCGTAGAGGCGGTTCTCGGGATTGAGCTTCTTCACTGCGTCGAAGAGTCCGGTGATGACATTGTGTCCACCAGGGGCCTGACCGCCACTGAGGATGATGCCCACGTTCATCTTCTCGTGAGCCACAGCCTCGCCGGGTACGAACTCCACGAGCGGCATGCCGTAGGTATTGGGGAAGAGTCTCTTGATTTCTTCCTGATTGTCAACACTCTGTGTGGGCTCGCCCTCTACAGCCTTCACGGCACCTTGTAGTCCCAGCGGCAGCTTGGGCTGATAGGCGGCGCGAGCCATCTGCAATGCACTTTTTTCCATGATACTTGCTTAATAAAAAAATGAGTTTTGTTTTCGGGGTGCAAAGTTACAAAAAATACGAGAGAAGAGCAAAAGAAATGCGTTTTTTATTTTGCGCTCTTCTGTGATTGCGTTCTTTTTTTAAATCACAGTCAATGTCCATGAGGACGGATTTGGTGATTGTCGGGGCCCGACTGGAGATGCAGTCGGCACGGCGGCATGCAAAAAAGGCCCAAAGGATGTTTGGGACAGCGCTTGGGGCAAATGCTTAGAGTGGGGCCTTTTCTGATGGCCGACTGGAGATGCAGTCGGCACGGCGGCATGCATAAAAAAGCCCCAAGGGCTGTTTGCTACAGCGCTTGGGGCTAATGCTTGGAATGTGTTTTTTTTATCCAATTTCAATCTGGCGGCTCACCTTCACCTTCTGCTCCTCGTGCTTGGGCAGTTCCACGGTGAGCACTCCGTGCTCCACGCGGGCCTTGATTTGGTCCTTCTCCACGTCGTCGGGCAGGATGAGGGTCTGCTCGAACTTCGAGTACGAGAACTCGCGACGCAGATAGCGTGCGCTCTTGTCCTCCTCCTTGTGCTCCTCTTTCTTCTCCATCTTAATGAGCAGGTTGCCCTCGTCGTTGATGTGCACGTTGAAGTCTTCCTTCTTCATGCCCGGAGCGGCCAGCTCCACAATGTAAGCCTTGTCGGTTTCCTTTACGTTGATGGCTGGAGCCGTGGCACTTGCCTTCGGCATGAACTCAGTATTGAAAAGATCGTTGAACACTGCGGGAATCCAGCTGTTTGTTCTCATCATTGGCATCATAGTTTTGTCCTCCTGTTTTTTGTTTTTATAGGTTATACATGTTGTCTGTTTTTTGGGCTTCGCTCATCGCATTGATCACTTATGTAGTTGCAACAATGGTGCCAAGGTGCGGTGGATGTCAAATTGTCGGCTTGGCGTGACAAAACGGCAGAAGGCTGGCCGTGCTATTAGCAATTAATTAGTTTGCGAATTATTTGCACATTATGAAAAGAATCACTACCTTTGCCTACTGATTGTGGAAAAGACCTTTATATAAATATGTATAGACATGGATTTAATAGAGACTAATGAGAACCTTCCGCAGCAGCAGCGCAAGCAGCCCGCCACCATCGAAGAGTTGAAGCAGTGGTATGCTGACCGCCATCTGCCGCCCGAGGAGGTGACGCGCTTCTTCATTGGCAAGGATGTCAAGTCGCCCAAGGCCTTTGGCATCTACAAGGATGAGAGGGGCGAATGTGTAGTTTACAAGAACAAGGCCAGCGGCGAGCGTGACATACGCTACCAAGGTCCCGACGAAGCCTTTGCCGTGGGCGAAATTTTGGCGAAACTGAAAGACGAGATTGCCAAGAGGAAGGCGGATAAGGCATCAAGAAGAGGTGCCGTGACAGACTATGAAGACCCCATCAGCCAAAGCCGAAGCCGTAGCGCGATTAGTCGTAGCAGCCATGCGTCGGGCGTTTCGTCGGGTTCGTCGGGTGGTGGGATAGTGAAGTGGATTGTAGGTCTCGTCGCTGCCTTCCTCATCGGCATCGGTGTCACGAGCAACAACTATGTGCCCAACGGCTACTACAACTATCGTGGTGCCAGCTACTATCATCAGGGCAAGTCGTGGTATCGCTACAATTCTGGGTCGAGCAACTGGTCGCTCTCAGAGTCGCTCGACGACTGGATTACCAAGGATAACGCCGACCAGTATCGTCTTGAGGGTTTCAGCGGCTCGCCCTTTGAGGACTCCGAGTGGTACCAAGATGATAGCAGCATCGATGACGACTATGATGACGATGACGACTACGACTGGGACGACGACGACGATGGCAGCTGGGATAGCGACGATAGCGATTGGGACAGCGACTGGTAGTAAAATTCGCATGTCGTAACCTCCCTGCGCTGCGATGCCAAAAATCCCACGGCCTGGGACAAAAATTTGGAGCGCTCCAAATTTTAAAAAGTCAACGCCAAATTTTGCTGGATGGCCACCATGTGAAAAAAGCCGTTTTACAGTGATGATTCGCAAGCTTTCGGCTGAAGGTGATTGCGGGCAAAAACCGCTCAGTTTGACGAGGGTTGTGCCCCTTTGTCGCTCAGTATTTGCTTTGCCACGGCCACTGCCTCCTCCACGGTGGGCACATTGGCGATGGTCATGGAGCGCTTGGCGGTGGCTTTCTGCGAGTCGGCGCCGGCTTCGCGCAGGCTGCAACGCCTTACGTTTTGCGTGGCGAAGTCGATGATGCGGTCGAAGATGTGGCTTTGATAGTAGGGGCTGTTGAGGTTCGACACGAAATAGAGGTACATTCGTCCTTGGTTGAGCATAATCTTCTCGCATCCCAGCTGTTTTCCCATTCGTCGCAGCGGCACCACATGCAGCAGTTCTTGTGCTTGTTTTGGCAGAGGACCGAATCGGTCTATCATGCGCTGCCTGTAGGCTTCCAGCTCCGAGTCGTCGCGTAGGTTGTCCAGTTCGCGGTAGAGCAGCATGCGCTCCGAGTCGCTGGGCACGTAGGTGTCGGGGAAGTACATCTCCAGATCGGATTCAAGGGTGCAGTCGGCGACGAAAGTTCCGGCGTCGAAAGCCCCACCCCCAGCCCCTCCCGCGTGGGGGAGGGGAGTGGATAGTTCTTTACCTGGTTTTTGATGCGGAGTGTATATGCTCCTATCTTCCCTGTGGGAGCTCTCGGGGGTGGGGCTTTCATTCCTCAGCTCGGCCATGGCCTCGTTGAGGATTTTTTGGTAGGTCTCGTATCCCAGGTCGCTGATGAATCCGCTTTGCTCGGCGCCCAGCAGGTTGCCTGCGCCACGGATGTCGAGGTCTTGCATGGCGATGTTGATGCCGCTGCCCAGGTCGCTGAAGTTCTCGAGCGCCTCCAGTCGGCGCCGACTGTCGATGGGCAATGCCGATAGGGGTGGTGCCAGCAGGTAGCAGAAGGCCTTGCGGTTGCCTCGCCCCACGCGTCCGCGCATCTGGTGCAGGTCGCTCAGCCCGAAGTTGTGTGCAGCGTTGATGATGATGGTGTTGGCATTGGGGATGTCGATGCCGTTCTCGACGATGGTGGTCGAGAGCAGCACGTCGTAGTCGTAGTTCGAGAATCCGAGCACTATCTGCTCCAGCTCTTCGGGCTTCATCTGTCCGTGTCCCACCGCCACGCGGCAGTCGGGGATGTATTTCAGGATGATTTCTTTCAGTCGGGTGAGGTCGTTGATGCGGTTGTTGACGAAGAACACCTGCCCATTTCGGCTCATCTCGAAGTTGATGGCCTCCACGATGATTTCGGGCGAGAAGGTGTGTATCTCGGTTCGTATAGGATAGCGGTTGGGTGGTGGTGTCTGAATGATGCTCAAGTCGCGTGCCCCCATGATGGAGAACTGGAGTGTGCGCGGTATGGGTGTGGCGCTCATGGTGAGCGTGTCAACGTTGGTCTTCAGCTGCCTCAGCTTCTCCTTGGTGGCCACTCCGAATTTCTGCTCCTCGTCGATGATGAGCAGCCCCAGGTCGCGAAACTTCACGTTCTTTCCGATGAGCTTGTGTGTGCCGATGAGGATGTCAATCTTTCCGGTTCTGAGGTCGTGCAGCAGTTCGGTAATCTGCTTGGCTGTTCGTGCCCGTGTGAGGTAGTCGACGCGCACGGGCATGTCTTTCAGTCGGTTGGCGAAGGTGTGGTAGTGCTGGTAGGCCAGCACGGTGGTGGGCACCAGCACGGCGGTCTGCTTGCCGTCGGCAGCAGCCTTGAATGCGGCGCGCACGGCCACCTCGGTCTTTCCGAATCCCACGTCGCCACACACCAGTCGGTCCATGGGCACGGGCCGCTCCATGTCGGCCTTCACATCCTGTGTGGCCTTCAGCTGGTCGGGAGTGTCTTCGTAGATGAACGATGCTTCCAGCGCGTGCTGCAAGTAGCTGTCGTGGCTGAAGGCAAACCCTCGTTGGTGGCGGCGTGCGGCATAGAGGCGTATCAGGTCGCGTGCGATGTCCTTGATTTGCTTCTTCGTGCGCTCCTTCAGGCGCTCCCACTGTCCGGTGCCCAGCGTCGACACGCGCGGAGGCTGACCGCCCTCCTGGCTCTTGTATTTCGACACCTTGTAGAGCGAGTGGATGGAAACGTAGATGGCATCGCCCCGCTGGTAGATGATTTTTATCATCTCCTGGTATTGGGTAGGTGCTGTAGGTGTTGTAGGTTTGGTAGGTGTTGTAGGGTTGATGGGCATTCTGACGAGACCGCCGAAGCGGCCGATGCCGTGGTCGATGTGCACCACGAAGTCGCCCAGCTCAAACTGCTGTATCTCCTTCAGCGTCAGGGCCACCTTGCCGTTGCGTGCCTTGTCGCTCTTCAGGTTGTACTTGTGGAAGCGGTCGAATATTTGGTGGTCGGTGAAGAGGCATAGCCGCAGGTCGTGGTCGATGAACCCCTCGTGCAGCGTCTTGTCGACGGGGGTGAAGTGCAGGCTGCGTGCATCGCCTTTCGGGGCATGGCTCTCGCTGTCCAGTATCTCCTTCAGTCGCTCTGTCTGCTTGGCGCTGTCGGCCAAAATATAGAGCTTGTAGCCCTTTAGCAAATAGTCTTCGAGTGTGCTGCTGAGCATTTCGAAGTTCTTGTGGAAGAGCGGTTGCGGCGAGATGTGGAAGTCGTCGCCGGAGGGCCTGACGATGATGTGGCGCATCTGCTCGGCTTGGGTGGCAAACTGTGTGCCGGTGATGATGTGGCTGTCGCGCTGCATCTCTTTCTCAATCTGCTTGGCCTCCATCTCGTTGGCTCCCTCCAGCCGCTCGCGCATGGCTTGGGTGGAGAATCCCTCCTGATAGGCATGCTCAATGGCCTGTCGCACGAAGGCAGCGTCTCTCATCACCAGCAGCGCGTCGGAGGGCATGAAGGTGAGCAGCGACTCCTTCTGCTCGGCAGCCGACATCTCGGGCATGATGTCGGCCCGCTGCCGACGCTCCTTCGACAGCTGGTCTTCGACCTCGAAGGTGCGTATGGAGTCGATGTCGTCGCCAAAGAAGTCGATGCGGAAGGGGTACTCGTTGCTGTAGCTGAACACGTCGAGGATGCTGCCGCGCAGGGCAAACTGCCCCGGCTCGTAGACGTAGTCCACCTCGCGGAATCCCAGCTGGCGCAGCTCGTTGAGCACGTCGTTCACGTCCACCGTCTGTCCCTGTTGCAGCGTCAGCGTCTGGGTGTCGAGTTGCTGTCGTGTGACCACCATCTCGGCCAGTGCCTCGGGAAAGGTGACGATGAACAGCTGCTTGTCGCTTTGTGCTTTGAGCACCGAGAGCACTTCGGTGCGCAGTATCTCGCTGGCGGCATCCTTCTGCCCGTACTTGATGGCCCGCTTGTAGCTGGAGGGGAAGAACAGCACCTGCCTTTCCGAGTCGCTTTGCTCACCGCCGCTCAGCTGCATCAGGTCGTGGTAGAAGTAGCCGGCTTGCTCCACATCCTGAAGGATGAAGAGGAAGGGTCTCTTGTTTCTTAACGCGCTGAACACCACGGGTGCGGCCGAGGCCACCAGCCCCTCCAAGCAGATGGGCTTGGCCGAAGGCTTGTCGATGGCCTTGGTCAGGGATTTCACTTTAGGCGAGTGAGCGTAGAGCGTTTGCAGGTCTTGTATTTTCATGATGCAGTGTTCTTTGTTTGTCGTTCCTCAGTGCACTATTTCCACCACTGTCAGGCGATGGCCGTCTACGCGGAAACGCACGTCGCGACCGCCGAAAGGCATGCCATAGGTGCGCTCGGCATCATCGTGATAGCTGGGGCGTGGATCCAGTGCGAGCAGCTGTCGCAAGGCTGCCAGTTCTTCGGGTGTGAAATGCTGGGCGAGGGTAGGGGGGATGTCCACTTCGAGCAGCTGCCACTGCTGTTGGTCGACAAATCCGCTGCGTGCGTCGGGGTGGGCGTCGGCGTAGGCCACGTAGGGCTTCACATCGAAGATGGGCGTGCCGTCCATGAGGTCGGCTCCTTGCACATGGATGACAGGCCCCAGCTTGATGTCGGTGTCGATGTGGTGGATGCGCACGCACGAGAGGCCCAGTCCGTTGGGGCGGAAGGGCGAGCGCGTGGCAAAGACACCCATGCGGCGGTTGCCTCCTAAGCGAGGAGGACGCACCGTGAGTCCACTTTTGTTGGGGGTTTCGTTGGCCGAGAATTGCCAGATGAGCCAAAGGAAATCGAAGCCGTCGAGCCCTCTGATGGCTTCGGGCTGACGGTAGTCGGGTTCAAAGACGATGGTGCCCGCCAAGTCGTTGGCAAGTCCGCTCTGGCGGGGGATGCCAAACTTCGACGTCAGCGGTGAATGAAAATGCGCAATGGGGTGTATCTCCATATTCAAGCTGCAAAATTACGAATTAACGGCTGAATTGGTCGTGCCGAGCGGCGGTTTTTCCTTCCCCCTTAATGAAATTTAACTACTTGCAGCGAGGGATTTCATAAAAAATGGCTACCTTTGCGATTTAATTGGCGACATTAGAGTAATCCGAAAAGCGCAGAATGATAAAAACCGTGTTTGCCATGATGTGTGCTGTGCTGGTGATAGCCTCGTGCAGCACCACTCGCTATGTGCCCGACGATGCGTTGCTGCTCAACAGCGTCAAGGTGCGCACGGTGGGCGACTATCCGCAGGTGAACACGGCTCAGCTGCGCAATTATCTGCGCCAGGTGCCCAACTCGCGGTGGTTTTCGGCACTGCGACTGCCGCTGCACGTCTATTCCCTCTCAGGCACCGACTCCACCAAATGGCTTAACCGCACGCTGCGTGCCATTGGCGAGCCGCCCGTGCTGTTCGACTCGCTGAAGGCCGAACTGTCGCGAGGCGACCTGCGCCAGCAGTTGCGCAACGAGGGGTTTCTTAATGCTGAGGCCAACTATGAGCTGAAAAGGCACGGGAAGAAGGCCGACGTCACCTACTGGCTGCAGCCCGGCCAGCCCTATTTCATGCACACCATCCACTATCGCATTGATGACCCGCAGATAACCCAAGTGTTGCAGGGCGACAGCGTGCGCCGACTGCTGCACGAGGGCATGCGCTTCGATGTGAGTCAGCTCGATGCCGAGCGCAAGCGCATCACAGCCCTGCTGGCCGACAGCGGCTACTATCGTTTCCACAAGGAGTTCATCACCTACCATGCCGACACCATCGGTGGCTCGCACCTCATCGACCTGACGCTGCATCTGGGGCTGTTCAGGCAGAACAACCGCCCCGACACCCTGCATACCCGCTATACCATGCGCCACATCGGCTACGACAGCGGCGATGCGCAAGATGCACGACTGCACCTGCGCCAGCACGTGCTTGAAGAGTGTACGCATATCGCTGAAGGCCAGTTGTATTCAGCCACAGGATTGAAGAACACCTACAACCACTTCGGCCGTTTGCAGGCCGTGAAATACACCAACATTTTGCTGACGCCAGTGAACGGTAGGCCAGAGTTGGACTGCAACATACAGATACAGACCAACAAACCCTCGACGCTCAGTTTTCAGCCTGAAGGCACCAACACTGCCGGCGACCTGGGAGCCGCCGCCTCGCTCACCTATCAGAACCGCAACCTCTTCCGTGGCAGCGAGGTGCTCAGCGTGGAATTGCGTGGTGCCTACGAGGCCATCCGTGGACTGGAGGGCTATGCCAATCAGGACTTTACGGAGTATTCGTTGGAGACGCGTCTGCAGTTTCCCCGCTCCATCATGCCATTCCTCTCGCGTAGGCTTCGCCAGAGTCTGAACGCCACCAGCGAGGTTTCGCTGCTCTACGATTTGCAGGACCGTCCCGAGTTCCACCGCCGTGTGCTCTCGGCCTCATGGCGCTATCGCTGGAACAATCCTTTGCGCCACGACCGTTTCCTGCTCGACCTGCTCGACCTGAACTATGTCTTCATGCCTTGGATTTCGTCCACCTTCAGACAGGAATACTTGGAGAGCGCAACGTCGCGCAATGCCATCCTGCGCTATAACTACGAAGATTTGTTCATCACCAAGCTGGGCTTTGGCTATAGCTACGCCAAGGGGCCGCTGGCCTTGAAGACCAATGTGGAGACGTCGGGCAATGTGCTGTCGCTGGGGTCGCAGGTGTTTGGCTCGGACAAGGACAGCCAAGGCCACCACCGGCTGTTCAACATCGCCTTCGCCCAGTATGTGAAGGCCGACATCGACGTAGTGCGCTCGGTGGCCATCGACCAGCAGAACCAGGTGGTGTTCCATCTGGGCTTCGGCATCGCCTACCCCTACGGCAACAGCAGCGTGCTGCCCTTCGAGAAGCGCTACTTCGCTGGCGGTGCCAACAGCGTGCGTGGCTGGAGCGTGCGCTCGCTGGGGCCTGGCAAGTACAAGGAGCGCGACGGCCGCATCAACTTCATCAACCAGACGGGCGACATGAAGCTCGACCTCAACGCGGAGTATCGCACCCACCTGTTCTGGAAACTCTATGGTGCCGCCTTCGTCGATGCGGGCAACGTGTGGACTCTGCGCGACTATGAGATACAGCCTGGCGGGCAGTTTCGGCTGAAAGACCTGCCCAGCCAGTTGGCAGCCAGCTATGGCATGGGCCTGCGCTTCAACATGGGCTACTTCATCCTGCGCTTCGACCTGGGCATGAAGGCCATCAACCCCGCCTACGAGGATGATGAGGACGAGCACTATCCCATCCTGCATCCGCGCTTCAGCCGCGACTATGCCTTCCACTTCGCTATAGGACTGCCCTTCTAAGATAAAATGTGATTAACACCTAAATACTAACAATTAAAAACACTATCGGAATTATGATGAGAAAACTGATGCTTTCGATCGCAGTGGCCGCCACGGCCACCGCCCTGGCTGCACCGGCTACCACGCCCGTGTGGCGCGACCCCGCCGTGAACCAAGTGAACCGCGAGGCACGGCGCGCCGATTTCTTCGCCTTTGAGAATGCAGACAAGGCCAAGGTTGGCGAGAAGACCAAGAGCGACCGCTATCTCTCGATGGAGGGCATGTGGCGCTTCAACTTCGTGAAAGACCACGACAAGGCTCCCGCCAACTTCTTCGCCCTGAACTACGATGACTCGCAGTGGGTCGACTTCCCCGTGCCAGGCCTTTTCGAGATTGAGGGCTATGGCGACAAGATTTACAAGAACGTGGGCTATTCTTGGGGAACGACGTTCGACACCAATCCCCCCTTCATCGGCGAGACCAACAACTACACTGGCTCTTATCGCCGCACGTTCGACCTTCCCTCCGACTGGAATGGGCAGGAGGTCTACTTCCACGTAGGCTCCGCCACCAGCAACCTCGCCGTGTGGGTCAATGGCAAGTACGTGGGCTACTCTGAGGATTCGAAGGTGGCCGCCGAGTTCAACATCACAAAGTATCTGAAGAAAGGCCAGAACCTCATCGCCATGCAGGTGATGCGCTGGTGCGACGGCTCCTATCTGGAGGACCAGGACTTCTGGCGCTTCACTGGCATCGCCCGCGAGGTGTACCTCTATGCCCGTCCGAAGGCTCATATCCAGGATATCACCGTACAGCAGGACTGGCTTGTGGATTCCAAGCGCGGTGTGCTGAAAGTTGATGCCAAGGTGACAGGAAAAGCCCAGGTTGCCGTGAGGTTTGTATTCCCTGACGGAACACTTGGCGATGAATTTGCGCTTAACCACGAGATTTACTTGAACGATGTGAAGCCTTGGTCGGCTGAGACCCCCAACCTCTATAATTTATATGTCTATCTCAAGAATGGCGACAAGGTGCTGGAGGTAGTCCCCCTGCGCGTAGGCTTCCGCCACATCGAGATCAAGGGCGGCCAACTGCTCGTCAATGGCCAGCCTATATTAATAAAAGGTGCCGACCGCCACGAACTTGACCCCGATGGCGGCTACATCGTGTCGGTGTCGCGCATGATCGAGGACATCAAGATTATGAAGCAGCTCAACATCAACGCTGTGCGCACCTGCCACTATCCCGACGACCCGCGCTGGTATGACCTGTGCGACGAGTATGGCATCTACCTTACTGCTGAGGCCAACATCGAGAGCCACGGCATGGGCTACGGCGATGCCACTCTGGCCAAGCGTGCCGACTTCGAGAAGATGCATCTGGAGCGCAACGAGGCCAACGTGAGGAGCTTCAAGAACCATCCCTCCATCATTGTCTGGTCGCTCGGCAACGAGGCCGGCTTTGGCCCCAACTTCGAGAAGTGCTACACCTGGATTAAGGACTACGACAAGACGCGCCCCGTGCAGTATGAGCGTGCTCCCTACGAAGGCGGTTTTACGGATATCGCCTGCCCCATGTATGCCGACTATGGCTGGTGCGAGCGCTACTGCAAGGGCAACAACCCGCGCCCGCTCATCCAGTGT
>JAEEGG010015220.1_pt1 | contig 16174 bp, 10 predicted proteins | sample 9134161 | NCBI WGS metagenome assembly JAEEGG01 (sample SAMN16246543, study PRJNA631951) | gut metagenome | biome: gut microbiome; feature: rumen; material: CR-attached | host: Bos | place: Iran: Karaj | collected 2018-10
GAGGGCAATCAATATCTGGGCAGGAGCAAGCCATTCGAACCTCGCGTAGAGGCAGGTGAAGAAAAACTGCTCTACAACACGGACTTTGAATCGTGCCTGGATAGCGACGGACAGCCTATATCTACCGGCAACGAGATAGCAATATCATTCCCGATGGCTGGTGACTTCGATTTCATGTGTATCAACACCGATAAGTCGCTTGCGCCAATCATCATGCCTGCAGATATCATAGCTTTGAAGAAATATGCTACGTGGGAAAAGTACATTCCCGGTGATTTCATCTGTGTAGTTGTAACCAAAGAGTTCAAAGTACTCCGCAAGGTGTCTGTCACACAGCCAGACGAGCAGAGCATCAACTTCACGCAGATGGTTGATGACACTCCCGTAGAGTCCAGCATCCCCAAGGACATCATCGTCGAGATCTACAAGGTCGTCGGCAACTACCGCCGCCAGTAGCCAAAAACAGACATCCCCCGACCCAGCTCACGAAGAACTGAATCGGGGGATGCCTGTATATATGCCGTTGTAATGCGAAGCCGTTCATCTACGACTCCACATCTTCCATCTTACTTCTTACCTATCACATCTATTCAGCTCTTCCATCACCAATCCTACGGACACACCTTTCCCGTACCCAATGAACCCGCCAAATCCGAAGTCCATCAGATACCCAGCCATCCCATAATGATATGTCGTATCGAGCTGCCTCATTCTTTTTCTTTATCTACAGTGCTCGATGGTTCTCCCATCGAGTTTCTTCTTGTCCTATTTGCTGCCATGCCATGGCTGCTTATTTTGTCCCGTATGTTGCGATATTATCGCGACCACTATTCATACTGGTTCTTCCTCCTATATTGTTCCGTCATTTGCAGAAGTTTTCTAAACTTCTCCACCCTCTCCGGCTTCATCTTTCCAGCATTCAATACCTTCCTATTGGCCTTCAGCCAGTTCAGATGGTCATGCTCTTCAATCCGATGTTTCGAAGGGTTTCGATGATTCAACTCCAGAAAGCCCATCACCTCATTATACCGCGCCAACCACCGTTCATCTTGCGTCATATGACCATTATTATTGCAAAGTCACTATTAATTGTCTATCTCTATTCGACACCATATCATGACCATATTCATCAAGATGCTGGTGCTGATGCTCTCTCCAATCTCTAAGTTCTGCAGATTTCACTCCCGCAGAAGAAAGAATAGAATAGAAGCCAACCCTGATTCTTGGATCATCAGTCACTAACAGCTCTTCATAGAGTCGATCTGCTGTTGCCTTGTCTCGTTTCAACCTTGCTGTCAATGGACCTACAATCATTCGATAGACAAAAGTATCCTGAAGTTCAGTCAGATAGTATTTTAAGTTCTCAACCACCTTGCTATCTTCTACCATTGAGAATAAGAAGTTATAAGAAGCGTAACTGCTATTCAATTCGAACTTTTTCTCCTTGTAATCACCGAATATCTCTTTTAGCTTCTCAACATTACTGTTCAACGTGCAGTTAATTGAAACCCTGTTTATAGAATCATCAAACCAATTCCACCCTTCCAGTTTCAATAATGTCTTAATATCCTCATCCTTTTCAAAATCAGTCGAAATGATTTGCTCCACTGTTGCAGACATCTCATTATTCTCATTATTGATATTGGCCATGACCAATTCTTTCAACAACTGTTTTTGGTTGCCCACTTTCTTCAAGAACAGAAGGATATTCGCATCATCAATCTTATCCTTTTTCTCATTTAGATAGTTAACGATGACTTGTGCCGCTTTAGATGTTGGATTAACAAATTTCGAGAAGAAAACAATGTATGAATATATACGATCGTCGCTATTGACTAACTTCCTCAGATTTGCCATATCATCATCCAACAGATAATCTGCCTCATCTGCTATAGTTTTCTCGATATACGGGCTGTCGTTATAGAAAAGATGCATCTGCGCAAATTCGTATTCCTTACCGCCAGTAGGCAAATTCAACTGAACGTATTCATCAATCTTATGATACAGTAGATTGATGCAGAGTCGCATTTTATAGGTATATTCCGTCGTCACCTGAGACGTATTAAACACCTCGTCTGCAATCTTGAGCACGTCATTATCCCTGCCCATTCTCTTCAAATGGCCTACCAGACACAAGACCGTATCACATAGTACGTAGGCATTGCCCTCTATCCTGAATGAGTGAAGCATCCCCTCTATACGATCATTAATACCCGACAGATTGGAAATCTTGTGTATCATCATCAACCTCAGCCGTGTATCCATGTGGTACCACCTACTGAGCATTCTCGACGCCAACTCCGTTCCGCGATATTTTACTATAATCTGCCCTGCAAACCGATAGTCATCAGAGTAATACTTCTGTAGGAACTCTTGTACGTCCTTACGCTCTGAATAATTATCAATGATGGCTTCCAGTATGCCCCATTTCGAGCCGAGGATGCGGTCGCTCATCAAGATTTCTCCATTGAGGATTCGAGGTATGTATTTCTCAGCAAATTCTTCTTTGTAGTGACCAACATAGACCGATACGGCACGGTCTTTCATCAATCCCTCGTCAGGTTCATTGATACATTTGTCAAGATATGTCTTGATTCGTTCGTCATTACCTTGATAAATCTCATAAGCATAACATGCTATCCAGATGGATTTTTTTAACGGCTCTTCATCAAGGTACCGTTGCAGTCTAGCAACAACATCTACATCCTGCCCCCAGTTTTTTATAAGAGGGAAGACCACGATATGCTGAAAACTATCCATACCCTCTAACGCTTCAAGAAGTTTTGCCTTGATACGAGGGTCGTTAGCAATCGTATTGACTATAGTTGATTCAATACCCCACATCACATGCTTGATGTCCCTGCCTATAGTCCACTCGGTTATGACCTGACGGAGTTTAGGTGATAAATCTTGTCTCTGTATGATTTGCCACAACTCATAGCCATTACCGTGAGTGAACGGGTACGACTCTTTCAGTTCATCAGCAATAGCCTGAATAACTTCAGGATGATTTATCCAACATGACAGCAGGTATCGCCAAGCCATATCTCTACCAATATTCCCACGCCCTCTGAACTTGGCCTTTACTGACTTCAGAGCCTTTTGCCTGATGCCCTCATCTTGTACAAAATAGGTCTGCAATAATCTTGAAGCATCCTCTTGTATTGAGAATGGCAGTTCTGAAACTAGCTCAAAGATTTCATCAGCGGGAACATTCTCACCCTTAAATAAAGAAAATTCTAACTTATAGAACCTTGTATAGAGGTCTCCCGACACGACCTCCTCTATAAACTTATTTTCATTCTCTATATCAAGCCCGTCAACTATGACGCTCCTGATAAAGAAAGCCACCACCTCAGGCATCGTCGATGGTCGTATGTATGAATTAACCATCTCCAGCAGTTTTTCGTCTGTGGTGATATGTTTCCTTATTACTTGTGACGCGAGAATCTTGTTGTTCACATCACCATTGACAACGGTTAGCACAGCAAACATCCTCTCCTCTGCGGTAAGGTCTGTCACTTGTGCCAATCCCGACAACCGGATATCATGATACACAGAAGCAGAAGGTATGTATCGTGAGAGAAAATCTTCTATACGCTCGCGTAAGGCAGAGTTGTACAAACCATCCAACAGAATCTCCAACAGGTCATGTTTGATATCATAGTCAGACTCCCGTTCTATCCTTTGTATATAATGCTCTATTTCTTTAAGCAAAAATGGCTTGGGTGCCTTCACCGACCTTACCAGAACTTCCAGTTTCAGTTTATAGAGGTAATAGTTTCTGTAATCGTCGGTAACAAGGGGCTTCAAATCACTGTACAGTCTTACAAACACTGAGGCCGGCATCATTTCGAAAAGGAAGAGTACAACCTGATGAAGGCCTCCATCTGGGGCATTCTGTAGGACAAAACTTCTGGATCTGTCTTCATCTACCGACAGGTACTTGGCCGTCATAAACTCTTGCAGTTGTCTATTGATAAAGGAAATACGCGAGCCTGTTCTTTCTTCAATAACACCCAACTGGTGTGTATCATGCCTGAACAAATTGTCAACGATGTGCGCATTATTCAGTTCCTGCCCCGATATCTGACTATTCAGGTATTGGTTCAGCAGAATCTCAGCCTGAGTCTTGTCCATGCTGCCATCATTGTAGTAGTCGAACATTTCTTTTGACAGCACACCCAGCATTATCTTATTGCTCGTGAAGTCAAACGAGCCAGAATAGTCGAAAGCCTGATATTTGCGTGACTGCTGATGCTTCACAAACAACTGTTCTACAATACAGTCCATAGCCGCTATGTTGTTGTGAGGTAGTTCGTTACCCTGCAGATACTGACCTATGAGAATTGTTAGCAGCATTGGGTTCTCTTTCATGCGGTCAACATCATGCAGAAGTCTCAACTTTGCTGAAAGGAACTCAGCTGTTCTCTTCGTGTCATGAATCAGCCCATTATAATGATCCACACATTTCTTCACCAGTTCATCCTGCTGCAATGCTGACAGCGGAGCTATTGTGTAGGTATCGCCACTGCTGAATGGAGAATTGATATTCGCAATGCCATATTCCCTGCTTGAGAAAATGGCTAACAGATTGCCTGCCTCAGTTTCAGCCTTCACCTTACGTATAACCTTGTCAGCTTGCAAAGGTTCATCCCCCCACTCGTCAATACCGTCAGCAATCAACAATATTTTATTCTGTTCAAAGGCATACTCCAGATAATGACTGTTCTTTTCCCAGAGTTTACTCTCCTGTAGCCAGGCCTGGATGATGTTTTTAATATCACTGTCACAATTCCTGGCCATATATGAAAATGGCATCCATACGGGCAGATAGCCGTCATACGCATCCATCTTACCCTTCAGCAATTGTAGCGTAAGGTATTTCAACAGCGAAGACTTGCCATAACCAGGCCCACCCACTATGAGCAATATACTTCTATCGGAATTCAATATAGAAGATGCTGGAATTCTGACCTCTCTATTGCTGGTTTTGTTCAGATGGCTATAGAATTCTTTGAGGTACTGCTCACTGTATTCTTGAATTTCTCCGCCTTTGTAATAAATGTTCGTAGGATCTAACTCCACAGGTTTCACATCTGGCTCAATCGAATCATCAGAAGCCATGTTTTGTACCTCATCCACAAAGTCCGGCATTACGAATCTGGATTCAAGCGGAAATCTGGAATTATTACGGTTGACTAGTATTGTGTCATTAATATCCCGGAATATGCCATCATATACCCCGCTCATAGCTCGTTTGCATTGTGTGATATTGATGAACTCGATGACTTTCCACCTTCGCTGTGCTAATTGCAATGTGATTTTCTCTTCTAATGCCTGTGTAATCTTGACATTATGAAACTCTCCATCAGTAGCTGCATATTTCCACAGCACGCCATACATCAATGGCTGGTTCAAGGCAAATATGCCACCGCCTGACATTCCGTGCAGACTATCCATATTATCTACAGGCGAAGTAATATTAACCAACTCCACCCGACTATCCACACATTTACAATCCAGTCTGGTGATTATATCTTGCGCTTCACCAGAAACCCCATACAGCTGCATGGGTTTTTCTTCAATGAGGTCATCTGCCAGCAGAAAGGGGGTAAATTGCTTCTCACCCTTTTGAATCCTTATAATAAGGAAATCATCACCCACTGGGAGTAAAGATTTAGAGACGTTTTCTTTGGCAATGCTTTTATAGGTCGTGAAGTGTCCATCATCAAAGACCTCTATTTCAATTACCCCTATCTTATCAAGAACGGAATTCAATTTCTTTTTCTTGTCATCCTTCAGAATATGCTGAGCCGTAAAGACATAATCGTACTGCTCATCCTCTCCCAAGGGATAGAGCACGCCTGTCCCTCGGAAGTGGCCCCCCCTTCCTTTTATATCAGCCTTTATCCTGACGCAATTACGACGTATGTCAAATGTTGAATTCACGGCAAACAGTGAGATTAATATTGTTGTCTGCTTGTTCTTCCTTAGTTATTCCAAGAACATCCAGTGCTTCCTGATAGTTGAAATATACATTGATAGCTCTGTTCTTTTGTGTTCTATAGCAGATAAGTTTGGCTATCGTCTCTTTATTTGGGAACAGATACTTCTTGTTTAACTTTGTTGAAATCAAGAAATCCGTGCATTCTATCTCAGTGGCAATGTTCTTTGTGATATTACGGGTACTCCCATGATGGGGCAGTTTCATCAAGTCAAGTTTCAGAGGCGAACCATTTATGCTGTTATAGTTGTGAAGTGCATTAAACAACTCTTCTGGCGTACAATCTCCTGGCAGCAAAACTTTTTTACCGTCATGTTCTGCCACGATGACTATTGACTGACTGTTCGGGCCTCCATCATCCAGGTTATCGTCATCCGCATGTTCCATCAAAGTCTGCAAGTTCACACCCCAGTCTGCATTTTCTACTCCCAGTTCATCTGGTGCTTTAGGCTTATATTCGTCTGCAACATCGTGGTCGGGTGCAAGGACATGAAGTTTAATGTCCCCTATCTCAATATTCTGACCTATTAATCCCGAGGTATTGTTGACCCATTTCAGACCTTCAATTTCGCATATGCTTGATGACAGTTCGTTTCCCTCAGGGACAGAATACTCGTCTGACGCTGGTTTTTCCGGGAAGTTAAACCATACCTGTTTCAGTCTGGCAGTCTCCCCTTTTTCTTTCATCATTTCCACCAAAGCGATGACACCCGCTATATGGTCAGAATCTATGTGAGTTACTACCAGCAGGTCTATGTTTTCTTCCAGAGGCATTTGGGCATACCTTGCTTTGATGGCGGTTGTTGACTTGCCTCCATCAATCACAATATTCTTCTTGTTGTGGCTAATCCAGATACAATCCCCTGTACCTGCTTGAAGAAACTCTATGCGCATATGTCTTCAATTTTAAACGTCATTACATCGAAATAGTCCTTGGGGATACTTTATATCTCCCAATATTGCTCATTTTTCGAGATATCCTGCAGTAGTCTCTCTATATATTGCTCGTAACTGTTCAATGTATTTCCACTCTTCTTTGATAAGAGCATAAAATAAACAGATGAAGCTATAATATCTGCTAATTGCAGGGCCATTTCATTTTTTGAATCAGCGACGGCAAACCCTTTTATGCAATTCCAATTATTTAGGACCTTTCCTGGCTCTATTTCAATAACACCCTTCATATTCTTCATCCATGTATATACTAACTCAAAATCCTTATCACACTGTTTACAATGATCAAAGACAATGAAAGAGGTACTATTCTGTTTATTCAACTCGTTAACATGACAATTCATCAGACTATGATATGCAGTTAAATTTGGTGAGTGTGAAGCTTTACTTGACAATCCTTCATGACCATCGAGCAAATCCTCCTCTTCTAATAAATCTTGTATATGAGATAATGAACAGTCAAGCATATCTATCCATGATTTATCATATGCATGAGCTTTTAGAACCTGTATCGCATCTATGTATGTACTAACAGATGGGTTATCGAAAGCTTTAAACACAACATCGACCTCTGCATCCGACAATTTAGCATAGTAATACTTAGCCGTTGCCTGCTTCATTCCGATAGGAGCTACCCATCTATTGTCATCACTACCATTCAGGAAATTATCAAAGAACTTATTAACGGCCAAAGGGATTATCATTCTCCTCTTCTCAACAACAACCACAGACATAATACTGCCAACATCCTTAAGAGCATCTATGATATTCTGTAAGGCAATCTGCTTAGGTCGCTTTTTCACCCATATTCGGCCTTTTATTTCTTGATCATAAGGCTGCTTTGCCTTTTCAAACTCGGCCAGATAAACACTCATAACCTGCTGAAATTTACTCCTTGGGACAGACACTGCTGCTATCACAAAGAATGGTTGTACAGGGTTCTGCAAGTCAGTGAGTGTATTCCCTGCTTCATCTATATATGTAGTATATGTACACATCTTCTTTTTTAACCAGTTGAATAGTCTAATAATGCATTTCCACATACAAAGTCAACCTTTCTTCTTTTCATTCTCACAACAAATCATCTGTTGTTTTAGCAACTTTCAGTTTGTCTATCGTAGTGTATCTCTGTCTCTGAACAAATGGATTTGGATAGTCATGGGTTATTGGCTCTTCAAAAGTATATCCCATATTGAATTTGATGAATGTATGAGGTTTTCTATCCTCATCAGAGAGTATATAGCCTTCGGGCAGCAAATCCTTAACCTCTTCAAGTGATTTAACAGACCTTGGTTCTCCCTTTATCTCAAAATAGTGGGAAATCCGCTTATTGAAGTAGAATGCAATATATTTAGACTTTTTGAATTTACGTCCTGCTTGACATGAATAAAAACCGTAGTTCCGTGCAATGCCCTCTGCGAATCTTCCACCTACTATCAGTACCCTGTTTTCATCTGTAGTATCATCAATCCTGCTAAATACAACATTTTCAACCAACAATTTAAATTGATCAGCCAAAAATGACATTACATCCTTATTGAACGAGGGAACATACTTTTTTAGTTTTTGGGTAATATCGGTCCATGTTGTCCAATATACATCCTCCCTATCAGGAATCTCCATCGGTTTTGTTTTATCTACTGTGATATAGATTATCACAGCCCTCTCAGCTTTAATCAGTTTTAGATGTTCCTGCAGTTGGGCTACATTATGTTCCTTATTAATATCCCATGGGTATATCTTACTTTCAATAAACACGTGATAGTTTGCAACCAATTCCCCATCAGGTCTCGACTTCGCTCCTTTTTTCTTCACTTGTGTATTTACCTGAGCATCCAAATTGATATTGAAATCCTCAAAAACAGAATTCATCAATTCCGGTCCTCCAAGACGGAATATCTGCAAAAGGGCAGCTGTTACTCTATCTTCACCGTTCTTATATTCTCCAAAGATAGACTGTTGGGATATTGATTTCTTATTCATCAATTATTATTCAACTTTAGTTTTACTCTTTTCAAATCATACGCAGCCCAAAGCCTTCCAAATGCGCATTGAGCCATCAGTTGATTTGTAGTATTCATCCATGGTGACAAAATGCAATTATACGATGTTGAAGTAATATCCGGCAGATGTTTCTTGACAAAACTCTCATGACACCAGTTTTTCAAGTAGCATTTCCACTTTATAAACTTGTTTCCGCGATATTCTTCTATTGCTTCATTGGTAAACAGAATCAAATATAACTGATAAAGACTAACAAACCAGTCTGGGTCAACTTTGATGTTATCCGCATATCTTGGTGCAAAATAAAACAATTGATCCTGCGCAGTATGTACTGCCATACAACCCATATACGACAAGGACTCTTGAAAAACGTAGTTTTTATGAATTTTTCCTCCCCTCATAATGTCAAGGAAGAATGTGGGGTTATCTTTTCTATATGCATAAGCATTGACAAGTGCTGCTGTTAATGCATGTTGGGTATCATTCCAATAAGGATGATTGAAATAGTCGTTCAGTTGCTTTATGGTTTGTCTATTCTTATCATCGAGTTGTTCCTTCCAGAAAATAGTTCCAAGTTTCCGACACATATCACCACCTAACCCATACAAATATATTAAGGCGGGTGTCACTTCTCCCTCATATATTTCAAGAAAGTCAACGATATGATAAAATGCTAACCCAGGAAAAGCATACATCAGACTTACATCGCATATTGCAACCAGTATATAGTCATCTTCCGCTTTAGGACATTTCCACCTCACCACATTCCTTACCACATTGTATGGAAAATCTGTACCACACGCAAGAACTCCTGGATAAATATGATTCTCAATAATGTAAGCCATCGACTCTGAGATGGCCATTTCACCTATTTTATACTTGTACTCGTTGTGTTCAACATCCTCAAATACAAATGTAGCATTAACTCTAACTCTTATGTATTTCCCATTTTTAATAGGTACTCTTTCATCTTCAAGTTTAAAGTCCTTAGGGCTACCATACTTCACATCCGCATTTGCATTCGTTTTCTTTTTCATCTCTCCCTTTGACACACGAAGACATGCCGCATTAGGTTTCATGCTATATGCCCAATACGCATCAGGGTTATAAGGTATTTTTATATTTTTCTTCCCACTCGCGTCTGACACCACCCATTTTACCTGGTCTACAATAGTTTCTATTCGAGCATAACCAGATATCGTAGTTAAGTCTTGAAGATAATGTATATATTCATGTAAAAAGAAAGCCTCTGTTCTTTCATCTAGTGGATACCTTCCTAAATAATGCGGATCATCCGGAATATTCAAGAAAGTATAGAAAAATGAAGGATAGTAGCTATTATTCTCTTTTTCTTTACGTTCAAACATACTATGATTATAATCGTATCGTCAATATGACTTGCATTCACATCCTCTACACATAACATCTTCTCTGGCCTAAACCACATAGAAAAGTGATAATATGCTCATCGTGTACTAAAGATACAAGTTCCATTACTTAATTTTACCTTCATTCCTGTATATGTCCCAAGATCATTCAACACCACCGCCACTTCCATCCATCACTCCTTGGTCCTTTAGTCCCGTATTTCCCAGCATTAGCTATTAATCCGTTTCCTCACCTTCGCAGTAATCGTTATCAATATCTTATTGATACGACCACAATCATGTAGAATGGACTCACTCATCCGTTGATCCAGGTATCCGTTATCGGAAAGCATATGTAGCCAGTTTTCTGACTCCCTCGCTTCTTTCAGCGCAATGCTGGCCTTACTCAGAAAGTCAGCATCACTTTGCGGGTGCTGTGCCTCGTTTATATTCGCATTGATGCTTGTAGCAGACCTCAGTAATTGTCTCCCCACCGCATCGACAACATCCCTATCCGCCTTACTCAGTTTCCCCTCATTCAGGAACTTGTAAAGCCGTATAATCCTACAAGAAAAGTCGTAGCTCAGTTCCAAAATCTGTGCCTCCTTCTTTTCCTCCTCCGTCATCAACGGCTTCAACGTCACCTCAAAAGTTCGTTGTTCCGTTTCTCCGTCCTTCCGTGAGTCCTTTTTCGGAAAAGACTTCTTCTTAGGCTTATATGTATCCTTATAGTCTGCCATAGTTATTGTCGTAGATCCTTAGTTCCGTTGATTCGTGAATCCGTTTATCCGCAGCCATGCTGCTTGCTTCCGTAGTTCCGTTACTCCGTGGTTCCGTAATTCCATCGCTACAGCGATTCCCTCTCCACCATCTTCATCAGCTGTGGCATCATCAGTTCGACCTTCCGACACTTCACCTTATTGAAATGATAATCGATGTCATCCAGGAGTTCATTTGCCAACTCCTCATCCATATCACCAGCATAGCCAGCGGCGACGAGGGCGATGGCGGCAAGTTTGCGGGCATCCTTCTCTGCCCTCAAATGCGATGCACCCAGAATTGTGGGCAGCATTTCATACAGGATGTTGCAATAATGTAGCAGATCCGAATAATAATCGTCATCCTGAAGGAAAGCATCAAGCATTTCTTCTTCATACTGTCGCAACAGGAGGAAAAACTTCTCTTTTCTTATCTTACTCTTGAAGAACTGAAGCTGTGTCATTGTCCAGAACATGGCATGCGACAGGACAATACGATCCTCAGAGGAATGATAGTAGAAATGGCTATCATCCTCCTTAGTATGCATCTCCTGCAGTTTCTGCTCCATCGGAGCAAACCACTGCTTACGCGCCTCTCTCAATTCTTCTTTAGTCTTTGCCATTGTAGCCTATATCATAAAACCGATAACGAGCCACGTCACTATTGGAGTTGCTCATAACCAACAGATCTCATGGCTCGCATATCAGTATATTATATGTGCCTGACGTTTTTACTATCCCGATTTCGTCCCCATTGAGGCACAAAGAGGTACGAACAGAATTTCCATATTCCCCTTATTATTCTCATCAGCATCCTCACCTCATACTAATATGCAAAAACCTGCTCACCTTATTCAGCAAACTCTTATCCATATTATTGATATAAGCATCCAGCACCTTGCTACTTCCCTTCACCGGCGTAATAGCATAATCTGCTATCGCCGCCGGAATCAGGCAGCTATATCCCTCGCGAAGAGTAATTTCATCTCCCGTGCTCCGAACCTTTATCTTGCAATCCCCCTTCAGACACATTGAGATTATAAAACTGTCATACTTGATCAGATTACGATGGAACGTGTCACTAAACTCCGTCACCCTCACACTGAAATACGGCGATTCCACCACGCTGTTCGCCCTGTTGCTCTCCGACGAATACTCTGTTCTATACTCTTTCTCCACCTGATAGTTCAGAGCCTCCGCCGCCAGTTCCGTATGCAGTTCACGAGGTTTCCCGTCCAACCCTGGTCGGTTATAGTCATAAATCCTATACGTCACATCACTCGACTGCTGCACCTCCGCAAGCAATATCCCGCTACAGATGGCATGCACACGACCGGCAGGCAGATAAAACACATCCCCAGCCTTCACCTCATGCTTCGCCAGCGATTCCACAATAGTACCGTCAGCCACTTTCCGCTTATACTCCTCCGAGCTCAATTCCTCCTTGAATCCCGAATACAGATAAGCCCCCGGCTCTGCGTCCAAAACATACCACATCTCGCTCTTGCCGTTCTTATCATGTAGACGCTTGGCCATCTCATCGTCTGGATGCACCTGAATAGAAAGATCCTTCCGAGCATCAATGAATTTCACCAGCAATGGCAACTCCCCACCATACCGTTTACTCACTTCTCTTCCGAGTATCGCCTCCGGATGCTTTTTGATTACCTCGTTCAACGTATATCCCGTCCAAGTCCCATTAGCAATGACCGATGGCGAACTCTCCACGCAACTCACCTCCCAGCTCTCGCCGATATGGTCTTTCGCCGCCAGCCCTTTCCATGCCGTCAGCTTATCGCCACCCCATACTATCTCATGCAGGTTCGGTTCAAACAACAGCGGATATAGCTTCGACCGCTGCGACTCAATGACACAGCCTATCGTCATGATCCTCACATTTGTCACAGCCCTCAGTTCATGACTCGTCAGGCTCTTCACATACACAAAGTCATCCTTTGTGCAGTGCAGAGTCTCTTCATCCAGCTTCACGTCCAGATCGCCATCCAGCACATAGAATCCCTCCTGCATATCAGGATGTATATGTGCCTGAGGTAAGCAGTCATTCTCTCTTCAGAATGACCGTATTTATTGGCATTACGCCACATTGTTAAAAATCAAGATTTAACCTTATTTATGCCAGGATAGGCAGTAATGCAGCATCTGAAGGCTTCCATTTGTTGGCCAAAAGGTCAGCGAGGTCACCTTTGTAGCTGCGGATTGTCTTGAGGACATACACCATATACTGATAAACGTTCAAGCTGTTCATGAGTGAGCTCCGCACGATGGTGAGTATCACGGAGAGCCGTTCTGCGGAAGTATGGCTACCCCAAAAGAGACTATTATTTCTGAGTGTCGCCACAATACGCATTTCCCTTTCACAGATATTATTCGTGAAGTCACCGGATCCGGTCAGAAGATAATTTTGGATTGCCGACCATTCACGCAGGGCATAGTCCACGGCTTCATAGAGCCCAGGATGCTTCCAAGCGTCCGGAGCTGACTTCTCTCCCGTTAAAAAGTCGAGTCTTTGTTTGATTTCATGGAGGATAGGAATAATCTCAATTCCCCGCCTTCGTTTCCGCTCCTCATCGGATAATCCTTTATAGGAATCTTCCTTGACGAATATGGAATCCATCTTTTTCGTTACCCATCGGGCATCCTCATCTGAAAGCCTGAGTTTCCAGAAAGGACGTCTCACATGACTGCCACAGCCGACACGAATGATTCTCATATCCTCATATTTGCCACCCTTCTCAAAAGACTTATACATCCTTGCTCCGTCAGAGTGGAGAATGAAGTCTATCGCACCGATCAAGTATTCCGCTGCGATATAGGCGCCACGGTCACCATCACGATAGATGTAATTTGACAGTCTCGCCTTGGGAGATATGATGTTATGCAGCCATTTCCCGAGATAGTGTTTACGATTCTTTAGTGTGTCAACATCCTGTTTTGGATCCACGTCTTTCAGGGGAACAGGCTTACCTGTTGCCTTGCCGTCACGGATAAGTTCATTTCTATGGCGGGCTTCCTCCTCAATGTCACATTTCACCAGCATGTGGGTCTCATCCATATAGGCTTCCTGGGAAGCTACGATCTCCCTTTGAGTCGGCTCCATCAGAGGTTTAAACTCGTCGATGCCAATGGCTATCCAGCTATCCAATGTCGCCTCTGATATGTTTACGCCCATCTTACGCAGTTCCTTGTATATCTGGGCTACGGTGACATGCTCCACGTAGTGCATATACAGCACCATTCCTACCATTTCCTCCGTAGCAAGGCATTTCTTGTTGAACACATCCGGGGTTACTTCCACTCCGTCAACAATATAAGTCTGTATGTGCAGATTATACCCTTTTGCATATCCCGGGACATAGGTGATCTTTGGAACGATCTCCTCCTTGACAAATACGGAATCAGGCCTGTCCCAGCCTTCCGGACGGACATATTCATCCTTTGCCCCGTCCAGCAGAGGCTGGTGACGACGTGGCTTGGCCTTGCCTTTCTGGTTCCTGCGCCAGTCTGCATATCTGCCCATCTTCTTGTCCAACTCCTGATAGCGGGCTATAAGGCTGGCCTGCTGCTTAACCGTCTCTGGCGAAACATCATCAAAAGTGGATTCTGGGGCATCCTCGCCTTTCATGTCTGCAGCGTCTGCATCAACAGCATTCCTTCCTGCATATTTGCTTTCCGTATTCTGAGCAAACTTTTGTCTGGTAAGGTCATCGTTCTTGCGTTTCTCATTAAGGTAGGCTGCTTCGGCCTCCTCCAACGTATTGAAATGACCTCTGCCATCATTGACAGGAGTATCACAACCCCGGTCATCACTATTGTTCCTGGCATCCTCAAGTTCGCGGATACGGCTCTCAAGCGCTGCCTCACGAATCCGATGTTCTTCATCCATCTTACGGAAGCGTTCTTCGTCAGCAGACTTCAGCTCTGCAAGTTCCCTGGCGTGCTGCTCCTGCATCTTTCTGACAATACTGTCGGAAAGAGAGTCACTTAAGGAAGCGGTTCCTTTGCCTGTAATGAAAAGCATTACTTCTTTAAGCATCGACTCAATACGGTCACCCTGAGACTTCCTCTCCTCTTCAAGTTGAATACGATACTGCTCAGCACTCTCACGGGCCATACGGGCATCTTCCGCGGCTTTGAACGCCTTCTCGGACTCTGCGTCCCTCTCGCGCCTTAGCCGTTCGTTCTCAAGCTCCTCATCCCTGAGTTTTGAACTGAGTATTTGTATCGTTTCCATCTCTGAAATCATGGTACAAAGGTAATAAAAATAATTGAATTACGCAAGCATTTCAATCACTTAATTACCTGAGTATCAGTTAATTAACGTTAACTTTCTGCGCTTTGTCTCAAACCATTTCCAATGGTATGTTCAAAGTATTTTGTAGGCCTGAAATATTCCCTTCCAGGAACGATTCCCTCTAGCATCCTTACGAAATCCGGCCAGGTCATACGATAGCATTTGGCCACCTCATCATATACGGGGCGAAGGAACTTGCCTTCGCTCAAGACTTTCTCCGTCAGGATGAAACCACGATGGTGATAGTAGAACACACGTAGTTTGCGCTGATCCCTTGACATGAATATATAAACGTCGCCATTCGAAGGATCTCTCTGCAGCGAACTCTTTATATATGAGCCCAAGCCGTTATGCCTGCAACGGAAAGAGACATTCTCAGAACAGAAAAAGTACCGAAATGCACCAGTAAGCCTTAGCATATCTCTTTCATCTTATGGATAAGTCTCACCAGCACCTCTGGTGAACAGCGCTTGATTACAATCTGAACGTCTTTGCAGCATGTGAGTTTGATGTTATGCACACAACCATCATCGTAAGAGTCATTCATACCATCAACATCATCCGTTTCATGTATCTCCGAAAACACTAGGGGCTTCAAGCCGTGAGGTTCTGCGTCTTTTGTTACGCCCATCTTCTTCATCGTCTGTAATCAGTCATTTTAGACCCGTTAAGGCCTACAACAACCATATTTTTAGTAATCTTTAAAATTTAGATTCGGATTTAATAGATGGCAGGTGCCATTTGTGGTTGCCACTTATGGGCAACCAAGTTG
>JAEEGG010015222.1_pt1 | contig 16174 bp, 14 predicted proteins | sample 9134161 | NCBI WGS metagenome assembly JAEEGG01 (sample SAMN16246543, study PRJNA631951) | gut metagenome | biome: gut microbiome; feature: rumen; material: CR-attached | host: Bos | place: Iran: Karaj | collected 2018-10
GTCCGGCCTTGTCTGTCCATGAGTTGATGTCATCGAGGCTCGCACCGTCGAAGATGTTTGTCGCGAACTTCTCGCCGAGTTTCTTGCCTGCCCATCCGAGAACAGTCTCGAAGATCTGTCCAAGGTTCATACGAGAAGGCACACCCAGTGGGTTCAGAACTATATCAACAGGTGTTCCATCCTCAAGGAATGGCATATCCTCTTGACGTACGATGTTAGAAACGATACCCTTGTTTCCGTGTCGTCCTGCCATCTTGTCACCCACGCGGATCTTTCTCTTCTTAGCGATGTAAACCTTTGCCAACTGGATTGTTCCTGCTGGAAGCTCGTCACCGATAGTAAGAGCGTACTTCTTACGCTTGATCTGCGCGTCGATTTCCTTGTATTTCTTGATGTAATTTACAATCACATCCTTTATCATCTCGTTCTTGTGAGCATCTGTTGTCCACTTAGAAACGTGAACAGAAGTATAGTCAAGGTCATTCAAAGCCTTCTGAGTGAACTTAGTGCCCTTAGCGATGACTTCCTCGCCAAGATAGTTCTTGACACCCTGTGAAGTCTTGCCGTTAGTCAGAGTCATGAGCTTCTCAATCAAGATCTTGCGCAACTCGCCAGTTCTTGCCTCGAACTCCTCGTCTATCTTTGGCAATATCACCTTGTCCTGAGCCTTCTTGGTCTTTGTCTTCATCACCTTAGAGAAGAGCTGCTTGCCTACAACAACACCATTCAATGATGGAGTTGCCTTCAAAGAAGCATCCTTAACGTCTCCTGCCTTGTCGCCGAAGATAGCTCTCAAAAGCTTCTCTTCTGGAGAAGGGTCAGACTCTCCCTTAGGAGTGATCTTTCCTATCAGGATGTCACCTGGTCCTACGTGAGCACCGATTCTGATGATACCGTTCTCATCAAGATCCTTAGTGGCTTCATCACTGACATTTGGTATATCTGGAGTAAGTTCCTCTAATCCTCTCTTAGTCTCTCTAACCTCCAAAGCATACTCGTCAACATGCACAGAAGTGAACAAATCCTCCTTCACAGCACGCTCGTTAAGCACGATAGCGTCCTCGTAGTTGTAACCCTTCCAAGGCATGAACGCAACCAAAAGGTTTCTTCCCAATGCGAGCTCGCCGCCTTCTGTTGCATATCCTTCAGTCATTATCTGACCTGGAGTTACCCTCTGTCCTCTCTTCACGATAGGACGAAGGTCTATAGTTGTGCTCTGGTTAGTCTTTCTGAACTTAGGCAGATTGTAAGTCACGATGTCATCATCGAAGCTTACGAATCTCTCATCGTCAGTTCTGTCATATTTCACCTTGATGCATGTAGCGTCAACGAATACGACCTCACCGTCCTTCTCTGCTGCAATCTGAGTTCTAGAATCCTCAGCCAACTGCTGCTCGATACCAGTACCTACGATAGGAGCCTCGTTGTGCAGCAATGGAACTGCCTGACGCATCATGTTTGATCCCATCAGCGCACGGTTTGCGTCGTCATGCTCCAGGAACGGAATCAAAGACGCTGCGATAGAAGCTATCTGGGTTGGACTTACATCCATATATGAAACCTCAGATGGAGCTACCACTGGGAAATCAGCACCCTGACGTGTCTTGACTTTGGATTCTGTGAATGTTCCATCCTCAGCCATAGGCACATTTCCTTGAGCTATGATCTTGCCCTCTTCCTCCTCTGCAGTCAGATAAACAAGACCGTCCTTTGAAAGATCAGCCTTTCCGTTCTCTACCTTTCTGTAAGGAGTCTCGATGAATCCGAGGTCATCAATCTTCGCGTATACACACAAAGAAGAAATCAAACCGATGTTTGGACCTTCTGGAGTCTCGATTGGACACAAACGGCCGTAGTGAGTATAGTGCACGTCACGAACCTCGAAACCTGCACGCTCTCTTGACAAACCGCCAGGACCGAGAGCAGACATTCTTCGCTTGTGAGTTATCTCAGCAAGTGGGTTTGTCTGATCCATGAACTGCGACAATGCGTTAGTACCAAAGAATGTATTGATAACTGACGAAATTGTCTTGGCATTGATAAGGTCAACAGGAGCGAACACCTCGTTGTCTCTAACGTTCATTCTCTCTCTGATAGTACGAGCCATTCTCGCCAAACCGACACCGAACTGGTTATGCAACTGCTCACCTACTGTTCTTACTCTACGGTTGCTCAAGTGGTCGATATCGTCAACCTCTGCCTTTGAGTTTATCAACTGTATCAAATACTTGATAATCTCAATAATATCTTCCTTAGTCAGAACCTTGACATTCATATCTGTCTTAAGTCCCAACTTCTTGTTGATTCTGTAACGACCTACATCGCCCAAGTCATATCTCTTGTCCGAGAAGAACAGGCCATTGATAGCCTCGCGAGCTGTCGCGTCATCGGCTGGGTCTGCGTTTCTCAACTGCTTGTAGATATACAGTACAGCCTCCTTCTCAGAGTTACTTGGGTCTTTCTGCAGTGTGTTATATATAATTGCGTAGTCACTGAGGCTCTGATCATCCTTATGGAGAAGGATTGTCTGCACTCCTGACTCAATTATCTTGTCAACATCATCAGACTCGATAACGGTCTCACGGTCAACAACAACCTCATTTCTCTCGATTGTTGTAACCTCACCGGTATCCTCGTCAACAAAGTCTTCCATCCATGTCTTCAATACTCTTGCAGCCAATTTACGACCTACAGCCTTCTTAAGGTTTGTCTTGTTTACCTTAAGCTCCTCAGCCAAGTCGAATATGTCAAGAATATCCTTATCGCTCTCGAAACCGATAGCTCTGAGCAATGTAGTTACAGGCAATTTCTTCTTACGGTCGATGTAAGCATACATGACATTGTTGATGTCTGTAGCAAACTCTATCCAAGAACCCTTGAATGGGATTATTCTTGCTGAATAAAGCTTTGTTCCATTGGCATGGATGCTTGAGCCAAAGAATACGCCTGGAGAACGGTGAAGCTGAGAAACAACAACACGTTCAGCACCGTTTATCACAAAAGTTCCCTTGGCTGTCATATAAGGAATAGGGCCAAGATAAACATCTTGTATTACGGTGTCAAAATCCTCGTGCTCTGGGTCGTTGCAAGAAAGTTTCAGTTTTGCCTTGAGAGGTACGCTGTATGTCAGACCTCTTTCAATACACTCGTCTATGCTGTATCTTGGAGGATCAACATAATAATCAAGGAACTCTAACTTGAAATTGTTACGAGTATCCTCAACAGGGAAATTCTCTGAAAATACTTTATATAAACCTTCATTCTTGCGTTTGTCAGCTGGAGTATCCAACTGGAAAAAGTCACGGAATGATTTTAATTGCACCTCCAGAAAATCCGGATACTTAACCGGATTCTTTATAGTAGAAAAGTTTACTCTTTGTTTTTTAGTAAGAGAAGACATTGGATATGTATTTATATGAACTAAATAGGAATTCTATACACAAAAAGGTTTAGAGTCCCGTACTAACGGGATTCTAAACCATAACTCCTTGATTAGGAGTATTTTCTCTTATTTAAGTTCAACTTCAGCGCCCTGCTCCTCAAGTTTAGCCTTCAGAGACTCAGCCTCTTCCTTGCTAGCACCTTCCTTAACTGCCTTAGGAGCTCCGTCTACCAAGTCCTTAGCCTCCTTCAGACCAAGACCTGTAAGCTCTTTTACAGCCTTAACAACTGCAAGTTTCTGTGCACCTGCTGACTTAAGGATTACGTCGAATGAAGACTTCTCCTCTGCTGCAGCACCACCTGCTGCAGGACCTGCAGCTACTGCAACTGCTGCAGCTGCTGGTTCGATACCATACTCGTCCTTGAGGATCTGAGCCAACTCGTTTACTTCCTTAACTGTCAAGTTTACTAACTCTTCTGCAAAAGCTTTTAAATCTGCCATTTTATTCTAATTTAATTAAGTTTATACAATATGATTTTTTTCTTGACCTTACGGTCTGTTTTTAACGCTTACTAAGTGTTTCAAGCTCTCCTAATATCTTGTCTCCAGCAGATGCCTTCAAACCAGATATTACATTCTTTGCTGGTGACTGCAGCAGTGCAACGATGTCTGCTATCAACTCGTTCTTGCTCTTCAAAGATACAAGTGCGTCAAGCTGATCAGCTCCATAATAGCTCTGCTCAACGAATGCTCCCTTCAATACAGGCTTCTTGTTGTCCTTAGAAAATGACTTGATCAATTTCGCAGGAGCGTTGCCTGTGTTCGAAAGCATGATTGATGTCGAACCTACAAGAGAATCGTAAGCCTGAGAATAATCTGCGTCAAGTGACTCGAAAGCCTTCTTAAGCAGAGTATTCTTAACAACCATCAATTTGATTCCGTTGTTGAAACACTCTCTTCTCAAGTTACTTGTTTGAACTGAGTCCAAACCAGCTATATCTGCCAGATATACGTGAGCATATTCACCTATAGTAGACTTAAGCTGGTCAATTACAGCTACTTTTTCTTCCTTTTTCATTTCAATTCTCCTTTATTTTAAAGTTCGTCTACTGCCTTAAGGTCAATCTTGATACCTGGGCTCATTGTACTTGAAAGATATATGCTCTTAACATAAGTTCCCTTCAGAGAAGCAGGCTTCAACTTCAAAAGAGTCGAAATGAACTCCTTCGCGTTCTCAGCAATCTGCTCAGCTGTGAATGATACCTTACCTATTGAAGTGTGCACGATACCAAACTTGTCAACTTTGAAGTCTATCTTTCCTTGTTTTACGTCTTTAACAGCCTGACCAATCTCGTTAGTAACGGTACCGCTCTTAGGGTTTGGCATAAGACCACGAGGTCCCAACACTCTACCCAGAGCACCTATCTTACCCATAACTGATGGCATAGTGATGATAACATCAACGTCAGTCCAACCGCCCTTGATCTTGTCAATATACTCATCAAGTCCTACGTAATCAGCACCAGCTGCCTTTGCTTCAGCTTCTTTATCCGAAGTACAAAGCGCCAAAACACGTGTCTGCTTTCCTGTTCCGTTAGGAAGAGATGCAACGCCACGTACCATTTGGTTAGCCTTGCGAGGATCGACACCTAAGCGCACGTCAACATCAACTGATGAATCAAACTTTGTAGTTGTGATTTCCTTTACCAGGTTTGATGCTTCTGCTATGCTATAGCTCTTTCCTTCCTCAATTTTCTCTGAAGCCAACTTCTGATTCTTTGTTAGTTTACTCATTTCTTCTGTCTTGCTTAATTGTTTTCAGGAAATGCGCCTTTGATGGCAATACCCATACTTCTTGCAGTACCAGCTACAAGTCTCATTGCAGACTCTACTGTGAAACAGTTCAAATCTGGCATCTTGTCCTGGGCGATTGCCTTAACTTGATCCCAAGTTATCTCGGCAACTTTCTTACGGTTTGGCTCAGCACTTCCGCTCTTTTTCTTAGCTGCTTCAAGTAATTGAACTGCTACAGGTGGAGTCTTTACTATGAAATCAAAAGACTTGTCAGTATATGCTGTAATTACTACTGGCAATACCTTTCCTGCTTTGTCTTGAGTTCTAGCATTGAACTGCTTGCAGAAATCCATGATGTTAATACCCTTTGAACCCAATGCAGGTCCTACTGGTGGTGATGGATTTGCTGCTCCTCCCTTAATCTGTAACTTAATAAATCCAGCTACTTCTTTTGCCATGGTTTGTTTTTATTATTTAGTTAATTCTCACGAGATATCGCAAGGCTATACTCGTAACCGTTTCGCCTTACTCCTTCTCAACTTGCGTATAACCCAACTCTAAAGGGGTCTTACGCCCAAAGATCTTCACCATTACCTTCAGTTTCTTCTGACCGGCGTTAACTTCCTCAATAGTACCGCTGAATCCGTTGAAAGGACCAAAAATCACCTTCACCGACTCTCCTACAGTATACTGAAGATTCAGCATCTCCTCTTCCTCGTTCTGGCGAGCATCGACAGTTCCCAAGATTCTATTAACCTCGGACTGACGCAAAGGTGTTGGTTTAGAAGGGTCATCTGCCAAGAAACCGATAACGTTAGGAGAATTGCTCAGTCTGTGAGCAATATCACCAACAAGATTAGCTTCGACCAAAACGTATCCAGGCAAATAAGCGCGTTCCTTAGTGACCTTCTTGCCATTAGGACGCACTGTTGTTATCTTCTCCATAGGGATCAGAACCTGTCCAACATTTTGACCGAAAAGTGATTTCTTAATCTCAGACTCCAGATACTCCTTAACCTGATTCTCCTTGCCACTGATAGCTCGAAGAACATACCACTGCATTTTTGACTCTGCCATTTCGCCTAACTGAGATATTAAAGAATACTGTAAATTAACTTCATCAGACCTTCGAAACCAAAGTCTATTACCATTACTATCAGCGCAATAATCACGGAAGCTAATAATACGACTACTGCACTATTGGCGAGTTCCTGCTTTGTAGGCCAAGAAACTTTATAGGCAAGTTCCGAATAAGATTCTTTGATATAGTTTACGATCTTCATTTTTCTTTTATTGTTAGCACGGAACGAGAGGCTCGAACTCCCGACACCCGGTTTTGGAGACCGGTGCTCTACCAACTGAGCTAGTTCCGTAAATTGCGGTGTCACTGCAACGTGACACCGCTTTATTTCAAATCAAATTGATTAGTCAAGAATCTCAGTGATCTGACCTGCGCCTACAGTTCTACCACCCTCACGGATAGCGAAACGAAGACCGTTGTCACATGCTACTGGCTCGATCAACTCAACTGTGATAGTTACGTTGTCACCAGGCATTACCATTTCAGTTCCTTCTGGGAGAGAGATCTCACCAGTTACATCCAATGTACGGATGTAGAACTGAGGACGGTACTTGTTGTGGAATGGAGTGTGACGTCCACCTTCTTCCTTCTTCAGGATATAAACCTCAGCCTTGAACTTTGAATGAGGTTTTACCTGTCCTGGGTGGCAAAGGATCATACCTCTCTTAACCTCGTTCTTGTCGATACCACGGAGAAGAAGACCTACGTTGTCACCAGCCTCACCCTGATCAAGAGTCTTACGGAACATCTCAACGCCAGTTACTACTGCGTTCTTCTCCTGACCAAGACCAAGAAGTTCAACCTCGTCACCTACCTTAACAACACCTGTCTCGATACGACCTGTTGCTACAGTACCACGACCTGTGATTGAGAAGATATCCTCGATAGGCATCAAGAATGGCTTATCAACCTCACGCTTTGGAGTTGGGATCCAAGAGTCAACAGCAGCCATAAGCTCCATTACCTTGTCTTCCCACTCTGCCTTGCCGTTCAATGCGCCAAGAGCAGAACCACGGATGATAGGAGTATTGTCACCATCATAGTCATAGAAGCTCAAAAGCTCACGCATATCCATCTCAACGAGCTCAAGCATTTCCTCGTCCTCGACCATATCGCACTTGTTCAAGAATACAACGAGTCTAGGAACGTTTACCTGACGAGCCAAAAGGATGTGCTCACGAGTCTGAGGCATAGCACCATCAGTTGCAGCAACTACGATGATAGCACCGTCCATCTGAGCAGCACCAGTTACCATGTTCTTTACATAGTCGGCGTGTCCTGGACAGTCAACGTGTGCATAGTGACGGTTCTCAGTTTCGTACTCAACGTGTGAAGAGTTGATAGTGATACCACGCTCTTTCTCTTCTGGTGCGTTGTCGATAGATGCGAAATCTCTAACAACGTTTACTTCTGATGGAAGCTTCTTTGAGAGTACAGTTGTGATAGCTGCAGTCAAAGTTGTTTTACCGTGGTCTACGTGACCGATTGTACCAATGTTTACATGGGGCTTGGTACGCTTAAATTCCTCTTTTGCCATTATTCAAGAATATTAATTAATAAAATAATACACTATTTAGAAGGATTGCTCCTTTTTTTTTCAAAAATCTAATGAGCTGTTGACGGGAGTTGGACCCGTGACCTCTTCCTTACCAAGGAAGTGCTCTACCACTGAGCTACAACAGCATTTGAGCGGAAAACGGGACTCAAACCCGCGACCCTCAGCTTGGAAGGCTGATGCTCTAATCAACTGAGCTACTTCCGCAGTTTTTAGTGGGTAGTGATGGATTCGAACCACCGAAGTCGAGAGACAGCAGATTTACAGTCTGCCCCATTTGGCCACTCTGGAAACTACCCTAACCCAAAAAAAGTCGAGCCTCTTGTCGGATTCGAACCAACGACCCCGAGATTACAAATCACGTGCTCTGGCCAACTGAGCTAAAGAGGCGTTCTCAATCTTTTAAAGATCTTTCGTTGATGACACTCCATCAACAAGCCGTTTCAGTAGAAACACCAAAACGGCTTGCAAATGTAGTGTTTTTTTTAAATACACAAAAATCTTTTGAGAATTTTGTTATCTACTTTTTTCCTTGCTCTTTGTGATTTGCTTTTCAATAGCCATTAACGCAGTATCCACAGCCTCCTCAAAAGAGTCCGCTGTCTTCTCTGCGAAGAATTCTGCGTTTGGCACTCTCACCTTGATTTCTGCATTCTTGTTGTTTGAAGTCTCTGGCTTAACAACCTTCAATATCACGTCAGCGCTTATAATCTGGTCATTAAGTTTCTCGAGCTTTGAGACTTTCTTATTGATGTGCTCCTCTAATCTTTCTGTAACCTTGAAATGAATAGGTTGAATCTTGATATCCATAATACCTCCTCCTAAAAATTATGTTCCGAAGAACCTGTTAAAAAATTATGTTACTATGCCCTTGGATGGGCTGTTTTATATGTCTTTATCAATTTCGCGAACGACGAATGAGTATAAACCTCCGTTGCAGCCAGACTGCTATGTCCGAGAAGCGCCTTCACGGCATAAATGTCCGCCCCGTTATTCAGCATCGTAGATGCGAATGTGTGTCGCAGCACATGCGGACTTCTCTTCTTCAAAGAGCTTACCTTGGTCAAACCCCTATGAACCACATCGTAAACCCCGCGCCTGTACATCTTCTCGCCGTTTTTCCTTACGAACAAGTCAGAAGTCTTCCCAACCTCCGTATTTCTCTTAGCCTTATAAGCCTCAATCTCCTTAAGAAGTTTGCCGCCAATCGGTATGAGCCTCTCCTTGCGCCGCTTACCGAACACTCTCAGCATTCCTCTGCCCATGTCTATATCACTGTCCTTTATCTCGACAAGCTCGGAAACACGTACGCCGGTCTGGTAGAAAAGGTCGATTATAAGCTTGTCCCTTCTGTCCTGGAACTCATCGCCAGTCATCACGTCATCAAGCAGACGCCCCATTTCCTCCTCACGGAAAAACTTAGGCAATGGCTTAGACGCCTTAGGGAGAACGAGAACCGCTGCAGGATTCTTGCTCACAAGCCCCTCTCTTCTCAGGTACTTATAAAAGGAACGCAAAGCCGAGATTCTACGCTTGACAGTCCGCACGCCGACTGCGCCCGAACCATCCGACATCTCCACGATCCATTCCCTCACGTCCGACACGCCGACATTCAACACATCTTTACTCAAACGCTTCTCACAAAATTCAGAGAACTCAAGCAAGTCATTCTCATAAGCCTGAACTGTATTCAAAGAATACTTTCTCTCCTTCTGGAGATACTGCAGAAAACTATCCACGTTCAAGTCCATTTGTTTGACTTTATTTGCACGAAATTAACAAAAAAAAATCACAAGTGCAATACACTTGTGATTTTTTTATCTGAATCTTGATTCTAATTATTCAGCGTTATCCTGAAGGTGCTGAACATAGATAGCGTGCTGCTTAGCGATTCTGTTTGTTACAGAAGGCTTGTCATAACACTGGCGGTTTCTGAGCTCCTTAACTACGCCAGTCTTCTCGAATTTACGCTTGAACTTCTTGAGTGCTTTTTCTATGTTTTCACCCTCTTTAATTGGTACTACAATCATGATTTGTTAATTATTTTAGTTTTGTTGTTAATTCTAATTCTCGATTTTCGAGGTGCAAAAATATGCAATCTGTTTTATTCTACAAAATTTTCTGTTCCTTTTACGAAAAACAATCCCCCTTTCCTATTGTTCTATGTTGCTTTATATTTTCTCAAGAAGAGCCACAGCTTGCGCCGCCATGCCTTCCTCGCGCCCCACAAAGCCTAAGCGCTCTGTCGTGGTCGCCTTTACACTTACGTTTTCAATATCAGTGTCCATTACCTCGGCAAGCTTCGCCTGCATCTGCTCGATGTACGGACTGAGTTTTGGTCTCTGAGCACAGACTGTAGCATCAACATTTCCAATCTCATAACCCGCATTGCGAACAAGCTCAACTGTCTTGCGCAAAAGGATTTTACTGTCAACGCCCTCAAGTTCCGAAGCCGTGTCAGGAAAATGGTAGCCAATGTCGCGCATGTGGACAGCGCCCAGTATCGCGTCACAGATGGCATGTATCAGCACATCGGCATCCGAATGCCCAAGCAAGCCGTTGTTCTCGGCGATTTTCACGCCGCCAAGCCATAGCGCCCTGTCCGCAGCGAACTGATGGACATCATAACCGAAACCGATTCTTATTTTGCTCATTATTAGTTATTGAACAGATCTCTGATGCCGTCGATGTCAAACATGAGAGAGAATCTCAATGTCTGGTCCAATGGATTGGTCTGCGAAGCCAAAGAGTACGAAGCGTCTATGGCAAGCATATTGAGCTTGAAGCCGGCACCGAAAGTCCAGAACTTTCTGTTTCCCTTGTTCTCGTTCTCGTAGAAGTAACCTGTACGAACGAAGAACTGGTTGTTGTATGAATACTCAAGACCGAGAGCCCAAGCCACTTCCTGGAACTCCTCCTTAGTAGGAGCATCGCTGAAAGACTTGAAGATAGAACCGATAACGGACTCGTCAGCTCCCTTTCCCTGCAAATCAATTGTCACATTACCCGTCTCATCCGTCGTAGTCTTATAGGTTGAGCTTGGCACCATAAGCTTGTTAGCATCAACACTGAGAGTAATCTTGTTGTACTCGTTGATTGGACACTCGAACGATGTACCAAGTCTGAAATTCGCTGGCAAGTAATAGTTTGTATTACCGTCGTCGTAAGAAATCTTAGTACCTATATTCGAGAGATTAAGACCGAAAGACAAACCGCCCTGCTGTCCCCAGAGCTGCAATGGCATTCTGTAGGAAGCTGCGATGTCGGCAGCGAAAGCGTTGCCTGGATAGAGCGTCTCTACAGAACCGAAATCAACACGGATATATCTCAAAGCCACAGCAGCAGCCCATCTTTCAGAAAGCTTTCTTGCATAAGCCACATCGACAGAAAGTTCGTATGGGCTTGTAGAACCTTGGTCGTTACCCATCTCGTCAGTCACTGTTATGTCACCCATTGAGAAGAATCTCAAAGAAGCACTGACCGACTGCATCTCACCGAACTTCCAATAACCAGCCGCATAGAGAAGGTTGATGTCATCGACGATTTTCTTCATCCATGGGGTGTAGTTAATCACGAATCCGGCAGAACTCTCCGAAAAGACATACTTAGAAGGGTTCCAGTACTGTGAGTTAGCATCCGGGCTTGTGGCTGCTCCAGCCTCACCCATACCGCCGGCTCTCGCATCAGCATTAACAGTCAACGAAGGGACAGCTGTGATTATAGGTTTCATTCCATCTCCCGCGTGAGCTGTGAAAGCCGCTGCGAGCAAGAAGCTCAGTAAAAAGATTTTTTTCATTTGTTTTAATTATTTCGCTCTTTAATTACCAAATAACAGACTGATTATAAACCATATACGATCATACAAAACCAAACCATTATTGTAAATTAAAACTATATTATTCATAAAAACCCACAATATTACAGCAAATTGTGTTATTGATGAAAAGCAATAAAGTTTTTTTTTCCTATTTAACAATTAACTTATTCGTCTTCACGTTCTCGCCATTCGCCTTAGTGTCGGTCCAGATGCGGTATGGATAAACACCAGGACGGAGCAGTCCGTCAACTCCAACGCTTATCGTCGCCTTAGAATCATCATTATAGAAATCATCGGTGTTACGGAACAAGACATTTCCTGCTGTGTCGTAAATCTCAAGCTTGAACGAAACCTCGGTCTCAGGCTGGTCGTGCTCAACCACGAAGTTGACTGTGCCATCCCTATCGACAGGGTTTGGATAAGCGTACATTCTGTAAACGCCTGTCTTCTTCTCTATCTTGAGCTTGAATGCCAACGACTCCGACGCAGAATTGTTCATCAAATCCCAAGCTCTGAGTGTGAGCGTGTAGTTGCCAGGATTCAGCTCCGGCAGAGTATATTTCAGATGACCGCTCTTGTAGGTTCCGAGGTCGTTCTCGTAATAGTCGTTAAGATTGATGACGAGTGTTGTGTCGCCCTCTATACTCAGCTGCAAGTCATGACCGATTCCGCTTCCTGTGGTGTTTATGCCGTTCTCGTCGGAGATTGTGGCATAGAGAATGGACGACTCGTCTATCGTGCCTCCGGACTTGAAGAAAGGTGAATTGATATACATATTAATAATAGGGCTGTTCTCCTCGAACTCGACGCTCTCGTTAGTGCTGCCGATGACTAATGTCTCATTGAATCCGTTAGCCTCGACGTCCTCGCTGTCGTTTTTCGCATACATATTTATACGTCCTGTTCCGTAGTCGTAGGCGATGTCCTTAGGAACGAGGAAGAACAGCTCATAATTGCCGTATTTGACATTGACTTTGCCCTTGAATAACGTGCTGACTCTGTCCTTATATGTATAGGTAGTCTGTCCGCCTGTGACATTGCCTAATGTAGTGATGCTCTTGAGTTTATCCTGCACGACAATGCTCAACGTGCCGTCGAAGAGCGAGTCAGTCTTGACGGCGTTCTCGTCGAGGACTCTACCCTTGATTCTCACCACGCTAAGCGCCTTGATAGTGTCGAAGGCGAATTTGTTTCGCAGACTGTCGTTCACAAGCACAGGATATTTATATGACATGCTGCCGTCAGGCTGCAGCCTCATCATGTTCACGGAGTCAACGACAATTTTCCTCGTTGGCAACGGAAAACGAAGCGCAGGGTCGCCCAGCAGGACGTAAGGCAGTCTGTTGCTCGCCGACGAGCCTTTGGCGGTAGTATTCTTAGCGCGGCGGAAAGACTCTCCGAAAGTTATCGGCTTGCCGTTCTCCTTAGCGAGGAAATGCTCGTGGTAATTCTTGTTAAGCGTAAAGTTTCCGTCGGCATAAACGGTACGACACGCCGTAAGCAAGGCGATAGCGCCGCCCTTGTCTCTGAGCAGGAGCTCCTCACCGCTGGAGACACTTGATTTGTCGAAATCGCTGTAGTCGCAAGTCGCGGTGTAGAAGAACGGGTATTTCTTGTTGTAAAGATTGGTAATGTCGGTTCTGTCGAAGAACTTTTCTGCCGCGAGTCCTTCGGTACTGCCGTGTCCGGTGTAGTCGAAGAACAATGTGCCTTCCGAGAAATACTGCATGATTTTGTAGTGCACCTCGGGATAGGACGCGCCGTTGGATGTCACTGTCTTGGAGAAGGCATCGGTGAAAAGCCTTGTGACCTGAAATTCCTTGTGGCTTTTCTCAATTCGCTTGGCGAGCGTGTCGGACTGCCATGTGTAGCAAAGGCTGGCGTCGTTGTCGTCGTCGGCTATGTAAACAAAGCGGTTCTTCCAGTCGCCTTTGAGCGAATCCTTGAGATAAGTCTGCACTTTGGCAACCATTGCACCAGCCTGCTCCGCGCTCGACACAGGCAGACGTCCGACGCCGATGCTCATGGTGTCGGAAACGATATTGGCGCCAGCCTCGTCGGAGAGCATGGCGAAATAGTCGTCGGTGGCGTATGAGCCGGTAGTGAGGTGCAGCGAGTTGACGGACTCGTAGGTCAGCACCTTGTTGTAAGGCACATTCATCTTCTGATAGCCGCGATGGTCGTAGGTGGCATCGCCGAATAGCAGAAGGTTCTGCGGCTTATGACCGTCGGCTGCCCTGTCGTAGATGGACTTCATGAGCCAGCGATATGCCGTGGCATCAGGCGTACCAGACGAAAATTCATTGTAAATCTGCTGCGGAGTGACCACCAGTGTCGATATTCCGTCATATTGCGAATGAAGATCAGCCAATCTGTTGGCATAAGCCAGATACTCGTCGGGAGTTATGACCACAAGACCGACATTCTTTATGGCGTGAAGGTTCTGATTGGCAACCTCCTCGACAAACGTCGGCGCAGGGAAATACGCAGACGGCTTGACTGCCACATATTCACGCAAAGCCGAAGCATCAGCCACGAAAGAATACTTGCCTGCCGAATACGAGGTCTGCACATACTTCACATCAGCAGGATTGGTCATGTCCCACACCACTAAATCAGAGCCAGAAAGACTATAGCCGACAGCCGACGCGCCTGTGACCGACGGCTCCCTGAACTGCATGTACGAGCCCGACATGACAAGGTTCCTATAGGCGCAAACCTCGATATAGTCCAGCCAAGCAGAGCCGTAGGAACTGCCGTTGAACTTGAGTCCGAGTGTAAAGTCATCGTCAGACGGAGTGAACGACGCCTTCAATGTGTTGTCCGAAGCTGTGAGCGAAGAACTCTTGGCTGACAGATTAGATGTGAAAGACTGAGCGCCGTGAGTCAGCACAGCCGTCGTAGAGGCAGTAGCCCCCGAAGCCATAGACACAACGACCTTCATCGCAGAGTCCTTCCTTATGTTAGGGAACGAGAAATCGAAGTCATGAACCGACGAGTTGGAGAACACCTCGCCGAACCACCTTTGTCCCGACGCAAGCAGATTGGTCGTCTCCTCCTCGTACACCGAATAGTCCATGAACGAAGTCACGGTCTTGGAAGGTACGTCGGAGAGACTCGGCTGTACATTGTCGTTAATCAGTTTGTCGGTGCCGACGTCGGAAGTGACGAAGTAGTAGCCGTAGTCGGAGTATGGATTAAGAGTGTGGGTGAATAGCCCTGCGGTGCCGTATTTCCACGAGACCGGTCCCTGAGCATAGAAAAGGATGAAGTCGCCGGCATTGAAGACGCCGTCGGCGCCCTTCTCCATCCAGACACTGAGCTGCGGCAGGTCATCGACCTTGGCATCGGAGAAATCCTCGGAGAGCTTAGCGCCGCCATAGCCGAAGACTCTCGGTCTGGAAGGGTCGCTGAAGCCCCACTGCTTCAGGTTCTCGTAAGTAATTTTATAAACACCAGACGAAGAAACCGCGATTCTGACCCATTTGCCCGACGACAGCACAGAATTGTCAGCGAAGCTGTGCAGCCCCGCCGCCGACAACGAGCATAGCAGCGCCTGCATCACCCAAAGCAATGCAAACGCCAGAGTCTTGCCATTTCCACGTCTTGTCATATTGTCATTTAATATTGAAGTCCAACAACTTGCGCTCGCCTATCCTGCCCACGACTCGCGTGTCCTTAGCCAGCAATGCCGCTCCTGCAGGCGTACCTGTGTATATGAGGTCGCCTATCTTAAGCGTGAAGAACTGGCTGACGTAAGCGATTATCCTGTCGATGGAGAACTGCATGTCCCGCGCATTGCCAGCCTGCACCTGAACGCCGCCTATCTCAAGAGAGAAACTCAGAGCGTCCTTGTCGCCTATCTCCTCCAAAGATACAAAATCTGAAATCACCGCAGAGCCGTCGAACGCCTTGCTTATCTCCCACGGCTTGCCCTCCGCCATGAGCCGGCGCTGCAAATCGGCAGCCGTAAGCCCCATGCCAAGCGCAACAGCATCATAATAACGGTGCGCGAATTTCTCCTGTATGTTCCTTCCCAGTCGCGATATGCGGAAAACAAGCTCGGCGCCGCCCACAATCTCTTTAGAGAAATACGGCAAATAATACGGTTTATTGCCCTTGAGCAACGAAGAATCGTTCTTCATGAAGACCACCGGCTCGCTTGACGCACCAGCATAATTGGACTCAACACAAATTATCTTCATACTGCCTTACTTATTTTTATCCATAGCCGACAAGCGGTTGAACATCAACGCCAAATGCGAATATATAGACGTGTTCTGCACGATTATATCCTCTGGCACACGTATTCTGTACGGCGTGAAGTTCCATATCGCCTTGATGCCGCCGTTTATCATCTGCTCAGCCACTCGCTGCGCGAACTCGACAGGCACCGTGAGTATTCCGATTTCCGTCTTAGTCTGTCGGCAAAGCTCGGGGAAGCGGTCCATGTGATGGATAGGAATCTGGTTTATTCTCATGCCAGCCATCTCGTATTTAACGTCGAAGCCGGCTATGATGTTCAGTCCGTACTGAGCGAGTCCG
>JAEEGG010015226.1_pt1 | contig 16170 bp, 14 predicted proteins | sample 9134161 | NCBI WGS metagenome assembly JAEEGG01 (sample SAMN16246543, study PRJNA631951) | gut metagenome | biome: gut microbiome; feature: rumen; material: CR-attached | host: Bos | place: Iran: Karaj | collected 2018-10
AGCGCGGTACCCAGCACCGTCCTGGCAAGAACGTTGGCATGGGCAAGGACCACACTCTGTATGCTCTGGTTGACGGTACTGTAGAGTTCCAGCACCGCGCTGGTCACACCTACATCAACGTGATCCAGGACACCCCCAAGGAGGAGCAGAACTAAACACTAAGGAGATTTAATCCCAACCCTAAGGGAATGAGGGTGAGCACCGATAAGGTTGCTCATCCTCATTTTTTTTGCTCTTTCGTTTGTAATTTGATAGATATTTCATATCTTTGCCATATGCAATTAAAAATCTCAAATTTATTCTAACATTATAAACCACTAAAACCTATCTCATGATGAAAACAAGAAGTATCAAGACATTACTGGTTGCTGTCATGGTAATGGCAGCAATGAGCGTGCCCGGAACAGCCAATGCTCAGCTGGGCGGACTGGTGAACAAGGCCAAGAAGAAAGCCGAGCAAGTCGTGGACAAGAAGAAAGACGATGTCAAGAAGGAAGCCAAAAAGGCCAAGGAAGAGGCCAAGATGCAGGCTTTGGAAACCCAGCGTCCTCCCCTGCCATGGCCTATGAGCGAGAATCCCCAGTACAACGGCAAGAGCGTTGAAGAATTTTTGAAAGGTATCGCCGACGTACCCGATGAGGAGGTCAAGGCCCTGCGCGAACAGTTGGATGCCCGCTTCAAGCACAACTGCCAACTCAACAAAATCAATTCAGGGCCAGATTATGACGTAAAACTATGGGAGAGTATTAATAAAGAGAATGAGAACTGGTGGAAATTCTATGGCACATTGGCACAAATCACCAGAACTGCACTGGACGGCGTCTATTCCGATCCGGACGGCACTCTCCACACCGAGAATCAAAGTTACTTCCTCAACGGCCGTGGTAGCGGCCCCCGCGGCGTCAGGATTGAGAGACACGACGGTAAATTCAAGTTCTGCAGCCTGGGCCACCAAGCCATCTTCCTCGACGAAAAGGAGGTGGCAGCTGCCACCGATGCCGCCAAGCGCAGCCGCAAGTTCCAGATTCTAACCCTCGCCATCCACAAGATGCTGGACGAAGCCGGCGAGAAATATGACTATGATGACCGCTACATGTACAATTATGCGGGCATGCTTGCCAAGGCCCTCGAGGAGGCGCTGGAAGGCAACAAGCCCGAGAACATCGAGTACAAGTCCATGCCCAAGGCTGGCGCAATGCACGCCAAGTTCAAAGCCGAGGCATTAGCCATCGCCAAAGCTGATGATCCCAATGTCATCGATGTCATCATCACCAGCAACGACTGGGATGTGAAGATGAACGGCCTGGTGCCCGAAAAACGCAACATCTATGGCTACTACATCACCCAAGACAAGAACGGCAAAATCTGCAAAGACCGTATGTGGACCCAGAAGTATCAGGGCGACGGCAAGTACGGCAAGCTGAAAGCCGGCGGCGTGGGTGTTTCCAGTGACTTCTATGTAAGGTAAGACTTGACCAAACAGAAACTTTAAAGGCTATAGAGGCGCAATCCTCTATAGCCTTTTTCGTTATCAGTATTCCTCGGCCTCGACGTCGATGATGCGAGGGTCATTGGGGTCGATGTGCGGAATGACCAGGTCGGCTTCCTCGCCCTCCTCCGGACCAAACCACTCGCGCAGCCGCTCCCGGGCCTTGCGTTCTATCTCAGGGGTGATGTACTTCTTCATCGTGAACAGTGCCCAAGCCAATGCAGCAAGATCATCGGTGAAGCCCAGCCCGACGAGCACGTCGGGAATGAAATCGAGGGGCAGGATGAAATAGCCCAGCGCACCCAGCACCTTAAGTTTAAGGCTGGTGGGCACAGCAGGGTCACGCGAGACGTAATAGAGCACAAGCACATAGTACACGGCCTTGCGGCCAGCTTTGTGAGCCACCTTCTTGAGTTTCTTCCACAACTTGCTGTCGTTGAAGTACTGAGTGTAATTGTCGAGGTTGATATTCATGTTTGCAGCCATCTTCGTCTAGATAATGGGTCCATAACTGCCACTATCGCTGCAAATCCTGTGCCAACGACAGGATGTAGTGCTGGGAACTAGGATTTTGAGACTGCGGCTGCGGCTTCGCTGAGGGTGACTTTGACTTTGGCGATGCGGTATTTCACGACCTTCATCACCGTGAAGGTGAAACGGCCGTGCTTGACGACCTCTTTCTCCTTGAGGAACTCACCCTTGATATCAAGCAGGAAACCGGCGATAGTCTCAGCCTCCTCGGCATGCTCGCCCAATTCCTCCTCGTCGATGTCGAGCACACGCGCGAAGTCGCTCAGCAGCGTCTTGCCGTCAAACAGCCAGGTATCCTTGCTGATGCGGTTGTAGAACTTCTCCTCGGTGTCATACTCATCGTCGATGTCGCCCACAATCTCCTCGAGCACGTCCTCGAGGGTGGCAATACCCTGGGTACAACCGTACTCATCGACGATGATGGCCATGTGCATCTTCTTCTGGCGGAAATCCTCGAGCAGGTCGTCGAGCATACGCGTCTCGGGCACGAAGTAGGCAGGTCGCATGAGCGTCTGCCACTTGAAGGTGTTGTCGCGGTGCCCGATGTAGGGCAGCAGGTCCTTGGCATAGAGGATGCCCTTGATGTTGTCGGGCGTCTCCTCATAGACCGGCATGCGCGAGTAACCTGTCTCGATAACCTTGTGGACCACCTCGTCGAAGGTGTCGTCCTGGTCGATATCCACCACATCGACTCGTGGCCGCATGATGTCGCTCACGGTCTTGTCACCAAACGATAGAATGCCCTCGAGCAGTTCCTTCTCGTCGGGGTTCTTGACCTCGCTCACCTCGAGTGCTCGCGTCAAGTCATCGACCGAAACCTCCTCGGTCTGGGTCGGGACGACCTTGTTGACCAGGCTCGTGCTGCGCACCAGCACAGCCGTCAACGGCGAGAACAGCTTGATTGCCGCCTTGAGCGGTGCTGAAGCCATCGCGGCGAACTTAGCATTGAAGTTGGTGGCATATAGTTTGGGAATCACCTCGCCAAAGAGGAGAATCAGGAACGTCAGAATCACCGTCTGCACGATGAAATCGAGTACCGTGCTGTTGAAGTCAAATATCTGGTTCATCGCGTAGTTCAACACGATGGCAATCATGATATTGACCAGGTTGTTGCCCACCAGGATGGTAGCCAACAGTTTCTCGGGATTAGCCAGCAGTTCCCTTACCCGTTCACGGCGGTGGCTGTCCTCGATGTTGTCAATGTCACCATCACGCAACGAGAAATAGGCAATCTCGCTGCCTGAGTTGAATGCCGAGAGGAAGAGCCCAAGCACGGCGACAATGATAGCAATGATGCTGCCCATGGTGGGCGTGTTGAATGTGACAAGCGGATGTCCGCTCGCTGTGCAGAGTACCGATAAAAGGCACGATAACGGGTCAGGGTCCAAAATAAAACTACTTTTGTTGAATAATGCGACAAAGATACACCATTTTTGTCATCTACACAACAAGTGACAAAAAATAACCCTCTTGAAGCAATTTCCAAGAGGGTTATGGCTCATCAGGCACATATTGAGCACGGGCTCACTGCACGGGCTCAACAGTATAGCCCTCGTTGCGCAGCAGCTGCAACAGTCCCTGAACACCAGGCAGATGGCCTGCACCGACGCACACGAGGCATGCACGCTCGGGCATCATCGTCTTGAGCTTGGCAGCCCACGCACGGTTGCGGCTATAGATGAAGGCCTCCATCGACTCCTCACTGCTGCCCATCGTGGCATCGGTCATCACTTGATAAATCTTATCCAGATTCTGCGACATATAGGCATCGGCAAGCGCCACTGACTGCGCCTGGAAAAATTCGTCCTGCTTGCAGGCCTCGACCAGTCCTTCGGCCTGTTCCCTCAAGGGGCCATTGAACAGCAGGTCGATCTGCTCTTGAACAGTCTCGAGTCCTGCCGAGGGGCGGCCTGCATCGTTGGCACGTGCCTGAACGGCTATGTCGATGAGGTTGGCGGAATCAAAGTTAGGGAAATACTTGATGGACTGCATCGCCTGCATCTGGGTGCTGATGGCGCTGGGCTTGAAACTCTTCATCTGGCTCAGTTTCACGCCCATGGTGCCGAAGTACTTGTTGAAAACCTTCTCCACGATAGCATACTCCTGGGAGTTGAGCAACTTGTCGAGAGTGCTGTCAGGCGGCGCAATCATGTCCTGCGCCATGCGTGCCTGCACCTCAGGGCTGGTGAGGCTGTCCTTCTCTACCTCGCCCACAACGATGTCACAGCCGCTGATGGCCTGGTCGATACCCTTAATCTGGTCGATCATCGTCGAGGGAGCCATGTGATGGGTGCCAAGGATATAACTGGGGCGGCCCAAGCCGTTACCTGTTACTTTCCACAAGAGTTGAGCCTGTGCGGCCACTGCGAGCAGCACGAGGGCAAGAATGAGGGATAATCTTTTCATAGTCATTGTATGGTTGATTTACTATCACAAAATTAGTAAGAATCTTGAAAAACGGTGCATTGATTGGCCGTGTTTTTTCCAAAATCCCCTATTTTGATGATGGTTTTGCCACAAAATGGCCAATTATTGCGATTGCCCGTTCATGTTGACGGTAGTAATTTTGCATCAGTAAACAAGCGAATTAGTTATTAGTTGATAAATCTAATTACACGATAGTAAGTAAACAGAAACTCAAAAAACCTCGCCGATGGGATATCGGCGAGGCTTTTATTTGTGGCCTCCGTCAGCAGTGCCGACGGCTAATGGCGATGCGTGATTACCACTCGGGCTCCACGACTTTCAGACGGTCACCGCCATTGGGGCCCTTGATGAGCATGTCGTAGTACTCCTGGGTGTAGCCGCCATAGTTGGGAGATGCCGGCGTGCCCCACTCGTTGCGCAGGAACTTGCCGTCCTTCTCCTTCTTGATGTTGCCGTCGAGGTACTTGACAAACAGGTACTCGCCCAGCTTCTTGTAGCGGGCGGTGGCATCCTGGCCGGCGTTGACCGAATAGTTGGTCAGCAGGCGGACAGCGGCATCACGGTCGGTGGTGAGCAACGACGTGGCTTGGGCCTCGATGACTGACTGCTGCTTGGCAAAGTTGTCCTCGATGGCACCCTGCACCTTGCGGATGTCGCCAATCATCTGTGAATAACGGGCATAGGCCTGGTTAGCCACCCAGTTGTTAACCCAGAAAGCGCAATCCCAGTCCAGGGTGTACATGTCGGCCTTGCCCTGGCGGTAGCTCTCAGGCACCTGGGTAATGCAGCAGTACATGGGCACAAACACTGCGGTGTTGGCATCATCGACGCCGAACCAGAAACAGCCGCCCACCTCGTCGGGCAGCCATGAACGCATCTGTGCGGCAAATACCCAACCGGTCTGCTGGGTGGCGATGGCACGCTCCTGGCTGTACTTCACGCCGTCCACCTCAAAGTCCATGGGGCGCCAGCGGTAAGGCACACCATAGGCAGTGGTAGCACCGGGATCGACAGTCATGTCGAACGGGGTACCCTCGAAGTGGTCACGCATCATCTGTTGCATGTCGCGCACGCTGACCTTGCGGTCGGGCTTGACGTAAAGCGGCATCACGTCGGCATCGGCCCTTGTCTTGCCGTAGATAAAGGGCAGATAGGCATCCATACCCTTGTGGAAACGGTTGAAATAGCTCCACACGCGGGCATCACAGCCGCGCAGCGCACCGGCATCAAACTTCTGATAAACAGGAGCGAAGGCGAAGTCGGCATCCTTGCCGCTATACAGGCCTTTCTTCTTGGCAAACGAGATGACGTCCTTGCTGTACATGACGTTCTTCTTGTCCTTCATGTCAAACTTCCAGATGCGGGGATTGTTGGCATGGCCGGCGATGCAGTCGTCGGGAATGCGGATGGCTACCCAAACGGCGCCGATTTCACCAGGACCCTTACCGATCATGTCCATGATCCAAATCTCGTTGGGATCACCGATTGAGAACGACTCACCCTCGCTGGCATAGCCGTACTTGGCTACCAGGTCGGTCATCCACTTGATGGCCTCGCGGGCAGTGCGTGAGCGCTGCAGGGCGATGTACATCAGGCTACCGTAGTCAATGATGGAGTTGCCCGTGGTATCCCAGAGTTCCTCGCGACCACCCCAAGTACTCTCGGCGATGGTCACCTGGTGCTCGTTCATGTTGCCCACGACGGCATAGGTGTGAGGCACCTCGGGGATGGCACCCAGGCGCTTGCCGCTGTCCCAATCGACGATTTGACGCATCGCGCCGGGAGCATGGTCGGCAGCGGGCAGGTACTGGAGGTCACCGTACAAGGTGTGGCTGTCGGCAGCATAGGTGATGATGGTCGAGCCATCGGCACTGGCATTCTTGCCTACCAGCAGGTTGGTGCAAGCATCGGCTGTGGCCCAGCTCATGAACGCCAGCACAGCAGCCGATAACAGTTGAATTGACAGATGTTTCATTTTTCTTGTTGATTTGATGTTTGATATGGTTATTGAAGTTGTTTCTTGTCAGTTGCCCACCGGGATGTCGTAGCCCGTGAGCCTGAAGGCCACCTGGAACGGCGTGGCCTGCTTGCGCGGCTGCGGACCGGCATAATAGTAGAACTGCCGCTGCACGTCAAAGGACTTGACGCTCACCAACTTGGTCTCGCCGGGTTTGAGACTCACCGGCACCGTGACTGCGCGCTGCGTGAGCAACTCGCCATTCATGGTCGTGTAACGCAACAGCAGCCTGACCGCGCTCATGCGATGGCGCGTGTTGTTGGTGATGAAGAAAGACTCCTTGCTGTCGCTGGCACGCTTGCCGTAGCCCTTGAGCGTCACCGCATGGGGATCGATGGCCTCAAGGCTGTCGGGCAGCAACGAATCGTCCTGCTCAATGACTGCCACGGGAACCTCGGTGGAACGCAAGTTTTTGCGCGTGGTGCGCGTACGAGCATCCAAGGTGCTGACACACAGCAGTATCAGCAATGCCGACAGCAGGGTCGGAAGTGTTAAAATATGGTTAATTCCACGTTTCATCACAGGTAACGTATGCGGTTAAACGGGGCGCCATCGCCTCCCTCGGGATAAATCTTGCGGAAGCCTATCGGCAACCGTTCCTCGACACGCTCGGGGATGATGCTGATGCCGTTGAACAGCGTGGGCAGGAACCGGGCGACATTGACGCGTACCTTGATTTTCCAGTGTGGCGGGTCAAAGGTCAGCGTGGTCGCTGTCTTGTTCAGCGTTGCCACACACTCGAGCGGCTTGATCAGCGTCAAGCGGTCGCGCTGGCTGTAGAGCCACAACTGGTACTTGTCGTCCACGGCGCTGGTGGCGATGTAGCCGATGACGGTGCCGGGAACGTCGTTGATGTCGGGCGAATCGAGCAAGATGATGCGGTATCCGATGTTGTGCGGACCGCGGTAGCGCTCGATGCCCAGCGTCATCTCCTCGTTGGGGTAATACCAGATGCCCTCCAGCGGCTGCATGTCGGTCTCGTCGAGGCGTGTGCGCATCGAGTCGACGTCGAGTCCGTCGAGCACTACCGACTTCTTGGGCACACCACTACCCGACTTCGCCATCAGCGGAAGCAGGGTGACGGTGGCCAAGAGCGATATGAGCAGTAATCGACGGAACATGCCGGGATAGATCAGTTCACGGTTGCAAAGCGGTAGACGATACCCAGACTGAGGATTTCCTTAAACTGCCAGTAATTCCAGTCATTGTCGCGGGGACGCGAGCGGTCAAAGCGCAAGTGGGTGTACAGCTGGGTGGTCAGATACTTGCCGATGGACAGGTCGAGGGTGTTCTCCCAATCGCCCTGCACATACTCGTAGTTGGTGAACATGTAGAGCCTGGAGGTAATCATCACGTTAGGGGTGAAGCGCCACAGCCACTTGGCCTCGAAGTTGCTACCGAAGGTGCTCTTGCTGTGCTTGGCGGCAGGGATACCGAAGCGCGTGGGGTCGATATCGGTGATGTTGCGGCAATACTTCAGGTTATAGGACAGCGGGGCGATGGCCAGCGTGAACATGCGGTCGTCGGCCTTCTTGTAGCTGTAGGTCATACCGAGACCGATGTTCAATTCGGCGGGCGAGAGGAAAGCAGCCGTCTTGTTGCGGGTGTTGACCTTGTAATTGTTGAGGAACTGCGTCGTGAACTGCAGCATGGCACTGTAGTACCAGTGTTTCACGGCCTTGTAACCCAACTGGGAGGTGAACAGGAAGTTATCCTCGTTGATGAGATACTTGCGGATGCTGTCGCCGTGGGTGGTGGCGATACCCAGTTTGTAGGACAAGGCGTTGTTGAACAGCCAGTTGGGGTGCAGGTCCTGGTTAAGGTTGCAATTCCAGTTCACTGAACCCAGCAGAGCCAGGTTGTTCTCACCGCCCTGGTACCAGTTGCCGCTGATGTAGGCCTGGGTGAACTGTAATGATGCGTTGAACACGTGCAGCCAGTTGTGGACCGGGGGCAGAGGGGCATCGGGAGGCGTGACATCCTCGACGGCGAACTGGGTCTGACCGATGGTCAGCATGGCGCTGCGCGGATCGGCGGGGATGACGCCCTCGGGGGGAGCGGCAGGCAACGTCTCGGCATTATAGGCCACGAGTTGAGGATTCTCGATCATCGCGCGCTGGCGTGTCTGGCGGGTGCGCGACGAGTTGTCCATGGCCTCTTGCAGCCACTCGTCACCGGCATCCAGGCTGTAGAGCCCGTCCTTGGCGGTTGGCGTCATCGGGTGTGCATCGGCCTCGCCCACATAGTGGTCATAGACCAGTGGCACATACAACATGCTGGGTTGCACAGCCTGCGTCTGCTCGTCATCGGCAGCGCGGGCGACCGGGCACACAGCCACGAGTGCGGCAAGTGCCAGGCAGATGTTGAGTGTAGTGATTTTTTTCATTGTTATCTGGAGTTTAGAGGTTAAGTGTTAGGCATCGTAGAGTTTCTCGTTGCGGGCAGGACGCTGCTCGGGCTGCAGTTTCTTGTCCTTCTTGTTCTGACTCTTGGCCTTCTGCTTGGTCTGCACCTTTTGGCGCTTGCGCTCATGGTTAGGCTTTTGTTGCTTGTTCTCGGCAAAGCTCTTGATCATGTCCTCGACAGTCTCGCGGTTGCCGTAGAGGTAGACCACGGTGATCTCGATGATGAGGTTCTGGTGCTTGCTCACCAGGTCGGCAATGATGGCGCGCGACCCGTCGGGCATGGTGCCGTCGATGCTGTAGGTCTTCTTGAAGCCTTTGACCTTGATCTTGCCGTCGTGCAGGTCATACATGTTGTAGCCCAAGGCCTTGCGCTGCAGGTTCTCGGTGAGCATCTTCTTCTCGTCGCCCTTGTCCTGGCTGTAGAGTTGCACGGTCATGACCATGTCCTCCCACTGGACCTCGAAGCGTGTCGGGCTGTTAAAGACCACGAAGCCGTCGTCGGGAGTCTCAAACGACAGGTCGTAGCGGCTCCAGTTATAGACCGTCGCTGCAGCATCGGCAGCCCATGTGGCCATCATGAGCAGGACAATCAGTGGAGCTATGAGTCGGATGGTTCTCTTCATTGCGCTGATGGATGAATTATTGGTTATCGGTCGATTGTTGCTGTTCATCAAGGTACCGTTGCCACTCGCTCTTGTCACCCACAAACACGTTGAGGTCCACGTCACCGTCAACACCGGCGACACGGCCCTCATGGCTGTACTGCTGCATGCGTTGCCCCGTGTGCTGCATCAGGTCAGGGCTGTTAAACGAGCAGAGCCACAGGTCGCAGTCGCCCAGGATGTTCTTGTAGTACTTGCCATAGCCATCGAGGTTGGTGTAAATCATCACACGATAGCCATTGTCCTTGAGGCACTTGACCATTTCCATGACGCGTTGCAGGGTGGTCTGGCGGTCCACGGTGGCGCCGTTGCCCCAGTCATCCTCGAGGTCGATAACCACGGGCAAGTCGAGCTTCTTGCCCCGAATCACGGCCAGCAGGTTGTCGGCCTGCTCCTGGCCAGTGCGGTTCTTGCGGAAAAAGTGGTAGGCTCCCACCTTGAGGCCTGCTTCACGGGCCCCGCGGTAGTTACGGTCAAACGCGTCGTCCTTGTAGGTTTTACCCTCGCTGGCCTTGATGAAGGCAAACTGGTAATCGTCGGCCGCCACCTGAGCAAAGTCGATGACGCCGTTGTGCTTGGACACATCAATGCCGGCAATCGGGTAGCGGAAACGGTCCACCGTCACCGAGTGCGGCAAGATATAGTTGCGCAGCACAAACCAGCCAAGCGCCACAACAAGTGCAACCACTCCGGCGAGGAGCAGCCACTTGATGTAGTCGGGTTTTGTGGGGACTTGGCGTTTACCCATAGGCAGTCAGGGTGTTAGAACAAGGGCACACTGCTGGGCGAGTTCACCCAGCGGCTCTCAAACTCATCTTGAGAGCTGACCAGGAACAGAATACCCTGGATGAAGGAAATGATCTGGGTAACAATGCCTAAGCAGAAGCACGACAGGAGGCATATCGCCAGGAACAGAATACCTGCGTTGGTCTTGCCGATATAGAAATAGTGCAGACCAAAGGCGCCAGCGAACAAGGCCAGGATAGCAGCCACACCGCGGCTCTTGCCCGACGGTCCATTGAAGAACACACTATCGATGCCCGACAGCGGTTGCCCGCTGAACTGCTGCTGATCGGAATAGGACACGTTGGTCTCGGCTCCGCAATAGGGGCACTTCACACGATTAACTTTCTCTTGAGTGCTATACTGCTTCCCGCACTCGGGACAATGATGAATGTACATAATAGATAGGTTTTAGGCTTTAGGTTTTAGGCTTTAGGTGATGACACCGCAGCTTCGACCCTGAGCAATTAAACATATTTTATCATTAGACACTCCGTTACATCAAAAAGTTGCATCCATCGTCCAAATCACAATGCATTTTTCCAAATTCAATCTTTTTCATCATTACTGAACGATTTAGCTAAAGCATTGATCATCTTGCTTATTTCCACTATCAATTGCCTCGCATCATGCATTTGATCTTGTTTTAAGTATTGCAGTTTCTCGCAAATCACAAGTTGTGTTGAGAGTTCCCACAAAGAGCCTCTTGACATCAACAGATATCGTACGAATTCCTTATTTGTTCCACGGCCTCGACCTTCAGCAATATTAGACGGAACAGAAACAACAGCTCTACGCATTTGGTCAGATAAAGCATATTGTTCCTCGGCTGGCAGCAGCTTGACCAACTCATAAATTTCAGTTGTCAAGTCAACAGCTTTCTGCCATACCTTTAATTCCTGATAATCACTTGATTTCAACATATTGTCAAAACCTAAAGCCTAAAGCCTAATACCTAAAACCTAAAGGATAATAAATCAACGACGGCGCTTGGCGTTGGCACGCTGCTGCTGTTGCTGCATCTTTTGGGCTTCCTCGAGGCGCTGGGCCCACTTGGATTTCTTCTTGGGCTTGGCGGCATTGGCGGCCATGGTGGCACGCACCTTGTCCTCGGTGATGAAGAAGCGGCAGCTGTAGGTCTGCAGGATGGTGATGAGCAGTGAGATGAAGTAGTAGTAGCTCAGACCTGATGCGTAGTTGTTGAAGAAGAACAGGAACATCAGCGGCATCAAGTACATCATCCACTTCATGCCCGGCATCGACTGCGACGAGGGCTGTGACTTGGTGGTCATCCAGGTGTAGACGATGTTGGTAACGGTCATCAGCAAGCAGAAGAGGCTCACGTGGTTACCGAACAGGCTGGAAATGATGGGGATGTGGGTACTCCACTGGATGATCTTATCGGGGGCACTCAGGTCATTGGCCCAGAGGAACGACTGTCCTCGCAGCTCGATGCACGAGGGGAAGAAGGTGAACATCGCGATGAGGATGGGCATCTGCAGCAACATGGGCAGACAGCCACCCATCGGGTTGGCGCCGGCCTGGCGATAGAGTTCCATCGTCTTCTGCTGCTTCTTGAGGGCGTCCTCCTGATTGGGATACTTCTCGTTGATCGCAGCGATGTCAGGTGCGAGGATACGCATCTTGGCCTGCGAGATGTAGCTCTTGTAGGTCAGCGGCGACAGCACGATCTTGATGATGATGGTGAGCACCAGGATAATGAGACCGTAGTTAGTCATGAACTTACCCAGCCAGTCAAACACGGGAATAATCACGCCCGTGTTGATCCATCGGAACAGTTTCCAGCCCAGGGGGATGAGGTGGGTGAGCTTCAGGTCCTCCTTGGGGGAGTACTTGTCATAGGACGACAGCATGTGGTACCTGTTCGGGCCCAGATAGAAGTAGAACGACGCGGGCTCGGGCTTATCGCTCGAGTAGGGCACCATGGTGTGGATGTTCACATCCTTGAGGTAGTTCTCGTAGTCGGGCGTGTCCTGGGTGTCGTTGCTGGTCATCTTGGCGCTGGAGAAGATGCTGTCGGTGATGAGCACGGTCGAGAAGAACTGGTTCTTGGCACTCACCCACTTGAGCTTGTCCTGAACCTCCTTCTCGTCGTTGCCGCTCTCCTTGGTATACTTCACCTCGCCGTCCTTGCCCGAGAACTTGTAGTAGATACCGCTGTTGCGCTCCTCGAAGGTCTTGCCGAACTCGTGGCGCGAGATCTTCTGATGCCAGTCGAGGTCCACCAGGTTGATGTTCAGCGGGATAATGCTGGTCATGCCCTTCTGCACCATCTCCATGCGCACCATGTAGCTACCGGGGATGAGGGTGTACTTCAGGCCCCACTGGGCACCACCCTCGAGCTGCAGGTTCATCAGCACGGTGCTGTCATTGAGTTTCTGGGGCTCAAAGTAGAAGTTCTTGGTCTCGAAGCGCTGCGTGTTGTTGCTCAGGGTGAAGCTATAGTCGTTGTCACCCTTGTCAAACAGCACCAGTTGCGGCGCCTTCCAGGTCTTGTAGCCCTTGAGCGTGGCGCGGGCGATGATACCGCCCTTGGTGCTCAACTCGACCTTGAGCGAGTCGTTCTCGAGCGTCACCAACTGTTCTGTTCCCGTGAGCGAGGCGGCGAAGGAGCCGTTCTTGGCATACACATCCAGTGCGCGCTGCACGGCCTGTACAGCCAGGTTGTGTACGGCGGGGTTGGCGCTGGTGTGTGCCGTCACCTCGTCCCACGTCACGGTGGTGTCACCCACGGTGACGGTTCCCGAAACCTGTCCGTCGCGCATGGCGAGCACGACGCCCTCGTTGTTAATCACAGCGTTGCCGGCAGGCATGTTCTCGAGCACGCTCTGCAGGTGGGCCAGCTCGTCGACGCTGAGTGTGTCGACGTCGCCGGCAGCGATGTCGCGGCGCTGTTGTGTCTGCTGTGCCGCGGCGATGGAGTCCAATTGCCGTTGATGCTCGGCGAGCTCAGCTTCGCTAGGCTTATTGAGCCAGTAAAAGCCGACGATCACGAGACCCATCAACAACAATCCAATCAAAGTGTTTTTATCCATATTCTTTTGTTTTGGCCTCACGCTAAGACGCTAAGGCGCTAAGATTATTATTTTAATTCCACTGGAGGCTCGATAAAGCCATTTACTACTCGCTTGATGCCTCTCTTGAGGTAACTTTCATTAAAATTGACCAATAAACCTAATTGCTTTTCTGTCAACTTCAGATAAGTAAGCAATTGTTTCTCATGAACAGGCAATAATTGTTCCACAGACTTCAACTCTAGAACAATATTATCTTCTACAAGGATGTCCAGCTTAAAATCCAAATTTAAATCGACACCTTTATAGAAAGCCCGCACAGGCACTTGATTCTGGGCCTTGATACCACGGAGTCTTAATTCGTGCATCAAAGCGTGTTCATATACTGATTCTAACATGCCAGGTCCCAGATTACCATACACCTCATAAATGCAATCCAGAATCGGCTTTGTACCATCGTTTCCCCAAACAGTTTTGTCACTCATCATGAGAAGTTCATTAAAAAACTTAGCGGCTTTGCGGCTTTGCGTGAGGGTTAGCTTGCGGCTCTGCCTGGGAAAGAGGCTTGGTGGCGATAATTGCTTCGATGAAGGACATGAACAGGGGGTGGGGGTTGAGGACGGTGCTGGAGTACTCGGGGTGGTACTGCGTGCCGATGTACCAGCGGCGGTCCTTGAGCTCAATCACCTCGGCCAGGCCGCTCTCAGGGTTGACACCGGCAATCGTCATCCCGGCGTCCTCAAAGGCCTGGCGGTACTCGTCGTTGAACTCAAAGCGGTGACGGTGGCGCTCCTCGATGTCCTGCACGCCATAGGCCTCGGCTACCTTGGTGCCGGGTTTCACGTGGCAGGCATAAGCCCCCAGTCGCATCGTGCCGCCCATGTTGGTGACCGTCTTCTGGTCCTCCATGAGGTCGATGACGTTGTGCGTCGTCTTGGCGTCCATCTCGGTGCTGTTGGCATCGGTCATGCCCAGCACGTTGCGTGCGAACTCTATCACCATGCATTGCATGCCCAAGCAGATGCCGAAGGTGGGCACATCGTGCTCACGACACCAGCGCAGGGCCACAAACTTGCCCTCGACACCACGTTGTCCGAATCCCGGAGCCACCACGATGCCGTCGTGCCCTGCCAGCAGCTGCTCGACATTGCCGTCGTTGATGTGCTCGCTGTTGATGTAGGACAGCTTGAGGCGGCGGTCATGATAGGCACACGCGTGCAAGAGGCTCTCGTCGATGCTCTTGTAGGCATCCTGGAGCGATACATACTTGCCTACCAGGCCGATGCGCACCTCCTCGCGCGCGCCCTTGAGTTTGCCGAGGAAGTCATTCCACTTCTCCATGTCGGGCTCGCCGTCGGCTTTGAGGCCGGTCTTCTCGAGGATGATGTTGTCCAGGCGCTGCTCGTGCATCTTGAGGGGCACCTCATAGATGGTGGGCACGTCCAGGCTCTGCACCACGGCGTCGGCGCTCACGTTGCAGAACTGGGCCACCTTCTTGAGCATGGTGGGCGGCAGCGGATGCTCGGTGCGCAGCACGAGCACGTCGGGCTGGATACCTTCCTGCTGCAGCAGCTTGACGCTGTGCTGGGTGGGCTTGGTCTTGAGCTCCTTGGCAGCGCTGATGTAGGGGACATAGGTGAGATGCACACAGATGCACCGGCGCCCCAGTTCCCAACGCAGCTGGCGGATAGCCTCGATAAACGGCAGGGCCTCGATATCGCCCACGGTGCCGCCAATCTCGGTGATGACAAAGTCATACTTGCCCGTGGTGCCCAGCAACTTCACGTCGCGCTTGATTTCATCGGTGATGTGCGGGATGATCTGCACCGTCTTTCCCAGGTAGTCGCCGCGACGTTCCTTGTCGATAACGCTCTGGTAGACACGTCCCGTGGTGACATTGTTGGCACGGGTAGTCTTGATGTTGGTAAAGCGCTCATAGTGCCCCAGGTCCAAGTCGGCCTCATGACCATCGACGGTCACATAGCACTCGCCGTGCTCATAGGGATTCAGCGTACCGGGGTCGATATTGATGTAGGGGTCAAACTTCTGGCAGGTAACGCTATAGCCGCGCGAGAGCAGCAGCCGGGCGATGCTCGAAGCGATGATTCCCTTACCGAGCGACGAGACAACGCCGCCAGTGACAAAGATGTATCTTGTTTCCACTTCCTTATTCATTACATTTAACCTGCAAAGGTAGCACTTTTTTCCTAATTTCCAAAATCACCCCCCTGGATTGCCTGGACAAACTGGATGCACTGGACAAACTGGACAAACTGGAGAAACTGGATGGCCTGGACGATTGCCGCAAAGGCGGCGACCCAGCCCGTCCAGGAAAGGCGCGCTAGCGCCAGTCCAGATAGTCCAGCCAGTCCAGGAAAGGCGCGACAGCGCCGGTCCAGATAGTCCAGCCCATCCAGCCCGTCCAGGAAAGGCGCGTCAGCGGCGGTCCAGCCGTTCCAGGTCGTCCAGTTCCTTTTTCAGGCGGGCAATTTCTTGTTTGAGGGCAGCAATCTCTTGCGCTTGACGGTCAATGATCTGCCGCTGCGACTCGCGCTGGTCCAAGCGGGCTGCGGTCATCCGTTCCCGGATGCCACCCTCGGTAGTGAATTCACGGTCTTTTCTCTCGATATACTTCTCCAGCGCCGAATCCACCTGATGACACAGGCAGATGGCCATATTGGCCAATTCTTCACCATTCATCTTGGGCAGTAGTTCTTGAAAATCCTGATACTCGTAACGTCCCCGGCAGAAATCCAACATCGGCTGATAACGGGGATAGTCCTGCTGCCATGGCGACAGTCCCATGCACTTCAGGTAATCA
>JAEEGG010015229.1_pt1 | contig 16168 bp, 6 predicted proteins | sample 9134161 | NCBI WGS metagenome assembly JAEEGG01 (sample SAMN16246543, study PRJNA631951) | gut metagenome | biome: gut microbiome; feature: rumen; material: CR-attached | host: Bos | place: Iran: Karaj | collected 2018-10
CGGCCTTTCGAATCCAATTTGCAGTTATAATGTCCTACCAAGTAACTCATATACGTCTTGTCATCAATTTTCAGCTGCAAAGATATACACTTTCTCCCATTTTTTGACACTTTCCTACACAAAATCTTAAAATAGTTTTCAACACCAATTGTTAATAACTCTGTTCATTTCCTGTTGACAAACCGTTCATTTCCGTTTTTCACGAAAAAAAAGCGATGTTTTCATCGCTTTTTTTATATCTTTGCACAAAAGAAGACAAAGCCATGGACATCAAAAAAGCCGAATTCTTGATGAGCAACACTCGTTTCGAGTTCTTGCCGAACGACAACATCCCCGAATATGCCTTCATCGGCCGCTCCAACGTGGGCAAGTCGTCGCTGATCAACATGCTGGTGCAGCGCCGCGGCTTGGCCAAGACCTCGTCGGTGCCGGGCAAGACGGTGGCCATCAACCATTTCATTGTCAACGATGCTTGGTACCTCGTCGACCTGCCAGGCTATGGCTACGCGCAGCACTCGAAGAAGACCCGTGAGCAGTGGCGCGTGATGATCAACAACTACATCACCCGTCGGCGCAACCTGGTGACGACCTTCGTGCTCATCGACTCGCGCATCGAGCCGCAGAACAACGACCTGGGTTTCGTGGAGTGGTTGGGCGAGAACCAAATGCCGTTCTGCATCGTCTTCACTAAGGCCGACAAGGTGTCGAAGGCCGAGCTGGACCGCAACGTGGAGGCATTTAAGGCGAAGTTGTTGGAGGAATGGGAGGAGCTGCCGCCCCTCTTCATCACCTCGGCGGAGAAGAAGACCGGCCGCGACGAAGTCCTCAACTACATCGAGGCGCAAAACGCCGAGATCGCCAACTTGATGAATAAACCTTAATCGGCCACTGGCTTCTGTCAGTCCTTTCCCAAGGGCGTCACTGCGGACTCGATCCGCAGTCTCCTAAAGCCCGAGGGATACCGACAGAGGCCAGCATCCAATAAACGAAAATCCTTAACTCTAAACACATAATCTCAAAACCCTTAAAACTCAAAACACTATGTGGGGAATTATCGTATCAATCCTTATCGGCGCGCTGGCGGGTTTCATCGCCGGCCGAATCATGGGTAAAGGCATGGGCCTTTTAATCTGTATCATCGTCGGTCTCATCGGCGGCCTCTTGGGCAGCTGGATCTTCAGCAAGCTCGGTCTGACGGTGAGCGACGCTTGGTGGGGCCAGCTCCTCGTGGGCACTGCAGGCTCCGTCGTGCTGCTGTTCATTCTTTCCTTGTTCAGAAGGAAGTAAGACAAGCACATTAAACCAAAAAAGGAGGCAAGCCAGCTTGCCTCCTTTTTTTCATTCCGTTAAGAATAGGATTATTCCTCCTTGCGGCGCTTGCCGATGAGGTAGGCACCCGCCAAGCCGGCGAGTAGGACGATGCCCTCGCCAACGGGAGCGTACCAGTCGGAACCCGAGTCGTAGACAGCGGGGTTGTTGATAATCATCTGAGCGCTACCGCTGGCTCGATTGCCGTTCATGTCCTCGTCTTCGATAAAGATTTGGGCCATGGCCGGAGCGACGAACATCGTAGCAATTGCTATTGTCATTATCAGTTTCTTCATTGTATCTAGTTTTTATTTTGTTCTGAATAATTTAGTTATCTGACTACGATCTTCTGGACCATGGCACCGTTGCCGTTACGTACCTGCATGAGGTAGACACCTTGCGACAGGCCGTTGAGGCTGACGTGGTTCTGGTCGTTGGTGAGGTTGTCGGTGTAGACCATGCGGCCCATCACGTCGGTCACCGTGAGTTGACCCTTGCCGTTGACCACCCACTCGCTTCCGTCGAAGAAGGCGAAGTTGTTGGTGACGGTCTCTTCATTCTCCTCAACGTCGGTGAACTCACCGATGAGGATCTTAAAGCGCGACTTGTAGTCGGAAGCGCGGCCTTCAAACTCGTAGCTGTTATGCGTCAGCATGTCATACTTCACGCCGGTGATGTTGTCGACCAGAGTGAGGCTGCTGAAGTTGGCGTTGGCGGTGTTCCAGCTGAGGGTGAAGGTGCCGTCTTCCTCGGTCTCGAAGCGCAGCGGCTGGCTGCCCTCAGTCATGTCGCTGAAGAGGACACCAAAGTCGGTATCGTCGTGGCGCAGGCTGATGCGGCCCGTGGCAGAACCCACGCGGAGCTTCTCGCCTCCACCATTCTCGGGACGACCCACCTCGAGGACGGCAACGTCGGTGTTGCCCTCGCTGTCGGTGGCGATGAGGTTGATCAGCGGGTAGTTGACGCGTCCGCCACGGAAGTGTGTGCCAGAGGCAGGCTCATTGCTACGCATGGTGTTGTTGAAAGTAGCGGTGCCACCGGCTTTCGCGCAGATGAAGAAGCCTTGGTGCATGTTGATATCGCCAGAAGCTGCCAAAGCACCCGCTGAAGGTTGTTCGCCAGCCATGCCTTGCACATAATTACCGGAATTAGGATCGTAAACAGCGTAAGTCATTGCAGTGGCATCGTTATTCCAGAGGCCTTTGTTCACCCATGCGAATGTAGTGAAGTCGAGGTAGCTCTGGTAGGGGTTGCCCAAGAGGTTGTAGCCTGCCAAGCCTGTCCATTCGTTGGCTGCCGTGTAGGTGACAGGGATGGTAACCGTACCATTGTTCAGCGTGCCGCGGTTCTGGAGGTAGGTGCGGTCTTTCTTGGCACTCGCACTCTCCGTCCAATAGTGTTGATCATCTCCAAAGTATTCCGTATGGAGGGCCAATAAGTAACCCTTGCCAGGGATGAAGTGGTCTTCGTTGTTGTAGGAAATCCGATCGTGATTTGTCGGAATATCTTCGCCTTCATAGTCCATATGCCAATGGCTCAAACTGTTACGTCTAAAGTTAATCCAATGGTAACTGAATTCATCGAAGCAATAGAAGTCGCTAGGTTGTCCTTGCGCACGCATATCTATCGGGAAAAGGGCCACATCGCCATCCGAAGACTCGAATCTTATACCACAAGGATTGGTTTCAGTCCAACTGAAAGGCACTGAGGTTTCAATATCATAACTCCATCCGAACTTACTATTCTCCAATGACGAGCTAACATTGTGCCAACGGTCGCCTGACTGAATATTGGAAGTACAACCATAGTCGATAATATGTTGACCCGTAAAGGCCGTGATAGTGGAGCCTGCATCTTGCAACAGCGAGACGTCTTCATCAATATAGACCACAGTCTTTGCAGTGGTACTCATGCTAGTGTTGTCGTTAGCATAGAGGTTGATGGTGCCGCCATAGACAGCCGAACCTTCACCAGACACATGATAGTTATGGCTTGGCATACCGTGATATCCATTGGCTTCAGCATAAGGAATCGCGGTGTTCACATTCAAGTTACCGGTATTATGGCGTTCGAGCATCTGGTCAAGAGACTTGGCGTAGTCGATGGCTATACCATCGGTGGAAGCAATAGTTGTGTAATCGGTAAACTTCAGCACTGGCAAGTCGCCATTGATGTTGCCACCATTGTGCGATGAACTATACTTACCAGCCGTGGTCCTTTTCCATTCTGCATAACCGCTTTCACGATTGTTATTCAACACATCCACAAGCGTGGTGCCATTATGACAAATATAAACTTGAGTGCCGCTTAGCGTATGTTGCTGCCAAGTGCCGCCCACCATATTGTCGTTGCTGCGTTCATACCTCATAAACGTTGGATCGGTAGGGGCGGAATAAGAGTTGCAATTTGAAACAGTCCCTCCGTTACCCACCAAATTATTATCGTTGCCACGGGGATTATAGCAATATGAAATGGTACCCGAAGCCTTTCCGACAAACTGACCGAACTGGATGGAATTGGTAACACCCGTAGTTCCAAAACTATTGGGTCTTTCGAAACGCACGTAGCAGTTTTTCACCGTACCAGCAGTTTGGTTGCCAACAAGTCCGCCCACATAGCGGAAGAGGCCTTGTGGGTTAGTGGTCTGGTTCCAAGTTAAACCATCGCGGGTGCCGAGATAGTTGTACACACCATTGGTGAAGCCATTGGCCACCACAGGGGCAGTACTTCCATTATTTCTCATCTCGCCCACCATGCCTCCCATGTTGTAACCCGTAAGCTCGGCCATGGCCATGGAGGAATGGATGGTGCCGCCAACATTCAGGCCGACCAAACCGCCAATAATCATTTCAGCATCTCTACCAATTTGTGTATAGTCAATCTCATGTGATGTAGGATCAACGTAATCGTTGTTGCAATTGATGCTGCCAACGGCCTCGCAGTTGTAAATGGCACCGCCCGTCAAGGTATCGGCGATAATGCCGAAGTGAATGAAGGTCTCCAAATCTCTCTCATGGTTGCGGGCGCGGAAGTCGCTACTTAAAACGAATACATTTTTCACCACACCAGAGGTCGTACCATTTCCTTTCACATTGGAGAACATGCCAGGATAGACCAAAACTTGATAGTCTTGCGCATGAGCCAATTTGTAATACTTTGTGGCGTTGTTCTTTAGGCCTGTGACTACGTGGCCATTGCCGTCGAAGGTGCCTTCGTAGGCCAAATTGACAGTGGGTACAGTGTAAGTGTGATCCGCATCACCCCATACAGGGTTTCCGTTCGCATCCACATATTGGCCTTGGGCATTGCACTTGTATCCAGCGCCAATCGGCACCCAGTTGTGGGCGCTCATGTCGATGTCAGCCGTAAGCTTACCCGACAAAGATGTGTTTGAAGCCACATTATTGTCATTCAAATATCCGGCACGACCGTTCACGCGGCTGATGAACCAAGCCAGGTCTTCGGGCGAGTTGATGTCATCGTCGGCATAGCCTGCAGGTTCCTTGGTGATGATCTCCGTCCACACATCGCCCACCACCGTGGCGCCAGGTATTGGGAACTGCCAATGGATCTCACCATCAGGAGTGACAAACGACAATTCGTCATTGGTTTCGATGCCGTCGCCCCATGTGCCTTCCTCAATCACGATAGGAATGATCATGACCAGTTTGCGGCCCACATAACCAACAGTGTCACCACCTTCAATAATAGGACCACAATAATAGTGCGAAAAATCAAAATTGGTAAAGCTGATTTTCTTGGGATCTTCGGGGTCAATACTGACAACGAGATTGGAATTGATCCTGTTTTCATAAGTGCTGTCGGTAATATGACCATTTGCTGTATTCAGCACCAATCTACCAGCATAGTTCTCTCCACCAGAAATGGTATCATAAAAATGGTATTCCCAAGGACTATCGGCATTTTTACGCGTCATTCCATAATTACTAACACCATTACGTCCTCTTTTCAACATGGGTGCATACACCTTGATATCATTAATCGTGGCACCATCGGGCAACTTGAAGCTGGCCGAGATAACGTCCTGCACAACGGCAGTGCTGCCCAAATTGATAGGCGTGCCACCGCTTGATGAGGCAATGGATTGGAAAATCTGGGAGAGCTCTGAAGCACTGCCAGCTGCTTTGTAAAAGCCACGATTAATGCCTTCTCCATTAGTAGAAAGCGAACCGCCATTGGCTTCATTTGGAGCAGGTGATTCCCAGTTTGTTACCGGATTATTATAGGCAGGAGAGTAATCGTTGGAAATAAAGTGCAAGAGGGCATTGAAGCACTTGGTACCGGTTACCCAATAGTTACCATTGTTGGAGGGTTGTCCATTAGTTTCGCCTCGTTGTACAGTGTAATTGGCGGCAGGGTTTGCACCATTCGCAACACCGATGGAATATATAGTAGGAACAGCGGTTTCACCATTTGCAGTAACAGAATGCTCCTTGATGTATGAAGATTGTAGAACTGCGCTATTCGCAAGGCCAACAATAGCACCATTATTAGAAGTATTACGCGGCCAATAGTTCAAATCAGTGAAGTATGTAGATCCATCGTTTGGATAGCCATCCGTAAAGAACACCACAACCATGTTACGGGGCAACGTAGTTCCAGAAACCGTAAAAGTAGTGTTTGTGCGTGCATTAAGGATTTCATACGCAGCTTGCAATCCAGAGGGCATATGGGTGCCATTTGCAATAGCATCATAAATACGGCCAGTATTCCAATTAGTCGGGCCGCCAGTTAATCCCGTCCCAAGACGGTTTGTGTTAATATTCTCTGTTACTGAAACCAAGGCGTCTCGATAATAAGCTTGGGTAAAACTAGAAACATTTCCAGTTCTAACGGAGCTTGTCGACAAAAGCCTTGTGTTTGATTCAGTACTAAAAGACACAACTGCAATACGGTGATCACAAGTGTGGGCGACGGCATCCGCTTCAATCTGGTCGATGAAAGTGCGAACAGCCCTTTGCAAGGCCTCCATTCGAGTAATATTAGTAGTATTACCATTATTATTTACATATTCCATGTCAGAGTTCAGACTCATGGAAGAAGAGGCATCCAGCACCAGCACGATATCGGTAGGAATAGTGGCATGAACCTGTGTGACCTGACCTGTAGTGAAGGTTTCAAGCCAAAGCTTACCGCTGTGGCCCATGGGATCCGTGGGGTAAAACTTCTTATCGAGTTTCAAGCCCTCAGGAATTTGGTCTTGTGCGAAAGCACCATTCATGCCCACGAGCAGCCCTATTAATAATAAGGTGAAAGGCAAGATGGCTTTCAGTTTGCTATGGCCAATCAAGGCCAAGCCTTTGTTTTTCTTGTTGTAATTCTGTCGCATTTACTTCGAAGTTTTTATTGTTTATACTTTAATTCTTTCTCTTCTCATTGCACCTTATATATAAAAGGAGTCGCGGCTACGCAAAGACATAGCCCATCGGGGCACTCTCCCACCCAAAAATCCCAATCACCGCAGGCTTTGCGCCCGAGGCGTGGCAGGGTTCGGTTCGGAAAGTGTCCAGCGTTATTCCTCGTAAGGTGCTGGTTTTGTTCATTTTAGGATCCTTTTTGCGTTTTCTTTTTTACTATAGTATTTGCTTCCAACGAACTGGTTGTACCTTCCAGTTTTTCTCGTTGAATCGTACGAATTCGGGTGCAAAAGTACTCAATATACAGAAAAACTTCCGAAAAGTGTCCTATAAATCCAAAATATTTTAAAGTATCCTCGGAGGACACCGGTGGTGATGTTAAATAAATAAAGGGAAGATGGGGGATTCCCGCTGCGCGGGAATGGAGTCCTTCCGTTACGTAATTAACGCGGCGGCCATTGGGATTTGTGTGGCGTTGAATCTGGACTGGCCGCCGCATATAAATAATATGGCGGACTGCTCCATTCCCGCGCAGCGGGAATCCCCTCCCCTCCATAAACGACAGAGGGCGACCCCTAAGGGTCGCCCTCTGTCATTCTCCATGAAACGTGCTTATTCCTCCTTGCGGCGCTTGCCGACGAGGTAGGCTCCCGCCAAGCCGGCGAGCAGCAGCACACCGCCGCCTACGGGCGCGTACTGGTCGTAGTTCACGTTCTGCTCGGGAACATAGGGATAGTTAGCACCATTGCTTCCCAAACGATCACCGTGGGCCGCCTCGTCGTCGAGGAACACCTGGGCCATGGCCGGAACGGCCAGCATCGTGGCGATTGCAATTGTCATTATCAGTTTCTTCATCGTATCTTGTATTTTATGTTGTTTTCAGATATAATGTTCGTTCTTCGGTTTGATGGACTCTGGCTCCTGGCTTTTGGCTTCTGGCAGTCTCTTGTGTGGGAAGGACTTCCCTTCTGTTGAGGCTGCCAGAGGCCAGTAGCCAGTGGCCAATCGCCACTTTATCTCACCACAATCTTTTGGACCATAGTGTCGTTTCCGTCGCTCACGCGCAGCAGGTACACGCCTGCCGCCACGCCGTTCAGGCTCACGCGGTTCTTGTCGTTCACCAGGCGCTCGCTGAACAGCGTGCGGCCTTGCACGTCGACCACGTCGAGCATGCCCTTGCCTTCGACAATCCATGCGCTGCCGTCGAAGAAGGCGAACGTGCCGTCACCATCGACGTTCTCATCAACTGCCGTCACACGGTAGGTGATGTAGAAACGCGAAGCGTAGTCGTCGGTCGTGGCGTCGAAGGTGTAGTGGTCGGTGTGCAGCATGTCGGTGATCGTGCCCGTCATGTTGTCAACCAGCAGCAGGCTCGTGAACTCGCCGTTATGCGTGTTCCACGTCAGCGTGAAGGTGCCGTCCTCCTCCGTGGTGAAGTGCACCGGCACGCGCTCGGTGCCTTCCGGCGTGAAGACCAGGCCGTAGCGTTCGCCCTCGAGGCTGGCGGCTAACTGGAAGTTGGTGTTGCGCACGCAGTTCACCTTGGTGGCACCGCCCAGCTCGGGTCGGTTGAACTCCACGACCGCCAGGTCGCGGTTGCCGTGCTCGTTCTCAGCAAAGATGTTCACCAACGGATAGTCGATCCTGCCCTCGCTGCCGCGGAAGTAAGACGCACCATTTTCGTCCTTTTCAGCCGTGGCCCATTCATAGTTGAACGTGAATAACTCACTCTCATCATCCGAATTTTTGATGTGCATGAAGAAGCCCTGGTGCGGGTGGATGAGCAGCGAAGGTATGCACGGATTCGACGATTGTCCATCGGTCACAGGGGCAAAGACACCTTGGTCGGCATCGTAGATGTAGAAATCGCCACGGCCTGTGATCTGCGACAAGTCGAGGTAGGCCTGGTAGGGGTTGCCCACGAGGTTCCATCCCTTGTTGTACACAGGCGTCAGCTCCTCCTTATTGTACAGCGTGACTTTCTCGCTGCCCTTGTTCAGCTTACCCGTGCTGTTCATGTAGCTGTCCTGGCTGATGGCCATCATGTAGCCCTTGCCGGGAGTGAACACGCTTTGTGCTCCGTTTGCCTGGTCGGCTTCGTTATACTCAATCTTAGGATTATCCAGATCGTAATGATAATGGTTGTTCTTATTACGCTTCAGGTTGATCCAGTGGTACTCGGGCTCGTAGTAGGTGTAGAGGTCCCACTTCACGTCGTTCTCGCCGCCAGGCGTCGTGACAGGCAAGCCATTCGGGAAATAACCGTTTTCCATCTTGGTGATATCCACGCCGGAACCGAAACCATGAGAATCTTCATCCTTATAGGTCGCGCCTATCAAGGCGTTGCTCAACGGCGTCGACATGAAGTGCCAGTCGTATTCCAACGTGTTCCAGAGATGGTCGACAGCCTTCTTGCACGAATTGTCGAAGGTGACACCCACCGTGGCGGTGATGTCATTCGAGCCTGACTGCAGCAACACGGCATCCTCGTTGATAAAGAGGTTGGCGTTGCCTGAACCGTTTGCTACATCGGTGGCGTTGTTGTAGAGGAAGATGTTGGCAGCTTTGCCGCTATAGTAAGTGAACAAATCGTCAAGGCCGTTGTTGAAGCTTGTGCCTGCGGTGAGGTCATAGGCGCTATAGCGCAGGAACTTGCCGTCTTCTTCAGCGAAGTTACCCAAGCAGTTGTCCTTCGGGAAGGCCAAGACGGGCAGGTCACCGTTGATGGTGTTCGTGGTCGGACGATACCATGAGCTAAAGTCGCCTTCCACTTCGGTCTTATCAACCCACTCGTTCAGCACGCTCAACAAACCATTCCAAACAAGAGGAGCGTGTGTGTTGTTGGTGTATTCAATTCCCTCATGGTTAGCGTAAGTATTCGCTTCAGGAGCCGTGACAATGTTGTCGCGATACATGTAGTCAAGGTGCTTGCGATCCTTCACGGCAGCGAAGATACCGCTCAATGTGGGAGCCACATTGTCTGCCACCTCGGACTCAGGAGCCACATACTGTCCAGCCTTGCTGGCATAGCAGTATTTAATTTCGCCATGGTTCGTGTAAGCAAAGGCGGGGATTTCCATCTGACCGAGATTGACGTAGCAGTTCTCCACATGGCAACCACCCTTGTTCTCACCCACGAGGCCACCCATCGTGTTGGAGCCTTCCATGTTGACATTAGCATAGCTGTTGTATAGGTTGCCACCGTTAGTACCCACAAGGCCGCCCATGACGGTTTCGGTAGTACCTGTCAGGTCGCAGACAGCGAATGAGGAGTGGATGGTGCCGCTTACGACGTTACCGGCGATACCGCCCAAATTGACAGTATTGCTGCCACCTTCGACGATACCAGCAGCCTCCACATTGCTAATGGTGGTGGTCGTCATGTCGCCAACCACCGCACCCATGTTGGCGGCGTTGGAATTGAAGTTTACCTTTGCCATTACATCTTGGATGGTTGCACCATCGGCTTTACCGATCATACCCATATAGTTTTGCACCAACGGGCTGTGCATGTTCTCAATGAGGTGTCCGTTACCGTTAATAGTACCCTTGAAAGGATGTCTATCATCTCCAATCGGCACCCAGATGCTTTCGTCCATGTCGAGGTCGGCCAGGATGTTGACAGTCTTGCCTTCTAACGAGTTGCCTGTTTGACCATTCTCACCATTGACGATAGAGATAACCCATGCATATTGGTATTGCGTTTCAATATTGATGGTGTTGTCAGTGCCGTTCCAAGTCCAACCACCTTCTGCTGTTGTAGGCACGTGGTCTTGCAAGGTCACCCATGTACCGAGCCAATAAAGGATCTTAGGATCCGTATACTTCACCAACTGGTACTTCTGACCATCGTGGTAGATGATGCTATTGGGATGTGTGTTGAAAGGAGTCTCAAGCCATTCAACATCTTGATCCACATTCACCACACGGGTATAAGTATTATCGATGTCGGCCGTCAATGACTTGGTGACACCAATCTTGGCATCGGCACTCAATGGGCCATAGGCATCGTTACCAGCAGCCGTACCAATGGTAATCATCTTGTCGGCAGCGGTGAGGAACACATTGTTTTGCTCACCACTCTTCAGGTTGTTGATGATTTGGATATTGTCTGAAACAACTATGGTACCAGCCATGTAAACACCGCCGCCGTCACCTGTAGTCACATTATTCTTAATCGTTGCATCCTGGTTCATCATCAACTTACCGCCATTGGCCACATTCACAGCAGAACCACTGACACTACTACTATTGTTGTTGAAGAGCACGGTACCATTGGAAAGCTCAAGCGTACCTCCATTAGCTATGGTAATCATGGAAGCCGAAGCGGTAACGGTATGAGGGCCACCGTTGTCATCTGTACCGGTCACACCATTGTTATAGTAACCATCCAAGGTAATACCTTCCATAGTCATACGCTTGGTCACATTAAGCAGGGTGCCAAGATAAGCAGTATTGTTGGGGTTGCCCACAATACTGGCATCGGTCGCCGACAGTTCGTGACCACCGTTGTAACGGTAAATGATTACGTTGCTGTAAGGCAAACCGTTCCAATCGAGTTGCTTACTGGCGGTAACCTGATTGACGATGTAGATTTCGTCACCTGCCATATAACCGCAACGGTTGAAGATGGTGCTCAATTGCTTTACAGCCTTGTCGGGGTGACGGCCTTTGTTGGCGTTAGAACCATTGATACCGTCAATGTAGAATCTGGTGCCTTGACCACGGCGGTACACTTCCACAATGATGGTCAGCGGTTGATTGTTGACCAAGTTGCCTTGAGCATTCTTGTAGTTGTCAAAGGTAATATTGAAGGTCAGCGTACCAATCAACTCTTCAGTAGTAGCGGTTTGCGAACCGTCGTAGTGCAGGGTGAAATCGATGGCAAACTCCGAACGGCCGCCAGTCTTACCAATTAAAGTAGCAGCATTTGGATTGTTCTGCGTGAGCGGATATGAGTCACGTTCCGTATAATTGCCTTCACCGTTCCAACCATCCGTGTTGTCGTAGTTCAAGCCAGCGGCATAACCGACGGCATATTGGTTCCAATTATAGGTTCCACCACGAGCAATCAGGACACCGCCATTGGCTGGCTCAAAGTCCACACTGTTAAGCGTAAAGTTGGCAGCCACACCAGATTGGTAAAGGTTAGCAGCGAAGGTAGGAAGCACCACTTTGGCATTGAAGGTTTCCGAAGTGCTGCCCTTGCCCTGCATGATAGCGTAAAGTTGTGTGGTGAAAGTCTGTTCGATGGTGGAGCTGGTGCTCACAGCCAAGGAGATAGTGACACGGTCGACCACTTTGCCTGAAGCATCCTTTTGCACAAGCACAATGCTCGAAGGATCCCAAGTCATATTGGATGTCAGCTTATCATAATAGGTAAGACGGAACGTGACCTGAGGCTCCTTCGTGTTGTCGGCCTTGGTGTACTTCGTGGTGGGAAGTGCCAGGTTGTTGTCGGCCTCATAGCAGATGATGTAGTTGCTGCCAGCCATACCGGTAGATGGCAGCATGACCAAACCGAAGTTGACATCGGCATTCTTCTTCATCTCGGTGAGAGTGCTTTCAACAGCAGATTGAGGCTGTCCTGTCATTTGGACATCGGTAGATTCATTGAAATACATCCAGTCATTGCCAGTGCCGGTTTCGCGAGCGGCATTCCACATCAGCACGTCGGCACCGTAGTCGATGGTGGTGGCGTCGCCGTTGGTCTCGAAGCAATAGTAGTTGGCAGGATCGCGGAAGGCGGGCAAGGTGATGACCACATCCACGGTCTTCCAAGCATCGGAACCCGAAGCATGAGCATTGAAGATACCTTCACGATAGTGCTCCGTGCCACCTTGGCGCCAGATACGGAAGTACTGTTCACCGTTCTTCGACACCGTGTGGTTCTCGTAAGGCATCTGCACATTACCAGCCGCACCATTCAAAGCAAAGGTGTTTTCAGAAGCCGTGTAGCTGATCCAACCGCCATCGTTCGGGTTGTCAAGGTCGCTGCCTTGGCCAAATGAAGCGTTGGTTTCCCAGCGCGGACGGGCGTAGGCGCAAGTACCGTCTTCATCATTGTTACTGGCCATCATGTGGGAGTAGCCAAGGAGAGCACCATAATTGCTGCCCCACTTGATCTCAATGTAATTACCACCGTTCACGCGCACCTGGTTGTTGCAGCTGCTGAGCGTTTCGGGGGTGATAAGCGTGTAACCAGTGAGTGTGGGCGTAGTAGAAGCAAAGGTGTTGTCACAGCTCATGCTGCGGAAATTAGCAATCTGTGTGATAGGAGCGTTCAGGAAGATGCCTGTTCCGTTGACAATACGCATACCGTCGACGTCAGTATCGGCATTAGGAGTGGTCTTAGCATCGTTGTAAATCTCATAGATGCTGTACTTCTCGGTTTGGTTCAGGTCGTTGATGCGACCTTGACCGGTAAAGTTGATGTTACTGTTGTCTAAGATCAACACCTTGGCAAACTGGATGGAATAGAGTGTACGGGAAGCCTCAGTAGGCTGAGCACCTTGGGCAGTACCATAGTTGCGAACGATAACCGTGCGTTCCGCCTTACCAGCGTGGCACGAGGTACCGCAACCGAGGATGGAGCCACCAATGTTCATATACTGGGCGTTGTTGGCCTGTTGTGTCGTAGTCTCATAGCCGTTACCATCCACATAGATGTTGGAGTTACCTGAGATGGTGTTGCTGCCGAAGGTGCCGCTGAAGGTACCCCAGTCGCCACCAGCCCAAACTGTACCAGCAATGCTAAGGGTAGCCACCCTATAGTCGATGCCCGTAGTAGGTTGCTTGTAAGGAGCGTTCTCGATGGCATCCTTACCGATGAAGACATAGACGGAACCAAAGCAGTTGCCGAAGTAACCTGCGGCATACAAATTCTCGTCGATAACACCGCCACTGATGTTGGTGACGCACATGGTGGCAGTCTCGTTGCTATTCGTGAAGCTACCATCAGTCAGCGTGGTATTATTACCGTCGTTGGCGTTTTGAGAACCACCGTAGACGTTGCCATAGACGTGGCCTCCCGTCATGTTGACGGTACGCATACCAGTAACGAACACTTTCTTCTGTTCGCCCTCGGCACCACCGAAAACATGTCCACGGATAATACCATCGGAGATGTTGACGAAGGTGGCCACCTGCGAGGTACCCATCTTACCTCCGCCGTATACATTGCCTTTCACTTCACCGCCGCTGACGCCAACAGTGGAGTTGTAGTTGGTATTGTTATTGCCGTTGGCTGCGTAGGCTACGGTACCGTTCTGACCGCCGCCATACACCGAGCCGTTGACAGTGCCACCACTGACGGCCACCGTAGTGCTACCCGTGATGTTGGCGCGCTGGTTACTCGAACCTTTACCGGCACCATAGATATCATTGACCGTGCCGCCGCTGAAGGTTACCTCGGTGTTGCCCGTAACGGTACCTTCCTCACCGCCGCCATACACATTATTATTAATAGTACCGCCGCTCACGGTGACTTTGGTGCCAGAAGACATGGCAGTGCCTGAACCGCAACCACCACCAAACACGTTGGTGACTTCTCCACCACTGACATTAATCGTGGCCAAACCACTAACGGTACCTGTAATATTGGAACCGCCATAGATATTGCCAGTGACCTTACCGTCTTTCATAGTGATGTTGGTCACATTGCCAAGTTTCTGGTTGGAGCCGCCAAACACGCTTCCGCCAACGGTACCTCCAAGAACATGGACATTGGCAGTTTGGCTGGTGTAACCATAATTACCACCACCAAACACATTGTTTTGAACGTAGCAAGAGTCAGCAACTACAACATTGGCATTATTGACCTGACCAGTAGTTTCAAAAGTAGTGTTACCGCTACCAGCACCAAACACATTACCACCATCCGAAGTGTTAATGTGAGGAGGCGTACTTCCGTCTTTGTTACCCACTTCAGTATCATCGCCAATATAAATATAGGTATCGGAAGGCAACACACCACCGGATTGAGTGGTACTCGTACCGTTACAGCCTGCTGCAATCCAACCGCCAACCTTACCACCAGTGAAGACCATCTGACGGTTTCCACTAGCAGCAGCAAAAGCACCACTGCCATAGATGGCACCTCTCACATTACCACCAGTCATTCTTAACTTGAATGACAAAGCATCGGCAGGATTATTGGCATCAATACCTCCAGCAATATTAGAAATAATACCACCTTCAATCAGCATATATCGGTTTCCGACTCTGTCATTATCTGCAGAAATACCCATATACAAAGCATAATCTGCTATCTCTAAGTCGTTTCTGCCAAAATTACCACTTTTTACATTGAAAAACAAAGTGTTACTTGTATTACTTATTGCTGTTAAATACACTTGGCTTCCAAACTCAATTTCAGAATTAATTGAAAGACTGCTGTTGTTGTTTTTTGCTCTATCATAATCTGAGCCCAAAATAGCATTAACATGAACAGAAGGGCTGCCGCAAGTTGTACTAGTGTGAGCATCCCATGTACCACGCAAACATGCTAAATCCTGATAACTACCACTTTCAATACGTAAGGTGTAATCTAATGAATTATTAGTTGCTGCACCAATACCTCTAATAGTTGAAGCGCAATAAGTGTTTCGTGCTGTAACACCACGGCCAATAATCAAATCATGACCAGCGGCAGTCATAGTGCTATTGTTGCCATTGACACGAATGTTCTCAATCTTCAGGTCTGCGCCACAGGTGATGGTTCCAGAGATATAACTCGTGGTCGAACCATTTGTACCATCAGGATAATAAGCTGAAACTGTGCAAGGCACTGTCAGTCCACTCACGCTGGTTCCCGAGGCATTGTTCAGCACCATGAAGTTACGTTCGTAACCCACAGCACTCACCAAACCGCTGGTGCTGGTGGAAGTGGTTACATAGGCTTGTGCCCACAAGGCCTCAAACTCCACTTCGTTGCCTTCTTCCTTGGAAGTTTCGAAAGTGATTTCCTCATCAGCATAAACAATGTCATCCACGTTTTTGCCAGAAATGGTAAGGCCCGCGCTCAAGCTCTTAATACGCCATGCGTAGAAGCCACGGTAACCGGGAACTGTAATATTACCAGATGAGGGAATGGTATAGGGACCATAGGAATTCCATGAAGTGGATGTATAATATCCATTTGAACTTGCAAATTGAGTACCATTATTATCATCGTATTTAGCAGTAAATTGAACACCATGAGAATTATTATTTGATGTTCTCCTTAATCTAAATGAAACACTAGTTCCTGCTTTTACCTCGATAGTATTGTACGAATAATTATATCCGATAGTGATATTTTGGGTTGTTGTAGATGTAGCACCTGGAGCTGTATAGGTAACTTCCAACGTACCTGTTGCATTTCTATTATTCGAGTCAGTCGTCAAATAGATATTTCTCGTAGGGTTTTGGATGGTTCCACTCTGTCCCGTAGGTCTCACCTGGAACGGGTTAGCAATCATAGTATGAGGATAATTGCCCGA